>Ga0308157_10004107_pt1 | contig 19783 bp, 11 predicted proteins | sample PhyBR1_FD_201035 | JGI IMG/M metagenome (GOLD analysis project Ga0308157, IMG submission 201035) | Phyllosphere microbial communities from UC Gill Tract Community Farm, Albany, California, United States - DLSLB.R1 | ecosystem: Host-associated > Plants > Phyllosphere > Unclassified | place: USA...
TGGGAGCCAGCGCTGGACCCCACTCCACGGATTCACGGATTCTCTTAGCCCTCAAACAACCCGGAACTCGGCTAGGTTTTTGGACCCATTTCACCACCGCATTTATGGCAAATACCTTCATGATGACGTGGGGGTACCCATTCCTCGTCGAAGGCCAAGGGATCAACAGTTCGTTGGCCTCTGGCCTGATGTCCGTATTTGTTGTTGTTGCTGTCGTCCTTGGCCCGGTTTTGGGAACTCTTACCGCGCGTCATGCACAGCATCGATCCAACTATGCGCTGAGCATTATTGGCCTGATGCTGGTGTTGTGGACCGTGGTCCTTTTATGGCCAGGACACGCACCGCTATGGTTGCTGATCTTATTGATGATCAGTGTTGCTGCCGGTGGACCTGCTTCGGTGATCGGATTTGATTTCGCTCGCACCTTCAACCCACCTCGAATCTTGGGCACCGCCACCGGGCTGGTGAACACCGGTGGGTTTATCGGTGCGTTCGTGACCATCTACGTAGTCGGGTTCATTCTTGATCTGCTCGACAAAGCCAATGGTTCCAATGGGGAATTGTACAACCTCGGTTCGTTCAGAATCGCTTTGTCAGTGCAATTTGTGATGGCTGGCGTAGGCATTACTTTCATGCTGATCGAACGACGCAAGGCACGCCGCTTCCTCGCTGAGGACTAACCAGCGTCATTGGCAGCTCAGGTTTCTCCACAACTGGTGAGCGATGAGGTCTCAACTAGTTGATATCCATGCACCGTAAGTGCATGACTACTACACCCGAACGACGACCGATCTCGCTCTCCAGCTACAGAGACATTCTGGCCTACGTCCCGCATGCTCTCGGGTTTCACCCGCAAAATTCAGCAGTGTTGCTACTTATCGATAATGATCGACTTGAAGCTACACTACGCGTTGATCTACCACCGACTTCTCGTGGTGAAGACATCAAAACGTGGACTAACCAAGTACTTCGACTGCTCGCGCGGATCCCCACGATTCAGGACGTCGCTCTGGTGATTTATGCGCCAGAAGAACAACATGCAGAGGCCGGCACTCCCTATCAAAAGATCGTCAATTCTCTAGAAGACGCATTGAGTCAGCAGGATCTGAGGCTACGACACGCATGGTGCCGTCGTGGGGCGATGCTGTGGGATTACGATCCAGAGCAAAGTGACTGCGCAACCGAAGTCCCGCCACTAGACACGAACGAAACGCACCTTTCGATGATTCTGGCGGGATCTGCACCGATGGAAAGACCATGGGACGGTACGGGAATTAGCGAATGGTCTAATTCTCGAGAAGTACTTCGACTAGTTGTTAGCCAAGACGACAATGTCATGGAGTGTCTGGAAGCTTGGCAACGGATCCTTAATATGGCTCAGTCCCATTCGGCCGTTACTCTCCATGAGGATCCGGAGCTTGCAGCCGTGCTTCTAGGATCTTTGGGTACCAAGTTCATTCGCGATTTGGTGCCCTACCTGGCTAGCCAAGGCCTAGAAGACACTTTGGATATCATTTTTGGCGTTTCCTTTGAAGCTCAAGAGGGTGCGCTTGCGCCTCTGACTGATTTTTTACTCGGACGAGGATGGTACGCGCCCGACTGGCGACGAGTCGATCGATTGTGGGAGGTAGCTCGTGACCTCCTAGGAGTGGCGCACGGAGATAGCCGCCAAGCACTTTTATGCATCCTAGCTTGGATTGAGTGGGCACGCGGGCGTGGCACGATGTCCCTGGTGCTCTTGCGCCAAGCTGTGGCGGAAAACGAAAAATATGAGTTGGCCGTTTTATTGCAGAAACTCATGTCGCACGGGATCATGCCCTCGTGGTCGACGGACCAGCTTCGTGCTTGGCGTGCGAACTTCTCGTGAAACCGGCTCGCCGGAAGGCCTCAAGTGGTGAATGGGCGGTAATTCGTGGATAATGAAACTACAGACCCGGTTAGGTTCGAATTGCCTTGGCCTGAAATCTACTGATTTTGGGAACAGAAGGCGGGCTTGAAGCGTTGTTACCAATGTGCCAGCCCCGGCGTTTAGTCACTGATTAAACGTCTTCGGACTTGACAGGGTCATAGTGGTGTTACCGGCAGGTGCATCCGGAACGCATCGTTAGAAAGGTTATTCGTGTCATCTTCTGAGACGAACGCTAATCGTCAAGCAACTGAAGCCGAGGTCATCGAGGCAGAAGAATCAGCAGAAACTCCTGCGGCGAAGAAGCGTGCAACCAAGGCTAAGCCTCGGACCAAAAAGGTAGCTGCAGATACTGCAGAACAGGACGAATCAACCCCAGCTGTCGCAGAAGGCGACGACGATGCTGAAGAAAGCACCGACGCGAAGTCTGACGACAACTCGAAGGGCTTCACCCTCTCCAGCGGTGACGATGACGCTCCTCAGCAGCAGGTTATGGTTGCCGGTGCAACTGCTGATCCGGTTAAGGATTACCTGAAGCAGATCGGTAAGGTCGCGCTGCTGAATGCTGAGCAGGAAGTCGATCTGGCCCTGCGCATTGAAGCAGGTCTGTTTGCTACAGATAAGCTTGAGAAGGACGACGGCTCGATGGATCAGCGCTTGCGCTGGGACTACGAGCAGATTATTCACGACGGCAAGATCGCTAAGAACCACTTGCTGGAGGCTAACCTTCGCTTGGTCGTTTCGCTGGCTAAGCGTTACACCGGTCGTGGCATGCTCTTCTTGGACTTGATCCAGGAAGGTAACTTGGGACTGATCCGAGCTGTTGAAAAGTTCGACTACACCAAGGGCTTCAAGTTCTCCACGTACGCGACGTGGTGGATCCGTCAGGCTATTACTCGTGCTATGGCTGACCAAGCTCGTACCATCCGTATTCCGGTACACATGGTTGAAGTCATTAACAAGTTGGCTCGAGTGCAGCGCCAGATGTTGCAGGATCTCGGTCGTGAACCAACTCCAGAAGAGCTGGCTAAGGAACTGGACATGACTCCTGAAAAGGTTGTCGAGGTTCAGAAGTACGGCCGCGAACCGATTTCCTTGCACACGCCACTGGGCGAAGATGGCGATTCGGAATTCGGTGATCTGATTGAAGACTCTGAAGCAGTCGTTCCGGCCGACGCCGTATCGTTCACCTTGCTTCAGGAACAGCTTCACTCCGTTCTCGACACACTCTCTGAGCGTGAAGCTGGTGTTGTAGCCATGCGCTTCGGACTGACTGATGGTCAGCCGAAGACACTAGACGAGATCGGTAAGGTCTACGGAGTGACGCGTGAGCGTATCCGTCAGATCGAATCTAAGACGATGTCTAAGCTGCGTCACCCATCGCGCTCGCAAGTCTTGCGTGACTACCTAGACTAAGAATCAAACCAATCGGGCCAGCCAAAACAGTTATGTTTTGGCTGGCCCGATTGTTTTATATCCGAAAAATTGGTGACCCACAAATGTGGGCCACCAATTTATAGTTAGACGAAACGAGACTAGTCGTTGGCGTCTACCTTTGGCTTTTCGTAAAGTCGCGAAGATTCGTCCTGCCAAACAGAGGACTGTGGGCGTAGTTTTGGTTCTACATCGCGGGCGTGATGAGCGCAGAACAGCAACTCACCGCCGGTTGAAGCCAGCACGGCTCGCACGTAGGCCTGTGCGCCACAGCGGTCGCACCGGTCGAGGGCGTTCAGTTCACGACTAGCGGTCGTAGTAGTCATTGCCAGCCTCCTAAAGTTGATGGTTACTCTATAGAACCAGTTTGGGCTTCGACTTTATCCCTAAAACGGGTGTCTTTCGCTCACCGCGTAGTCGATGTGGATAAGGTCATAACACTTATCGGCAGAGCTTATCGGTGGAAATTGTCAGGTATTCGAACACATTAACGATTAGAATAGAACGCAAGACGTTCTTTCAAATGTAGGTAGGAGACTAAGGCCCAGTGGCTTCATCCGACAATTACAGCGCGCGACATCTCTCCGTTTTGGAAGGCCTGGAGGCGGTACGTAAACGCCCGGGCATGTATATCGGTTCCACTGATTCCCGCGGCCTTATGCACTGCCTTTGGGAGATTATCGACAACTCTGTTGACGAGGCGTTAGGCGGTTTTGGCCAGGCAATTAACGTCATCTTGCACGCTGACGGATCTGTCGAAGTACATGATGATGGCCGAGGCATTCCGGTTGATATTGAACCTAAAACTGGTTTGAGCGGACTGGAAGTGGTCTTCACCAAGCTTCACGCCGGCGGCAAATTCGGTGGTGGCTCCTACAGCGCTTCCGGTGGTCTGCACGGTGTGGGTGCTTCGGTGGTCAACGCGCTGTCTGCTCGTTTAGACGTGGAAGTTGACCGCGGAGGCAAAACCTACGGATTGCAGTTCCGACGTGGCGAACCAGGGAAGTTTGCGGATAGAGGTCGCAAGAAGGCGGAAGCTACATTTACACCGCATGAAACAGCTACGGCACCAGAGATAATTGGTAAGGCAAAACGTGGTGTCACCGGAACCCGAATCCGGTACTGGGCGGATAACCATATCTTCACCCCGGATGCGAAGTTCTCGTATCAGGATCTGCAAGATCGCGCCCGTCAGACTTCCTTTCTGGTGCCGGGCCTTCGTATCACTCTTCGTGATGAACGCGGGCTGGCGGGTACTCCAGGTGCCGAAGGGCCACACGAAGAGATCTTCCAACATGATGGTGGCATCAGCGAATTTGTGGACTACCTGAGCACTGATTCGCCGGTCACGGACATATGGCGTTTCCAAGGTAGTGGCTCATTCCATGAAAAGGTTCCGGTCATTGACGACAAGGGACGCAGCCACATGGAAGACGTACAACGAATTTGTGAAGTCGATGTGGCCCTGCGATGGGGGATTGGCTACGACACCTCCGTGCGAAGCTTTGTAAATATCATTGCGACTCCAAAGGGTGGTACCCACAGCGCTGGCCTTGAACAGGCATTGCTCAAGTCTTTCCGAAAAAATGTTGAAGCGAACGCTCGAAAACTCAAGTTCGGACAAAAGGACAAGCTGGAGAAAGACGACGTTCTTGCTGGCATGACTGCAGTCTTGACCGTTCGTTTGGCGGAACCGCAATTCGAGGGTCAGACGAAAGAAATTCTCGGTACTCCTCAGGTGCGTCAAATTGTCACCAAGGTGGTAGAGAAAGCGCTAAATGATCGTCTTGGGTCCAATAAGCGAGCAGAAAAGGCGGAAGCATCTACCTTGCTTGAAAAGGTAGTCAACGAGATGAAATCTCGTGTCTCCGCTCGTATGCATAAGGAGACTCAGCGTCGTAAGACTGCCTTGGAGTCCTCGTCGCTGCCCACGAAACTGTTGGATTGCCGAAGCAAAGAAGTAGAAAAGTCCGAACTGTTTATCGTGGAGGGCGACAGTGCATTAGGTACTGCTCGATTGGCCAGATCCAGCGAGTATCAGGCACTGCTGCCTATTCGTGGCAAGATCCTGAACGTGCAGAAAGCTTCGATTTCAGACATGCTCTCGAATGCTGAATGCGCGGCGATGATTCAGGTGATTGGTGCAGGGTCCGGACGAAGCTTCGACATTGAGCAGGCGCGTTACGGGAAAATCGTGCTGATGACCGATGCTGACGTTGACGGCGCGCACATTCGTACGTTGTTGCTGACATTGTTCTACCGTTACATGCGGCCAATGATTGAGCACGGCCGCGTTTACGCAGCAGTTCCACCACTGCACCGAATTGAGATTATCAATTCCGGATCCAAACAGAATGAAGTGGTGTACACCTACTCCGAAGCTGAAATGAATCGTCTTCTTGCCAAACTTGAAAAAGAGGGAAAGCGGTACAAAGAGCCGATCCAACGGTACAAGGGCTTGGGCGAGATGGACGCCGACCAGCTAGCCGAGACAACCATGGATCGTCGCCACCGCATGTTGCGCCGTGTCGGAATTGAGCATGCGCAGGCAGCAGAAGAAGTATTCGATCTCCTGATGGGTTCAGACGTCGCCCCGCGCAAGAAATTCATTATTGACGGTGCCGATGACTTAGAGCGAGAACGCATCGACGTCTAACCAACTTCGCAAGAGTCCTTGGACTGAGCAAAAGCTTAGTCCGAGGACTTTTTGCTGTCTGGAAATAACGGGATCCTAGTTCCACGACAGTAGGGTAGGAGCAATTAATAATCCCGTAGGGCAGGCCAAGAGCAATACTGTGCTGGTTAGTACCAGAATTCTTGATGGCCGATTTAGCGAGGTTTCAGGTGAAAGTAGACGCTGAAGCCGACGGGAGGAAACTTCGCCGCCAGGCATGCCAACTAATTGAGCATTGGACGAGTTATTCGCGCTCGTGCTTTCCTCAACGGCAGCGGCGGTGGCAACAGTGACGATGGCTTTGAGGAGCGTCTGGCGATTTACTCGTTCCAGTGCTCTGTCATCGGCGAGCATTTCGATTAGCTGGCGGACTGCCTCGAGGGCCAACTTGGATGTTGGTAACCAGGGTAGTGCTTCATTCCATGCTGTGAACGCCAAGATCAGCAAGTCATGACGCTGGTCTAAGTGAGAACGCTCGTGGGTAATGACCGCTTGCTGTTCCTCTGGAGTCAGTTGAGTCAGCAGGCCGCGGGACAGAACGGTGACTGAATTTGAAATACCTGGTACACAGTAAGCTACTGGCATATCGTGATCAATCACCAGCGTGTTAGGCCTGGTCTCTGAGGGGTTGCTCAGCAGAAGTAGTAGCTGACGATGCTTAGCCCTCTGCCTTGAAGTGCGCCAAGCTGCTCGGATGAGTGTCAGTACCAGATGGAACCCAAAGAGGAACGCTGTGCTGAGCGCAAAGAGGTGAACAACTCCCGGATACTGCACCCCGGGGTCACCCATCAGCAGGCGCCAACCACCATGCAGGGCAGAAATGAGGTTATCGCCAAGAGGCGTTAGCCCCCAAACCAGCATGGATCCGATCATGGACAGGCCGCCACCCAAGGCGATGGCCTGCCATAGGAGTACGGCCTGGACTGGGGCGCGGGTAATCCATTTAGCTTTTGATAATGCCAACGGCGTCGGCCACGCTAATGCGATGGCCAACGCCGCTAGGAAATATGAGGTGAGAAGCACTCAGTCCCCGAAGTTGTCTAAATTATGCGGACTTTACTGAGTCCAAGATAGCACGCAGAGAAGCTGCCTCATCCGCGGTTATGCCACCAATGAAACGGGCTAACACTGCTTCACGATCCTGTGCGGAACCGAGGGCTTCATTGAGCAGGCCAACGGTGTGATCCTCACGGGATGAACAGGCAGCGTAACGATGAGGACGCGTGGAGCGTTCGCGTTCCACGAGACCTTTCTTTTCAAGGCGGGCAAGCACTGTGAGCACCGTAGTTACTGCGAGTTCTTTCGCATCGGTGCCAAGTGCTGCGAGATCATCGCGAAGGTCGTTCGCGGTGAGTGGTTCTGCGGAGTCCCACAGAAGATCCATGACGGAACGTTCCAGATCGCCAAGGCTGGCCACTAGCTCTTACCTCACTTGCTTTTAGTTCTTTCGCTGCACTCTTCCGGTTTTTGCCCGAACGTACAGCTTGAAACACTAATTGTAGCGACATTTGGACTAGATTTCTACACGGCGTAAAAGTATAGCGAGTCGCGGAGACGGATCATGAGTTGCGGCTCCAAGACCAGTGGCCCTGGGGTGAGTGACAATATCGCGACAAGTGAAAGCCTGCGAGTCGTTACTGTGTGAGGGATCTCGATAAGCTCGACTTCTACAAGCTGTCGAAATCGTCTATGGTGATACGTAATGGCACTTCTACGATACGTAGAAGAGTCTCGGAAGCTCCTACAAAGCGATAAATTGAGGAATCAATGGATGCATTGGAAATTGCCCGCTGGCAATTCGGCATAACCACGGTCTACCACTTTCTCATGGTGCCCCTGACCATCGGCCTTGGGCTGACCGTCGCAGTACTACAAACCATTTGGCACCGCACCGGTAACGAACACTGGTTGCGTATGACGAAGTTCTGGGGAAAGCTCTTCCTAATTAACTTCATCATGGGCGTGGCCACAGGCATCGTTCAAGAATTCCAGTTTGGAATGGCTTGGAGCGAATATAGCCGTTATGTCGGCGATGTCTTCGGAGCACCACTGGCCATGGAAGCGCTACTCGCGTTCTTCGTTGAATCAACGTTCCTCGGATTATGGATCTTCGGCTGGAAGAAACTGCCCAAACTGGTCCATTTGGCCACCATCTGGTGCGCTTCCTTGGCGACCATACTCTCGGCCTACTTTATTCTTGTTGCCAATTCATGGATGCAGCACCCGGTGGGGACCAAGATCGTTGACGGTCGAGCCGTTATGACCGATGCATGGGCTGTCTTCACCAATAACACCGCTCTAATTACCTTCCCTCACACACTCTTTGGAGCATTTGCCGTCGCCGGTGGTTTCCTGCTGGGAATCTCATGGTTCCACCTTTATCGCCGCCGGAAAGCGGGAATCGATACCGTTGATGCCAACGGTTATGTGATCGTCGGAGAAGACACGAGTCGCGGCAAAAACCGCGACAAAACCGACTACCAAGTGTGGATCAAGTCCTTGAGGATCGGTGCCAGTGTCGCGGTCGTAGCTTTCCTAGGCGTAGCCCTGACCGGACACGAGCAAGCCAAACTTATGTTTGAACAGCAACCCATGAAGATGGCTTCCGCCGAAGCCGCTTGCCACGACGGCACTGGATTCTCCGTCTTGTCACTCGGGGACATCAGCGCACACGGTGCCACCGACTGCGACGATGTAGTAGCTGTTTTTGAAGTACCTGGTCTGCTTTCATTCCTCGCAAACGGAAACTTCACGACGGAAGTAAAAGGGGTCAACACCCTTATTCCGGAATACCAGCAGAAATATGGCGAGTACTACCCGGACGATGAGTCCTTCGGAGCGTACGCGGGGCAGAAAATTGACTACCTGCCAGTGATGGAGGTGACCTACTGGGGTTTCCGTCTGATGATCACCTTCGGTGGCCTCTCCGCGGCAGCAGCCGCACTGGCCTTATGGATTACGCGCAAGGGTACGGTCCCTGAGAACAAATGGATTTCACGACTGGCGGTCCTAGGTATTGCTGCACCATTCGGTGCCAACGCCACCGGCTGGATCTTCACGGAAATGGGCCGGCAGCCTTTTACCGTGGCACCGAATCCACAAATGGGCGGAGTAGACCAAGTATTCATGTATACCGCCGCGTCAGTCTCACCGACCGTGAGCGCGGGTGAACTTCTCTTCTCGTTGATCACCCTTACCTCGATTTATGCTGTCTTGCTTGTCGTTGAATTGGTGTTGCTCACTCGGTACATCCGCGGTGGTGTCGGTTCGGCGATGCCTGAGCTGGACACCGCTAATCACGGTGATCATTATGATTCCGGCAACAACGATGATGACGACGACGTTTTGGCGTTCGCGTACTAGCCCCAGGATCAAAGGAGAAAATCATGGAATGGCTACCAACACTGTGGTTCATCGTCATTGCCCTGCTCTGGTGCGGCTACCTCTTTCTTGAAGGATTTGACCTCGGGGTAGGCATGCTCATCGGATTGGGTAGACCAACGGAGAAAAGAAAACGACTCTTACTGAATACTATTGGGCCCGTCTGGGACGGGAATGAAGTTTGGCTGATCACGGCCGGCGGAGCGATGTTTGCGGCGTTCCCACACTGGTACGCATCGCTGTTCTCGGCCTTGTATATTCCGCTCACCATGGTTCTGGTCGCGCTGATCTTCCGAGCCGTAGCCATCGAATATCGCGGAAAAGCGATCACCGTAGTTACGCGAAATCTTTGGGATCTAGCCTTGGGAGTTGGCTCGTTGCTCGCTGCCTTTGGCGTTGGCGCGATGCTCGCCTCCACCACAATCGGCCTGCCACTGAACGAAAACGGTGACCGCATTGGGGGACCGTTCGCATGGCTTACCTGGCATGCCGTTCTTGGCGGCGTAGCAGTCGTAGCCTTCTGCTGGATTCACTCGCTGGCTTTCTTGCGTTTGAAAACTGACGGTTTGGTCCGGTTCGAAGCAGGCAAGTTGGTTTCGCGCTGGTTGCCAGTAGCGGTACTCCCACTAGTGGCGTGGGTCGTATGGGTGCTAGTAACCAACGGCTCGGCGCTGGCCTGGGTTAGCTTTGCGGTCTCTTTGATCGCTCTCGTGATCGCTGTGATCACAGGCCGAAACCACAAAGAGGGGGTCTCCTTCGCGGCACTGGGAATCATGTTGCTCGGAGCAATGGCCGCTATTTTCTTGGCAGCTTATCCTGTCGTGCTTCCATCCACGCTGGATCCCGCATTCGACCTAACGACTGCCAATGCCTCCAGCACCGCCTACACATTGAAGCTCATGAGCGTGATCGCTGCCTTCGGCGTACCACTGGTAGTGGCCTATCAAGCGTGGAGCTACTGGGTATTCCGCAAACGCCTGCGTGAAGAACACATCCCAGAGACTCATCGCGTGACTTCGATCGTCAACTAACTCTACGTAAAACTGAAAGTCGAGCTATGCCAGCCCCACGTTTTCTACCACGAGAACTGATTTCCCCGCGCCAGTTCACCTTGCTGACAACTTTCTCCGTCACCAAGGCAGTGGGGCTGGTGCTTGTCGCTTATGCCCTCGGAGTTTGGATTGCTGCGATGGCGCAAGGGGAGAACCCAGAAACCGTGCTGCTGTATGTGGCTGGTTGTGGCGCGGTGGTGCGAGCCGTCGCTGCATGGGGACTGAATGTGGCATCGCGGCGGATGGGCTTGGGAGTCAAAGAACGGCTACGTAAGAATCTCGTACAGTCCCAAGCAGCTCATCCCTCCATCGTTGGGCAAAGCCAAGACGCAGTTCCTGTGGTGGCAACGTTGGCGAGTCACGGAATTGAGAAGCTTGATGATTACTTCACCAAATTCATCCCTGCGCTTATTGGTGCTGTCGCTGTACCTCTTCTCGTTGGCCTCTATATATTGAAGGCGGATTGGGTCAGCGCCATCATTCTGTTGCTGACAGTCCCGCTCGTTCCAGTGTTCATGGCGTTGATCGGAATGCATACTCAAGACACCCTAAGCCAATCTCAAGCGTCTTTGGACCGGCTGGCGAGTCAACTATATGAGCTAGCTCAGGGGTTGCCGGCTCTATTGGGTCTCGGACGAGCACGCGAACATGGAAACGCCATTGCCAAAGTTGGTGAAAAATATCGAGCTGCGACGATGGCCAACCTCAAGACTGTGTTTATGTCGAGTTTTTGGCTGGAACTGATTTCGACACTCTCTGTTGCGGTGCTCGCGGTATTTATCGGAGTCCGGCTAGTCAACGGATCCATGGAACTATCGGCAGGACTGACCATCTTGATCCTGGCCCCCGAAGTTTTCTCTGCACTGCGCGAGGTCGGTTCCGCTTATCATGCCGCAGACGACGGACTGGCCGCATTCCAGCGTTATGCACAGATGACCACGAAGCCGTCAAAGTCGGGACTCAAGAAGGAAGCATCCGCCAGCGCAGGCAACATCCTAGAAATTGAAAAGCTCACCCTGCGCTACCAGGATGGCGCTGAAGTCTACAAAGATTTTGATCTGGCTCTGGCAGCCGGAGAACGCCACATCATCGCCACCCCCAGTGGCACGGGCAAAACGACTCTGCTTACCTTGGTCGCCGAGGCATACAGCAGTGACAATACATTTAATCCTGCATTGGTACAGGGCGCCATCAGATATTCCGGGACAATCGCAGCTATCACTCAGCATCCACGCTTTGACGCGAGTACGGGCAGTGAACAGATCGCACAGGATGCGCCGCTGGCGACCGGAGAGATGATCTCAGACCTAGCGACCCACCTGTCGCTCAATGACCTGCTTGCGCGAAACATCGCTGAATACTCACCCGGAGAACTGCGCAGACTTGAAGTGATGCGAGCTTTGCTGCGCGTCCACAGCGAACCGGACTGCACGCTACTGCTTGCTGATGAGCCCACCGCGCACTTGGATCAGCACAATGCCGAACAGATTCGCGGATTGCTCAAACAGCTCCCTGAACGCTGCGCAGTACTCATTGCCAGTCACGATCCACTTATTGAGCAAAGTCCTGTCATCAGCGCGCCTGTAACCACTGCGGGAACGGTATCGGAAGTAGCAGAGGATCTGCATAGAGACAACGAAGACTATGCCGCAACCCAAGGGACCACTACACCGTTCGCACCTCGTACCGAGCTGTTGAAGAACTATCTAAGTGCACGCAAAGCCGTGTTGTGGGGGAGCATTAGCGTCCTGTGCGCCGCAGCGCTGGCCGCACTCAGTGGTTGGTTGATCGTTGAAGCAAGCTATCAACCACCGATCCTGCACTTGAGCGTAGCCTTTGTTATGGTCCGCGCACTTGGCATTGGAAGGGCGGCCTTCCGCTATCTAGAACAATTAGCCATCCACGACGCAGTACTAGGCTACGCAGGCAAGCTGCGCGAAAAAATGTGGAATGCGATGATTGCAGACCCTTCGCGATGGGGACTATTCAGCCGCTCATCGGTGGTCTTACGTTTCCTGCTGGCCGAGGTCGACGAACTGCGTGACCAGCTTGCGCGGGTACTTTTCCCTCCATTGTCCGCCATCACGTTGTGGGTTCTTTCCACCGTTGCCCTGTTTATCATTCAGCCCGAATTTGGTTGGGTAGCAACCCTGGCGGGGCTAGTTCTTGTCTTCCCAGTTCGTTGGCTGGTTCGGCGCGTAGAAGGCCAACAACTGGTAAAGCAGATGAACCATCGATTTGCCATGAACCAGTCAATTGTGAGCATCCTGCGCCACAAATCAGCGCTGCGGATCAACCAGTCGCTGAAACAAGCGATCAAATCATTGGACACCCAGGAACAAGCCAACACCATGGTGGCCCGGCGTCACGCGTTGGGCCAAGGCACCGCATCTGCGCTCGCCGTATTTTTCAGCGTGCTGATGGCAGTGGTCATTACTTCCATGTCGTACAGTACTGCTTCCATGACGGCATTGGCTGTTTTGCTCAGTCTTGCCTTGGGCGACAGCGCAGGCAATGCGCTGATGGCAGTGCAACAGGGTGCGTCGCTGAAGCACCTGACCAAACAACTTGAGGCCAACGGATTGACCAGCCGAAATTCTCATCCAATGGTACAGAAGCAAGCCACCGATGAGCTGCGAGCTCCCGTGGTCGGCTACGAACTTCAGGACGTGGGCTTGGGGTATGGTTCCGCGAAGAACGTGGTGTCAGAATTGTCCGCGCAAATTCCTCCAGGACAATGGACCGCCATCGTTGGTCCATCGGGCGCGGGCAAGTCGACCCTACTGACGGCGTTACTGGGAGCGCTGCCGGTGCGGTCGGGACAGCTGTATGGCGTGGATGCAACCGGCCACAGACAAAGCATTGAACAAGCAGATCTCTCATCGGTGGCGTGGTGTCCTCAAGAGGCGCATCTTTTTGACTCATCTATTCGCCGGAACCTGATGCTCGGTGTCCCGGAGAACGAAGAACGAACGGATGATCAACTCATCGCGGTCCTCCAACAGATTGGCCTGTCGTCCTGGTACCAGAATCAGAGTAATGGGCTTGAAACTAAGATCGGTTCGGGCGGACACAATCTTTCAGGAGGCCAACGCTGCAAGCTTGCCGTAGCGCGAGCAATTCTTGGCGGTCATCAAGTGATCTTGTTGGATGAGCCCACCGCACACCTTGGGGTTGATGAAAGCGAAGAACTGATTGACACCCTTCGCCAAGCCTTAGCCACTCGTACCGTGGTGCTCATTACTCACGATGAAAAATTGGCGCAAGAATGCGATCACAGCATCGATTTGGGCGTTCGAAGTTTGGCACGGTAGGGCAAGTAAAAAGGTGCCGTCATGAATCGACAGTGGTGATTCATGACGGCACCTTTGGCGCACCGTGCCTCAAGTTAGAGAATTACTCCGCCATCATCAAATGGCAAGGTGTCTTCGCCAGGTGTAAACGTTGGAGCGGGTCTAGCCTGCTGAACCTCAACGGGGGAGTCGGGCTCACTAGTAACCGGTGGGACCGATGCTGCAGCTGGGGCGCCGGCAACGCTGAGCGTGCCGCCAAGGACATTGATCGATTGTGCCAGCGGAGCACCTGAACCGTCGCGCTTGCCGTACTCAGTGGGCAAGGCTCGTACGATGCCAGCAGTGGAACTCGCGCGAGCAGGACCTTGTCCAGCGAATGCGAGCTGCAAGTGGTCCTCGCCCTTGACGAAACGGTGTGCGCGAACGCCCGCGGTGGCGCGGCCCTTGGAAGGGAACTGTGCAAATTCTGTCAGCTTCACCGACTGACCGGAAGTTCCTGGCAAGGTTTGTGATCCGGCGGCGATGGTAGCCACCACGGTGTGCTGCGCGTTGGCTGGGACTACACCAAAGAAGATCACCCGATCATCTGCACCGAGCTTGATGCCCGCCATGCCTCGGCCGGTTCGACCCTGCGGACGCACCGCAGAGGCAGGGAAACGCAACAGTTGAGCATCGCGAGTCAGGAAGACCAATTCGTCATCTTCACCAGCCACGCCGGCGGCAATTACCGTATCACCGTCTTTGAGCGTGATGGCCTCAAACTCATCGCGGTTCAGTGGATATTCCGGAGTGACTCGTTTGACCACTCCTTGTTGCGTACCGATGGCCAGAACCTCATTAAGCGGTACCAAAGCGATCGCTTTTTCACTCTTGGCCAGCTTCAGGAACTCGGCTACTGGCACGCCCTGGGCCAATTGCGGGAAGCCATGGGATTCGGGCAGGACGGGTACGTCGATCAACGAAACGCGGATAATCCGGCCGGTGCTGGTTAACGCGCCAATTTCGCCGCGCGCAGTGGATGGGACCTGCGAGACAAGCACGTCGTGCTTTATCCGCGCCGCAGAGAAGTCCACTGGGTTGCGATCGTGAGTCCGTGCGATTTGTCCGGTGGCCGAGAGTAGAACCCAACAGGCGCTGTCGGAAATTTCCATGGCCAGTTTGGCGGTTTTGCCGTTGCCAACAGCTTCTGGAAGTGCTGTTCCCTTCAGCGGCGCCAGTTGCGCAGACTTGAGTAATTTGGTCCGGCGAGGTGTGCCGAAAGTTTCAGCCATGGTGCCCAGCTCTTCGGAGACTAGGCTGCGCAGTAGCTGATCGGAAGCCAAGATGGCGCGCAATTTTTCAATTTCTTCACGCAGCTGTTCGGCTTCGGTTTCCAATTCCAGCTTCGAATATTTGGTCAGCTGGCGCAGGCGCAGTTCCAGGATGTGGTTGGCTTGCGCTTCGCTGAGGTCAAAGACCGTCATCAGTCGCTGGCGGGCCTCATTGGTCTGCTCGGAGGAACGGATGATGGCAATCACGTCGTCGATATCGACAATGGCGATCAACAGACCTTCAACCAGGTGCAAACGGTCTTCGCGCTTTGCCAAACGGTACGCGGTACGACGGCGAACCACGTCCAGCCGGTGGTCAACGTAGACGGTCAGCAGTTCGCGTAGACCCATGGTGCGTGGTTGACCATTGACCAGTGCCACGTTGTTGATACCAAAGGAATCTTCCATCGGTGTGTACTTGTACAGGCTAGTCAGCACAGCGTTGGGATTAAAGCCGTTCTTCAGCTCAATCACCAATTTGAGCCCGTGGTGACGGTCAGTTAAGTCAACGACATCTGAGACGCCGGAGATCTTCTTGTTATTAACTCCGTCTTTGAGCTTTTCGATGACCTTTTCCGGACCCACGCCATAGGGCAGCTCGGTAACGACCAACGCTGACTTGCGTGCCGAAAGCTTCTCTAATGCCACAGTGGCTCGTGTACGGAACAATCCACGCCCGGTACGGTAGGCGTCCTTCACCCCATCCAAACCAATGATGCTGCCACCGGAAGGTAAATCTGGTCCGGGAATGAACTTCATCAGTTCTTCAACGGTGGCCTCAGGTTCAACCAACAAGTGCTGGGCGGCGGCGACTACCTCGCCCAAATTGTGTGGCGCCATGTTCGTGGCCATGCCTACGGCAATGCCGGTGGTGCCATTAACAAGCAGGTTAGGGAAAGCAGCCGGGAGGACCTCGGGCTGCATGAACTGGTTGTCGTAGTTTGGAATGAAGTTCACAACGTCTTCGTCCAAATTGGCGGTCATGGCTACCGCCGAGGCAGCCAGCCGCGCTTCGGTATAACGCGGTGCTGCCGGACCGTCATCGAGCGAACCGAAGTTTCCGTGGCCATCAATCAGCGGCAAACGGAGCGAGAAATCTTGAGCTAAACGCACCATTGCGTCGTAGATCGCGGCGTCACCGTGGGGGTGTAGCTTACCCATGACTTCGCCAACCACGCGAGCGGACTTCACATGTCCCTTTTCAGGGCGCAAACCCATCTGCGCCATCTGGAAAAGAATGCGACGCTGGACCGGCTTTAGTCCGTCTCGTGCATCGGGCAGAGCACGTGAGTAGATCACCGAGTAGGCATACTCCAAGAAGGAGGATTCCATTTCATTGGTCACGTCGATGTCGACGATGTTTTCAACAAAATCCTCTGGAATCTCTTCTGACTTCTTTCGAGCCATTACTCTTTTTGTCCTTCACTTACTCTCTTGCGGCATCAACGGTCGAGACTTCGTGTTGCGTCTGGGCACAACGCGAAACTCCCGACTATCCTAAGCCTATGGTGGATCGTAAACTTTCGGCGACATATCCGGCACATTGGGAAGCTGATGTTGTGCTGCGCGACGGGACGACAGCTCATCTGCGTCCAATCACCCCGCAGGATGCGCAGGCGCTGCAAGAAATGCACAAACATCAATCTGAAGCCTCGGTCTACCTACGCTATTTTACGTACAAGTCATCGCTGACTCCTAAAGAGCTCGAACGCTTCACCAACGTGGACCACAGCAACCGGGTAGCTTTCACCGTGGTGCGCGGTACCAAAATTATTGGAGTCGGTAGATACGATCGACTGGATAATCCACTGGAAGCTGAAGTGGCGTTCAACGTCTCCGATGAATATCAAGGCACCGGTATCGGTTCGATCTTGCTCGAACATCTCGCAGCCGCCGCTCGAGAAAAAGGTATCGAAAAGTTCGCCGCAGAAGTTTTGCCCGAAAACCGCAAGATGCTCACCGTTTTTTCGGAAGCCGGCTACGCCGTTGCCCGTCACTTTGAAGACGGTGTGGTGATGCTGGAATTTTCCATCAGCCCTACCGAGAAGTCACGAGCAGTCACCGAATCTCGGGAGCACCGTGCCGAAGCCAGTAGCGTAGCTGGACTACTTTCACCGGATTCCGTCGCCATCATTGGTGCTAGCCGCACCTGGGGCAAACTCGGTCACGACGTACTGGAACGAATCATCGAATCAGGATTCTCCGGCACCGTTTACGCCGTCAATGAGGCGGCGTTGGAGGTCGGCGGTATGGTGGCCTACGGAAAAATTACCGAAGTGCCTGGAGACGTCGACGTCGCAGTGCTGTGTATCCCGCGCGAGCGTGTCTTGGAAGCCATCACGGACTGCGCTGCCCACGGTGTGAAGGCGTTGGTAATCATGTCGGCAGGCTACGAATCCGCTGAAGGTCTCGGCGCGCAGCGAGAACTGGTGGCATATGCTCGTGCTAACGGAATGCGCGTGGTCGGACCGGCTTCGCTGGGGCTGATTAATACCGATCCAGAGGTGAAGCTATACGCTTCGGGCAGCTCCGGATCGCCCAAGCCTGGCAATGTGGGTATCTTCTCCCAGTCAGCCGCCATGGGCATGATTCTGCAAGGTGTTGCATTGCAACAAAGTGTCGGGGTCAGTAGCGCGATCTCGGCAGGCCTGCGTGCCGATGTCTCGGGCAACGACGCCATGCAATTCTTCGAAGACGATCCTCGTACCGGCGTTGTAGCGATGTATCTGGAGTCTTTCGGCAACCCTCGTAAGTTTGCGCGCATCGCCCGCAGACTAGCCCGACGTAAACCAGTGGTCGTTGCTAAGACTGACGTGATGGGGCGCAGGCTACCTCCTGGACACTCTGTGCGTGTAGGGCAGGCGCCAGCGGGAGCGATGAATGCGATCTTGCGCCAATCCGGGGTGATCCGTGTTCGTTCTTCGGAAGAGCTGCTCGATGTTTCTTCGCTGCTCTCAGTCTTTCCGCCACCGCTTGGACCCAACGTGGCCGTGTTATCAAATTCTTCGACGATTGCCGAGGTGGTTTGCGACGTCGCTGAAACTCGGAACTTGAACACGAAGATTGACGGAGAGGAGCTGGACTATGCGGTTGGCCAGTCCCGGGCGATACCAATGCTGCGCCGCAGGATTCAAGAACTAATCAAAGATCCTGAAGTAAACGCGGTAGTGTTGGCGCACCTTCCATACTCCGGATTGGAAACTTCGGCTGTTCTCAAAGTAGCGCGTGAATTCCTTGACCAGACCAAGCCAGTGTTGTGTCTAGTACCAGGTTTATCGGATCACAAGATTACTGGCGGCCTGAACCAAAGCGTTCCTTTGTACACTTCTCCGACAACGGCGATAGGTGCGCTTGCGAAAGCCTACGGTTACCAACAGTGGCTCGATGTACCGTATGAGGCCATCGATGATCCTGCAGGCATAGATGTGGAAGGTGCTGCAGGGTACCTGAATGAACTGGGGAAAACCGTCTCCGGCTCTAACCTACTAGAGCTGAGCGAAGCTCAAGCGCAAAAACTATTGGGCTTCTACGGGATTCAGATTTTTGGCTCTCGCGTTGTAAACACAGTCGCGGAGGCCGTCGCGGCGTCAGACGAACTGGGCTGGCCTGTAGCACTGAAGGCCAACGACCCCGACCTACGCCAGCGCTTAGATCTGGGCGGCGTACGGTTGAGCATTCCCGACCGTGCCAGCCTTGAATCAAATTTCACCCACATGAAGTTGTTGATGCAGTCCTACGGAGTTGAAACCCTTGAAGTGCAGCGCATGGCACCGGCCGGCCAAGCTTGCGTACTTAAAGCAGTGGAAGATCCACTGCTTGGACCGGTAATCTCCTTTGGCCTCAGCGGAGATCCGGTGAACCTTCTAGACGACTGGGCCCACGGCGTAGCGCCACTGTCGTTGCACGATCTTGAGCAACTAATTAGGCGCCCTCGAAGCAGCGTTCGCCTGCTGGGGTATCAGGGTTTAGCAGCCGTTGACCTAGAGGCGCTCAAGGACTTTATTACCAGGGTCTCGCTGTTCAAAGATAACCATCCAGAAGTCACGGTGGCCAAGTTTGCGCCAATTTCGGTATCGGCAAATTCGCTCAGTGTGTTAGCCGTGAATATTCAGATCAGCAATGCTGAGCAACGTACTGACAGCGTGCGCCGCGCATTGAGAAGCTGACGGACGTTGGCCAACGTGAATTGATGATGGCGACTGAGTAGAATTGACGTATGAGTTCTCCAACATATTCGACTGCTCCTGGCGCTGAGCTTCAAGACGATCTGGTGCGGGCAGGATTCTATCCGCAGATGGTTCAAGATGTCCTTGCCGAAGCAATGATGAATCAGCCCGTGCTTGACCACTACGTTCATCTGGAAACTCATTTCGACAACACAGAGGTTCACCGACACATTACGGTCATGGTGATGAGCGAAAAAGTGCTGTTTATCTTGCATGTTGATGATCAGCAACTTGATGATCACGGACGAGATGTAATGGCTCAGGTTTCGGTCGAAATGATCGCACTGTCGCGGATTGCCTCTGTGGCAACCAGCTTTGTTTACCACCAGCCGCAGCACTATTCGGCCGCAGATCCGGTCAAGGAACTGACTTTTGGCATGTCATGGGGCGGTACCAAACGCATCGATCTAGCTCCAGCCGATTGTGGAGATCCACAGTGCGAAGCTGACCATGGTTTGAATGGAACTTCGCAACCAGAAGATTTAGTCATTCGCGTCAGCGCTGAAG
>Ga0308157_10004109_pt1 | contig 19774 bp, 19 predicted proteins | sample PhyBR1_FD_201035 | JGI IMG/M metagenome (GOLD analysis project Ga0308157, IMG submission 201035) | Phyllosphere microbial communities from UC Gill Tract Community Farm, Albany, California, United States - DLSLB.R1 | ecosystem: Host-associated > Plants > Phyllosphere > Unclassified | place: USA...
GTTGTGGATCGAGACCGAACCGTCACTCTTGATAAAGACGGCGCGAAGCCCTCGCGCTAAGGTGCTATCTCCTCTTCCGGAGTAAATCGCTGAACACTCGGCTACAATGACTTGCATTGACTTTCCTAACTGTTGGTACCGCAACGAGACATCGAAGCGCTTGTGAAATCTAGCTATCCTATCGAGCTTGCAAGCGTAAGCTCTTACTAAGAAGGCCAGGTGTTCTTCGTACAGAACACCTGGCCTTCGTTAGCCTAATCTCTAACTTGTTACGCCTCAGTACGGTTACGACGCTCGAGCTCCTTTACCATGGCGTCGGTTGTGATGATGGCATCTTTTAGCTCTTCGATGCGCTTCTGGTACGCAGCTTGATCCATGTTGTTAGCGGAACCGATGGAGATGCTAGCGTTAGCCTTTCCGTCGAAGCCGTTGTAGACCGTCGGCTCGCTAGAGCGACGAAGCTTCCAGTCTAGCGGCTGACGGATACGCGCGTTGTAATATCCACCGCGGCCATCGATCTCGTAAGCAACCTCTTCGCCGTCACGAGTAGTCTCGGGAGCCGGTAGCGGCTGTACCTTAGCGTACATGTCTTTGAAGTAAGTCTTCTTCGGCTCACCGTAGAGATTCTTGGCGACTTCGATTACTTCGTTCACCTTCGCTACGAAAGCTGGAGCAGTAGCAATAGTGTCTTCCATGTCGCGGATGTGCTTCTGTGCTTCCTCAACCGATAGGCTAGTGCCGAAGTCGGAAAACTCAATACGACGCTCGATTGTTGCGCCTTCTTCGAACGGGCGGTTGCTTTCTACAGCCAGAGAACTTCCAAAGGAATCTTTGAAGCTGCGGCTTGCGTAAACCTCACCCTGGCGTACACTGATGTCCCAGCGGCGCCCGTCGTCATCACCACGGATAGCAACTGACTTTCTAGTGATGTCCACAGCGTAGCCTAAAGCCTTTACAGCAGCTACGTCTTGAGCGGAGGGAGAAGGCCAGTTACGTTCAGCTTCTTCAGCCTTTGCGACACGAGCTGCTTCAGCCTTAGCCTCCATTTCAGCCTCGTAGCCGGCGCCGGCTGCGTCTCGTGATTCGTAGTGCTGAGCTTCAGCGCCGTCCTCACCCTTAAACGGGCAGTTGCCTTCTTTAGCCGAACATTTGTTCGGATTACCGGTCTTAGGGTTGATGTGATAGCGGGTCATTACGGCCTCCTATAGCCTAACTGATTTGTCGTAAAGTTTTGAGGCGAGTTCATCTGCAGTCTTGAAAGACACTCGCTCTATAAGCACGTAGTCGAGCGATAAACTCTGGTACGTCGCTTTTAGCAAGTTTGTACGAGTGGTAATCGTTAGGCCGGCCGCTGTATGAAAGGCCTTCAACAAGTACGGGGAACTTTTCATTGACCCCGCTAAAGTAGCGCGAGATGTACTGTGTCTGTTCTCCTAGGAAGCCGTTAGACACCTCGCGTAACCGAACAAATCCATCACCATCGACCTCCATAGCATTGATCTCTGTGAGTTCATCCTTAGTAAAGAACTTCGGGTTACGAGTACCGTCAGCTTTAGTCGGACTAATTTCGGTATCGACAATTGGTTTTAGCTCTTGGGGCCGATTACCTTGCGACTCCATCTTTTGTTCATAACCAGCACGAGCCTCGTTCTTACTAGAGTAATGAGTAGCCTCGTCGCCAGCCTCACTCTTGAAAGGGCAGTTACCAGCCTGTGCGGAACATTTGTTTGGATTGCCTGTTTCCGGGTTGATGTGATAACGAGCCATTGCGACCTCCTGTTATGAAGCTTTCTGTATGAGTCAAGACTGTGGAAGCGTTATCTATTGCTTCGGTTATAGAGCTTTCTATCTAGAAGCGGAAGAGCAGCCCTCACTGTAGCACGCAGTCTAAGACAATCTGATCGTTCCGCATTGGGAAACCTGTCCCCGTGGTTTAAGCTGCTTAGACAGCTGTCTACGTACGCTTAGCCTTGACTAAGACCTCCTGAAGCGTCACAGACTACTTCTTGCGAGCAACCACGACCGAAGCTAGCACACCGACAGTAAGAGAAAGTGCTCCGGCGACGAGTCCTATGCGAGAGCGCTTTAGCTCTTCAGCAGTCGGCAAGACCTTCTTTTCAGCAATCTTCTTGAAGCTGCCGTTAGACAACAGTCGGTGACGATCCTCAACAGCGACTCCAGCTACAATGGCTACGAGGTTAGCCGGGAACCCGAAGACTAGACTTCCGAGGCCGGCGTAGTAACCAACCTTAGAAAGCTCAGTGCTTGTCGGAATGCCGGTCTTGCTCTTCTCAAGAGCGGTCGACGCCTTAGCTTTGAGCTCTTCAACCGAAGTATCCTTCGCAAGAGACTGAGCAGTGGCTAGTGAGGTCTCAGGCTTCGACTTAGCGGCTTCCGTTTTCGGTGTGACTTTCTCGGTCATGGCTGGCTCCTAAGGCTGTTTGATAGGTATATCGCAGCCCCTGTGGCCAGTTAGTGTCACACGTAGCGAACCCCGGATCTATCCTATTTTGGACTTGAGATTTAAGGATACTTGGCATAGATCATTTTAAGCTTATTCGGGAGGTCCAGGAGGGATTTTAAGCTTACAGCTTCTAGCGCTTCGGGCACCTATCCAGCGTAGGTTTGTACTAAAGAAGATAGCGTGTATGATTGCACCATGCGTAATTTTCTTGACTTCATCATGGAGCACATCTCCGGTGTAATCGCGCTCGTGGTAGGCCTGCTCGTGGCCGGCGCCATCCTCATCCCCAGCATCGCTTGGTCGCAGAGCGTTACGGTTGAAGACGTGACAGCAAAAGTCCTCACCGTCGGCGAAGGTCGATCAGTGACTTACCAGTGTGGCTCGATCAAGGTCGGTGACGTTTCTGTACCTCAGTACTGCAACCGCATCGAGTATCCGGTCGAGTACGTTGTAACCGGCACCGACGAGACGTTCCAGGAGGATCGTACTAGCGCTCCTAGCGTCGGTTCAGAGATGGCTGCCTACAAGGTGATCGATGGAGACTCCTACTCTTACGGCTCCATGTCGCCTAAGGGTGGTGGCTTACTGGTGCTCATGATCCTTTTGGCTATCATCGCTGCGGGCGTTCTCGGCACCGTCGCTTTCATGATTACTGAACACTTCACCTACTAAGGCTCAGACGCCAATGGTTGACTTACTCTTCACGAACATTCCTGCCGTGCTCGCTATTGGAGCTGGTGCAGCTGTAGCCCTGGCTCTTTTCCTCAAAGATAGAATCTCACTCAGGGGTCTTAGAGTTGAGCTTGTCAAGGCTGTGGTCCTTGCTGTTGGCGATCCGGATACTAGACAGGATCCTCCTGTCTACATGCAGATTGGCGATGTCTCGGTCCCTCATTACTCGTCTAGCACCGTTTACTACACTCGTTTTCAAGCTTTGCTTTCGAAAGAGATCTTTAGTGAGGAGCTTGTTTACGAGTATAGAGTCGGAGCAGAGCTCGATGCTTACAAGGTGAGCGATGACGAGGCTTACTACTACACATCAGAGTCACCTAAGAGTGGCGGCAATCTTTCTGATTCAGTACTTGTTGCATTGCTTCTCGGTACAGCCACCGGTGTTGCTGTCTTCTTGATCTCATCTATCATCATCAACTAGAAACTGAGGATATCCTATGCGTAAGCTTTTCGCAGGACTACTTCTAGCAGTCCCCATCGTACTCATGCCGACGGCAGCTCTTGCTACGCCGGCTCCGACTCCTAGCCCAACGGCTAGCTCCACGGCTTCTCCGTTCACCGATGTGGTGCTCGACGAGACCGGCTTCTTCACTCGCGACCAGGACGAAGAGATTACTTCTTACTTCGCATCCGTCGCTGATCGCTACGGCATCCTGCCGGTGGTGGAGGTGGTACAGAATCTCGGTGGCGAGGATCCAGAGCGCTACGCCATCAAGCGTGCGACCGACCTAGGCATCGGTGATGGTGAGGTCGACAACGGCCTCTACATTCTTGTCTCGCTGGACGAGCGAGCGGTGCGTGTTCAGCCCGGCATCGGCCTGGCCCGCGAGGTGAGCTCAGGCGAGATTCAGAGCGTCGTGGACAACACCATCATACCGGCTTTCAAGAACAACGACCACGCTCGGGGCATCATGGACGGAGTCGGTGAGATCGGTGAGTTCTCGCTCCAGGGTAACGTGTCTGAAGCTTCAACCGGTCCTTCCGAGCCGATCAATTGGACTCCGACTTTCGTCACTATCGGAGTGATCGGCGGTGGTGGCGCTATCGCCGGAGCCACCGTCATCGGCGTAAAGCGTCGCAAGCGACTTCGGGCGGAAGCTGAGGCTAAGCGTGCTGAGCAGCTTCAGGAAGAGATCGCAGACTTCGAGGACAAGCTCGCCAACTCAGAAGAGCTTACTTCACGCTTCGTCACTGCTGAGGATCGTGGAGCTCGCTTCACCATTCTCGACGACCACTTCCGTTACTCGAGCTTCACGAGCGATGATGAGAAGAAGCGAATCTACGAAGAGCTTGAGAGCCACGTAGTGGCGGAGAACGTTCACTACTCCAGGATTCCCGCTAAGTACTACCGAAGCACTCTGCAGGATGAAGAAAGCATCGAGAACTACGCTGGGCGTCTGCTCAACGAGAAGCCTAAGGCTAAGGCAGCTTACGACGAGGCTCTTGAGCTAGAGCGTGAGAGAGCTGAGGCTGAGCGCAAGCGTGAGAAGCGACGCTCTGAGGCTCGAGCTAGCTGGAAGCACCTTTCGTCTTCACAGCAGGAGGCTTTCGCGCTCGCAAGCTCGTCAGAGCGACGCTCCATGGGTTCCGGGCTCTTCGGTGACTACCAGGACGCTGATAAGGGCTCGACCTACAACTCCCTCGGTGACACTAAGAAGCGTGAACTTGAGCTTGAGGCCAAGCGCGCCTTCGAGCGTATCCCTCGCTATGAGCGTGAGCGTATCGCTCGCTCCAGTGGTCGCCAGCGTGAGCAGTACCTTCAGCAGTACGTCTCTGGCTACAACCCGCTGCTTCTGCCGATGTATCTGACCTACAGCACCGCTTTCATGACCACCATCCAGGCCGACGAGGCTCGCGCAGCTCAGGCGAGTAGCTCAAGCTCTTCGAGTAGCTCGAGCTTCGGAAGCTTCAGCAGCAACGACACCTTCGGTGGTGGAAGCTTCAGCAGCGGTGACGGCGGTGGAGGTTCCTGGTAATAGCTATACGCTATCTATAAGATAGCTAGTAAGGCCCGTAGCTTGAACTTGCTACGGGCCTTACTAGTATTACTGCACTGTGTGAACTTTTAGGTACGATATAGCAAGTGTATTTGCTCTATTCAAAAGAGCCTGAAATCTCTACAGTCAAAAAATCCAGGTGATAGGTATGTCTTCTTCTCTCAGCACTCGAGCTAGTCTCCCTCTAGAGACTCAGGAAGTGAAGGAGGATGCTCGACAAAGACGCCGAGAAGTTCTTTCCGCATTGAGCGGGCTCTTCGTAGCCATGTTTGTGATTCTCACGTCCTCTACCATCGTGAGCACCTCCATGCCAGTAATCATCGCGGATCTCAAAGGCACGCAGATCGACTACACCTGGATCGTTACGGCTGCTCTTCTCACCATGGCCATTTCGACTCCTATCTGGGCCAAGCTCGGCGATTTTATCAGCCGCAAACTTCTACTGCAGATAGCGCTTGGGCTATTCGTCGTGGCCTCGGTAGCAGCCGGTTTCTCCGATTCTCCAGCCACGCTCATGGTTTGGCGTGGAGTGAGTGGTCTTTCCATGGGCGGCTTGATGGCGGTTTCGCAAGTAGTTATGGCTGACCTGGTTTCTCCTCGTGAGAGAGGGCGCTACATGGGAATTATGGGCGCTATCATGCTCGTGTCTCAGCTCGGTGCTCCTATCCTCGGTGGTTGGCTTACTGACAGCTTCGGCTGGCGTTGGAATTTCTGGGTGATGGCTCCGTTCTCCCTAGTCGCTTTCTTCCTACTCCAGGCGTATCTTCACCTGCCGAAGCACTACGTTAAGAGCAAGCTCGACTGGCTCGGCATCGGGCTCATCACCGCCGGTGTAAGCGCTTTGCTCATTTGGGTCTCGCTCGGCGGCAAAGATTCAGCTTCCGGTGGCTTCGCGTGGGACTCCGCCACCTCCGTACTCCTCGGAGTCGGCTCGGTAGTCACTATCCTAGCAGCTGTCGCGTGGGAGCTCTTCGGAAGCAAAGACCCGCTCATCCCTCTTCGCCTGTTCAAGCAGCGCACCTTTGCTTTCGCTACGCTTGCTTCCATCCCCATCGGCATTGCTCAGTTCGGTGCCGCTGTGTTCTTAGCTCAGTACATGCAGCTCGCAAGAGGCTACTCTCCTACTGAGTCGGGGCTCATGATCTTCCCTATGGTGATCGGTAGCCTGGTGGCTTCGGTCGGCGTTGGACAGCTTGTCTCGCGCACCGGAAAGTGGAAGCCGTTTGTGGTCGGTGGCGCGATTACCTTCACCGTCGGTGCGTTCTTGCTCTCTACGATTCACTACAATTCAGACCAGTGGCTCGTGAGCATCTATATGTTCTTGCTCGGCCTCGGCATGGGCGCTTGTATGCAGAACTTGGTATTAGTCACTCAGAACTCTCTTCCGGCTAGCAAGCTATCCTCCGGCACCGGAACACTCACGTTCCTACGTACGCTTGGTGGTGCTGCTGGAGTCACGGTTCTCGGTTCGATTCTAGCTTCGGCTCTTCCGAGCTCGATCAAGAGCGGTCTCGGCGGCCTACTCGGCGCTACTCCAGAAGCTCAGGCAGCTTTCGTACAGGCCAACCCCGATTGCGCCGAGTCACTGGCTTCGGTAGCCGACGGTACGCTACCGGCCATGAACCAGCTTTGCACGCCGGTGAAGCTAGTGCTCGAGAACTCTTACGGAGACAACATCGCTCAGCTGTTCTTGCCGATGGCTATTCTCGGCATAGTGACTGTGATCTTCGCTCTTTTGCTTCCGAACAAGCCGCTTTCGCAGAAGACCGCTGTTGAGCAGATTGAGGAAGAGTTCGGAGCTGAAGAATGGGCTTTGCGTTCACCTGAGGATGGTGGAGCTCCTGACACCTCGAGTATCCCGATAGTTCGTGGTCGTAGCGACGCTACTTCGGCAGCTAAGACGGCTTCACACGCCGCTGATTGAGTTGATGCAAGGGGCTAGGGCTCAGCTTAGATCGGATAGTAGCGACGATTTTGTAAGGTCTAAAACTTTTCTAAGAGCGGGGTTGCGTCTGTTTAGAGTTCGTGTATAGTTGCTCTTGCAAACGAACCCCCACTCAAACGGATCTTCTCCAAAGGAAAGGAGTCATGGTGGCTACCACCCTGACTGTCAAGTCGCTCAAGTCGTACATCTCCGCCGAGCTCAACGTCATCATCTCCGGCGTTCACGGCGTCGGTAAGACGGCTAAGCTCCGCGAGGCTTGCTCGCAGCTCGGCCTGAACGTCAAGTACTACAGCGCCGCGACCCTCGACCCCTACACCGACCTCGTCGGCATCCCGGTGCCCAACCAGGAGACGAAGACCGTCGAGTACTTCCGCCCTCACGAGATCGACCAGGCTGAGGTGATCTTCTTCGACGAGATCAACCGCGCCGACCCGAAGACGCTCAACACGGTGATGGAGATCATCCTCGACCACTCGATCAACGGTGAGCCCCTGCCGAAGCTCAAGACGGTCATCGCCGCCATGAACCCGGTCTCCGAGGACTACGCCACTGACGAGCTCGATAAGGCGCTCTTCGACCGCTTCGATGTCTTCCTCCAGGCCGACCCCGAGGTCGACGTGGCCTACTTCACCGGCAAGTTTGGCGATGACATCGGTCGCGCCGCCGTCGAGTACTGGAACGAGTACCACACCGGGGTCGTTCGCGCTCAGGCCAACGGCGGGCGTGGCAACGCGGTTCCTTACATCTCGCCCCGTCGCATGGACAAGATGGTCGCCGCGTTCGTCGCCATCCCCGCTCGCCAGACGATCCTCGACTGCCTGCCTCCTGAGGTCACCGACCGCAGCGTCGGCGTGAACCTCTACCGCACGCTCGACAACGCTCTCAAGGCGTCCAAGGGTGGCTCGGACAGCATCGAGGCTCAGGTTCGCTCGATCACTGACTCGCCGATCTCGGTTCAGCGCTCGGCCGAGACCGGCCGCAAGGCTGCGAAGCTGCTCGAGGCTGGCCTGCCGGACGACCTCCGCGCTCGCCTGCTGACCTCGCTCGCCGTCTCGCTGAACTCGGCCAAGGGTGTCTCGGCGATCATGGATCAGTTCGGTCCTGCTGTCAAGCTCATGAACGCCACGCAGATCAAGACGCTCACCGAGGACTGGAACCCCGGCAAGCTGGCCGACCTGCAGCGTCGCCTCGGTTCGTAACAACCTCTGAGAGGGTCAGGGCTTCGGCTCTGGCCCTCTTCGGAGTAAGAGCTGCCAACTAGAAATGCTTTACATTTTTACATTCGGGCTAAAGCAGGCTACTGTTAGAAAGGCTTTGTACTTTACATTCTCAAGCTAGGAGGCCGTTGTGGCCAAGTATCACGTAAACAGCACAACCGGTGAAGCCGGCGCTTGTAAGGCTGTCAAAGGCAATTGCCCGTTCGGCGGCGAGGCTGAGCACTACACCTCCGCTGGAGCAGCTAGAGATGCGTACGAAGCCTCCATGAAGGTCGCGGGTATGACTCCGACGAAGAAAGTCAAAGTCGCTGACCGTGAATACAGCGGGCCATCAGTCAAAGCGCTTCGTGATCGTGAAGTAACCACCATCTTCATGGAGCGAGTTTCTAGCCCGACGAGTAAGGCCCAACTTAAAAAAGTCCTCGAGCTCATGGATCAGGCCTACGCTAACTCAAACACGTCTCAAAGAGACAATTTCGCAGTAGCCCGAAACATGGATCAAGAGTTTCGGGCTTTAGCAACGGCTCAAACTGACATCACTCCAGCTAAGGTCCAGGACTATGGTTACGCAGTAGCTCATTCTGCGTTCGCTTACGTTTCGCCGTACGTAACTCGGGCTTCCAACTCATTTGAGAATGAGCTTAACGACATGAATTGGCACACTCGAACTACTGGAGAACCTTTTGAGTTCGAAGAAATCTACGCTCGTGCTGCAAAGCGTGCTCACGGTACTCCTAAGGAGCTCGCTAAAGCTTTCGAGGCTGAGGCTAAAGCCATTGGTTGGCAGCTAGAGGATGGCTTTGAAGAGGATTTGTTGAAAGCCTCTGAAGCCTCTCTGAAGATTGTAAAGAAGGATAGCGACGCCTACTCTCGTGAATTGAGAACTATTAGCTAAACTCTGCTGCTCTGATTTGCAGTATCCACGCTCTTGAGGTCAACTTGGAATCGTTTGGTTCCGTGTTGACTTTTAGAGCTTAAGGCGTACTATAGAACTATGACAACGAACCGGAACCTGGACTTCGACCAGGACGACTTCATGGAAGACTACGCTCGCGGCCTGGACATGCTCCGTCTCGCCTCGCGCGCCTTCGCCGTGGTGGCTTCGGGCATCGGCTACCCCATCGCCAACACCTCGATCCCCACTGCTCAGGTTTCCGTGAACCTCAACTCCAAGAAGATCGAGTTCGAGGTCAACCCTCACTTCATCCACAAGATGAAGGACTCGGAAATCGCTTCGGTCATCGCTCACGAGACCTACCACGTCCTGCTCGGTCACCTCGGTGAGATGGCTGACATCGACACCTTCCCGAAGCGCGAGATCCTCATCGACGCTCAGGAGTGCATCATCAACGACGGCCTCCCGGGCAACGTCGGCTTCGCGACTCCCGCCGGTACCTTCAAGGGCATCGAGCGTCACAACCAGGACTTCTCGATCTTCTCCACTCAGGAGGGCTACGACTTCATCCTCCAGAAGCAGGAGGAAGAGGAGGACTCGAAGGACGACGACAAGAACGAGGACGGCGAGAAGAGCGACTCTTCGCAGGGTAGCGGCTCCGGTTCCGGTTCGCCTTCGGACGAGAAGGATGACTCGGAGGGCGGCTCCGGCTCCAGCGAGAAGGACGACTCGGACAAGGGTGAAGACGAGGACGACACCGACGGCGGCGCCGGTGACGAGAACGATGACGACGCCGACGGCGACCACGACGCTGCCTGCGGTGGCCCTCAGGTCACCGGTGACGACCTCGAGGACATGTCGCCTGAGGACATCGCCGACGCCATCAAGAAGGTTCTCGGCAAGGCTGTCGATGAGGCGGTCCAGGAGCTGAACGATCAGAAGGTGGACGCCACTCCTGAGCTCGAGGAGATGATCGACAACCTGAAGGACGCCGGCGTCGCGGTGAACAACACCCCGAACTACGGTAACCCTCAGGCCAAGGACACTTTCGAGGTGATCGACGCTCTCTCCGGAGTCAACCTCAACTGGGTCGAGCTGCTCAAGGCTATCAACCCTGACCTGAAGACCTCCGGTCGTCCGAAGTACCGGGACGCTTGGCACGCGCCTCGCCGCAAGATGCTCCACTCGTACCCTCAGGTGGTGCTTCCCACGCGCAAGCGACTGGATGACCCGAACGAGAAGAAGGGGGACTCGCTGCCTACCTTCATCATCGCTCTGGACATGTCCGGCTCGATCCCGACCAGCCTGCTCAAGGACCTCGCTTCGCTGGCTCAGTCAATCCCCACCAACAAGATCAAGGCGTTCCCGATCACCTGGTCGGACAACTACCGCATCTTCGACGTGAACCAGCCGAACGTGATCTGCGGTCGCGGTGGTACTCGCATCGGCACCGTTCAGGACTACGCTGACCGCGTTGCGAAGGAGGAGGGCGTCGACCCTTACGTCCTGGTCATCACCGACGGTGGCTTCTACATGCCGAGCAACATGGACCGTGCCAAGGTCTCGTCGAAGTGGTACTGGATGGCTATTCAGCCCGGTGACGTTCGCATGATTGCTAACGTGACTCGCGACTACGCTACTCCGGAGCGAATCTTCAACATGAAGGACTACCTCTGATCTAGCGGTCAACGGAAGGCGTCATCATCTAACGGTGGTGGCGCCTTTCGCGTTAGAAAAACCTCTGAAAACGGAGGTCCTCAAATGGCTAAGTTCCACATCAATCCCAAGACCGGTGACCCTGGTGCGTGTTCAGCGACGAACGGTAAATGCCCGTTCGGCGGAGCTGAGGACCACTTCACATCGGTGGAAGCCGCTCGCGCCGCAAGTGAGCAACAGCTTTCTGAAGCCAACGGCTGGAGCAAGGTAAAGCGTGAGCCCACACCGCTCTCAGACGATGTCAAGAAGCTGATCAAAGAGATCGAAAAGCTTGAGAACAATCCTTCCCGCTACAACTACGGATTCCCGGAAGATGAGCTGACTCGTTCTTACATCGAAAGCGGCATCCGCACCAAGAAGGCGGAGCTCAGCGAGCTAATCGAGAACTCCGACTTCGTACACCTGCGCCACTCCCTTAGTAGCGAAGACGTAGCTAGAGCCGTGGCTGACGTAGCCGTACGCACAGCGAACAACGATAAGTCGCTTTCTTGGGACAACGTTATGAAAGGTGCTCGACGCACCGCTAACGCTATGCAGAAGTACGGCGTTTACACTCGCAACGTAGTCCGTAGCCGCCCTGAGCTTCAGCAGGACATCGATAACCTCGCCAAGAAGTACCGTGACCAGGAAGTCTTCGCTCGTTCGTTTGAGCAGGGCTCTCAGATCCCGAAGCAGTACGCTGAGGCTTTCGAAGCTGCTTGGGCTGATCCCAAGACCGGAGAGAAGCACCTCAAGAGTGAGCTTCGCTCTTTGAAGGCGACTGAGGCTGAGTACAACTCCGGTAAGCTTTCGGCTACTAAGGTCGTCGGCGGCGGACTCCGTAACCCGAAGGCTGAAGCTGAACGCTACTTCAAGACTCGCGAGGCTGAGCTCACTCGCGCTATCGCTACACGTGGTCGAAGCTACCCCGTCACCGTGTCCAACGTCTACTACCGAGCACGCCAGGAGGGCTGGCCTTTCGCTAACTGAAGGCTAGCTCACCAGGCAAACAACACTAGGAGTAACAATGGCGAAGTATCACGTAAACGATAAGGGCAATCCCGGTAACTGTAAAGCGGTGCTCGGCAACTGCCCGTTCGGTGGCGCCTCTCAGCACTACGCGACTAAAGAGCTAGCTCAGCAGGCTTTCGAACTCTCTATGGCTTCACAGAAGTTCACAAAAGCTCGAGTCTTCAAGCAAGCACCTCTTTCGGAGCTCAACAATAGAGAGCGTAACTACGACTTCATGGTGAACGTGGAGTCACTTCTCTCGAAAGATCTCACCGGCCCTGATCGTAACCGTCTTATGATGACGGCACAGACAGCTTTCGGTCGGATCGACAAAGACGTAGATAGCTTTGAAGCTACTCGCATGATGAGCAAGAAAATAGAGGAACTAGCGAAAGACTTGCCTCACCTAGGCATTGACGAAGACGAGCTTTATGGACTGAAGTCTTCCGCTTTCATCTACGTCTCGCCGAAGGTGGGCAAGGCTGCTCAAGAAATGGAAAGTGAGCTCTCTATCATGATGGATACTAGAGGTTTCGGTGGTGACCCGCTCAACTTTGAACAGACTTTCGTCAAGGCGGCTCAGAAACAAGGCGCTACTACAAACGCCTCTGACTTTGCAATGGCTTTTAGCGAGGTTATTGCAGATGAGCGTGACTGGAACTACGAAGGCGAAGATGAAGAGCGTGACATCATCAAGAGCGCTGCTGAGAAAGCCTACGCCGTCATCAACAAAGACAAGCCAGGCTTCCGCCGCGAGCTTCGGCAGTTCGCATGAGTAAGTTTCACATCAACTCTAAAGGTGACGCTGGTAAGTGTTCAGCCGTCAAAGGTGGATGCCCGTTCGGTGGAGAGAAGGAGCACTTCACCTCACCGGAGGCTGCACGTAAAGCCTACGAGGACAGACAGGCTGAAGAGCTAGTGCTCGAAGCGGCTCAGCGCGATCTAACAACCTACGGTGAGAACTCTAAGGTGTTTACTCTCTGGAGCAAGATCCATCCAGATTTTAGATCTTCACCGGGCGAACCTCGCCGAGTATTGGCCAACGGCGGTGCTAGCGGTACGGTGCTCACGCCGTGGCACGGGCCAAAAGTACTTGAGAAGCTTCAAGCGAAAGCCGCCGCTAACGGTACATCAGAGAAAGACGCTACCGAGGCTTAGACAGCTGCTAAGACGGCGCCGGTCAACCTACGCAACACGCCTAAGGCCAAGCTTAGGTTGACTGGTGCCGTATCTCACAGTAGTGTTGTATTACTGACAAGCTCGACAGCTTGCGAATTAGGAGAACTTCATGCTCTACCACGTGAATCCAGAAACCGGCGCCACCGGTAAGTGTAGCGCCACCAAAGGTGGATGCCCCTTCGGCAGCACCGATGAGCACTTCACCTCTGCTGAGGCTGCTCGCGCCGCCTTTGAGAGTTCACAGAAGACTTTCTCCGGTGTGAGCAAGAGCGCTGATCTTTCGACCATTCTCCCAGATTGGCACGACAAGCTGCCCTCGCACATCGAAACAAAGATAGCCAAGAAGCTCAGAGATGACTTCGAGTTTGTACGAGCTGTCGAAGCTGGAGAGATCGAGACAAAGTACGCTTACACCGAGAACTTCCTGACGCCTCCTGTCTTCGCTACTCGTGACCGTGGCGCCTACTTCACTGACTCCATCGATGAATACGACGACAACCCGCTAGAGGATGAGTACTACATCGCTATCCACTCTCGCCAAGGTGGCGGTAACCGAGAGTGCTACTGCGATGATGTGGAGGAAGACGGCCACGAGTCCGGCTGCAGCGCGGCAAGCAACGATGAGCTCGAAGATCACCCTCAGTTTGTGACGTATAGAGACAACGATTTCGACTCTACCTACACAACTCACTACTTCAAAGCTGGCTCCACAAAGGAAGACCGAGAGAAGCACGAGGCACAGCAGAAGCTCGTCGGTCGTTTCAACAACGCCAAGGCTCACAAGCAGGCTATTGAAAGCGGTGAAGTACCGCCGTGGAGCATCTTGACTAACGAGACCGAACCTATCGGTGTCTACCGTAGCGCCAAGAAAGCTGCAGCAAATAGGACTACAGCTCTTGATCGAGATAAGGCAGCAGCTACTTCCATCAAGGCCGGCATCGAAGCGATTAAGAACGCTGACGAACTTACCGAGGCTGAAGTGGCGACCTTGTCACAGCACGCCGCCGACTTCTCCAATCGTTATCTCTTCCGTAGCCTAGCCGCTGATCTTAAGACGCTTCGCACTAAGAAAGCTGAAGTGGCGGCGACGGAGTCCATGACTACCGAGGCCGAGGCTCTTCCGGATGGTGACCTCAAAGACTACCTGCTCGGCGACAGAGGAACCGGAACCTACAACACCACTGTGAAGCAAGGTCGCCGCAACGTGACGGTTGCGAAGACTTACCAGAAAGGTACTCGCCTCGGCAAAGAGCTCGAAGAGCGAAAGCGTGATCTAGGCTACGCCGAAAACGCGGTAAAGCGACCGCTTGAAAAGCTAGAAGAGAAGTACAAGACTCTCAGCACTCAAATCACTACTCAGCAGACGCAGTTGGACGAGCTAGAGACACAGAGAGTCAAGGCTTGGCGTGTCGGTTGGCCCGGTACCGTTAGAGATATGCCTGCTATCCCTAAGGAGTTCTAATGCCGTATCACATCAACAGCAAAGGTGACCCCGGCCTATGCAAAGCCACTAGAGGTGGCTGTCCGTTCGGAAGCGCCGACGAGCACTTCACCACTCCTGAGGCGGCGCGAGCTGCTTTTGAGAAACAGAGCGAGGGAAAGGACATCCTTCCCGAGAACTGGACAGACAGTGACCTCACTGCAAGAGTAGCTGATGCTCCTGGGCTCACCGGCGGCTCTCTTGACGAGATCCGAAAGAATCTTCGTGAGGACTACGAGGATGCTCTGAGCAAACCTGAGATCAGTAAAGAGCATCTCATCAAGTACTACGCCATGCCAGGCTCTGATTATGACCACACAAACTTTGATCTAGAGATTCTTCGCGGCCCGAACGGACCGTACGCTCAGGTAACAGCTGAGAAAGAATCATGGCAGAGCGGTGAGCCACTTACTAACGTCGTCGGGCTTATCTCTCACAACGAGGTCGAGCTATCCGGGTGGGAGTCCGTTTACCACGAACACACCTACGAGATAAAGCTAGACTCTAACTACTTAACCGAAGCTGAGGCCACTCTAGCTCGTAAAGATCTAGCTGAGAGCTACTCGTACCTTAGCAAGCCGGAGTATCCCGATTGGATGGTGCTTCCAGCTAACACCTACGTTAGCCCGTTCTACTCGGATGTTTCGCGTCGAGCGAGAAAGGCTCATCAGGCTGTCAAGACGATGGAAGAACGAATCGCTTCTGCTAGTAAGGCTAGCAACAGCATTCAGAAATACGTCATGAAGATTGAGCAGCTGAAGAACGACAAATACGAGGTAGTGAAGGCTCTTAGCGGCGTAACATCACCTCGCGTAAAGCAGGTTCTCAACGCTGAAGTAAAGAACATCGATTCCGAAACTCAGCGGACTACCAAGTACAAGGCGTCTGCTGAAAAGAAAGCCAACCCGGTAGCCGTTACCAACCTCAATAACCAGCTCAAGCGACTCAAGAAAGAGGCTGAAGAGACTAAGGTGCCTTTGAGAGCATCAGCTGAACGCTACACTCTCGAAAAACTAGCCGCTCACCATCCCTCTAAAGACCGTCGCCGCTCTAAGGCTCAGGCAAAAGCCTGGCTCAAGCTTCACCCGGAGCTAGTTGACACGGTTCTTGAAGAGAACAAACGAGAATGGGCCGTAAGTTGATATGGTACTTAGACCAAAGGAAATCAAGATGACTGAGAACGCTTCTACGAAGGAGGATGCTTCCATGTATAGTGACAAACTAGACCACATGGCCGGCTTCACTTCAGCCTTCGCTAGCACCTTGGCTGCTGACATTGCTTTCGTGGGGCCAGAAGCCTCGCGTAAGCCCGTCGCGGAACTAGCACAGCTCGGTTGGACAGGCAATGAGGATTTGACTCCCGCATAGATCTTGATTTCTTGGAACAAGCGGGCAGAGTCAATCTCTGACCCGCTTGTTCTGTTATAGAAAGCTTTATAGCACCACCTACCACAGCTTAGAATGACTTCTAAGCGACCGCTCCATACTCTACACACAAACACACGTAGCTTGAAATGAAACGCTTAGACAGCTGTCTAAGAGGGGAATCGGAACCATGAAGTTGATCCACGTAAACCCAGCCACCGGGGACACCGGTGTTTGTCGTGCGGTGAAGGATCAGTGCCCGTTCGGTGCCGAGAACCACTTCGGTTCTGTTACAGAGGCTCGCCAGTCTTTCGAGCTTCGTCAGCAGGCTCCTGCAGTTCTTCAGAAGTCGCTCGACACCGTTGCTCTTTCCAAGGTTGTCGATCCGGAGCTTCTCAGGAAGATGATCTCTCAGGGCTACATCATGCAGGGGCTCCACCCGGATGACTCTGATCTTCGAATCCTTTGCTACGGTACTCGTACTCAGATCGAAGGTAAGTGGAACGAAGCTACCAAGGTGGCTCGAGGCCTCATCATTCGTACTGACAGCGATGATCTTGCTAACGCAGTTGTGGTTCAGCGCCCGTGGGAGAAGTTCTTCACCCTCAGCCAGCTTGAAGGCTCATGGCACCTCGGTGACGAAGAGAACGAATCCTCTGCCGAGGACTCTTTCGGAAAGCTTGACTTCAAAGCTCCGGCTGAGGTCTACGACAAGATGGATGGCTCGTTGGGTATCCTCTATCGGGACCCGAAAGGCTTGCCGACTCTAGCTACCAAGGGTGCGTTCATTTCTGAGCAGGCCAAGATGTTCACCAAGCTTCTAAGGTCAGACAAGGCCACCTCTGAGGCAGCCGAAGAGATCCTAGAGCAGGGCGACACTACAGCCATGTTCGAGCTTGTCGGCCCGAAGAATCGAATTGTGCTTGCCTACAAGAAGAACGAGATCGTGCTTCTTGGTGGGGTCAAGAAGGCCTCAGGTGCGAACGTAGAGCCTGAAGCACTTTCAGCATGGTCAAAGTCACTTCCGACAGTGGAGCGCATGAAGGCTAAAACTCTAGAAGAGGCTCTCGCTATCGCTCCGCGTGAGAATCGTGAAGGAGTGGTAGTTTCGGTCGGTGGAAAGACACCTATGAAGATCAAGATCAAGCAGGCTGACTACATTAGAATTCACCGCATCGTCACCATGTTTTCTCCGAAGGAGTCGCGTGCTGTGATTATGGAGATGGAGGCTTCCTACGCTGATCTTGTGGCTCTAGCAAGAGATGAGAAAGTCGAACGCTTTGAGCCGATCAAGCAGGTGCTCGACATTGACGGCTTCAGTCGCGGTGACGACACTTACGAGTTCATCCGAAGCAACCGTGAAGCGTACTTCAAAGCTATCCTGCTTCCGAAGGCGCGATCAGTTGCTAAGGCTTACGATGTAATCGAGTCGCTCGACCAGAGCTTCTTCGAGGGAGAGAATCCCAGCAAACGCTTCGCAGCTAGTGTTCACACACTGGATGCGGACAAGTCGACGCTATTTGCTCTTTACCGAGCGAAGCTCGACGGTTTCCCACTAGCGGAGGTTAACGCCTTCCAAGAACTAAGAAGGGCCATCAAAGATGTCAAGACTAAAGACGATTGACAAGAACACCCAATCCGTGCAAATATAGCTACACCATGATCCGATCGGATCACTTAGGGAAGATACGAAAATGACTATACGCGAGAACCTGGAGAAGGAGATCGGCAAGGACCGAGTCCTCGTCGTCAACTCCACGATGGAAGCCAAGGAAATCATCACTTGGCAGGATGCTGTAACCATGCTCTTCAACGAGAAGGCTTACACGCTCATTCCGCGCAGCGCAGGAGAGCAGCTTCGCAGCTCTTCGGTCTCCATCGACAAGCCTCTTGTCGTGGTTCTCGTGAAGTACGCTCAGCGTCACAACCGCATCTTCGACCTCGAGGACGTTGTTACGAAGTCCTACGTTCGCCAGCGTGACAACTTCACCTGCGCTTACTGTGGTGAGTACGGTAACACCGTTGACCACATCCAGCCGTGGTCTCGTGGTGGCCCCAACACCTGGGGTAACCTCGTCACCGCTTGTAAGGACTGCAACGGTCGAAAGGCTGACCGCACTCCTGAGGAGGCTGGCATGAAGCGCCCGGTGATCAAGTCCGGCTTCACCCTGAACAACAAGCTCCAGACTGTTCAGGACATGATGTACGAGGCACTCACTGAGCTTTCTAGCTAAGTAGGCGCTCTCTGGCGGCCACTGTAAAAGGTGGTCGCCAGAGGCGTAAGAGAAAGCGATATTACTCTTGCGATCAATTGACCGCGCTTCAACGGACGAAGGAGTACCGTATGAACGCTAAGATTCTGAAGTTTTTCAGGCTCCATGAGAGATCTCCCGATAAGATTTAGGTAAGTACGCTATAGCCGCTGTCCCCCACAGCGGCTATAGTCGTTAAGCTGCGGTTTTAGCCCACCTCGTCTGGCTCGGTAGAATGAGTCTATGAAGACGAAAATCGCCAAGGCAAAACACCACGCAAAGCACCCGGTGCTCATGGAGCTATACCGCTACGTTTCCATCATCCTCGGTGGAGTGCTAGTGGCTCTTGGGCTAGAAGCCTTCTTAATTCCCAACGGCTTCATCGACGGTGGAGTCACCGGTATCTCCATCATTCTCTCTACGCTCATCCCGGTGCCGGTCGGTATCTTCATCGCAATCCTAAACATTCCTTTCGTGATTGTAGCGTGGGTGAAGCTTGGTAGTAAAGCGGCTCTCAAGACGCTCGTCGGTGTCGGCTCGCTAGCTTTCTCAGCTGTCTTGCTCCATCACATGGAGCCGTGGACTGAGAACTTCATTCTAGCTCTCGGCTACGGTGGGCTCTTCTTAGGCCTCGGTATCGGCATCGCTCTTCGTCAGGGTGGAGCGCTCGACGGCACCGAATCGCTAGCCTCGATCATCTCGTCTAACTCGCGCTTCAGCATCGATCAGCTTATCCTCGCGGTGAACGTAGTGATCTTCACAGTCGCCGGCTTCCTGCTAGAACCTCAGCAGGCCATGGCTTCAGCGCTACTCTTCTACGTCGTGGTTACTCCGATCATCAAGAAGGTGGTAGACGGTGGCTCTACTATGAAGCAGGTAAGGATCATCGCTTCGAACAGCGAGGACATCGCCGCCGCGATCTCTAAAGTTACTCATCGCCGTGTCACCGTCGGTGTCCGACGAGTCTACGATGAGGGGCGCTTCGACAAAGAGATCAGCGAAATCACTTTCCCAGTATCGCGTCTTCAAGAGGCTCAGGTTACTGAAGCTGTACAGGATGTCGATCCAGAAGCTGTTATCTCCTTTGTGGAGATCTCAACTCTGCGCGGTGGCGCATATGAACGAGAGTCAACTCACTGATTTCTTTGGTAGAATACTGAGAACAGAACGGAAGAGATAGTGGTAGATCTTACTGAAGTGCTGAAGCCGCTGAGCGGCAAGATTCAGCAGCATCACCTGGCCGGAGACAAGTTTGTGGCCGTGGTGGAGGACGACGAGACACGGGTAGAGCTTCTAGCAAAGCTAGCTCCCCTAAAGCTCAAGACCTTCGTCACTGTGGCAAAAGAGGAACCTGATTTCGCCGCTGCCGAGGCTTCTGCTTCTGACAAGGTGGATATTCTTTACAGCGGTACCGTGGCAATCGCCGCCATGAAGCTCACCGGCTTCGGAAAGAAACAGAATCACCAGTTCTATCCTCGCTTCGTAAAGCTCTTCGAAGCGACACCGGTCTTTGAGCCGGTGATCCTGAGCAAGGATCTAACC
>Ga0308157_10004110_pt1 | contig 19773 bp, 22 predicted proteins | sample PhyBR1_FD_201035 | JGI IMG/M metagenome (GOLD analysis project Ga0308157, IMG submission 201035) | Phyllosphere microbial communities from UC Gill Tract Community Farm, Albany, California, United States - DLSLB.R1 | ecosystem: Host-associated > Plants > Phyllosphere > Unclassified | place: USA...
TTCCTGCTCTTCCTTGGCCGGGTTGGTGTCGTCGAAGCGCAGGTTGCAGCGGCCCTGGTAGTCGCGCGCCAGGCCGAAGTTCAGGCAGATCGATTTGGCGTGGCCGATGTGCAGGTAGCCGTTCGGCTCCGGCGGGAAGCGGGTGATCACGCTCGGCATGCCTTCGCGGACGTGGGTGCCGGCCGCCAGGTCGGATTCGACGATGGCGCGCAGGAAATTGGAGGTCAGGACGGGCGCTGGGCTGTTTTTGTCGTTGCTCATCTGAAAAGTTGGCTTTGCAAAAGTTCGAGTGAAGGGCATTTTACCGTATCCCCTCTATGACGGCGGCGGAAATGCTGCGTTGCGGCGGCCTTCGGGGAAATTGCACTGTCCACACAGGTATAATTCGTCTTTAATTGTTTCGGCATCACGGCCCGGAGTTTCCAAAATGGAAAATTATTACAACACGCTGGGTATCGCGCCTAACGCCACCGACGACGAGATCAAGAAGGTGTACCGCTCGCTGGCGATGCGCTTCCACCCGGACCGCAACCAGGCGCCCGGCGCGGAGGCGCGCTTCAAGGCCATCACCAAGGCCTATGAAATCCTGTCCGATCCGGTCAAGCGCGAGGAATACAACCAGAGCGTGAACCACCGCATCATCATCGACCCGGAAGCGGAAGCGTACCAGTTGTGGCGCTCGGTGTTCAACCTGCATGGCACCGTGCTGCCACCGGCCTGAGCCGGTCACACATCAGAAAAAGAAAGCAAGCAATGTCTAGAAAAGTACACCCTGAGTTCGCCTATCAATCGCGCGAGCTCGAAGGCCAGATCGAGGGCATCCTGGGCGACCCTCCCGACCGCAAGAACTACCAGCGCATGATCGACGCGCTGGTCTCCGAGTACGCCAGCGGCGGCGGCATCGAGGACGTCAACATGCTGGCCTTCGCGCTGGTCGACCACCTGGAGTTCAACAATCCGAAAGGCTTGCTGGCCGAGGCGGAAGACTACGAGTTCGGCGACGCCGGCCGCGTGTTCGCCATGGCCTCGTGCAAGGGCGAGGAGGCGGCGCGCATGTACGCGGCGCTGCAAGAGAACCTGCCGGACCTGGCGCGCCAGGCCATCATCACCGCCTTCCTGTACAAGAATCCGCGCAAGTGGGACGACGACGACCAGTCGCTGGACCAGCTGTCGGCCAACGACGACGGCGACGATGTCGAGGACGAAGACCAGGCGACCGACGATTTCGCCCAGATGTTCGATCAGGATGGAGACTAACCATGACTGAAAAAAGTAATCTGCCGGCGTTGAGCAAGCAAGTGACCGAGCTGGTGCTTGCCGGCTCGCTGAGCCACGCCGAACAAGCCTTCGCCGAGGCGGCCGACCAGTTCGGCGACCTGGCGGTGGTGGAAGTGCTCAACAACATTCCGCCGCAGGTGACGGCGCTGCACATGGCCGGCTTCGACGGCGGCAAGATGTCGCTGGCGACGCTGCTGGTGCCGCCCAAGGCCTGGGCCGACAGCCTGGCCTTCTTTGCCGCGACCTGGCCGGACGACCTGATCGAGGACGATCCGGAGCGCATCGCCGAGTCGCTGTTCGCGCACATCCACGGCGTGGTGTTCTCGACCGACGACGAGGAGCGCCGCCACGAGCTGCTGGCGGCCGCCTCGGCCACCGACCACGGCTCGACCGCGTTCGCGATCCTGTTCTCGATGGCGCCGAAGGAAATCCTGGAAGTGGCCGGCGAGATCATCTCCAAGGGCCCGTACCTGACCGGCCAGACCTCGTCCGACAACGACGTGGTTCCGCTGGCGATCGCGCTGGCGCAGGCGTCGGAAGACGGCTGGGACCGCGCGCTGTTCGAGCTGTTCCCGGAGTTCCGCCACAGCGCCGACCTGGCCGACGCCGAGTTCAGCGACGACCCGGACGACGAGCCGACCTTCCTGCAGCGCTCGACCAAGGAACTGCTGTACCGCTTGCGCAAGCAGGTGCCGTCCACGCGCAGCGCCGCCAAGCCCGGCTCGCGCCGCAGCCTGGGCACCGGCATTTTCTCGTGATGGGTGCCTGATACATGCTGCCAGCAATTGTCGTAGAAAATTTACCGCGCCTGACCCGCGCCATCCAGCAACTGGCCACCCATCCCGACGATGACGCGGCCTATGCATTGGCCGATGAACTGACCGGCATCACCGCGATGGTGGCCGAGAAGTTCACCAACGACCGCACCGCAGACGGCATCCAGAAGGCCATGCAGCTGACGGTGGGCGGCGTGTCGCTGGGGCTGGACCACGCGCTGATGCACGAGGGCGACCTCGCGGCGCTGGACTTCCTGGTCGAGCACGGCGCCGAGCACGCGTTCCAGATCGGCTTCCGGCTGATCAAGGAATTGTCGGCGCTGCCGGAGGATGCGCTGGTCGGCGAGTACGATACCGATCCGGTGTATGCGGCGCGCCGCTTGCGCGACCTGTTCATCGACCTGTGCCAGACCGATCCGAATGAAAACTGGAACGGCCTGGAGCGCTACGAGGTCATGCTCAAGCAGCGCAAGGATGTGCAGGCCGTGGTGCGCCTGGCTGGCTGGCTGCGCCGCCACAACAGCGAAGGCCCGGTCAGCGATACCGACCTCAACGCCGAGGGCGTGATCGCGCTGGCCGTGATCTTCGCGATCGAGGGCGGCGGGCGCGTGGTGGCGCGCACCGGGCAGAAGGAGTTCGAGCGCTTCGTCAAGGCGGTGCGCAAGGCCAAGCCGGACTACGAGGAGGGCTGGGCCGCGCTGGTGGCCAAGGTGCCGGTGCAGCATCATCCGGTGCTGCTGGACCGTATCGCCAGCTACCGCAACAGCTGCACGGTGATCCAGAACATCAAGGGCCGCACGGCCATGAAGACCTTGTTCGCGGAGCTGGAGAACTACGCCGGCTCCGAGCTGGACGCGGACTACAACTAAGCAGCCGTCATTCCCGCGCAGGCGGGAATCCATGCTGAATTGGTGTCGCCTACGTTCTATGGATTCCCGCCTGCGCGGGAATGACAAACTAGGCGGCGGCATCGGTCGCCACCGCCAGGAAGGCCGCCACCAGCGGCGAGATCTCGTCCTTGCGCTGCGCCAGCAGCAGGGTGGTGGTGGCTTCCGGATCGGCCAGCGGGCGGTAGCAGACGCCCCCCATGCGCATGATGCTGAACGAGGCCGGCAGCACCGAGATGCCGCAGCCGGCCGCCACCAGGCCGATGATGGTCGATGCCTCGTTCGCCTCCATCGCGATGGTCGGCATGAAGCCGGCCGCCCGGCACAGCCGGAAAATCTGATGATAGATCCCGGTGCCGGCCGTCTTCGGATACATCACGAACGGCAGTCCCCGCAGGTCGCCGATGGCGACCGCCTTTTTCTTCGCCAGCGGATGGGCTATCGGCAGCACCAGCGTCAGCGGATCGTGCCGCAGCACCGTCATGCTGACCGCGTCGGTCACCGCCACTTCGGGCGGGCGCACCAGTCCCAGATCCAGTTCCCGGTTGGCGATGGCCTCGATCTGCGGCACCGTCGACATCTCGCGCAGGGTCAGCGTCACGCCCGGATAGCGCTGGCGGTAGCGGTTGACCACGGTCGCGAACAGCGGCGTCAATGGCGTGGAGAAGGTGAAGCCCACGCGCAGCTCGCCGGCCTCGCCGCGCTCGGCCCGGCGCGCGGTCTGCACCGCCTGCTCGGACAGCGACAGCACGCGGCGGGCGTCGTCCAGGAACAGCTTGCCCGCCTCCGTCAGGCGCACCCAGCGCTTGCTGCGCTCCAGCAGTTGCGCGCCCACTTCGGCTTCCAGCATCTGGATCTGATGGCTCAGCGGAGGTTGGCCGATGTGCAGGCGTTCGGCCGCGCGCGTGAAGCTGAGCTCCTCGGCGACGGCGACGAAGTAGCGCAGGTGGCGGAGTTCCATTATCTTTTTTAAGTATGAGTAACGGCTTAAATATATATTGGACAGTGATTCGGCGCAATCCTAAGATGAAGACATCGTACCTCCCAAGAGATAGCCATCATGTCGTTGAGCGCCGCCGCACTACCTGTCACACCCGCGCCTTGCCGTAGCGTGCCGCACATCGCCGCCGGCAGTGCCGAATTCAAACGCAGCAGCCGGGCGCTGTTCTTCGGCGGCTTCTCGGCGTTTGCCTTGTTGTACAGCGTGCAGCCGTTGATGCCGGTGCTGTCGCATGAGTTCGCGCTGAGCGCGGCGCAGAGCAGCATGGTGCTGTCGGTGTCGACCGGGGCGCTGGCGGTGTCGCTGGTGGCGTCGAGCGCGCTGTCGGAGCGCGTGGGACGCAAGCCGCTGATGGTGGCGGCGATGGTGATCTCGGCGCTGCTGACCATCCTGTGCGCGTTCGCGCAGAACTACACGCAGCTGCTGGCGATGCGCGCCATGCTGGGCGTGGCGCTGGGCGGCATGCCGGCGATCGCCATGGCCTACCTGGGCGAGGAGATGGAGCCGACGTCGCTGGGCTTGTCGATGGGGCTGTACATCAGCGGCAGCGCGTTTGGCGGCATGTCCGGGCGGGTGATCGCGTCGGTGTTGAGCGATCACTTCTCGTGGCGGCTGGCGCTGGCGGCGGTGGGCGTGGCCGGGCTGCTGGCGGCGTGGGAGTTCTGGCGGTCCTTGCCGGCGTCGCGGCATTTCGTGCCGGTGAGCAGTGCGTGGCGCACTTTCCCGGCCGGCTTCAAATTGCATCTGTCCGATGCGGGCTTGCCTTGGCTGTTTTCGCTGTCCTTCCTGTTGATGGGGAGTTTCATCAGCCTGTACAACTACATCGCCTACCGCTTGCTGGCCGCGCCGTTCAACCTGAGCCAGAGCCTGGTGGGGGCGGTGTCGTTCATGTATTTGCTGGGGATTTATGGCTCGGTGTGGGCCGGGCGTTTGGCCGACCGCTACGGCCGCCGCCGCGTGCTGTGGGCGGTGATGACGATCATGATCGCGGGCTTGCTGCTGACCTTGTCCGATTGGATGCCGCTGCTGGTACTGGGCATGGCGTTGTTCACGTACGGCTTCTTCGCCTCGCATTCGATCGCCAGCAGCTGGGTGGGGCGGCGCGCCACCAGCAACAAGGCGCTGGCGTCGGCCTTGTACCTGTTCTTCTACTATCTCGGTTCCAGCGTGGTGGGCTCGGCCACCGGCGTCATGTGGGGACGCGGCGGCTGGCCCGGTGTGGTGCTGGTGCTGGGCTGCGCGCTGATGCTGGCGATGCTGGTGGCGCTGCGCCTGCGCAGCCTGCCGCCGCTGGCCCCGGCCGAGCGTTAGTCACTTCGGACAGTTGGTGTAGGACTTCTTGCCGTCTGCATGGATGATGATGCAGTAGGTGACGATGGCGGTGACGATCTTGTAGGTGCGGGTCTTGTTCTCGCCGTCGGGCGTGCCCAGTTCGATGATCCTGGCGGGCTGGTACCACTTCGGCGGCACGGCTTCATGCGCCGCGTTGATGCCGCGCTCCAGGCGGGCTTGCTTGCTGTCCGGCGGCGGCAGCGGTGCGCGCTCGGGGTAAGCGGCGCGCAATTCCTTGTCTATCTTTCTCACGTCCAGCCTGGCCTGGTTCAGGATGTCGCTGGCGCTTGGCGGGCGCGGCGTGGCTGGCGCCTGGGCGAACGGATCGTCGGGCAGGCTGGCTGCCGGTGCCGCTGGTGTTGCTGGGGTTTCCTGCGGTGCCGCGGGCGGGGCCGGGATGTCGGCTGGCGTGGGCGGCGTGATGGCTTTCTGCGTTGCCGCGTTGTGCTGCGGCGCGGGCTTGACTGCCGGCTTGGGTTGCCTCTTGACGCTCGGCTGCGTGATCGGCAGCAACCACTGCATCGCCTCGCGCGGCGCGCGTGGCGCGTCGGCGGGATGCTGGCGCTGCATGAAGGCGTAGATGATCGCCACGTGCAGTAGTCCTGTGATGAGCAATCCCGGCAGGTGGCGTGGTCGATATTTGATCATGCCGGGAGAATAGCTTGCAAATTGAATATCTGTTGGTTTTGTCACAAGTCCTTACAAAGCCTGTAAGTTTGCCGGCGGTGGCGCGACCAAGGTGCATCACTCATCGCCCTGGAGTCATCGTGAAGCATCTCATCCTGAGCCTGGCCGCCGCGGCCTCGCTGAATATTCCGCCGGCATTGGCAGCGGGCTGCAGCGCGCAGAGTCCTGCCTATCGCATCGCCTTGCTGGAGTTGTACACCTCGGAGGGATGCAGCAGTTGTCCGCCAGCCGATCAGTACGTCAGCGGCTTGCGTGCCGATGGCGTGACGGCGCAGCAGGCGGTGGTGCTGTCCGAGCATGTCGACTACTGGAACTACATCGGCTGGAAGGATCCGTTTTCCAGCAAGACCTTCACCGATCGCCAGCGCTGGCTGAGCGACCTGGCCGGCTCGCGCACGATCTACACGCCGGAGATTTTTGTCGGCGGCAAGGAGCAGCGCGGCTGGCCGCGTGGCGTGGTCGACGCGGTCAAACGCACCAATGGCCTGGCGGCGCAGGCCGATATCGGCATCGCGCTGGATGCGGCTGACGCTGGTGGGCTGGCGGTCAGCGTGACGGCCAAGTCGGCGCGTGAAGGCAAGCTGTTCGTCGCGCTGGTCGAGAACGGTGTGGCCAGCCATGTGAAGGCGGGGGAGAACAGCGGGCGTCTGCTGCGCCATGACTTCGTGGTGCGCGAGTGGCTGGCGCCGGTGCCGCTGGTGTCGGGCGGTGCGGTGGTCAGCAGGACGCTGGCCTTGCCCGCCGGCGCGGCGGCAAGCAAGCTCGGCATCAGCGCCTTCGTGCAGACGGACAAGGGCGAGGTGTTGCAAGCGCTGTCGCTGCCTGTTTGCGGCGGCTAAATTCGACGGCGCGCTGATCTGCATCAGCGCGCCGTGGTTTTGCGCGCGCGTCGCTGAAACTGGCGGCGGCCTCCACTGTCGAATCTGCACTGGCACGCCTGTGCCTGATCAACGGAGGAGGGCTACATCATGCTGCACGCGAACGATATCGAGCATCGGTTTCATTTATTGGAGCAAGCGATAGGACAGGCTTCGCAAGCCTGCTCGGCCGAGCGCAACGTTCCTGGCGAACTGCGCGACAGTGTCCAGCGTCTGGACCGGCATTCGGATACGGCGAAGGAGGTGCTGCTGTCGCAGGACCAGCCGCGCATCCACAAGCTGATGCACGACATGGAGCGGCTGTCAGAGCGGGCTCGGCAAGTCTGCATCAACGTCCCGCACCTGTCTTCACACATGCGCGGCGCGGTGAGCTATATGCATGGACAGCTCATGGAACTTAAACGGGATTTGCGTATCAGTTAGTAGATACAAGGAGGCAGGCCGCCGTCGTGGCGGCCTGAAATATATGGACCACAAACAAGCTACCAAGTACCAAGTGGTTCGCCTGCTTTACAGTGTTGCCCTGTTCCTGGTCTTGGCTGCGACTGCGGTGGTGTTAGACCTGTTGTCACAGTGGGTAAAGATCTTGGGCGTCGCAGACTGGACGTACGAAATAATCGCTTGGAGTGCACACGGCATGTTCGCATTGGACATGCTATTATTTTTTATCTCCCTGCTCTTTCAGGGCTGGGATTTTGTGAAAGGACTACGGAAATGAATAATCCTGTAGATCACAAAGAAGAAAGTTATGCGTGGCGCATGTTTAAGGAAAGTCTTCGGCTCTATTTCCTTCCTATAACCGGCGCCATCCGGGCAATGAAAGCGGAAATGATCCGCTCCGAGCGGAGACGCAAACGTTTAAAAGACTGAGTCCTTCGGTATCAGATGCCTGAACGTCGGTTCGATGTTTTTAGCGTGCAGGTGGTGGATGATGTCTTCCAGCGTCGCATCCTTCAACAGCAGGCCGGCCGGGCTGGCGTGTGGCGCGGGTGCTGCCGCTTTGTGCGGGCGCTCCTTGCCTTGCGGCGGATGCATGGTGGCGATCGCTTGTGTGAACTGCTTGTCGCTGACGCTTTGCAGCCCTTCCAGGAACGCGGCTTGTGCGGCATAGGGCGGCATCATCTCCAATCCAATCTCGTCGGCGAACGACGCGCCCATGCCGGGATTGATGAAAGCGGCCCACGTATTGCTGGCCACGTGCAAACAAGGCGGCAACTCGGCCGTGGTGCTGGTCAAGGTGTCTGGCCGTAGGCCGATCTCTTCATTCGGAATATCGGGGAAGTAGGTCCTGCGCAGCAGGTGCAGGAAGTGCTGCGCCTGGTTCAGCGGTACCGGCGTCTCCAGCGACAGCCACAGCGAATAACCCGCGCCGCCGCTGATGCTCACTGCAGGCGCAGGCAGACCCAGCTGATCCTGCAGCGCATTCGCCACGCCGCACAGACGGTCCCAGTGCTGAAGCGCCGGCGCGTCGCCCATGCGGTTGAAGTCGATGATCAGCGCGCGCACCAGGCCGTTGTCCGACACCAGATTCATGGCGATGGTTTTTTCGCCGCTCAGGTGCTGCGTCAGGATGTCCGCCGTCAGCGCGCCGGCCGGGAAGCACTCCTGGTCGACGAGCAGGTACAGCCGTTTCAGTTCCGCGATCAGCTTGTCCATCACAGCACCCCCTGTGCGCGCAGCGCGGCGATGTCCTCGTCGCTTTGGCCCAGCAGGCCGCGCAGGATCTCGTCGGTGTGCTGCCCCAGCAGCGGCGGCGCGACCGCGTTGTCGGTCGGCGTCAGCGACATCTTCATCGGGCTGCGCACCAGCTTCGTGCTGCCGGCGGTGGGATGCGGCACCTCCATCACCAGCTCGCGCGCCAGCACCTGCGGGTTCTTGTAGACATCGTCGAGGTTGTTGATCGGGCCGCACGGCACGCCGACCGCTTCCAGCTTTTCGATCCAGAAGTCGCGCGGCTGCGCCAGCACCATGTCCGCCAATATCGGCACCAGCTCGTCGCGGTGCTTCACGCGCAGCGGGTTGGTGGCGTAGCGTTCATGCGTGGCGAGGTCGGCGCGGCCGCCCACTTCGACAAACTTCTGGTACTGGCCATCGTTGCCGGTGGCGACGATGATGTAGCCGTCGGCGCACTGGAAGGTCTGGTACGGCACGATGTTCGGATGCGCGTTGCCCCAGCGCTTGGGCGGCTTGCCGCTGTTGAGGTAGTTGCTGCCCATGTTGGCCAGCATCGCCACCTGCACGTCCAGCAGCGCCATGTCGATGTACTGGCCTTCGCCGCTGCGGTCGCGGTGGGTCAGCGCGGCCAGGATGGCGATGGTGGCGTACATGCCGGTCATCAGGTCGGTCAGCGCCACGCCGGCCTTCTGCGGGCCGCCGCCGGGCAGGTCGTCGCGCTCGCCGGTGACGGACATCAGGCCGCCCATGCCCTGGATCAGGAAGTCGTAGCCGGCGCGGTGCGCGTACGGGCCGTCCTGGCCGAAGCCGGTCACCGAGCAGTAGACCAGGTCGGGCTTGATGGCCTTCAGCGATTCATAGTCGAGGCCGTAGCGCTTGAGCTGGCCCACCTTGAAATTCTCCAGCACCACGTCGCAGTGGCTGGCCAGCTCGCGGATCAGGGCCTGGCCGTCGGCGCTGGCGATGTCGATCGTGACCGAGCGCTTGCCGCGGTTGGCGGCCAGGTAGTAGGCCGCCTCGGTGGTGTCGTGGCCGACGGCGTCCTTGGCGTAGGGCGGGCCCCAGGCGCGGGTGTCGTCGCCGCTGCCGGGACGTTCGATCTTGATGACGTCGGCGCCGAGGTCGGCCAGATTCTGCGAGCACCACGGTCCCGCCAACACGCGGCTCAGGTCGAGGACGCGGATGTGGCCTAGCGCTTTTGGAGCTGTCATGATGTGTGTAACCTTTTGAGTAATCCGATCAGGCCGCTAGTGTAGTGGCTCGCCCGGCGCTTGCACATAATTTTTTTGCAAGGTGGCGGCCAGTTCGCGCGCGGCCTGCCAGCGCAATTGCGGCGATGGGTAGTCGGGCTTGCTGCGGCGCGGCGAGACGCTGCCCCGGTACATCTTCTTGAAGTAGCCCGCCAGTTGCGCCGCCGGCCAGCCGGCCCGCCACGCCAGCAGCATGCCTTCGCGGTCGGCTTCGACCTCCTGCTCGTAGTTGGTGGGCGCCAGTTGGTCCATCAGGCCGCTGTCGTTGTCGACGGCGTGTTCCAGCTCCAGGAACGGGCGCGCGGCCCAGCGCGGATCCAGCCGCAGCGCCTGCTGGTATTCCTTCAGGTTGTGGCGCAGGGCGGCGTGTTCGATCTCGTGCGCCAGCAGCATGGCCAGCTCGGCGTCGTTCAGCTCCAGCCGCTGCACATAGGCCAGGCTGACCAGGATTTTGCCGCCGGCCATGCAGTCGGCGTTCTGGTCGGGGGTGTTGGTGGTGTGGACTTCCCAGGCCCAGTCCGCCGTTTCCGGGTAGTCGCGCCGGGCGCGGGCGATCAGCGTGGCGGCGATGGTGTTGACGCGGCTGGTGAAGCGGGCGTCGCCGTCGAGCACGTGGTCGTTCAGGCGCGCGGCGTAGACTTCGGCGGCGCGGGCGATGACCATCTGCTGCGTCAGCGCGGCGGCGTCCTGCGCGCGCGTAGAGGCGGGCGCGCAGGCCAGCAGCGCGAACACTACATGCGACAACGCTTGCAACAGCGCGCGGCCGGCCCGGCCCCGCCTAGTTGACACGGTCCGCATTCGTGGTAGTGTTGACATCGTTTCCATAACAGCTTTCGAGGCATCCACCATGTGGCCCTACCCAAAAATCGTTGCACACCGCGGCGGCGGCACGCTGGCGCCGGAAAACACCGTCGCCGGCCTGCGCGCCGGCCTGGCCTACGGCTTCCACGCGGTCGAGTTCGACGTCATGCTGTCGCGCGACGGCATCGGCATGGTGATGCATGATCCCGAGTTCGGCCGCACGGTGGCGGGGCAGGGCAGCGTGGCCGCGACCGACGCCATCGAGCTCTCCGGCATGGACGCGGGCAGCTGGTTCGGGCCGCAATTCCGCGATGAGCCGGTGCCATTCTTCACCCAGTTCATCGATTATTGCAAGCAGCAGCGTATCTGGATGAACGTGGAAATCAAGCCGGCCGACGGTTTCGAGCGCGAAACCGGCAGCTGGGTTGCAAAAATCACACGCGAGCACTACGCCGCCGAGATCGCCGCCGGCGACCCGGCCGCCGTGCCCTTGTTGTCCTCGTTCAGCTTCGAGGCGCTGGCCGCCGCCCGCGACACGGCGCCCGAGCTGCCGCGCGGCTACCTGCTGGACACCATCCCCGCCGACTGGCAGGCGCAGGCGCGCGAACTGGGCGCGGTGGCCATCCACACCAACCAGAAGCACCTGACGCGCGAGCTGGCGGCGCAGATCAAGGCGGCCGGCTACGGGCTGTTTTGCTACACCGTCAACGATCCCGAACGGGGCAGGGAGATCCTGTCCTGGGGCGTGGACGGCTTCTGCACCGACCGCATCGATTTGATCGGGCCGACTTTCGCCTGAAGCCCTTTGGGCCGCGTGGTCATATATAATCAACCCTTTGCATCTGCCAGCTACCACTGCTTACGACATGAAATCATCTGAAATCCGCGACAAATTCCTCAAGTTTTTTGAATCCAAGGGTCATTCGATTGTCCGTTCCAGCTCCCTGGTGCCTGGCAACGACCCGACCCTGCTGCTGACCAACAGCGGCATGGTGCAGTTCAAGGACGTGTTCACCGGTACCGACAGCCGTCCGTACACCCGCGCCACCTCCGTGCAGCGCTGCGTGCGCGCCGGCGGCAAGCACAACGACCTGGAAAACGTCGGCTACACCGCGCGCCACCACACCTTCTTCGAAATGCTGGGCAACTTCAGCTTCGGGGATTACTTCAAGCGCGACGCCATCAGCTTCGCGTGGGAACTGCTGACCAAGGTCTACGGCCTGCCGGTCGAGAAGCTGACCGTGACCGTCTACCAGGAAGACGACGAAGCCTACGACATCTGGGCCAAGGAAATTGGCGTGCCGACCGAGCGCATCATCCGCATCGGCGACAACAAGGGCGCGCGCTACGCGTCGGACAACTTCTGGCAGATGGCCGACACCGGCCCATGCGGCCCGTGCACCGAGATCTTCTATGACCACGGCGCCGACATTCCAGGCGGCCCTCCAGGCTCGCCCGACGAGGACGGCGACCGCTTCATCGAAATCTGGAACCTGGTGTTCATGCAGTTCAACCGCGACGAAGCCGGCGTGATGCACAAGCTGCCGAAGCCGTGCGTCGACACCGGCATGGGCATGGAGCGCCTGGCCGCCGTGCTGCAGCACGTGCACTCGAACTACGAGATCGACCTGTTCCAGCACCTGATCAAGGCAGCCGCGCGCGAAACCGGCGCCACCGACCTGGAAAACAAATCGCTGCGCGTGATCGCCGACCACATCCGTGCCGCCGCGTTCATGATCGTCGACGGCGTGATCCCTGGCAGCGAAGGCCGCGCCTACGTCCTGCGCCGCATCATCCGCCGCGCGCTGCGCCACGGCCACAAGCTGGGCCAGACCAAGCCGTTCTTCTACAAACTGGTGGCCGACCTGGCGATCGAGATGGGCGCCGCCTATCCGGAGCTGGAAGAAGCCAAGGACCGCGTGGCCCAGATGTTGAAGGCCGAGGAAGAGCGCTTCGGCGAGACGCTGGAGACCGGCATGAAAGTGCTGGAAGCCCAGTTGGCGAAGGACGGCAAGGGCATCGACGGCGCCACCGCCTTCACCTTGTACGAAACCTACGGCTTCCCGCCCGACCTGACCGCCGACATCTGCCGCGAACGCAATATCGAGTTCGACCAGGTGGGCTATGACGCCGCGCTGAAGGAAAGCCAGGAACTGTCGCGCAAGGGCGGCAAGACCACCAAGGATGCCAAGGTCGAGTACTCGGGCGAGAAAAACAAATTCGTCGGCTACGACAACCTGACCCACAGCAGCAAGGTCGTGGCGCTGTACGCGGCCGGCACGCCGGTGCAGGAACTGAAGGCTGGCCAGGCCGGCATCGTGGTGCTGGACACTACGCCGTTCTACGCCGAATCCGGCGGCCAGGTGGGCGACCAGGGTGTGATCAGCTCGGGCGCGGCGCAGTTCAGCGTCAGCGACACCTTGAAGATTCAAGCCGATGTGTTCGGCCACCACGGCGTGCTGGAATCCGGTTCGCTGAAGGTCGGCGACGCGGTCAGCGCCAACGTGGACGAAGCCAAGCGCGCGCGCACCATCCGCAACCACTCGGCCACCCACCTGATGCACAAGGCATTGCGTGAAGTGCTGGGCTCGCACGTGGCGCAGAAGGGCTCGCTGGTCGATCCCGACAAGACCCGTTTCGACTTCAGCCACAACGCGCCGCTGACGGCCGAGCAGATCGCCGAAGTGGAAGCCAAGGTCAACAAAGAGATCCTGGAAAACCAGGCGACCAAGGCGCAGCACATGTCCTTCGACGACGCGGTCAAGCACGGCGCGATGGCGCTGTTCGGCGAGAAGTACGGCGACGAAGTGCGCGTGCTGGACATCGGCTCGTCGAAAGAGCTGTGCGGCGGCGTGCACGTGCACCGCACCGGCGACATCGGCCTGTTCAAGATCACCGGTGAAGGCGGCGTCGCAGCGGGCATCCGCCGCGTCGAAGCCGTGACGGGCGAGGGCGCGCTGGCGCTGGTGCAATCGATGAACCGCCGCCTGCTGGATGCTTCGGCCGCGCTGAAGTCGACGCCGGAAGAATTGACGGCGCGTATCGGCCAGGTGCAGGACCACGTCAAGGCGCTGGAGAAGGAACTGGCCGCGCTGAAATCGAAACTGGCTTCGGGGCAGGGCGACGAGCTGGCCACGCAGGCGGTGGACGTCAACGGCATCAAGGTGCTGGCTGCCGTGCTGGAAGGCGCCGACGTGGCGCGCCTGCGCGAAACCATGGACAAGCTGAAGGACAAGCTGAAGACCGCCGCCATCGTGCTGGCCAGCGTGGCCGACGGCAAAGTGAGCCTGATCGCGGGCGTGACGGCGGACGCCACGTCCAAGGTCAAGGCCGGCGAACTGGTGAACTTCGTCGCACAACAAGTGGGCGGCAAAGGCGGCGGACGCCCCGATATGGCGCAGGCCGGCGGCACCGATCCGAGCGGTTTGCCAGCGGCGCTGGCGGCGGTTCCGGCATGGGTGGGCGAACGCGCTTAAGTTGCCTCAAAGCCTAGTAATGCAGTAACTATGCGGCCTGCGTGTCTCACGCAGGCCGTTGTCGTCTGGAGATGGCTGTTGTATACTTGCCAGTTCCCGTTGCAAACTTGCAACGCACTACGAACTATTTTGGTGCAGCGCGTCATGCGATCCGTTTTGGAGTAGTATGGCGTCAGTCCTAACAAAACATGCGGGTTCTTGATGAGCGACACGATACTTGAAAACGAAATCATGGAATTCCATAAAGAACTCGACGCACGCGGCCTGAACTGCCCGCTGCCGATTCTCAAGGCCAAGAAAGCCTTGTCCGAGTTGCAAAGTGGTGAAGTCCTGCGCATCATGGCGACCGACCCGGGTTCCGTGCGCGATTTCCAGGCATTCGCCAAGCAGACCGGCAACGCCCTGTTGTCGCATGTCCAGATCGGCCGCGAATTCGTGTTTTTGATGCGGCGCAAATAATCCTCCAGCGTCTTTTTTTGTAGAAACATCGTCTAACAGATTTATTTTTTAGACGATTTCTACTAGCTAAAAAACGCACGATCGTGCTTTATTTTCTTGTGCGCGCTGAATTTCTCATATAATCTAGCCCACATAATTTAGTCCCGAATTCTTACTTTTTCCAAAGGCATAGCTATGAAAGTCTTGGTACCCGTCAAACGCGTGGTCGACTATAACGTCAAGGTGCGCGTCAAGTCCGACGGCACGGGCGTTGATATTGCCAACGTCAAAATGTCGATGAACCCATTCGATGAGATCGCGCTGGAAGAAGCGATGCGCCTCAAAGAAGCCGGCAAAGTGACCGAAGTGGTCGCCGTATCGTGCGGCGTGACCCAGTGCCAGGAAACCCTGCGCACCGGCATGGCCATCGGCGCCGACCGTGGCATCCTGGTGGAGACCGCCGTTGAACTGGAACCGCTGGCCGTGGCCAAGCTGCTCAAAGCACTGGCCGAGAAAGAGCAACCACAACTGATCATCCTGGGCAAGCAGGCGATCGACGACGACTCCAACCAGACCGGCCAGATGCTGGCTGCGCTGCTGGGCTGGCCGCAAGCGACGTTCGCGTCGAAAGTGGTGCTGGAAGACGGCAAAGTCACCGTGACCCGCGAAGTGGACGGCGGCCTGGAAACCCTGGCGCTGACCCTGCCTGCCATCGTCACCACCGACCTGCGCCTGAACGAGCCGCGCTATGTGACGCTGCCGAACATCATGAAGGCCAAGAAAAAACCGCTGGATGTGACCAAGCCTGAAGACCTGGGCGTCGATGTGACCCCGCGTCTGAAAACCCTGAAAGTCGTCGAGCCAGCCAAGCGCTCGGCCGGCATCAAGGTCCCGGACGTTGCAACCCTGGTCGCGAAACTGCGCACCGAAGCCAAAGTCATCTAAGAACTTCATTGCCGTCCCCGGCGGAGCCGGGGAGGGCAATAATCAAAGGAAAAATCATGGTCGCATTAGTTATCGCTGAACACGACAACGCTAGCCTGAAAGGCAGCACCCTCCACACCGTGACCGCCGCAGCCCAATGCGGTGGCGACGTGCACGTCCTGGTTGCTGGCTCGAACGCCGGCGCCGCCGCCGCAGCCGCCGCGCAAATCGCCGGCGTGTCGAAAGTGATCGTCGCCGACGCTCCTTACTTCGCCGACGGCCTGGCCGAGAACATCGCCGAGCAAGTGCTGGCGCTGGCCGGTTCGTACAGCCACATCCTGGCTCCAGCCACCGCCTACGGCAAGAACATCCTGCCACGCGTGGCCGCCAAGCTGGACGTGGCGCAGATTTCGGAAATCACCAAGGTCGATTCGCCGGACACCTTCGAGCGTCCTATCTACGCCGGCAACGCGATCGCCTACGTGCAATCGTCGGACAAGGTCAAGGTCATCACCGTGCGCTCGACCGGCTTCGACGCCGCCGCCGCCACCGGTGGTTCGGCCGCGACCGAGACCGTTGCCGCTGTTGCCGACCTGGGCAAGTCGGCCTTCGTCGGCCGCGAGCTGGCCAAGTCGGACCGTCCTGAACTGACCGCCGCCAAGATCATCGTTTCCGGCGGCCGCGGCATGGGCTCGGGAGAAGCGTTCAAGATCCTGGAACCGCTGGCGGACAAGCTGAACGCCGCCATGGGCGCATCGCGCGCAGCGGTCGACGCCGGCTACGTGCCGAACGACTGGCAGGTCGGCCAGACCGGCAAGATCGTCGCGCCGTCGCTGTACATCGCGGTCGGCATCTCCGGCGCGATCCAGCACTTGGCCGGCATGAAGGATTCCAAAGTGATCGTCGCGGTCAACAAGGATCCCGAGGCGCCGATCTTCTCCGTTGCCGACTACGGCATCGTGGGCGATCTGTTTGAAATCGTGCCGCAACTGGTTGCAGAACTGGGCTAAGTTACGCAATAAAAAGACGAGCCACGCTGGTTTGGGCGCCTGCCCGGCCACCGTGGCTTTTTTTAATCGCCGCCGCGTCGTTCCCGCGCAGGCGGGAACCCATACTGAGTGAGCGCTCTGGCGTTCTATGGATTCCCGCCTGCGCGGGAATGACGTCGGCGAATCTGGAGACATAAGATGCCGTATCAAGCACCCCTGAAAGACATGCTGTTCGTGATGAACGAACTGGCCGACCTGGCCGGCGTCAACGCGCTGCCGGGCAATGAGGACGCGACCCCGGACACGGCCGAAGCCGTGCTGGAGGAGAACGCCAAGTTCGTCGCCAACGTGGTGGCGCCGCTGAACAATCCGAGCGACAAGGAGCCGAGCTGGTGGCACGACGGCCAGGTCACCACCTCCAAGGGCTTCAAGGAAGCCTTCAAGGCCTTTGCCGAGGCTGGCTGGCAGGGCGTGCAGCATCCGGTGGAGTTCGGCGGCCAGGGCCTGCCCAAGCTGCTGGCGACGCCGTGCATCGAAATGCTCAACGCCGGCAGCATCTCGTTCGCGCTGTGCGCGCTGTTGTCGGACGGTGCGATCGAAGCGCTGATGACCGCCGGCAGCGACGAGCAGAAAGCCATCTACCTGGAAAACCTGGTGTCGGGCAAATGGACCGGCACCATGAACCTGACCGAGCCACAAGCCGGCTCCGACCTGGCCGCAGTGCGCACCCGCGCCGTGCCGCAGGGAGACGGCACCTACAAGGTGTTCGGCACCAAGATCTTCATCACCTACGGCGAGCACGACTTCACCGAGAACATCGTCCACCTGGTGCTGGCACGCACGCCGGACGCGCCTGCGGGCGTGAAGGGGATTTCGCTGTTCATCGTGCCGAAGTTCCTGGTCAACGCCGACGGCTCGCTGGGCGCGCGCAACGATGCGCATTGCGTGTCGATCGAGCACAAGCTGGGCATCAAGGCCAGCCCGACCGCCGTGCTGCAATTCGGCGACCACGGCGGCGCCATCGGCACGCTGGTGGGCGAGGAGAACCGTGGCCTGGAGTACATGTTCATCATGATGAACGCGGCCCGCTTCGGCGTCGGCATGCAGGGCATCGGCCTGGCCGAGCGCGCTTACCAGAAGGCCGTGGCCTTCGCCAAGGACCGCGTGCAGTCGCGCGACCTGGCCGGCTCGGCTGGTCCGGTATCGATCATTCACCATCCGGACGTGCGGCGCATGTTGATGTCCATGCGTTCGCAGACCGAGGCGGCGCGTGCGCTGGCCTACGTCGGCGCCGGCATCAGCGACGTGGCGCACAGCCATGCCGATGCCGAGGTGCGCAAGGCCAACCTGGCGGTGTACGAGTATCTGGTGCCGGTGATCAAGGGCTGGTCGACCGAGATGTCGCAGGACGTCACGCGCGACGGCGTGCAGGTGCACGGCGGCATGGGCTTCATCGAAGAGACCGGCGCGGCGCAGCACTATCGCGATGCGAAGATCCTGACGATCTACGAAGGCACGACCGCGATCCAGGCGAACGACCTGGTCGGCCGCAAGACCGTGCGTGACGGCGGCGCGGTGGCGAAGAGCATCATCGCCCAGGTGCGCGCGACCGAGGAGCAACTGGCCGGCGTGGACAGCGCTGATTTCAAGGCCATCCTGGCGCAACTGTCGTCCGGCAGCAAGGACCTGGAGGCGGTGGTGGAGTTCGTGGTGGCCAACGTCAAGAGCGACATCAAGGGCGTGTTCGCCGGCAGCGTGCTGTATCTGAAGTTGGCCGGCCTGGTGCTGGGCGGCTGGCAGATGGCGCGCGCGGCGCTGGTGGCGCAGCAGAAGCTGGACGCCAACGAAGGCGACGCCAGCTTCTACAAGGCCAAGATCGCCACCGCGCGCTTCTTCGCCGACCACATCCTGTCGCAAGCCTCGAGCCTGCGCACCGCCATCATCGACGGCAGCGCCGGCGTGCTGGCCTTGAGCGAAGACCAGTTCTAAACCCGTCTTAAACCACTGGGGTCAAGTCTGACATTCGGACACGAGCCCTACCGTAGGCGCCTGCTTACGGTAGGGCTCGTGTCCGAATGTCAGACTTGACCCCATTTTTTTAGTTGTCGAGGTTGGCTTTGACTTGCAGCAGCAGGCTGTGCAGCGTTTGCTGCTGCTCGGCGCTCAGGCCCTTCATGGCTTGCGTGTTCAGCGCTTCGGCCTGGCGCTTGATCTTTTGCTGGATGGCGCGGCCGGCGTCGGTCAGCGACAGGCAGGTGTTGCGGCGGTCGGCGGCGTCGGCTTCGCCTTGCAGCAGGCCGCGTTCGCGCAGGCCGGCGATCAGGCGCGTCAGCTGTGCCTTGTCCTTGCCGGTGCGCTTGGCCAGGTCGCTTTGCGTGCTGCCCGGATGGCGCGCGAAAAATCCCAATACCCTGCCTTCCATCGGCGTCATCTCATGCTGGCCCTCGCGCAGGGCCTGGAATTGCTGCGAGCGGAACTGGTGCATGATCGTGTGCACGAGATCGAGCACGCCATCCAGGTTCGGATCGCGAGAATGGTTGACTTTGTCATTTGATTTTGGAATAATAGGTGACATTATCAATTATCTGGTCAGGGAAAGACATGAGTATAGACGCTCCAATCAGCCGTGTGCAGCGGGTTCGCCATGAACTCAAGGTGCGCGAGGTGGCCGTGGCCTCGGTGCAGGACATCGGCGCGCACTTTCGCCGCGTCACCTTCCGTGGCCCGGCCTTGCATGATTTTTACAGCGCTTCGTTTGACGATCACGTCAAATTCATCCTGGGGCAGGGCGAGGACGCGGTCAAGCGCGACTACACGCCGCGCAGTTTCGATCCGGTCGCCGGCGAGCTGTGCCTGGAGTTCGCGCTGCATGGCGACGGTCCCGCCGCACGCTGGGCTGCGCAAGCTGCGCCGGGACAGCGCGTGATCGTGGGCGGGCCGCGCGGCTCGTTCATCATTCCGGCCGATTACGACTGGCAGTTGCTGGTCGGAGACGAGAGCGCCTTGCCGGCGATCGCGCGGCGGCTTGAGGAATTGCCGGTGGGCGTGCGCGTGACCGTGATCGCGAAGGTGGACGATGTGGCCGACCGGCGCGCGCTCGCCAGCGGCGCGCAGGTCGATCTGCGCTGGGTTGGCAGCGATGACGAGATGATCGCCGCAGTGCGCGCGTTCGCGTTGCCGGAGGGTGACGGTTACGTCTGGTGCGCCGGCGAGGCGTCGGCGATGGCGGCGGTGCGGCAGGAGCTGGTCGGCGTGAAGGGCCTGGGCAAGCACCAGATCCGCTCCGCCGCCTACTGGAAGCGCGGCGGCAGCAACTTCCACGCCACGCTGGATGAATAAAATTGGGGTCAAGTCTGACATTCGGACACGGGCTCTGCTGTAAA
>Ga0308157_10004111_pt1 | contig 19772 bp, 21 predicted proteins | sample PhyBR1_FD_201035 | JGI IMG/M metagenome (GOLD analysis project Ga0308157, IMG submission 201035) | Phyllosphere microbial communities from UC Gill Tract Community Farm, Albany, California, United States - DLSLB.R1 | ecosystem: Host-associated > Plants > Phyllosphere > Unclassified | place: USA...
ATTCGCCACGGGCGTGTTGAGCGGGTAGGGCGTGGTGTGGCTGGCGTCCTGGTACACCTCGTACGGGATGTACGCCGCCGCGGAGTTCATCGCCCGCGTGCCCACGCCGACCCCGGCGCCCTGGCCGGCATGCAGCCCGCCGCTCACCGTCACGCTGATGACGGTGATCTCGGGCGAACACAGGATCTGCGTGGTGCCGGCCCCGCCGGCGCCGCCCGTGGGCGCGGCGCTCACCGTGCCCGAGAACGTCGCGGGCTGGGTGCCGAAGTCCAGCGTGCCGAAGCTCACGCCCGACTGCCCGCCCGAACTGCCCGAAATGACGCAGCCCGTGCTGATGCGCATGGTGGCCTGCAAATTACCGGTGAGCGTGTCCGCCGCAGCAGATCCCGCTCCACAGACCAACGCCAGGCCGATCGCCGCGGCGGCGGGAAGGCCGCGCAACGTCTGTCCTGGGGGTGTCTGGCTCCATTTTCCGCTCGGCGTTGCGCCTGCGGTCACGTCTCTCTTTTGCATCGCTTTCTCCTAAACACAGGAAGAAAAATTCGATGGGACAGGGTGCTTGGCCCCGCAGCATTCAAGGCTGCAAATGTCTCCGGACACAGTTATTGCACATTTACACGCCAGAGCTTCGCATTGTTAACAATTTGAAACAAGTGATCGGAAAATGGAGACTTAATTTTGGATGCGGAAAAAGACCGTGCGCCGCCGTGCTAGCTGGCGCGGCTGCTATTGTTTTCAAGCGCTCGGCCGTACTGTGTTTTTTCGGTGTTACCGGCGCAGGAGCAGCGCCTGGCGCAGCAACCGCGCAGCGCGGTCGCGGATCTGAAAGGGGCTGTGCCCGGGCAGCGGCCGCACTTTGGTGCGCGAACATGCGGCCAGAAAGTCTTCAAGAATCGGGGCGTCGTCCATCGTCTGCGACGAGCCGGGCTTGAAGAATTCCGGATGCCACTGTGTGGCGGCGATGTAGCCGCGCCCCCGATCCGGCCGGCGCCGGATGGCCTCCGGCACGCCGTCGGGGTGGCTCCAGGCTTCGATCTCGAAACCGGGGGCCAGATTCTTGATGCCCTGGTGGTGGATGCTGTTCACCACCACGCGCTGCTGGCTGGGGTACATCTGCGACAGCCGGGTGCCGGGCACCAGCTCCACCTCATGGAAATGCTGGTCGTAGGTGACCGCGTTGCGGTGCTGCTGGGCGCCCGGGTGCTGGGTTTCGATGTCCTGGTACAGCGTGCCCCCGAAGGCCACGTTGATCAATTGCAGCCCCCGGCACACGCCGAAGATCGGCTTGCCGGCCTGCTCGAAGGCTTCGACCACGGCGAGGTCGTACAGGTCGCGGATGCGGTCGCCCAGCCAGGCATCTTTCAGCGGCACTTCGCCATAGGTGCCGGGCCAAACGTCGGCGCCGCCGTGCATCACCACGCCGTCGAGCCAGTCCGCATAGTGCGCAAGGGTGACGTCGCCGCGGGCGGTTTCGCCGGTGGGGCAGGGCACCATCACCACCATCGCGCCGGCGGACATGATCCAGTGCGCGATGGACTGCTCCACGTATTGCAGGGTCTTGTTGGTGAACAGCGAGCGGGCGGGGTCCGCGTGCGAAAAACAGGCGGAGAGACCGATCTTGAGGCGCTTGGAAGTGGACATGCTCAGCGTTCCGCAAAGGAAAGGCGACTGCGTTGCGGCGCGCCGGAAATCAGGGAAAAAGGCATCCGAAGGTTGTATCACCCGGCGTTTGGCGGCGCTGTAGGAACCGGCCGCTCCCGCCATGGGCGTCTGCCCGACAGTCATCGGCGCCGCCGCGTTGCTGTGCGCGGGCTGCGGCCTGTGCGACCATGGCTTCGGGTGGCGGCTGAGCGCGGGCCTTCCCGCAGCGGCGCCGCCCCATCACCGTGCCCGGCCACGAGGCCGGGCGTCATTGGAAAAAAGGAGCAACGCTATGCAAGTACAGGTGCACACCGACGAATACATCCAGGGAGGCGAATCGCTGGCCCAGTGGGTCCAGGAAGAAACCAACAGCCGGCTTGCACGCTTTCGCGAACACCTGACCCGGGTGGAGGTTTTTCTGTCCGACGTGGACGCCGGCAAATCCGGCGCTGGCGACAAGCGCTGCGTGATCGAAGCGCGCGCTGCAGGCCGCCCGCCCGTCGCCGCCAGTGCCGATGCCGACAAGCTGGCCGACGCCTTCACCAGCGCCGTCGACAAGGTGAGCCGCGCGCTCGACACCGACCTGGGCCGCCTGAAGGACCGCCACGGCCGCGAGACGATCCGTACCGCGACCGAATGACCGAATAGGCGCCCCGAGGCGGCCGTTCGCAGTTCGCAGGTCGCGGTCTGCAGACCTTGTTCGCGTTCCGCCCTTCGGCCGCCCGGTTCGCCAGCCCCGCTCTGCGGGGCTTTTTTCATGCCCGTGCAAACCGCATCACGGCGCGGCCTGGCCCCGTCCGGCGATGCGCCGCTGGGGCACCGTGCCCGGCGCCTCCACCATGCGGCCGCTGCGGGCGTGCGCGGTCTGGGCGAGTTCGCCGATGAGCGCGGCCTCGGGCAGGTTCTTCCAGTAGCGGGTGGGCATTTCCTTGCGCATCATGTCCAGCTTCAGGCGCGCGGGGTTGAAGATGTTCCGGTAGTACGTGAGCCACAGCGCCTCGCCGGCGTCCGGCGGCGACGCATCGCTGCGCTGGGCTGCCGGGCCGGTGAGCAGGCGGGCGCCGTCCCAGCGCACGCTGCCGTCCGGCGTGAGGATGGCCCAGCGCATCTGCGTGAAGCGGCGCGCGAAGAACGGCGCGTTGGCCTCGGTGATCCAGTGGTCCGGCTCGAACCAGGCGATGTGCAGCGTGCCGCCATCGGGCTCGGGCACCGGGCGGAAGCGCACGAAGGCGCGCATCTTGTGCATGTCGCGCTTCACCGCGCGGGCCAGGTGCTGCAGGCGCAGGCGGTCGGGGTCCAGCGGGTCGTGGCGCAGGCCGGGTTCGTGCGCCAGCCGCCACAGCAGCCGGTACATCAGCGCAAAACGACCCGGGTCGCGGTGCAGCACGACGCGTTCGCACAACTGCAGAAACTCGCGGGGCACGCGCAGTGTCGGTGCCCGGGGTTCTGTCGGGAGTTCTGTCGGAGCAGAGGGAGCGCCTTCGCTGGCGGGCGGTAGATCGTCTTGCAGCGGGGGAAGGGCCGCATCCGCGATGCTTGACGCTTCGGTACCCGGCGCTTCGAACAGATCCTGTGCCACAGGCGCATCGGCGAACAGATCGGCCACCGCGTCCGCCTGCGTGAACCACTGCGCCTGTTGAGGCGGGCATCCGCCTTGCAGCAGGGCGCGCGCCGCATCGCGAAAGCCGGTCCAGTCGGTGGCATGGCGCAAGGTGATGGTCGTGGTCGTGGTCGTGGTCGTAGTGTTGGAAGCGGCCACGCCCGGTGCGATGGTCGATGGCGTGTCGTGCCCCGGGTGCGAATCGATGATCGGCATGGCAGCGGTCCGTCGTCAGCCGAACAGCGACGCCTGCACCGGCTGCGCCATGGCGCCTGGCATGCGGCTGGTGCTCGAAGCGCTGGAGGTATCGGCGGCCGCGCCCGCAGTGGCCGTAGGGCGCGCGGGCGTGGCGAAGAACGCCTTCAGGTGCATCGAATCGAGCATGCGGCCCGGCCGGTGGTCCACCGTCTCGACGAACGGCAGCACTTTCTTGAGCGGAATGCGCAGCCGCGACAGGTCGGCATGCCGCACGCGGCGCACGCGCCGCGAGGCCAGCAGGCGGTCCACCGAACCCACGCCCAGACCCGGCACGCGCAGCAGCATTTCGCGCGGGGCGGTGTTCAGGTTGACCGGAAAGCGCTCTGGGTGGGCGATCGCCCAGGCGAGCTTGGGGTCCATGTCCAGCGACAGCATGCCGCCCTGGCGCGCGGGCACGATCTCTTCATGCGCGAAGCCGTAAAAGCGCATCAGCCAGTCGGCCTGGTACAGCCGGTGCTCGCGCACCAGGGGCGGCGCGGACAGCGGCAGCGCGCGCGAGGCGTCCGGAATGGGGCTGAAGGCCGAGTAGTACACGCGCCGCAGCCGAAAGCCGCCGTACAGCTGCGCGCTGGTGGCCAGGATGGTGCGGTCGTCGGCCGCGTCGGCGCCCACGATCATCTGCGTGCTCTGGCCGCCGGGGGCGAAGTGCGGCGCGGCCGCGCGCCGCGTGCGCCCGGGCAGCGAGACGACCTGCGCGGCGTTCTGCTGCTCGCGCCGCGCCTCTTTGGCATCGGCGATGTGGCCTGCCATGCGCGCCATCGAGCGGCGGATGGCGGCGGCGTCCTTTTCCGGCGCGAGCGCCGCGAGCCCCTGCGCAGTGGGCAGCTCCACGTTGATGCTCAGGCGGTCGGCGTAGCGGCCGGCGCGCTCCATGAGTTCAGGCGACGCATCGGGAATGGTTTTGAGGTGGATGTAGCCGCGAAAGTCGTGCTCTTCGCGCAGCACCCGGGCGACCTCCACCACCAGCTCCATGGTGTAGTCGGGGCTTTGGATGATGCCGCTGGACAGGAACAAGCCTTCGATGCAGTTGCGGCGGTAGAAGTCGAGGGTGAGGTCCACCACCTCCTGCACCGTGAACCGCGCGCGCTGCACGTTGCTGCTCACCCGGTTCACGCAGTAAAGGCAGTCGTACAGGCAGAAGTTGGTGAGCAGGATCTTGAGCAGCGAGATGCAGCGCCCGTCCGGCGCGTAGCTGTGGCAGATGCCCGAACCCTCGGTGGACCCGATGCCGCGCCCGCCCACCGAGTTGCGCGGTGCGGCGCCGCTGGAGGCGCACGACGCGTCGTACTTGGCGGCGTCGGCCAGGATGGCGAGCTTGGAGGAAATGATCACTGTATGAATTTACAGTGATGCGCGGCCGCAGGCAACGACTATTCCCGTTTGCTATTAAAAATATAGCAATGCACCCTAGGGGAATATGCGCTGGAGGCCGATTTGCCTTAAAGACCCTTTTCCACCATGTCGAGCAGCCGCTGCGCCACCCGGTCCATCTGCGGCCCCACCACGCGCGCCAGCGGCCCGTCGATCACCAGCAGCGCGAGGCCGTGCACGGCCGACCAGGCCAGAAACTCCGCCCCCGGCCTGCGCTCGGGCGGCAGCGCGCCGGCCGCCACCATGCGGTCCAGGGCCCCGCCGAGCAACTGGAAAGGGTCCAGGCCCGTGGCGCCGGTCTTTTCCGCATGGTTGGGGGTGTCGGGGCCGATGTCGCCCGCTGCGGCGAAGGCCGTGCGGAAAAGGCCGGTTTCCTTCCGCGCGAACCGCAGGTAGCCCACGCCCACCGCACGCAGGCCGGCGCAGGCGTGTTCGTGCGGCGCCAAGGTCGCTGGCACCGCGGCCAGCTCGGCCTCCATGGCCCGCGCGACCTGTGCCAGGGCGACGGCGCGTACGGCCTCCAGCAAGTCCTGCCGGTTGGCGAAGTGGCGGTAGGCCGCGTTCGGCGCCACCCCCGCGCGGCGCGTGGCCTCGCGCAGCACCACGGCCTGCGGCCCCCCTTCGCGCGCCAGCGTCACGCCCGCATCCAGCAGCGCGCGCCGCAGATCGCCATGGCGATAGGTCTGGCGGGGCGCGGTGGCGGAAGGCGAGTCGGGGTCGGCAGGGCGGTCGGCTGGATCGGGCATTCGGGTTTGTCAGGATGTGGACGCTGTCCATTGTCTCTGCTAAGGTTTTGTGTACGGCGTCCACAATAACCCCGCCGCGCTGCCTTTGCCACACCGACACGATGGGGCACCGCGCGGCAGGCGGGCCGGGCGCACGCACTCCCTTCCATTTTTCGTGTTGTTGCGGGCCTTGCGGCCCTTCGCTTGGAGACGATGCCCATGGCCACTCAGATTTTCGTGAACCTGCCCATCCAGGACCTGCCCCGGTCCGTCGCCTTCTTCACGGCGCTGGGTTTCCGGTTCGATCCGCGCTTCACCAACGACCAGGCCACCTGCATGATCGTGGGCGAGAACATCTTCGTGATGCTGCTCACCCAGCCCTTCTTCCAGGGCTTCACCGACAAGCCGGTCAGCGACGCGCACCAGTCCACCGAGGTGCTGGTGTGCCTGTCGCGCGAAAGCCGGGCCGACGTGGATGAGATCGTGCGCCGGGCCGCCGCCGCGGGCGGCAAGGTGCCGCGTCCGGTGCAGGACCTGGGCTTCATGTACCAGCACGGCTTCGAAGACCCGGACGGCCACCTCTGGGAGGTCATGTTCATGGAGCCCGATGCCGTTCCCCCGCTGTGAGGCCTGAACTCGATTGAAGAGGACCGCCCCATGCGTTTCATGCTCTTGATGATTCCCCACGGCTACGAATCCGCCGCGCCCGGCGCCGTGCCCACCGCCGAAGCGGTGGCGGCCATGATGGCCTACAACGAAAGCCTGCAGCAGGCCGGCGTGCTGCGCTCGCTGGAGGGCCTGCACCCGCCGTCGGCCGGCGTGCGCATCACGTTCGAGGGAGGCGCCCCGAAGGTGCAGCCCGGGCCGTTTCCGGGCGTAGCCGAGGTGCTCGGCGGGTTCTGGATCATCGACGTCGCTTCCAAGGAAGACGCCATCGCGTGGGCGTCGCGCTGCCCTGCCTCGGGCAACGAGGTGATCGAGGTGCGGCAGATCCAGGAGATGTCGGACTTCCCGCCCGATGTGCAGGCGGCCGCCAAGGGATTCACGGACCTGCAGCAGGGCCGTTGAAGCGCCGGCCTTCGCCCCCGGTCAGAACGCGCTGCCGGGCTCGCGCAGGAAGGCGGTTTCCTCGGCGGTCGAGGCGCGGCCCAGCACGGCGTTGCGGTGGGGAAAGCGGCCGAATCGCGCGACGATGTCCCGGTGGCGCACCGCGAAATCGAGGTTGTTCGGGTTGCCCAGCCGCGTGAACAGCGCTACCGATTCATCCTGCACGGCGAGCGATTCGCTGTGCATGTACGGCATGTAGACGAAGGCGCGCCAATCCACCGGCAAGGCAGCGTCGGCCTGCGCGGCGACGGCCTCCTGCGCGAGCACCAGCGCCATGCCGTCGCAGGCAAAGGCCTGCGCGCTGTCGCGGTGCAGGTTCCGCGAGAACTGGTCCAGCACGAGGATCTCCGCCAGCCGTCCGGACGGCGTCGTGCGCCATGGCCACAACTGGGCCTGCGCGGCTTGATGGTGCAGGTTGGCGAAGCGCTGCCGGATGGCGGCGTCGAACGCATCGTCCTTGGCGAACCATTGCTGGGGCGTGCTGTCTTCGAACCAGAAGGACAGCACGCTGCGTGCGGCGTCGGGCAGGGCAGTGGTCATGGCGGCGGGGGCAATAGGGGGGAGGTTCATCGGCAGGGCCGACGAACGAAAGCCGCCGTCCCGGCGAAGCAGGAGCGGCGGCGCGAGGCCGCAGGCTGCGTGTGCAGCCTGCGGATCGACGGACTTTAACGGCCCTTCAGATTGCCCTGCGCGTCGGCGATCACGATCTCGACGCGGCGGTTCATGGCGCGGCCCTCAGGCGAGCCGTTCTCGGCCACCGGGTACGACTTGCCGTAGCCGCGTGCCGTGATGCGGCTGGTGTCCACGCCGCGCTGCACCAGCGCGTCACGCACGGCTTGCGCACGGCGTTCCGACAGTTCCTGGTTGTAGCTGTCCGAGCCCACGCTGTCGGTGTAGCCCTCGATCAGCAGCTTGCGTTCAGGGAACTGCTTGAGGAAGTTGGCCAGCTTGTCCAGGCGGGGAGCGGCTTGAGCGGACAGGTCCGCCTTGTTGAACGCGAAGAGCACATCGCCCAGCGTGACCAGCAGGCCACGCTCGGTTTGTTGGCCTTCGATTTCGCGCAGTTGCGCTTCCAGCTGGCGCACGCGGTCTTGCGCGGCACGGGCCTGGGCTTGCTGCTGCGCGGCCAGTTGCTCGGCCGTCATGGCGCGGGCCTGGGCGGCCTGGGCATTGCGGGCCGAGGCTTCGGCTTCGCGGGTGCGGGCTTCCAGGCGCAGGCGGTCGGTCTCGCTGCCGGCTTGCTTGATCTCGGCGTCCAGGCGGCGGGCCTGTGCGGTGTTGGTGGCGATCGCGGCGCGCTGCGTTGCCAGGTAGGCCAGGTGGTTGGCTTCGGACTCGTCCTTTTCGTCGCGCAGCACGTGGTCGGCGCGGGCCAGCGTGTCGGTTGCGGACTTCAGTTCGAGCTGGGCGTATTGGCTCACGGCGGGGTCGGTGGCAGCGCGGTTCACCGCGGCACGTGCCTGTTCGACGGCCGGCAGCGGGCCGGGCGATGCGCAGGCGGCCAGCAGGCCGGCGGCGAGCAGGGCGGTGGCCAGGGCGGAGGTTCGGCGGAGGGTGGATAACTGCATGGTGGTGTCCTTCAAATCGGGTGGGAGCTAGCTACGGCGCGGCAACGGTGCCGGCGGTGCCAAAGAGGGGCGCGCGGGCCCCTGGTGCATCAGCGATCAACGATCAGCGTGCGGGAGGCATTGCGCCGGGCATGGGGGCCGGCATCGGTGCGGCCATGGGCGCGGGAGCGACGGGCGGGGGCATGGCGCCCGGCACCGGAGGCGCGCGGCGGGTGATTTCGTCCTGCAGCGACTGGATGCTGGCCTTGACCTGCTGCAGCGTGGCGGCGTTGTCCGTGGCTTCTGCCTTCGTTTCGGCTACGCGGGCGTCGGCTTCGGCTTCGGCGGCCAGGCGGCGGGCGCGGGTGTAGTCCTTGCTGTCCAAAGCCTGCTGGGCCTGCGACCACTTGTCGCGGGCGCTCTGCAGTTCCACCGGGGCGTTGGCCGCCACCTTCGGCGCGGTCGTCGCGCGGTCCACGGCAGTGCGGCTCACCGCCATTTGCTCCGTGGGCTTCGGGGTGGAGGAGCAGGCAGCGAGCGCGCCCAGCGCCACCACGGCAGTGGCAGTTCGGATCAGGGTGAAAGTCGACATATTGTTTTCTCCGGACAGGGGTGAAATGGCGCTGTGGACGGGGAGCAGTGCTCCGCGGCAACAGGTATCCGATTGTTCGATCCCCGCCCCTTTCCAGGCGTAGGCCCATCGCAGCAAGGCGCGTGGGCGATGTCCGACGAAACGTGTGCAATTGCTTCCGAAAGCAACGGTCGAAGTGGCACTGGCGTCTGGGCGCTTTCGCTTTGGCGGCGCCCATGAAAAAACGCGCCCGAGGGCGCGTTTTTTGGCGAAATCCAGCGGGTGCCGGATCAGCGGGAAGACACCACGCGCACCATGTCCAGGCACTTGTTGGAGTAGCCCCATTCGTTGTCGTACCAGGACACGATCTTCACGAACGTGTCGTCCAGCGCGATGCCGGCGTCGGCGTCAAACACGCTGGTGCAGCTTTCACCGCGGAAGTCGGTGGCCACCACCTTGTCTTCGGTGTAGCCCAGGATGCCCTTGAGCGCGCCTTCGGACTGGGCCTTCATTTCGGCGCAGATCTCGGCGTAGGTGGCGGGCTTTTCCAGTTCGACCGTCAGATCGACCACCGACACGTCGGAGGTCGGCACGCGGAACGACATGCCCGTCAGCTTCTTGTTCAGCGCGGGAATCACCACGCCCACGGCCTTGGCGGCCCCCGTGGAGCTGGGGATGATGTTTTCCAGAATGCCGCGGCCGCCGCGCCAGTCCTTGTTGGACGGGCCGTCCACCGTCTTTTGCGTGGCCGTGGCGGCATGCACCGTCGTCATCAGGCCGCGCTTGATGCCCCACTTGTCGTTGAGCACCTTGGCCACGGGGGCCAGGCAGTTCGTGGTGCACGAAGCGTTGGAGATGATGGGCTGGCCGGCGTAGGAATTGCAGTTCACGCCATGCACGAACATCGGCGTGTCGTCCTTGGACGGGGCCGACAGGATGACCTTCTTGGCGCCTGCATCGATGTGCTTTTGCGCCGTTTCCTTGGTCAGGAACAGGCCCGTGGCTTCGATGACGACATTGGCGCCGACTTCGTTCCACTTCAGCTGCGCCGGATCGCGCTCCTGCGTGAGGCGGATCTTCTTGCCGTTGACGACCAGCGTGTTGCCTTCCACCGCGATGGTGCCCTGGAAGCGGCCATGCACCGAGTCGTACTGGAGCATGTACGCCAGGTAGTCGGGCTCCAGCAGGTCGTTGATGCCGACGACTTCGATGTCGGAGAAGTTCTGCACGGCAGCGCGGAACACCATGCGGCCGATGCGGCCGAAGCCATTGATGCCAATCTTGATCGTCATGAGATTTTCCTTTAGTAGAAAGTTAAAAATGCCGTAGACCAGATATCAAACGCCGCCCAGGGCGTTGTTGATAAAAAGCGTTCCCTTTTTCGCGGGTTTTATGTGAGCCAGAAATTCCGGTATGCGAGGAAGCGCCCCTGCGCATTCGTTAATGCAGGCCTTGTCATTGATGACGGATGTGTCCAGGCTGAACATCGGCTGGAATCCTCTGTTCTTATTGCTGCCCACCGAGCCGTTGCGGTCCCATATGGCCAAGGCAGTTTCTTTGGAAACGGGCTTTGCCATGGCCCCCGGGCCGCCCGCATTGATTTCTTTCCAGAGTGCGAAGGCTCCGGTATGCGGTCGTGTGGACGCTGGATTCATATGGCCCAAGTCCAGCCAACCAAGATTGCAGGTGTACACGAGCCCGTAGTTTTGGGACAGGGCTTTTTGCCCATCCAAAATATCAATGCGTTTGCTCAAGCGACACTCCCATTGATTTAATCGTTGTCCAGAAAATCAACGGTGACCGTTTTGCATTCACCCTGCTTGGCGACGAATACCTTGGCCTCCAGAAAATCTTTGTTGGTGCAAGTCATGCTCAGCATGTGCTCAGAATCGGGGGCCGGCGTGAGTGTTTCAGGAGTGCAGGACTGCGTCAGGAATTTTTGGCGATAACGTTTGAAGATATCGGTGGCTGGCGCCGAACTGCCGTAATTCAACGAGCTGAATGGAGCGGCCGTTCCATCGCGTCCCTTCCATCGATATTTTGGGCTGCTGCATTCGCCAATGATCTCCACATCCTGAAGATGTTCCGGGGCTGCCAATCGGTAGGTCATCGAATTGCGGCCGATCTCTGAAACGTCAAAAGTCGACCAGGCAAAAACCAAGAACAGCAGAAAGGCAGCCATCAAGCCAAGAGCGCCGAAAAGGAAGATCTTGGCTCGCTTGCTGTACTTCATTGATCCGTCAAATAGGAATGAAAGACGCGCTGTTCTGGAAAGACGATGAGGCGATGCGGCAACAACCAGGGACTATCGTCGAAGCGCCGCCTGCACGGTGTCAGCCACGTTCTCTTCCGTGAAGCCGAAGTGCCTGAAAAGCACCGGTGCCGGGGCGGATTCGCCGAAGGTGTCGATGCCGACCACGGCGGCGCAGCCGTATTTCCACCAGCCGTCGGTCACGCCCATTTCCACCGCGATGCGGGGGATGCCGGCGGGGAGCACGGACTGCTTGTACTTCGTGTCTTCGCGGTCGAAGGTGGTGGTGCTGGGCATGGAAACCACGCGCACGGCGATCTTGCGGGTGGCCAGCAACTGCTGGGCCTTGAGCGCCAATTGCACTTCGGAACCGGTGGCGATGATGACCGCCTGGGCCTTCTTCTTGATGCCCACATCGGCCGGCTCGGAGAGCACGTACGCACCGCGGCTGATGTCGCCCAGGTCGCGCTTGGGGGCGTAGGCGATATTCTGGCGCGAGAGCAGCAGCGCGGTGGGCTTGGTGCGGTTGGACAGGGCCACGCTCCAGGCCACGGCGGTTTCCGTCGTGTCGCCCGGGCGCCAGACGTCCAGGTTGGGGATGAGGCGCAGGCTGGCGGCGTGCTCGATCGACTGGTGGGTCGGGCCGTCTTCGCCCAGGCCGATGGAGTCGTGCGTGAACACGTGCACCACGCGCAGCTTCATCAGCGCGGCCATGCGGATGGCGTTGCGGCTGTAGTCGCTGAACGTGAGGAAGGTGCCGCCGTAGGGGATGAAGCCGCCGTGCAGCGCGATGCCGTTCATGATCGCGGCCATGCCGAATTCGCGCACGCCGTAGTTGATGTGGCGCCCGCCCACCTTCAGGGTTTCGGCGCCCACGTTCACTTCCACCTGCATCACGTCGCCGTGCTCGTCGAAGCGCAGGGCGGGCGTGCTCTTGGTGTTGGTGAGGTTGGAGCCGGTCAGGTCGGCGCTGCCGCCCAGCAGTTCGGGCAGTTGCGCGGTGAAGGCTTCCAGCGCGAGCTGGCTGGCCTTGCGGCTGGCCACGGTCTCGCCCTTGGTGTGCATGCCGACCACGGTGTCCACGGCGGTCTGCGCGAAGTGCTTGGGCAGGTCGCCGGCCATGCGGCGGGTGAATTCGGCGGCCAGTTCAGGGAAGGCGGCGGCGTAGGCGTCGAAGCGCTGCTGCCACTCGGCCTCGGCCTGCGCACCGGTGTCCTTGGCGTTCCAGTCGGCATAGACCTCGGCCGGGATCTCGAACGGCACATGGCTCCAGCCGATGGCATTGCGCGTGAGCGTGATCTCGTCGGCGCCCAGGGGTTCGCCGTGGGCCTTGGAGGTGTTGGCGCGGTTGGGCGAGCCCTTGCCGATGGCGGTCTTGCACACGATGAGCGTGGGCTTGTCGGTGGAGGTCTTGGCGCTTTGCACGGCGGCGGCGACGGCTTCGACGTCGTGGCCGTCCACGGGGCCGATCACGTTCCAGCCGCAGGCGCGCAGGCGGGCCGGGGTGTCGTCCACGAACCAGGGGGCGACTTGGCCGTCGATGCTGATGCCGTTGTCGTCATACAGCGCGATGAGCTTGTTGAGCTTCCATGCGCCGGCCAGCGATAGCGCTTCCTGGCTGATGCCTTCCATCAGGCAGCCATCGCCCAGGAAGACGTAGGTGTGGTGGTCCACCACGGCGTGGCCGTCGCGGTTGAATTCCTTGGCCAGCAGCTTCTCGGCCAGCGCGAAGCCCACGGCATTGGTGATGCCCTGGCCCAGCGGGCCGGTGGTGGTCTCGACACCGGGCGTGATGCCGTATTCGGGGTGGCCGGCCGTCTTGCTGTGCAGCTGGCGGAAGTTCTTGAGCTCTTCGATGGGAAGGTCGTAGCCCGTCAGGTGCAGCAGCGCGTACAGCAGCATGGAGCCGTGGCCGTTGGAGAGCACGAAGCGGTCGCGGTCCAGCCACTGGGGGTTGGCGGGGTTGTGCCGCAGATGGCGGCCCCACAGCGCGACGGCCATGTCGGCCATGCCCATCGGGGCGCCGGGGTGGCCGGAATTGGCCTGTTGAACTGCATCCATTGCGAGTGCGCGGATCGCATTCGCCATTTGTTGAGAATTGGCCATCAGGGGCGGCTCCGGAAGGGGGCTGTGGGGGGGGAAACCCGGCATTTTACCGGGGCGGCCCGGCAGGCCCCGGCCCTTCGGTCCAATGCACTACAGTGCAGCCCCATGCAAGGCCTGCACCTCACCGCCGATCTCCATGGATGCCGCTGCGCGCCGCACTGGCTGACCGATGCCGCCGCGCTGGGCCAGGCCTGCGCCGAGGCCGTGCAGGCGGCAGGTCTTCAGGCGGTGGGCCAGTTGTTCCACGCCTTTCCGGCGAGCGCCGACGGGCCGGGCGGCGTGACGGCCACGCTGCTGCTGGCCGAGTCCCACCTGTGCGTGCACACCTGGCCCGAACTGGGCGCCGTCACGCTGGATGTCTATGTGTGCAATTTCGGGGCGGACCATTCGGCCAAGGCCGAATCGCTGATGGCCGCGCTGCTGGCGCTCTTTGCGCCGCAGCGGGCGGAGCGGCACGCCCTGCAGCGCGGCGCCGTGGCGGCCGGGAGCGTGTCCGCATGACGACGATGGCGACGATGGCGACGACTAAGGCGCCGACCGACCGCTTCGCGTCGCCCGCCCAGGTGCCCGCCCAGGTGCCCGCCATGGTGCTGGCCGCCGGCCGGGGCGAGCGCATGCGCCCGTTGACCGACACGGTGCCGAAGCCGCTGCTGCCGGTGCAGGGCGTGCCGCTGCTGGAATGGCACCTGCGCGCCCTGGCGCGTGCCGGCGTGCCGAATGCGGTCATCAACACGGCCTGGCTGGGAACGCAAATCAGCGACCGGTTTGGCAGTGTTTTTGGCCTCCAGCGCAATGAAGACGCCGGGAGTGTGCTATCAATTTCATACTCGCACGAGGGCGAGGATTTCGGGCGTGCGCTGGAAACCGCGGGAGGCATCGCCCGCGCGCTGCCCCAACTGGGGCCGGTGTTCTGGCTGGCGGCGGGCGATGTGTTCGCGCCCGACTTCGTGTTTGCAGCCGACGCGGTGCAGCGCTTCGTCGCCAGCACCGCACTGGCCCACCTGTGGCTGGTGGCCAACCCGGCGCACAACCTGCGCGGCGATTTCGGCCTGTCGGAGCATGGCGTGGCCCTGAACCTGCCGGCGGACAGTTCCGAGCCGCGCTACACCTACAGCACCCTCGCGCTGCTGCGGGCAGAGCTGTTCCAGCCGCCGTGGTGCGACCTGCCTGCCGGCAATCCGCAGGGTGCAAGCGCCGCCCTCGCGCCGCTGCTGCGCCGGGCGATGGAGGCAGGCCGCGTCACCGCGTCGCTCTATGCGGGGCGCTGGACCGACGTGGGCACGCCCGAGCGGCTGGCGCAGCTCAACACCTGATGGGCCCAGCCCACCTGCCCATGCGCAGGGGCTGCAAAGCGATCATTGGGGAGCGGGCGTGCTGGCCTGCGCAGGCTGAACGGCAATGGGGGCTCCGACCTCGCAGTTGCGGAACATCCACTGGCTCGGCATGAAGCGCGCTTCGGGGCCGTCGGGCGCGGGCTTGCCCACTTCGGCCTGCACGTCGTACGGAATGTGCGGCACCTGGAAGACGGCAATCTGCCCCTTTTTGCAGGCCAGCGCCGGCACCACCTTGTTGGGCACCCAGCCCTGGCGGGCGCTGTCGTAGCGGTAGAGGGGGCCGATGCGCTGGTCCTGCGCCAGTTCCACCCGCAGCGGTGTGATCTGCAGCGCGCTGGCCCACACGCCGGCCACCAGCACCGGCTGCGAAAAGCGCACGGCTTCCAGTCCGTGCAGCGCCACAGGGCGCACGGGCTCGCCCTTGTCGAAAGGGTCCTGCCGGTTGATCAGGCTGCCGGCGGGAATCAGGAGTTCGCCATATTGAAAATCCTGCGGCAGGGCGAAGCGCTCGCGGCTTGCGCGGTACACGGCGCCATCCTTCCAGCCTTGCCGCTCGCTGTGCGACAGATAAAGGCGCAGCCCGAGCCACACATCGCACAGCAGCGCCACCGCGCAAAGCGCCAGCAGCGCGCGCCGCGACAGCAGCCATTTCTGAGGCAGATCGATCCACAGCACATAGGCGCCGTAGCCCAGCAACGCGACCGTCAGGACCAGGCCCAGCACAGGCAGAAAGCTCGACAGGATGAACTGCAGCGGGGCGAAACCGGACATGGACCGTATCCAATCAAAACAGGCGATCCGGCATTTTCAACGGCTTTGGCGTGGTTGCAGTGACGGCTTTCAGCAGTGCTGCCAAATGTAAAGAGTGCAGCGCAATTGCAAAAACGACGGGTCCGATGCCCTGAGAATGGCTGCATGAGCCCACAGAACTCCCTCTACGCCCAGCGCCGCGCCCGCCTTGCCTCGATGCTCGGCGAAGGCGGTATCGCCATCGTGCCCACCGCGCCGGAGCGCCCCCGCAACCGGGACAGCGACTTCCTGTACCGGCACGACAGTTACTTTTACTACCTCACCGGATTCACCGAGCCCGGCGCCTGCCTGGTGATCACAGCGCAGGGCGAGAGCACGCTGTTTTGCCAGCCCAAAGACCTGGAGCGCGAGATCTGGGACGGCTACCGCCTCGGTCCCGACGCGGCGTTGAGCACGCTCGGGGTGGACGCCGCGCACTCGTCGGCACTGCTGGAGTCGCAGCTGCCCCGCCTTCTGGAAAACCGCAGCCAGGTCTGGTACCCGTTCGCCATCCACACCGGTCTGGCCGCAAGGGTGGAAGGCTGGCTGAACCAGGTGCGCGCGCGGGTGCGCTACGGCGCGATGTGTCCCGCGCAGCAGGACGATCTGTGCACGTTGCTCGACGAGATGCGGCTCGTGAAAGACGCGCATGAACAGGACATCATGCGGCGTGCATCGGCCATCAGCGCGCAGGCCCACATCCGCGCCATGCAGCGCAGCGCCCGCATGCTGCGCGCTGGCGAGGACGTGCGTGAATACCACCTCGACGCCGAACTGCTGCACGCTTTTCGCGAAGCCGGTTCGCAGTGCCCGGCCTACAACTCCATCGTTGCGGCCGGCCCCAATGCCTGCGTGCTGCATTACCGCGCCGACGCGGCTCCGGTGCGCGATGGCGAGCTGGTGCTGATCGATGCCGGCTGCGAGCTCGACGGCTATGCCAGCGACATCACGCGCACCTTTCCGGCCAATGGCCGCTTCACCGGTCCGCAGCGCGCGCTGTACGACCTGGTGCTGGCCAGCCAGGACGCCGCCATCGCTGCGACGAAGGCCGGCGCCCGCTTCAACGATCCGCACGACGCCACGGTGGCCGTGCTCGCGCAGGGCATGCTCGACCTGGGCCTGCTCGACCGGAACGCTGTGGGCACGGCGCAGGACGTGATCGACAGCCGCGCGTACTTTCAGTTCTACATGCACCGCACCGGGCACTGGCTCGGCATGGACGTGCACGACTGCGGCAGTTACGTGGAGCCTTCCGAGGTCGGCCAGGTCAGCGAGCGCAAGGACCCGTTGTCCGGCGAGACGATCACCAACCGCCCCAGCCGCATCCTGCGGCCGGGCATGGTGCTGACCATCGAGCCGGGCCTGTACGTGCGCCCGGCGCCGGGCGTGCCCGAGGCTTTCCACCACCTGGGCATCCGCATCGAAGACGACGCGATCGTCACCGACGGCGGGTGCGAACTCATCACGCGCGGCGTGCCGGTGAAGGCGGATGAGGTCGAAGCGCTCATGCGCGCTTGAGGCCTCGGAGCACGCACCATGCGCGTGATGGCGCTGTGCATCGCAGCGTGCGCCATCGCATGCATCGGCGTGGCGCTGTGGCTCTTGTTTCTCACGGCGCAGTACTACGGCAGTGCTGCGTACGCCCCCCACTCTGGTGCCATGCCGGGCTACACGGCGGGCGGCGTGGAAGCCGATGGGGACGGCATTTTCATCCCCGGCATGCTGCTGCTGGCCGTGGGCGTTTTTCTCGGCAAATGGGCACACAACCTGTGGCGCCATCTTTAGCCGCAGGCATTTTTCCGGTCAGCCGTCGCCTCGCGCCAGTACCGGCTTTTTGATAGCCCCCATCCGGGGCGAGTAGGTGCCCTGCCTGCCGCTTGGGGTTGCCATAAGTTCCCTGCGGGACTCTCCCGCCGTCTTTCTTTTTCGCATCCCTCTCCATTCCTTCGTTTGCCGAGGCTTGGACAGCGGTGGTGCGCCCAACGATGCATCCGTCGGCACGCTTTCAGAGACAAGTGCCGGCAGGTGTAAAGGGCACCGACTCCGCACATTGCGGAACACATCAACGACAACAGTTGAAAGAAAGACAATGAACAACGAGAAACCACAGCCATCACGGCGCAGCCCCGCGCTGTCCACACGGCGCAAAGCCTGCATCAGGGAGGCCGCCTTGGAGATGGGGGCTGATGCGGCCACTGCCCGGAAGTTTGGCGAGACAGGGGAGACAACGGTAGGAACGTTCACGCTCAGCGTGAAGCCCTTGAGCCATCGGGAGGATGGCCCATGGACGGCCATCGCAACGATGGCCCGGCCCGATCAGATCCCTGAGGACATCTGGACCGACGCATTGCTGGTCGCCAACGGGCAGTCGATGCTGAGTTCCGATGGGGGGTACGGCCTCGAAGACAACGGTGACGCCGTCTTGGTGCGCCGCCTGGAGACGAAGCAGGAACACAAGCGTTTGCTGGCCGCGCAGCTCAGCGGCTTGCTGGCCCTGTGCCAGGCCACCCGCGAGGGCGCGCAGGCGCTGCACGTGGCCTCGCAACGCCAAGGGGGTGTGCGATGAGCGCCGTTCTTACACCCTGTCCACCCGCCGCTGTCCCTGCGCAGGAATTGGAAGCCTCGTCCCGCGTCCTGGCGCTGATCCGCGAGACTGCCGTGTTCCTCGGCGCATCGCAGGAGCAGGCCCGGGAGGCCTCGCGCACCGGCACCTTCGCCCTGGAAAGCCGCACCATCGCCTTGGTGCCCGACGTGGATGAAGAGGCGCTGATCATGTCCGCCCCGTTGCCTGCAACGTGTCTGGACGATCCTGCCCGGCGCGTGGCCGCGCTGCAGGCTTCCACGGTGCTGATGCTCTGCCTTGGAGCGGTCTTCGCCCGCGGTCTGGCCGGGCCGCAACTGCTGTGCCGTTGCCCGTTGGATGACGCCTCGGCGGAGATCGTCGGTCGACATGTTCTGCAGCTCGCTGCGCTCGCCAATGCCGTGCAGGCGGGTGATCCCGGCACGCCGAGCGAAGCCGTTGCCGGCGGAAAGGAGCATTCCCATGGTCAATAAAACGAACGCGTCAGGTTCGGCGACGCCCGTTCGCTCGACACCTCCTTCCGGGGCCCAGACGCCCCAGGCCCGCTCCACGGGCGCCAGCACTTCCGGTAGCCTTCGGCACGAGTCGCTGACCAGCCGGCGAGGCCCGACCCAATCGCAGCCGCAGACGATCCCGCCGCGCCAACCCTTGGCGCTTCAAGAGGGAGACTCCTTCTCCCTGCTGTCCAGTCCCACGCGTTCCGAGTCCTTTCACACCCCCAGGGCCGTCATCGGTGACCGATGGGGTGTCAGCGACCCCGTCACGCCGAACGCTGGAAGCTTCCGGGAAGAATCGTTGAGGAACGAGGCATCGACCAACGCATCCTTCCGTGCCATGAGCGAATTGCCGGAGATGAGTGAACTCGTCGATATTCCGCTGGAGCGGTTCATGCGCGACAGCCACCGGATCGACATGCCGCAATTGCAGGAACACGAGGAACCCACAGTGCCCGAGCCGCAGAGCTGGAACGCGATGCTGCGGCAATTGGGCATCGGCGCGATGGAAACCGGCGGGGCGGCCATGCACCGGCTCGGCGAAGTCGCCACGGCGGCCCGCACCGCGGTGGCGGAGTCCACCACGGTGCAGGCGGTCGGCTCGATGCTGCCCAGCCAGCGCATCATGGGCGCGGCATTGGGCCACGCGCTGCACCAGGGTGCATCGGTCTTTCTGACGACCTTTGCGCGCGAGATGATGGCGGAGTCCATGAAGATCGCTTTTCGCAATTCGCCGCCTTCCATGGTCATGGGCATGCAGATAGGCGTCGGGACGCTGAACGTCGGCATGGCCGTGATGCGGGAGAAGCGCGAGGCACGCGATCCGGACACGGCCGCGCGCGGGTTTCATGCCATGACCCCGGCGCAGTGGGCCGCATGCTCGGACGAACGTCGGGCACAAATGCGCAATACGCAGCAGTGCATGTCGCGCATCGTGACGCTGGAGCAGATCGCCGCTTCCGGTATCTCGGTGGCGATATCGGCACACGCCATGTCGGTGGGCGACCGGGAAACCCCTGCGGACATTCTTGCGGGAGACATCAAAGTCCTGATTTATTCCTTCGCACGCGACCTCATCCAGGCCTTCTTCAGCATGGTTGGCATGCGGGATGAAACATCTGGCGGGGTGAGCGGCAGCCATCTCAACTCGGCCGGTCTGTTCTACGGATTGGACAATGTGGTGGGCAATAACGCGTGGTCCGAACTTCCGATTCTGGGCGGTGACACTGCCGCCGCCCGCGCCGTGCTGTTGAACGAGGCCAGTTCCACCAGCGCCCGAAACGGTGCGTGGCGCGAGATGGCTGGGGCCTCGGCCATCAAGGCGGGCATCAACTGGGCGGTGGAAACCGCAGACTGGATATCCGTGAGCCAGCAGGAGGCGCTGCAGTCCGACACGG
>Ga0308157_10004112_pt1 | contig 19771 bp, 16 predicted proteins | sample PhyBR1_FD_201035 | JGI IMG/M metagenome (GOLD analysis project Ga0308157, IMG submission 201035) | Phyllosphere microbial communities from UC Gill Tract Community Farm, Albany, California, United States - DLSLB.R1 | ecosystem: Host-associated > Plants > Phyllosphere > Unclassified | place: USA...
ACAGGGTCTTTGGGAGTGCCTGCGAGCATATCCGGTACCGGCGCAGCACAGGCAACAGAAATGGCCCTCGCACCGAGGGTGTGGAGAATGTCGAGTACTGGAAGGACCAGCCGCTACAATGATTTGATCATATCCCCTAAGCCATACCCATGCATGTCCAAGCCCGTTGCAGTGCCCGTCTGGCGCTGACTGTGGTGGTCGCTGCCGTCCTGGCTGCCTGTGGCAGCCTTGACAACGCGAGCCATCGCATCGCCAGCGCTGCCAGCGCTGTCACTCCTTACAAGGTCGAAGTGGTTCAGGGCAATTTCGTGTCCCGCGAACAGGTCGAGGCCTTGGCACCCGGCATGAGCCGCCAGCAGGTGCGCGATATTCTCGGCACGCCGTTGCTGACCAGCGTGTTCCACGCAGATCGCTGGGAATATGTGTTCACGCTCAAGCGCAAGGATCTCGAGATCCAGACCCGCAAGCTGACGGTGTTCTTCGAAGGCGACCGCCTGGTGCGCCATGAAGGCGATGAAATGCCTTCCGAAGCCGACTTCGTCGCCACCCTGGGCTCGAAAAAGGCCGGCGGCAAGGTGCCGGTGCTTGCGGCCACGCCCGAGCAGCTGGCGCGCTTCCCTGCGCCTGCCGCAGGTGCCGCCGAGGCCGAAGTGCTCGCGCCCGCGGGCGCCGCCAAGCAGTACCCGCCGCTGGAAGCTCCCGGCCGCTGAATTTTTTCGCCGGCGCCGCGCCTGTGCGCGCTGCCGGCCGCTTTCCCAGGATTACCACCATGACCGCGAATTCCTCGCCCGCCGCCGGGCGCCATCGTATTGCCGTTGCCGGCGCCTCCGGCCGCATGGGCCGCATGCTGATCGAAGCCATCCACAACAGCGACGACTGCGTTCTTGCCGGCGCGCTTGATGTGGCCGGCAGCCCGGCACTGGGCATCGATGCCACGGCCTTCCTGGGCAGCGCCAGCGGCGTGGTCATCACTTCCGACCTGCGCCAAGGGCTGGCCCAGGCGCAGGTACTGATCGATTTCACGCGCCCCGAAGGCACGCTGGCCCACCTCGAGGTCTGCAGGCAACTGGGCGTGAAGCTGGTGATAGGCACGACCGGCTTCAGCGACGAGCACAAGCAGACGCTGGCCGAAGGCGCCAGGCAGGTCGCGGTGATGCTGGCACCCAATATGAGCGTGGGCGTAAACGTCACGCTCAAGCTGCTTGAAATGGCGGCCAAGGCGCTGTCCACAGGCTATGACATCGAGATCGTCGAGGCCCACCACCGCCACAAGGTCGATGCGCCTTCGGGCACGGCGCTCAAGATGGGCGAAGTGATTGCCGACGCGCTGGGGCGCGACCTCGCCGAATGCGCGGTCTACGAACGCTATGGCCACACCGGTGCGCGCGACCCGTCGTCAATAGGCTTTGCGACGGTGCGCGGCGGCGACATCGTTGGCGACCACACGGTGCTGTTTGCCGGCATCGGCGAGCGCATTGAAATCACGCACAAGTCGTCGAGCCGCGAAACCTACGCCCAAGGCAGCCTGCGCGCCGTGCGCTTCCTGGCCGACAAGCCCCAGGGCATGTTCGACATGTTCGACGTGCTCGGCCTGCGCTGATCCAGCCCATGGACCGCTGGCACTGGCTCACCCAAGGCGATGTGGTCACGCAGGCCACGGCCTTGCTGCTGCTGGTGCTGTCGGTCGCCAGCTGGGTGGTCATGGGCTACAAGGCCTGGCTGCTGGCGCGCAGCCGCCGCCAGGTGCCGCAGTGCGTCGCCGCATTCTGGCGCGCGCCCACGGTGGCCTCGGCGCGCGAGCAGATTGCGTCAGTCGACCGCAACGGCCTGGTGCTGCCGCTGGTCGACGCGCTGGCCGCCCAACATGCGCCCGCCGGCTTGAACGCCACCGGCCTGCCGCTGGCACAACAGGGCACGGCAGCGGCCCAGCTCACGCGTGGCCTGCGCGCCGGGCTGCAGACCGCAAGCGCGCCCCTGCAGTGGGGCCAGGTGCTGCTGGCTTCGGTGGGCACGCTGGCGCCGTTTGTCGGCCTGCTGGGTACGGTCTGGGGCATTCACCATGCATTGACGCTGCTCGCGGACAGCCAGCAAATCGGCATTGCCCAGCTTGCTGGGCCGGTGGGCGAAGCGCTGGTGATGACCGCGGCCGGCCTGGCCGTGGCGATTCCCGCAGTGCTGGGCTACAACCTCCAGGGCCGCAGCGCGGGCCGCATTGAAGCCGAGCTTGAAGGCTTTGCCCACGATCTGCAGGCGGTCTTTGGCGACGGCGCCAAGCCCGTGGACGCCGCCTGATTCGGCTGCCCCGCCATGGCATTCGGCCGCTTCGACCGTCGCACCGGCTCCACGCCTGAGCCGCTGAGCGGCATCAATGTCACGCCGCTGGTCGACGTGATGCTGGTGCTGGTCGTCATTTTGATTCTTGCCGCGCCCGTGCTTGCGGCCGCGCTGCGCGTGCAACTGCCCCAGGCCCAGGGTACGACGCCGGTCGCGGCACCGACCCCGCAGCAGGCGCTGGCGCTGGAAGTCGATGCCCAGGGCCGGCTGTCGATCGACGGAGAAGTGCTTGAAGAAGCTGCGCTGCGCGAACGCCTGGCCGCGTTGGCCGGCGCCCATGCCGATGCCGAGCTGCAGCTGCGCGCCGATGCCGCCGTGCCCTATGGCCGCGTGGTGGCGGTGATGGGCTGGGCCCATGCGGCGGGGTTGACGCGCATAGGCTTTGTTGCCGAGCCGGTCCGCAAGCCTTAGTCGGACGCCTCGCGCGGCCCCATGCCCTGCGCCAGGTTGCCCTGCGCCAGGTTGCCCTGCGCCAGGTTGCCCTGCGCCAGTGGACGCAGCCCCGACAGCACATCGCTGCCCGAGGGCCGCTGGTACAGCCGCAGGCCGAACTCCGGCAGCACGCCTATCAGGTGGTCGAAAATGCTGCCCTGAATGTTTTCGTACTCGACCCAGACCGAGGTCGACGTGTAGCAGTACAACTCGAGCGGCACGCCTTCGGTGGTCGGCTCCAGCGTGCGCGCCAACAGGTAGGTGTCGTGCTGTATGCCCGGGTGCACGTTGAGATAGGCATAGGCATAGGCGCGCAGCAGTTCCAGGTTGGTGAGCTGCAGCGGGTGGAAGGGTGCCGACTGCGCCATGGCGGACGCCGGCAGCGCCGCGGTCTGGGCGCGTTTTTCGGCCAGAAAGTCCTTGAGCAAGGCAATACGCGACAGTCGCTCGATCTGCGCGGCGTCCAGCACCTGGATGGTGTCGGCGTCTATGCGCAGCGCCCGGCGTATGCGGCGCACGCCCGACTGCGACATGCCGCGCCAGTTCTTGAAGCTGTCGCTCATCAGCTTCCAGGTGGGAATGGTGGTGATGGTCTTGTCCCAGTTCTGCACCTTGACGATGTTGAGCGCGATGTCGATCACGAAGCCGTCGGCGCCGACCTGGGGCATTTCAACCCAGTCGCCCACGCGTATCATGTCGTTGGAGCCCAGCTGCACGCCCGCGGTGAACGACAGGATGGTGTCCTTGAAGACCAGCATCAGCACGGCCGACAGCGCGCCCAGGCCCGACAGCAGCAGCAGCGGCGAGCGGTCCAGCATCGTTGCCATGATGAGCACGGCAGCGACCAGCACGGCCAGCAGCTTGCCCAGTTGCACATAGCTCTTGATCGAATGCGTCGAGAGCTTGAGCCGCTCCTGGCGGTCGTGGGTCTCGTTCATCGCGTCGAGCAGCGCGTTGAAGGTGCGCAGCACGAGCACGATGCTCACCGCCACGGCCAGGTTCAGCAGCAGGCCATGCAGCCGCGCCGGCAGGTGGGGCACGTCCACCATGCCGATCTGCACCACCAGCCATGGCACGGTCTGCGCGAGCCGGCGCATCACCTTGTCGTGCAGCAGGATCTCGGCCCAGTTCGCGGCCAGGCCCAGGCGCACCCGGCGCACCACGCGCTGCAGGAAGAATTGCGCCAGGTAACGGCTGGCAACGGCCAGCAGCGCCAGCAGGGCCAGGCCTGCGATGGCTTGCATCCAGGGGTCGAGTTCGGAAATCAATGACCAAGGCAACAGAAGTGACTCCTCAAGAAGATGGGGGACGAGGGAAAGACGGGGTCAGACCGAAGGCCGGGCCACAAGTTCCATGGGCCGTGCTACGCAGGGCTGGACGGTTTCACAGCATAGGCAAGAGCGGCCTGGGCCGATGAAGCAGGCGTCCAAAACCCTTTTCCAAGCACGCGCAGGAGGTTGCGGCGCGGACACTTTGCGCAGGGAGATAGCCGGTCACGCCGGTGCGGTCTGGCGTCCGGCCTAAAATCCCGGTTGACCTTGGCTTTCACCGGCGCCCTGTTGCCGGAACCCGCTCTCCATCATGCAAGACAAATACAACCATATCGAGCTCGAGCGCGCGGCGCATGAGCACTGGGCCGCCCGTGACGCCTACCGTGTCACCGAAGACGACAGCAAGAAGAAGTTCTATGCCTGCTCGATGCTGCCGTACCCCAGCGGCAAGCTGCACATGGGCCATGTGCGCAACTACACGATCAACGACATGCTCACGCGCCATCTGCGCATGAAGGGCTATAACGTGTTGATGCCCATGGGCTGGGACGCGTTCGGTCTGCCCGCGGAAAACGCGGCGCTGAAGAACAAGGTGCCGCCCGCCCAGTGGACCTACGACAACATTGCCTACATGAAGAAGCAGATGCAGTCGATGGGCCTGGCGATCGACTGGAGCCGCGAGATCGCCACCTGCGACCCCGAGTACTACCGCTGGAACCAATGGCTGTTCCTGAAGATGCTCGACAAGGGCATTGCCTACCGCAAGACCCAGGTCGTGAACTGGGACCCGGTCGACCAGACCGTGCTGGCCAACGAGCAGGTCATTGACGGCCGCGGCTGGCGCACCGGCGCCCTGGTCGAGAAGCGCGAGATTCCCGGCTACTACCTGAAGATCACCGATTACGCCCAGGAGCTGCTCGACCATGTCCAGGTCGGCAACGACAAGGCCACGCTGACCGGCTGGCCCGACAAGGTGCGGCTGATGCAGGAAAACTGGATCGGCAAGTCCAGCGGCGTGCGCTTCGCGTTCACGCATGACATCCGCGACGCCCAGGGCCAGCTGATCCAGGACGGCAAGATGTACGTCTTCACCACGCGCGCCGACACCGTCATGGGCGTGACGTTCTGCGCCGTGGCGCCCGAGCACCCGCTGGCCACGCATGCGGCCGCGGCCAACCCCGCGCTCACCGCCTTCATCGAGGAATGCAAGAAGGGCGGCACCACCGAAGCCGAACTCGCGGTCAAGGAAAAGGAAGGCATGGCCACGGGCCTGTTCGTCACCCATCCGCTGACCGGCGAGTCGGTCGAGGTCTGGGTCGGCAACTACGTGCTGATGGGCTACGGCGATGGCGCCGTGATGGGCGTGCCCGCGCATGACGAGCGCGATTTCGCGTTTGCCAAGAAATACAGCCTGCCCATCCGCCAGGTCGTGGCCGCCTCCGGCGAAACCTTCTCCGATGCCGCCTGGGCCGATTCGTACGGCGACAAGCAAAAGTCGGTTTGTATCAACTCCGGCGTGCTTGATGGACTGAGCCATGCGCAGGCCGTCGACAAGGTCGCGGAACTGCTGGCCGCCAAGGGTCTGGGCGAGAAAAAGACCACCTGGCGGCTGCGCGACTGGGGCGTGAGCCGCCAGCGCTACTGGGGCACGCCCATCCCCATCATCCACTGCGTCGATTGCGGCGCCCAGCCGGTGCCCGAAAAGGACCTGCCCGTGGTGCTGCCGCAGGATCTGGTGCCCGATGGCTCGGGCAATCCGCTGGTCAAGAGCGAAGTCTTCCATGCGGGCGTGGTCTGCCCCTGCTGCGGCAAGCCCGCACGCCGCGAGACCGACACCATGGACACCTTCGTGGACAGTTCGTGGTACTTCATGCGCTATTGCGACGCCAAGAACAGCGAGCAGATGGTCGGTGCGGGCACCGAGTACTGGATGCGCGGCAGCGGCATGGACCAGTACATTGGCGGCATCGAGCACGCGATTCTTCACCTGCTGTACGCGCGCTTCTGGACCAAGGTGATGCGCGATCTGGACCTGGTGACCTTCGACGAGCCGTTCTCGCAGCTGCTGACCCAGGGCATGGTGCTCAACCACATCTACAGCCGCCGCACGGCCAAGGGCGCGAAGGAATACTTCTGGCCCAAGGACGTGGAGCATGTGCTGGATGACGCCGGCAAGATCGTCGGCGCCCAGCTCAAGACCGCGGTCGAGAGCGCCGACGGCCTGCTGCCCGTGGGCACGGCCATCGATTACGAGGGCGTGGGCACCATGTCCAAGTCCAAGAACAACGGCATCGATCCGCAGGAGCTGATCAGCAAGTACGGCGCCGACACCGCCCGCCTGTACACCATGTTCACCGCCCCGCCGGAAGCCACGCTCGAGTGGAACGACGCGGCCGTCGAAGGCAGCTACCGCTTCCTGCGCCGGGTCTACAACTACGGCTTCAAGCTGCTGGCCGGCGACTATGCCGCGGCCGATGCGGTGGCCGCCAATGCGGTGGCCGCCAATGCGGTGGCCGCCAATGCCGTCGGCGCGAGCACGCGCGACCTGTCGGGCGTGGCCTTCGGCAAGGACGCCCAGGCCCTGCGCCTGGAAATCCATACCGTGCTCAAGCAGGTCGACTACGACTACCAGCGCATGCAGTACAACACCGTGGTCTCGGGCGCGATGAAGATGATCAACGCGCTGGAAAGCTTCAAGGGCACGGATACGCCCGACGGCCAGATCGCGGCGATCGAAGGCTTCGGCATCCTGCTGCGCTGCCTCTACCCGGCCACGCCCCACGTCACGCATGCGCTGTGGAGCAGCCTGGGCTACAGCCAGCATCTGGGCGAACTGCTCGATGCGCCCTGGCCCCAGGTCGATGCCGCGGCCCTGGTGCAGGACGAGATCGAACTGATGCTGCAGGTCAATGGCAAGCTGCGCGGCTCGATCCGCGTGGCGGCGACGGCCGACAAGGCCGAGATCGAGCGCCTGGCACTGGCCAGCGACGCATTCCTGAAACAGGCCGCGGGTGCCGCCCCCAAGAAAGTGGTGGTGGTTCCGGGCCGATTGGTGAACGTGGTGGTCTGACATGCGCAAACGCACGCTGCTCTCCCTGGTGTCCGTGGTGCCTCTGTTTGCGGCGTGCGGCTTCCGCCTGCGCGGGGTGCCCCAGTTCGCCTTCCGTTCGCTGTTCATCCAGGCGCCGCGCGGGTCTTTGCTCGCGCGTGAGCTCGAGCGCACGCTGTCGTCCTCGACCGAGCAACTGACGGTGCTGCGCGATCCGCGCTCGCCCGATGACGCCGAAGTCATCTTCGAGCTGATCAGCGAGCGCCAGGAGCGCGTGGTCGTGGGCCTCAATGCCTCGGGCCAGGTGCGCGAACTGCAGCTGCGCCTGCGCCTGCGCTTCAAGCTGCGCAAGCCCAACGGCGACGATGTCATTCCCGACACCGAACTGCTGCAGCAGCGCGACATCAGCTACAACGAAACCATTGCGCTGTCCAAGGAGGCGGAAGAGCTGCTGCTGTTCCGCAACATGCAGACCGATCTGGTGCAGCAGCTGCTGCGCCGGCTCGCAGCCGTGAAGACACTGTGAGCGTTGCATGCAGCTTGGCCTGAACCAGCTCCAGGCCCACCTCGGCAAGGGCCTGCGCTCGCTTTACACACTGCACGGCGACGAGCCGCTGCAGCAGCAGGAAGCCGCCGACGCGATCCGCGCCGCGGCGCGCGCCAGGGGTTACTCCGAACGCAGCAGCCACACCGTGGCCGGCGCGCACTTCGACTGGAGTGCCGTGCTGGCCGCGGGCGGCTCGCTGTCGCTGTTTGCCGACAAGCAGATTCTCGAGATCCGCATTCCTTCGGGCAAGCCGGGCAAGGACGGCAGCCAGGCGCTGCAGCAGCTGGCCGAGTCCGCGCAGGGCAACGACAGCACGCTGACGCTGGTCATGCTGCCGCGCCTGGACAAGGCCACCAAGACCGGCGCCTGGTTCTCGGCGCTGGACGCGCATGGCGTCACGCTGCAGATCGACCCCATCGAGCGCGCGGCGCTGCCGCCATGGATTGCCCAGCGGCTCGCGGCCCAGGGCCAGCGCGTGGTCGCCGGCGAGGAAGGGCAGCGCACGCTGCAGTTCTTTGCCGACCGTGTCGAAGGCAATCTGCTGGCCGCGCACCAGGAAATCCAGAAGCTCGCGCTGCTCTTCCCGGCGGGCGAGCTGCACGGCGAACAGATAGAGCAGGCGGTGCTCAATGTCGCGCGCTACGACGTGTTCAAGCTGTCCGATGCCGTGCTGTCGGGGCAGCTGGCACGCGTGCAGCGCATGCTTGACGGCCTGCAGGCCGAAGGCGTGGCCGAAGTGCTGGTGCATTGGGCGCTGGCCGAGGACATCCGCGCGCTCAAGCGCGTCAAGGATGCGATTGCGGGCGGGCGCCCGCTGCCCATGGCGCTGCGCGAGCAGCGCATCTGGGGCGCGAAGGAGCGTTTCTTCGAACGCATCGTGCCCCGGCTGGGCGACCAGTCCGCCGCGCAGCTGCTGCAGTCGGCGCATACCGTCGACGGCATCGTCAAGGGCCTCAAGGCCCCGGGCTGGCCGCAGGACGGCTGGCAGGCATTGCGCCGGCTGGCCTTTGAAATGGTGCAATCCTTCAAATAAGGCGCTGTTTCAAGTTGAGGGCCGGGCGTTCTTGACCCCCCGTTCGCCGTGAGCGAATTCGACGAGGCGGGTCTCGCCAGGCGTTATCAAGAAACAGCAGAGCCTCTGTTGGTTTTCGTTCGTCCTGAGCTTGTCGAAGGATGAACGTACGGCCTATGCCGCAGGCAAACTCTGTTTCCATGGGGGTGGTTATCCAACGCAGACTCCGCCATAAAACACCATAAAACGCTTTAAAACGCCCTTCAGCGGGCTCGGGGCAAACGGTATTTATTTGCTTGATGCCGCTGTTTGCCACCATTCACCCATCGCTAATCCATTGATTTGTCGTCCTGTGCTCGGGCTGGAGCGCAGGCCGTTCATGGTTCGACGGGCTCGTCACAAACGGGGGGCTTCAGCAAACGGCAGTTATTCCGGCACCTGCGGCGTAAGTTCTAGCGTCTCCTGCGCCTTGTCGGCCCATCCCTGCAAATGGGTCAGCAGCTCGCTCTGGCTGAACGAGCAGCTTTCCTCGGTGAATAGCGCGCTGGCTTCGAGGCGATCAAGAAGGTCCTGCAGCACCTCGCCATAGCGCGGCGGCAGGCGGGCGAGCAGATGCGCGCTGGCGCGGGCCTGCGCGCTGAGTTCGCTGGCCGTGATCTTGCCAGCCGTCAGCTGTTGCAGCGCCTGTTGCAGCGCGTGCAGTTCAAACAGTGCGGTATTGACGGTCATATCCGTTTCTCCTTGGAAGCAACGCGACCATTGTGCCGTCAAGCCGCTGGCTGCGACACGCTTGGAAATGAGGCTTCTGCGCCACCCGGCGGCCAGAGCGCGCCAACTCGGTCAAAATCGCGGCATGAACGCGCTCAATATCGTGGAATACACACACACCCTTGGTGCCCAGGCAAAGGCCGCCTCGGCACAGATGGCCCGTGCCTCGGCGGCCACCAAAAGCCGCGCCCTGCTGGCGCTGGCCCGGCTGCTGCGTGAAAACACCGTCGCACTGCAGGCCGACAATGCGCTCGACCTGGTGCCGGCCCAGGCCAACGGCCTGTCGGCCCCCATGGTCGACCGCCTGCGCCTCACCCCCAAGGTGCTAGAGACCTGCGCCCAGGGCTGCGAGCAGCTCGCGGTGATGCCCGACGTGATTGGCGAGATTGTCGGCATGAAGCAGCAGCCCAGCGGCATTCGCGTGGGCCAGATGCGCGTGCCCATAGGCGTGTTCGGCATGATTTACGAAAGCCGCCCCAACGTCACGATTGAAGCCGCAAGCCTGTCGATCAAGAGCGGCAACGCCTGCATCCTGCGCGGCGGCTCCGAAGCGATTGCCTCGAATCAGGCGCTGGCCCGGCTGGTGCAGCAGGCGCTGGCCGAAGCCGGCCTGCCCGAGCACGCGGTGCAACTGGTGCAGATCACCGACCGCGAGGCCGTGGGCCAGCTGATCGCCATGCCCGAGTACGTCGATGTGATCATTCCACGCGGCGGCAAGGGCCTGATCGAGCGCATCAGTCGCGAAGCCAAGGTGCCGGTCATCAAGCACCTGGACGGCAACTGCCATACCTATGTCGACGACCCTTGCGACCTGGCGATGGCCGTCAAGGTCGCCGACAACGCCAAGACCAGCAAATACAGCCCCTGCAATGCCAGCGAAAGCCTGCTGGTGGCGCGCGCTGTCGCGGCCGAATTCCTGCCCGCCATCGGTGCGGTGTTTGCTGCCAAGGGCGTGGAAATGCGCGGCTGCGCCGAATCGCTGGCCCTGCTGCAAGGCGTGGGCGGAGCCCAGCTCGTGGCCGCGACCGAGCAGGACTGGAGCGAGGAATACCTTGCCCCCATCATCAGCATCAAGGTCGTGGCCGGCGTGGACGAGGCAATTGCCCACATCAACCGCTATTCAAGCGCCCACACCGAGGCGATCCTCACCACCGACCACCGCCATGCGCAGCAGTTCCTGCGCGAAGTCGACTCGGCCAGCGTGATGGTCAACACCAGCACCCGCTTTGCCGACGGCTTCGAGTACGGGCTGGGCGCGGAAATCGGCATCAGCACCGACAAGTTCCATGCGCGTGGGCCCGTGGGCATCGAAGGCCTGACTTCGCTCAAGTACGTCGTGCTGGGCGACGGCGAAGTCCGCGTCTGAACCGCCCTCGCGTCCGGAATCACCTGCGAATTTCATGAAAATCATCATTCTGGGTGCGGGACGCGTGGGCTACAGCGTGGCCGAGAGCCTGGTGTCCGAACAAAACGACATCACCGTGATCGACACCGACAGCCGCAGGCTGCGCGAGCTGCAGACGCGCTTCGACCTGCGCGGCGTGGTTGGCAACGGCACCGATGCCGCGGTGCTGGCCGAGGCCGGCGCGCGCGACACCGACTTGCTGATTGCCTGCGCGGCGCTTGATGAAACCAATCTGGTGTGCTGCAAGGTCGCCGACATGATGTTCAGCGTGCCCACGCGCATCGCGCGCGTGCGCTCCTCGGGTTTCGCGCCCGATTCGCCGCTGCTGGGCAAGGAAGGCTTTGCCGTCGACCGCATCATCTGCCCCGAAGAGTCGCTGACGCGTTACATCGGCAAGCTGATCGAATACCCGGAGTCGCTGCAGGTGCGTGCGTTTGCCGGCGGCCGCGCCTGCCTGGCCTCGGCGCGCGCCCGCGCCGGTGCGCCCGCCGTTGGCCTGCGCATAGGCGAGCTGCGCGACAGCATGCCCGACCTGGCCATGCGCCTGGTGGCGATCTACCGGCGCTTTGCCGACGAGCCCGACCGCTTCGTGCGCTGCGACGCCATGACGCTGATCGAGCCGGGCGATGAAGTCTTCGTGCTGGCCGCGCGCGACCATCTGCCTGAAATCCTCAGCGCGCTGCACCGCCCGCGCGGCCAGAAGGCCAAGCCCGTGCGCCGCATCATGATCGTCGGCGGCGGCCGCGTCGGCCAGCGCCTGGCGAACCAGTTGGCCCAGGTGCCGGGGCAGTTTCATATCAAGGTGCTGGAAGAGAACGAACAGCGCTGCACCGAGCTCGCGTCGTTGCTGCCGACCAACGTGCTGGTGCTGCAGGGCGACCCTACCGATGAGGATCTGCTGGGCGACGAGAGCGTCGAGGAAGTCGACCTGTTCCTCGCGCTGACCGACGACGACGAGGACAACATCATGTCCTGCCTGCTGGCCAAGCGCATGGGCGCGACGCGCGTGCTGTCGCTGATCAACCGCCGCACCTATGCCGACCTGATGCATGGCACGCAGATCGACATTGCCTTGTCGCCGGCCCAGGCCATGCTCGGCGAACTGCTGGCCTACGCGCGTCGCGGCGACGTGCAGGCCGTGCACAGCCTGCGTCGGGGCGTGGCCGAAGCGCTGGAAATCGTCGCCCGCGGCGACCGCAAGAGCTCGCGCGTCGTCGGCCGCCGCGTCGAGGAGCTGCGCCTGCCGCTCGACGTGCATATCGGGCTGATCGTGCGCGGACTCGAGCCCGCCGAAGCGGACAAGGAAGCGCCCGAACCCCAGGTCATCATTCCGCGCAGCCACACGGTGATTGAAAGCAATGACCACGTGGTGTTCTTCCTGCCGAACAAGCGCCTGGTGCGCGACGTGGAAAAGCTGTTCCGCGTGAGCGCCACCTTCTTCTGACGCCCCACCATGCGTGACCTGTTTCCCGTTCTGCGCGTGCTGGGCATGCTGCTGGTGATGTTTGCGCTTGCCATGCTGCTGCCGCTGGCCGTCGCCTGGCTGCAGCACGAGAGCGTGTGGTGGGTCTACCCGCTGTCGATCGCGGTCACGGCCATTGTCGGCCTGGTGCTGTGGCTGGGGCTGGGCCGTTTTCGCCGCGAGCTGCAGCCGCGCCATGGCGTGATCCTGGTGAGCCTGGTCTGGCTGGTGCTGCCGCTGTGTGCCTGCCTGCCGCTGATGCTGGCGCTGCACCAGCTGGGCGTGCCGATCTCATTCACCCATGCCTACTTCGAAGCCGTGTCCGGGCTCACCACCTCGGGCGCTACGGTGCTTGTCGGGCTGGACGACCTGCCGATGTCAATCAACATCTGGCGCACTTTCCTGCAGTGGCTGGGCGGCATGGGGATTCTGATTCTGGCCGTGGCCGTGCTGCCGCTGCTGGGCGTGGGCGGCAGCCAGCTGTTTCGCGCCGAGGCCGCGGGCCCGATCAAGGACACCAAGCTGACGCCGCGCATGACAGAAACCGCCAAGGGCCTGTGGGGCGTGTATGCGGTTTTCTCCATTTCCTGCGGACTGGCGTTCTGGGCTGCGGGCATGACGCCCATGGACGCCCTGATGCACATGTTCACCACCGTGAGCCTGGGCGGGCTGTCTTCGCACGACGCGAGCTTTGCGTACTTCGACTCGCCGCTGCTCGAAGCCGTGGCGCTGTTCTTCATGCTGCTGGCCAGCTGCAATTTCGCGCTTTACTTCGTCGCCATGCGCAAGGGCCAGTTGCAGGGCTTCTGGCGCGACCCCGAAATGCGCGCCACCATTGGAGTGCTCGTGGGGGGCGGCCTGTTTGCTGCACTGCTGCTGTGGGTCAAGGGCGTCTATGCGCCGCTTGATGCGCTGCGCTACGGCGTCTTCAACGTGATTTCGGTCGCCACCACCACCGGTTTCGCCACCGTCGACTATCTTGGCTGGCCGGTTTTCCTGCCGGTGATGATGCTGCTGCTGTCGGGTGTCGCGACCAGTGCGGGCTCGACCGGCGGCGGCATCAAAATGGTGCGCATGTTGATTCTGATCAAGCAGGCGCGGCGCGAATTGACCCACCTGGTGCACCCGCGGGCAGTACAACCTGTGCGCCTGGGATCGGCAGTAGTGGACAATCGCATGATTTTCTCCGTGCTGGCCTTCATGCTGGTGTACGGCGCCACCGTGATCACTCTGAGCATGCTGCTGCTGCTCACCGACCTCGATCCCGTGACCGCTTTCACCGCCATCCTGGCCAGTGTGCACTGCATGGGCCCGGGCCTGGGCTCTGTGGGGCCCGCGTCCAACTATGCGGGACTCACGGACTTCCAGATGTGGGTCTGCACGCTGGCCATGCTCCTGGGGCGGCTGGAGATTCTGAGCTTCATGGCATTGCTGACACCCTCCTTTTGGCGGCGCTGACGCAACGCTGTCGGGACTACCGTCGGTGGTGGGTAAATGCCGACGTCGTTGCCAAAACCCTACAATCCAATACACCACCGTCTCTTGAGGGTACCAATGGTTCCGCATCTCATCACGGCTCTGACCGGCCCCATCAACGAGCTTGAACAGCGTATTCTGGAATCCATGCCCGCGATCGAGCGCTGGTTCCGCCTGGAATGGATGGAGCACACGCCTCCGTTCTACTCGTCTGTCGATATCCGCAATGCGGGGTTCAAGCTCGCCCCTGTCGACACCAATCTTTTCCCCGGTGGCTGGAACAACCTGACCGAGGAAATGCTGCCGCTGGCAGTGCAGGCGGCCATGGCGGCAATTGAAAAGATCTGCCCCGAAGCGCGCAACCTGCTGATCATTCCCGAAAACCATACTCGCAATACGTTCTATTTGAACAACGTTGTGCAGCTCCAGCGCATCTTCAAGATGGCCGGGCTCAACGTGCGCGTGGGCTCCATCAGCCGCGAGATCAAGAAGACCACCGTGATCAATCTGCCCAGCGGCGAATCGGTCACGCTGGAGCCTGTGATCCGCAGCAAGCGCCGCCTGGGTCTGAAGGATTTCGATCCCTGCACCATCCTGCTGAACAACGACCTGTCTGCCGGCCCGCCGGGCATTCTGGAAGAGCTCTACGAGCAATATCTGCTGCCGCCGCTGCACGCGGGCTGGAGCGTGCGCCGCAAGAGCCGCCATTTCCAGAGCTACGAGGAAGTCTCCAAGCGCTTCGGCAAGCTGCTGGGCATAGACCATTGGCTGATCAACCCGATGTTCACCCACTGCGAAGGGCTGGACTTCAACGACGGCACCGGAATGGACGGGCTCAGCGCCCAGGTCGACATGCTGCTGACCAAGGTGCGCCGCAAGTACAAGGAATACGGCATCAAGGAAAAGCCGTTTGTCGTGGTCAAGGCCGACCATGGCACCTACGGCATGGGCGTGATGACGGTGCGCGACGCCAAGGACCTCGAAGTGCTCACGCGCAAGTCGCGCAACAAGATGGGCGTCATCAAGGACGGCCAGGCGGTGCACGACGTCATCATCCAGGAAGGCGTGCTGACGCAGGAGCGCATGAACAATGCGGTGGCCGAACCCGTGGTCTACATGATGGACCGCTATGTGGTTGGCGGCTTCTACCGCATGCATCCCGAGCGCGGCGTGGACGAAAACCTCAACGCTCCGGGCTCTAGCTTCGTGCCGCTGGCTTTCGAGCACAGCACCCAGTTGCCGCAACTCGGTGCCCGCCCGGGCGCGAGCGCGCCCAACCGCTTCTACATGTATGGCGTGATCGGCCGCCTGGCCATGCTCGCGGCAAGCTATGAGCTTGAAGCAACCAATCCCGACGCCGAAATCTACGATTGATGCGTGATGTCGGCGGCGGGCATGCTGCCTGTCTACGATCCCCAACGACCCCCACACCATGACAGGGAGGCCCGGCGCCGCAGCGGCTCCGGGTGCGTTCAGTGAACAATCCAAAATCCTCGCTGGCGGCGCTCACCTTGGGCGCAATTGGAGTGGTGTATGGCGATATAGGCACCAGCGTGCTGTACGCCGTCAAGGAAGTCTTTGGCTCCGGCCATGTGCCTTTCACCCACGCCAATGTGTACGGCGTACTTTCCATCCTGTTCTGGACGCTCACGCTGATTGTCTCGCTCAAGTACGTGACCCTGGTCTTGCGCGCCGACAACAACGGCGAGGGCGGTCTGGTGGCAATGCTGGCGCTGGCCTCGCAGGCAGTCAAGGACCAGCCCCGGCTGCGCGCCGTGCTGCTGCCGATAGGCATCTTCGGCACTTCGCTGTTCTATGGCGACGGTGTCATCACGCCGGCCATCTCGGTGCTGTCGGCAGTCGAAGGCCTCGAAGTGGTGTCGCCGCACTTTCGCAAGTTCGTGCTGCCGCTGGCGCTGCTGGTGCTGCTGGCGCTGTTCGCGGTGCAAAAGCGCGGCACATCGGGCATAGGCAAGTTCTTCGGCCCGATCACGCTGCTGTGGTTTGCGTGCCTGGCGGTGCTGGGCATACGGCAAATCCTCGGTCATCCGGAAATTCTCGCCGCCCTGAGCCCGCACCATGCGCTGGGCTTCATCTGGCGCCAGCCCGGCGTGGCCTTCATCATCCTGGGCGCGGTGGTGCTGTGCGTCACGGGCGCCGAAGCCCTGTATGCCGACCTGGGGCATTTCGGCAAGAAGCCCATCCGCCTGGCCTGGTTCGGCGTGGCCATGCCCGCGCTGACGCTCAATTACTTCGGTCAGGGGGCGCTGCTGCTGGCCCAGCCGGATGCGGTGCAGAACCCGTTCTTTCGCATGGCGCCGGCCTGGGCGCTGCTGCCGCTGGTGCTGCTGGCGACCATGGCCGCCGTGATTGCCTCGCAGGCCTTGATCACCGGCGCCTTCAGCGTCACGCGCCAGGTGATACAGCTGGGCTATTTGCCGCGGCTCGAGATCCGCCACACCAGCGCCAGGGAAGCCGGTCAGATCTATATCCCGCTGGTCAACTGGTGCCTGTTTGCAGCCATTGTCATGGCGGTAATGCTGTTCCGCTCCAGTGGCAACCTGGCGGCCGCCTATGGCATCGCGGTCACGCTGGACATGCTGATCACCACCTTGCTGACCTTCTTCGTGATCCGCTACCGCTGGCATTACCCCTGGCTGCTGTGCTGGGCCGCCACGGGCTGTTTCTTCGTCATCGACCTCGCGTTCTTCAGCTCCAACCTGCTCAAGCTGTTCCAGGGCGGCTGGTTCCCATTGGCCATAGGCAGCGCGGTGTTCCTGTTGATGATGACCTGGCGGCGCGGCCGCCAGCTGCTGCACGAGCGCCTGCACAGCGAGTCGATCGAGCTGTCGGGCTTTCTGGCCGCCTTGGCCCAGCATCCGCCGCAGCGCGTCGCGGGCACGGCGATCTTTTTGTCGGGCGAACCGGGCACGGTGCCCTCCGCACTGCTGCACAACCTCAAGCACAACAAGGTGCTGCATGCGCAGAACCTGTTTGTCACGGTGCGCAACCATGAAGTGCCATGGGTAGGCATGGACAAGCGCGTGCAGGCCGAATCCCTGGGCAGCCATTGCTGGCAGGTGACCGTGCACTACGGCTTCAAGAATGAGCCCGACCTGCCCAAGGCGCTGGCCCAGCTTTCGGGCCTGGGCTACCCGCTCGATCCGATGGGAACGAGTTACTTTGTCTCGCGTGACGCCGTCATTCCCGGAATGCGCCAGGGCATGGCGCCGTGGCGCGAGAAGCTGTTCGCGCAAATGCACCGCAATGCGAGCCGGGTCTCCGACTTCCTGCGCCTGCCAAGCAATTCGGTGGTCGAGCTGGGCTCCAAGATCGAGCTGTAGAGGCGCACAAGCCGCTGGCGCGCCGGCGACCGCTTGTGCCCTGCATGCTCTGACAGAATCAGGCATGCATTTCTTTCGTGATTCAAGCCTCTCGACGGTCGCTGCAGGCTTTGTCGCCATGCTGGTGGCCTTTGCCAGCTCCATGGCGCTGGTGTTCCAGGCCGCGCAGGCCTTTGACGCCACGCCCGCGCAGATCACCTCCTGGGTCTGGGCGCTGGGCCTGGGAATGGGGCTGTGCACCTTGCTGCCGTCGTTGTGGCTGCGCAAGCCCGTGATGATCGCCTGGTCGACGCCGGGTGCAGCCGTTCTGGCCACCGCCGGCCTTGCCGGCGATGGTTTCAGCATGGCGCAGGCCGTGGGAGCCTTCATGCTCGCAGCGCTGCTGACCATTGTCGTCGGCGCCAGCGGCGCCCTGGAGCGCCTGATGCAGCGCATTCCCGTGGCCATCACTTCCGCGCTGCTGGCCGGAGTGCTGGCCCGCTTTGGCATGCAGGCATTTACCGCGGCGCAGACGGCCCTGCCCCTGGTGCTGGGCATGCTGCTGACCTATCTGCTGACGCGCCGCGTTGCGCCGCGGTATTGCGTGGTCTGGACGCTGGTCGCCGGCGTCGGTCTGGCGTGGCTTGGCGGCCAAATGTCCTGGCCGGCCGTCAACTGGATGCCGGCCCGGCCGGTGTTCACCGCCCCCGAATGGTCCTGGTCGGCCGCAGTCAGCCTGGCCCTGCCGCTGTTTGTCGTGACCATGGCTTCGCAGAACCTGCCGGGCGTGGCCGTGATTCGTGCTTCGGGCTACGACTTGCCCATCTCGCGCCTGATCACCATGACTGGTGTGGTGACTTTGCTGCTGGCGCCGTTTGGCGCATTTGCACTGAACCTCAGCGCCATCACGGCCGCCCTGTGCATGGGCCCGCAAGTGCATGCGGATCCCGGGCGGCGCTATACCGCAGCCGCTGTCTGTGGCTTGTTGTATCTGTTGATAGGCTTTTTCGGCGCCGTGGTGACCGGCCTGCTGACGGCGTTTCCCCGCGAGTTGGTGGCCGCCATTGCGGGCCTGGCGCTGCTGGGAGCGATAGGCAGCGGGCTATCATCGGCCTTTGCCGAGGAAAAGCACCGGGAAGCGGCGCTGATCACTTTCCTGGTCACGCTCAGCGGCGTGGTGATCTTCGGCGTGGGCTCGGCCCTGTGGGGCCTGCTTGCCGGCAGCCTCGCCTTATTTGTGCAACAGTATGGTCGCCGCCGTGCCTGAGCGCGCGTTGTTCCTGCCCCGTCGGAATGTCTGATTCTCCGGCGAATGGCCTGCCCCTGAGGCTGCAACTGTTGTGACTACCATGAACCTTCTTTTCATCGCCGACCCCCTCGCGTCTTTCAAGATCTACAAGGACACTACCTTTGCCATGATGCGTGAAGCGCAGCGCCGCGGTCATGCGATTGCTGCCTGCGAAGTGCAAAGCATTTCCTGGCAGCGCGGCAGCAAGGTGTCGGCGCTGGTGCGGGACATTGTTCTCACGGGCGATGCCGATGAATGGTTTGCCGAGCAGGGCACGCGCCGTGTGACGCTGGCCGAATTCGACGCCGTGCTGATGCGCAAGGACCCGCCGTTCGACAGCGAGTTCTTCTACGCCACCCACCTGCTCGAGCAGGCCGAACGCGAAGGCGCCAAGGTGCTCAACAAGCCCAGCGCCTTGCGTGAACATCCCGAAAAGCTGGCCATCATGGAGTTTCCCGAAGTCATCGGGCCCACGCTGGTCACGCGCGATGCCCAGGAGATCCGCGCCTTCCATGCCGAGCACCAGGACATCATCCTCAAGCCGCTCGATGGGATGGGCGGCATGGGCATCTTCCGTGTCGGCGCCGACGGCCGCAATCTTGGCAGCATCATCGAGACGCTCAACCGCGATGGCGCACAAAGCGTGATGGTGCAGAAGTTCCTTCCCGAGATCGTCGATGGCGACAAGCGGGTGCTGGTGATTGGCGGCAAACCCGTGCCGTACAGCCTGGCACGCATTCCCCAGGGCAATGAAGTGCGTGGCAATCTGGCGGCTGGCGGCAAGGGCGTGGCCCAGCCGCTGAGCGCCAAGGACCTGGAAATCGCGCAGGCCCTGGGCCCCATCCTGATGCAGCGCGGCCTGCTGCTGGTCGGCCTGGACATCATTGGCGAGTGCGTCACCGAGATCAATGTCACCAGCCCGACCTGCTTCCAGGAGATCCATGACCAGACTGGCTGTGATGTTGCTGCGCTGTTCATCGATGCACTTGAGCAGGAATTGAGCGACAATTGATGCCCGCATGACAAATGCACCGCCGCGCGGTGCATCCGCCGACCGCAGGTCGGCGGAGGGTCTGAAAAGACCTGTTTTGAATTTCGGGCCTTGTTTGCAAAACCGGTTGAAAAACCGGGCTACAATGCAAGGCTGCGCTGCTGAAACAGTTGAATGACTGAATCGGTAGCGAGAAACTTAAAGTTGACAGGGTCTTTAAAACTGTTGTAGAATTCAAGGCTCAGCTGATCACAGCGAGTCCAGCAAGAAAGTCAAACTTCTTGCAAGATCTTTAAAAATATACAGCCGATAAGCGTGGGCGTTTGAAGGCAACTGCCAAGTTCTTTTGGAACTAGTGCATAGCACTACAAACGCTCATGAAGAGAAGAAGTGAAGTTCACTTTGATTCTTTA
>Ga0308157_10004113_pt1 | contig 19770 bp, 19 predicted proteins | sample PhyBR1_FD_201035 | JGI IMG/M metagenome (GOLD analysis project Ga0308157, IMG submission 201035) | Phyllosphere microbial communities from UC Gill Tract Community Farm, Albany, California, United States - DLSLB.R1 | ecosystem: Host-associated > Plants > Phyllosphere > Unclassified | place: USA...
CAGGGGCGCAAGGATACCGTTTCGAGGTTACCGTTGGTGCGACGACAAGATTCTATGACACTTCGGTGCCACGTTTCTCATTGCGCAACATCCCATCGTTCACCGTAACGCCAAATACGGCTTACACCATCCGGGTTGCTATCCTTTACAACAGCGTTTACCAGGGATTCGGTACGCCATGTACGATAAACACGGCGGCTGCCATCACAAGACAGACAGCCACGGCAGTGGAAGCCTTCGCTGTGAAAGCATCACCGAACCCATTTGCCTCTACCTTCAAGCTTGAGATGAATACCTCAAGCGAGGACCAGGTTGATGTGAAGGTTTATGACATGATCGGCAAACTTGTTGAGGCGCGCCAGATCGGTACGGCCGAGTTCGGTTCGCTTGAAGTTGGAGCGCGTTACCCATCGGGTGTTTACAATATCATTGTGACACAGGGTGAGAACGTGAAGATACTTCGCGTGATCAAGATATAATTGAGCAATATAGTACGAGCGAGACGCCCGCACTGGCTGAAGGGTTGTATTACGAGCGATGCTTTCAGTAATAGAGTGAATAGTACGAGGAGTGAATAGTACGAACGCGACGCTTGCACTAGCGGAGGGGATTTGTGGCATTATTTCAGCGGAAACGAAAATGTTTGATTGAAATGTTTTAGAGTTGTATTATGAGCGAGGCGCTCGAACTAGCTGAGGGTATAGTACGAGCGAGACGCTCGCACTAGCTTGGGGGAGAGGTGCACGCTTCCACTAAAGCAATAAATACCAGTACCGTTTACAATAAAGTAACTTCTGTTTTCATTGGCATATCAATCAACCAATACTTTTATTTTCACCCCATCTACTTCCAAAATATATACGCCAACAGCGATGCTTTCAATGTTTATGGTTTTATTTGTAATGGCTCCCATTTGCACAACCACTCCGCGCATATCGTATAACGTATATTTTGTACCGGTAAAACCATCAATATGCAATATCCCTTTTACGGGGTTCGGATAAACGCGGATTTCGTTTTTAACCGGCTGGGTCGTCGCGAGGAAATCACAGTCATCAGTACCGAACTTTGCCACAAAAAAATCGGTGCCGCCACCGCTGCAATTGAGTGTGCTGGGTCCGGCTGTCAGGATACCTGAGAATTTGCCTCCCATATAATAATTTCCTTTACTGTCAGTGGCAAGAGCGGTGCCGGCGTCGCTACCATTGGTATAGACTGCGTTGATTGCTATAATCCCGCCGGTTTCTTTGTTGAAGCGCACTAAAAAAGGATGGGTCCCCGAGTTGGCATCCTGCTGATAATCGAACGTCTGCCAATGCAGGACGCGCGCACTGCCGGTAATGGCGACTTCTTCTCCATTTACTGCAATAAACGTAGGAACCATACCACCGGAATTGGTCTGCCAGATTGTATTGCCGCTGGCATCGAGTTTTGTTATAAAAACAACTGGAGTTGCGGTAGGATCCGTAAACGGCACCCCATTGAAGCCATCCGGCGGGCTCGCTGCCCCATTGGTAAGATAAATTGCCTTGCTTGAAAAATAAACGGCGCCGTCCTCATCCACCGCCAGATAGTTATAATTTGCATTGCCGCCGGGGAATTTAAATCCGGCGTTCTCACGCTTCCATAAAAAGCTGCCAGTACTGCTGTAAGCCGCCACAAACAAACTTTTTGTAATGAGTTCACCGTTGATATACACTTCCCCAATGCTTTGTGTTCCTTGCGGTACTTCACCGGACACATATATGGCACCTGAATTATGGTCCCGCTTCATGTTAAAACTAATTCCACCCGTCGTCTGGATATTAAGGTTTATACCACCCAGAAAATTTCCATTTATGTCATATTGAAGGACGTAATGTCCGGAAGTGGTTACAGTGTATTGGCCTTCACCGTAAACGCCTATAGAAAGTTTGCAGAATATATACGAATTCCCTTGTGAGTCGACATCAATTCCAGAGACGTAGCTTTGATTCGCGTCGGTGCTTGAGATATTGGCGGCCTGTGGCTGCCTCAACCACAGTAAGGTGCCGTTCTTGTCGTATTTCACAAGATATATAGTCTGTTTATAGGTATTGGAAACTGAAGGCGAAGTTGGGAGTACCAAATCTGAATCAAAATGCGGCGCGGGAAGAATATTTGTACGGTATAATACACCCGTAGCGTAAACGTTCCCAAGGTTGTCTGAACCGACAGCAATCGGTGTTATTACCCCATAAGCACCCCCAATCACTTTCGACCATTTATAAGCCCCATCGCATGAAAATGCCGATAATACTGCATCATTGAGCCCGAATACACTGTATGTATCTTTGGGATGGCCATCAACCCGCAGATTTACGCGCCCCGCATATGAAGTGACATATACATTGCCATAACTGTCCGTGCACATCGATTTGACTTCTTCGTGTTCGGTGGTATTTCCCAAAGCATCGGTCGCACCGCCTTTTTTTGCCCACTGCCAGGTTTGAGAGAATAGAGGCGCAGTGGCGAGTACGATACCTAATGCCAGCAATGTTTTCAATAAATTAAATTTCGTTTTCATAAATTCCTAAAATTATACTCCTGCCATGGCAATTCCATAACAGGAGCTAATTAATATTTGCTTTTCAAATTTACGCGTAATGTGTTAACAATAAGTGCTTTTGCGCGATAATTTTACCATGCAACGCCATCACTGCGATGTAATTGCCCGCAACATATCCTGACATATCAACCACCCATGTGCCTTGTGGTTCAGCAGGTACAAAACTCGGTCGCCCCAGCAGGTGATTTGTGGCATTTTTCTCGGAAACGAAAATGTTTGATTGAAATGTTTTAGGGTTGTATTATGAGCGAGGCGCTCGAACTAGCTGAGGGTATAGTACGAGACGCTCGCACTAGCTGAAGAGGAGGGAGGCCAGAAATGTCGATACCAGCATTTTATGATTTTATTGTTATGATGTCCTATTTGCAATTAGTTGCGAACAGCTGGTATTTTTGAATGATGTAGCCTGTAATCGGCTGCAGCGGCTTTTGCGTAATCGGGTGGTATCCGGGCGCATTATAAAATTCGAGGTTGCTGTTTTGTTTGCAATACCATACCACAGGCTTTCCGCCCACGAAAAAGATAGTCGTGTCGCAAACGGCGATCTGACGGAAGTTAACCAGATTGGGATTATAGGGTATTATCGGCGCAGGGCAGCCTATGGGAGTTCCCTGACAATCTACTATAGCATAATGGTCCTTTTTCCACTGCATGCAACTACTGCTGGTGAAAATCACGTACCGCGCCAGGTATATGCCTACCACAATTGACAATATTACCGCAGCGCTGACCAGCCAAATCCTCTTCCTCTTCGGAGTGTCATCTGCGGGCGCCGAGATGCCTGTCGGTGTGGTTTTGTTATGTGGCGATTGTTGTTCCAGAATTACTACATCTTCTTCTTTCCCTATATCGGTACCTTCAAACGGAGGGGATTCGCCACCATCTGATCCTCGTTTTTTTAAAAATTCTATAAAAGGCCTCGGCCTCGCATCCACCAATACCGCTATAAGCTCCAAATTGGGATGGCTTGTGGTACTATTGCCGTTTTCCGGCTTGGCAATGAAATTCTGCGTTTTCTTGAATTTACCGAGGTCGAAATGCTTTACCGCGTCCCGCAATCTTTGTCCTTCACGCGGTTGAAAGAACCTTTCAAATGTATTTTCATCAGCACGGGACAGTCCTTTATCGTACATGGCCAGACACCATTCCCTTAATTGCGCAGGGGATGGGTGCGATAATATACCTCCATAGACGCTGTCTTTTTGCTGCGTAATGCAGCGCCTAATCTCAGCGATATAGTCATCAAACGTAATTTTTTGCATATCTGCTTAACGGAATAATATAGAATAATACGGACGTTTCCGGAATTATCGGAATTATCGGAAACCCCCTGTGATTGCGGCCGAAACCTGCTTTTACTTTGCCTCAGAATCAGTTTCCGTTCGGGGTCGTAACCTGAACAAATGTACAAAACCGGTTCTAAAAAAGTGCCGCCCGCAGTAGCGATTTTTTATTCGGGAAGTATAAGATTTAACTACTGCCCGGCGCACTTCACTTCCCGACACCCGAATTGATTTCGGTCCGAACGGACTGGCCTTTCAAAAACGCATTCGCGTATGGCCATCCCTATGTTTAATTTTTAAAAACTAAATCATGAAAAAAATTATTTCATTAGCAGTGTTGGTTTTGGCATGTACCCTATATTCATGCTCAGGAGACAGTAGTACGCCACAATCAGGCGGAAAAATTACAATTGCCGAAGATATCGGCGGACAGCAAGGGCAACTACCGGTGCCGCCACCGCCCTCAACGAAACCCTGAGGCATTTTAACAAAAGAAATGCTCAATCTTAATTAAATTCAATAATTTCGGGAAATGATAACAAGGCATTTCCCGATTTTTATTTTATGTGCAGTCACCTTGCTTGCTTTTTGCTCTTGTGAAAAAAGCAACGAAGTTTCTACTGACACGCCACAATACAACACTTATATTTCCAAAGCGGAAAATTACCTCCAAAAGCAGCGGTATGACAGCGCATTCTTTTATTTTAACAAAGCGAAACGAGATGCAAGCGTTGCCAAAACGAGTGATAAAGTTGTTTACGCGCTTATCAGGATGTCATTCATCCAGCAAATACAAAGTGATTTTTCGGGCAGCGAAGCCAGTGCGACTGAAGCCGCCAGCCTGCTTAAAAACAGTACGGTACCAGAATATCGCGCCATTATCTACAACACGCTCGGAAACTCTTACGACCAGCTATTCGAATATCAACGTGCACTCCAGTATTACACCGCAGCACTGCGCCACACACGCGATAGCTTGAGCCGTAGTATAATCTCTAACAATATCGGATACGTTTATATGGAGCAGAAAGATTATGCGTCGGCCATTAAAATACTCAAACCCCTATTAGAAGTTTCCGTATTGCTAAAAGATACTTTAAGCTATGCCAAGGTTGTTGACAACCTCGGTTATTGTTATTACAAAACAGGTTATGCGGAAAGCCTTGAGTTATTGGATAAAGCATTAAAGATGCGGACTCCATACCACGTCGATTTCGAGCTTATCTCCTCTTATCTACACCTTTCAGAATATTTCATTTCCAAAGACCCATCGCTATCACACCAATATGCGTTAATGGCGTATGAGTCGGCCACCAAAGCCAACAGTGTTGATGATCGAATCGCGACATTGCGAAATCTCATTACAATAACGTCGGGCGATACGTCGCGACAGTATGCGCTTATCCGCCTCAATCTTACCGATAGTATCGGAAAGGTGCGCCAGATGGCCAAGAACCAATTTGCAAAAATCCGCTATGACGATAAACAGACACGGGAGGAAAACGCGCTACTCAGGTACCAAAAGGAAAAGATGAACCTTTATATCATTATCCTTATCGGGTTGTCGGTTATCCTGATCTTGCTAGTGTTTATCATCCGTTACCGCAGGAGAAGCAGGCATGAGCGCGAAAAACTTGAGGCGGCTTATGCGGCCGAAGTGCGCATAGGGAGGAAAATACATGACGAACTGGCCAACGACCTTTATAATACGATGACTTTTACGCAGACCCAGGACCTGGCGGAGCCTTCAAAAAAAGAGGCGCTGTTGCGGTACCTTGACCGCGCGTATGAGCGCGCGCGCAACATCTCGAGAGAGAATAGTGAAGTTGCAACCGATGAAAGTTTCTCCATGCAGTTGCTCGACTTGCTCAATGAGTATAACAGTCCCGTACAAAAGGTTATCCTGCGCGGCTTTGAAAATTTCCACTGGCATTTACTGTCGAAGCCCAAAAAGGCGGCTGTCTACCGCGTGCTGCAAGAATTGATGGTAAACATGAAAAAACACAGCGACTCCAAGGTTGCCATCCTCCAATTTGAAAAAGATGATAAGTACACCAGCATCAGGTATAGCGACAATGGCATCGGTGTGGACCTTAATAACAATTTTTCAAAAAACGGCCTGCGCAATGTGGAAAACCGTATTTACGCTATTGGCGGAACGGTTACTTTTGAATCTGAACCTGAAAACGGCTTCCGGGTGAGCGTCAGTTTTCCCACAGCAAATTAGCATCACATGTTTAAGAAAATACTCATCGCCGAAGATTTTGATAGTATCAATATAGCCTTGGCCAAAGCGTTTGAAGCGCTCCCAGGAATCGAACTCATCCACGTAAAATACTGTGATGAAGGGTTATTAAAAATCAAAAAAGCGCTTGCTGACGACCAACCGTTTGACCTTCTCATCAGTGACCTCTCATTTGTCGCTGACCACCGTCGTGAAAACCTATCGTCAGGTGAGGAACTCATTAATGCCGTACGCGCGCTACAACCGGAGTTAAAAGTTATCGCTTATTCTATCGAGGACAAATCGTACCGTATCCGTTCGCTTTTTGAAAAGCAGCATATATCGGGCTATGTGTTCAAAGGCCGTAACAGCATTCCAGAACTCCAACAGGCCGTTCGCGACGTTTATAACGACCGAGAATTTATTTCGCCGGAAGTCAGCCGCAAAATAAGAGACCTGTCGCTTGATGAAATTGATGATTATGATATTGCGCTGCTTCGCTTGCTGTCGACAGGAGCTAAACAAGACGAAATTGCAAAAAAATTAAGAGAATCCGCTATTCTTCCCAATAGCGTCAGCGCAATCGAAAAGAAAATCAACAAACTCAAGATTTATTTCGATGCCAACAATACTACCCATCTTGTCAGCCTTGCCAAGGATCTGCGCATCATTTAGCCTTTTCATTTTATTTCAATAAAGCAGGCGTTTTACGGAAAACCGTAATGATTTGTTTTGCAATGCATTTAAGTTTGATGTAGATAATCGTAAAATGATAAGAAAATTACCCATAGCAATTTCGGTTTTAAGCCTCCTGACAGGGACTTTGGTGTACCTTCTTTTTCGAAGCGGCAACCTAACCGTATTTTCGTGGCTCCGGATTTTTCATCTGCAGAACACCATGGCTTTTATGCGACAGCTAGTGCCGCCAAACAAACAGCTGCCCGACTGGTTTTTGTATGCGATGCCCGACGGCTTATGGCTTTTTTCGTATGTGACTTTTTTGCTATGTATGTGGAATAAGGAAATAAATATTTCAAATATATATTGGATCGCTGCCATACCATCTGTTGCGATCGGGTCGGAATTAGGACAGCTTTTCAAGCTCGTTCCGGGCACTTTCGACATTCAGGACCTTTTTATGTATGCTGCCGGTGCGGTGCTCCCTTTTATCTTATTACGAAACGACCTAACCTTTAAACTTAGACGCATATGAAAAGACAATTACAACATACTCTTTCAGCAGTATTAGCAGGAACCTTCCTTATTATGGCTTACGGAAGCGGCGAAGACAAATCAAAAGCCAGCTCCGCCTTGACGGAAAGCCAAAGTAATGTGCCAGACGTGGAAATCATCAAGCAGTCCTCAGACTATGAGCCCACCATGAACAGCTATACAATACACTGCCGTGTAAAGAACAATACTCCGCAACTTGTTACTTATCTCGACTTGCAGGCAACCTTTTATGACAAACAGAAAAATATTGTAGGGACCGGTATGGGAAATGCCGCAAATCTTGCTGCAGGTGCCGAAAAAACGATTGACGTCATGGGACTAGATATTGACAATGTTGATACCTATGAAGTTGCCGTAAACAATGTAATTAAATAACAATCTCTAAAACTTAAAAAATGGCTTTAATCAATTGTAAGGAATGCAATGAACTGATCAGCGACAAGGCTTTCGATTGTCCAAAATGTGGCGCGAAGCTTAAAAAGCCACAGCGTTCTGCTATTGGGAAAATTATCAAATATTGTTTTATCGGCTTCAATATATTAATGCTGATCTGGTTTATAACCGGTATGGGCGAGGCCGCCGATACGGCTTCTGCCGCGCACAGTGAAGCTGAACAGGCGGGCGCTGCGATTGGCACCGGACTCGGAGCGATGATGCTGCTCCTGATTTGGGTATTTGGCGATATCGTGCTTGGATTGCTGACGCTCCTTACACGTCCTAAAAAATAACTTACGAATTAACCAATATGAAAACAAGAATCACTCTCTTTTTCGCAGCAGTTTTATTATCATCCTGCAAAAGCCCAATCTATTACCAGGTTTACAAAACGGAGTCTGCCAGTGTTAAGCCAGTCGCCCAGGACCGCATTAGTTATGAAGACAACGATTGCCGAATTGATTACAACCTCTGGAAAGACCGGGGAAACGCGGGCTTTACATTTTACAACAAGACGAACGAAGTAATCCACGTGCATCTCGAGGAAAGCTTTTATGTGCTCAACGGCCATGCTTACGATTATTACCAGAACAGGATTTACAGCGATGGCAGCAACGTTATCACGAAAGTGACACGCGGAATGGGCGTTTCAGGAATTGGAGCGTCGGGACTCGGGTGGATGACTATGTATTCGAACAGCACGGTTTCGAATGCACAACACTCTGTTTCGGTGGTTGAAAATGCGATTATATCCATACCTCCAAAGACCTCGAAAACGATCACGGAGTTTGATATCAACCAAACGCTATACCGGGATTGCGACCTGTGGCTTTACCCGTCACGCAGGCAAGTGAAAGGCAAAACTTTCACGGCGACTACGAGTCCACTGCAATTTTACAACCGGATCAGCTACACCGCGGGCACTGCCACGCAGCGCACAACGGTTAATAATGACTTTTATGTTTCGGAAATCACCAACTATCCTGAAAGTGAACTATTCAAGAATGCTGATAAGGCATTTTGCGGGCAGAAAGATTATAGTGCTGCAAAGACTTTTAAGGACAGCGCACCAAATTGGTTCTACTTGCGGTACAACAGCGACAGTGATTACTGGAAGCATTAAATTGTAATTGTTTGCGTATCGCAATCAATTTTTTTTAAAATATTGAGTAACTGTATCATTTTTTAACTAATATTGTCCGAATAAGCGAACGCCACTACGCTTGCTATACACCAATCAGGCACCCCGGCCTTTCCTTTACACGCCTCAGGACTAAACAGACCAATGATGAAAACACAAACCTTTCTCCGTATGGGGATATGGCTTCTAGGCGTGTATTGTTTTTACGGGTGTAGGAACAACGACACTTCAGTTGCCACAAACACCCAAAACCTCGTTTCACGCCGTGATATTCCGGCCAGTGAAACCGTATCTCCAACAGTCAAAAGCCGGACGGTAGGTAAGACCGTTTATGTGTGCCAAAGTACGGGTGCGACTAAATTCCATTATAATTCAAACTGCCGCGCGCTTAAAAGGTGCAAGCACCCGGTGTCATCGATGCAGCAGCGGGAGGCTGAGAATCTTGGATTGGGCTTGTGCGGGTTTGAAGATTAACCAATTAAAAATCATTATATGAAAACATTTTTTCTCTGTTTTTTGGTGCTTGCGCTGGGTTGTAATACAAGTCCCAAATCTGACACAGGAAAACTAGTAGCAGCCACCTGTGAGGGGCGCGGCTGCTCCGGATCTGAATATTGCTCGGCATGCAAAAACTGCTCCGGTTGCAAGCATTGTGCGAAGGAGGGTGGGACCTGCGGGATTTGCGCACCTACCAGCGGACCTGCAAAGGTCAGCCCAAAGAAAAAGAATAAATCAAAACGCAATTAAGGGCTATGGGATTCAGGTTTGGAACGCGGACCAATCTGGGTAAAGGATTCGGATTGAATATCAGCAAGTCGGGTGTAACACCAAGCGTACGCACAAAATTCGGGTCGATAAGCAGCAAAGGATTTTCGGTACGCACCGGAATCCCGGGCGTGTCTTATCGGAAATCGGGCGGGTGTATGGTTGTTGTTGCCTTATTCACCCTGTCAGTTATACTGTCGAAATATTTAATACACTAAAATATAAGCTAATGGAATCAAATGTACTTACTACCCAATTAAAAAGCCATTTCCTCAGATTGTACCAGATGGCCCTGACAGACGATAATTTCAATGCGTTGGAATTACAAATGCTCTATCATTTTGCTGATGAGCGCGGCGTTCCAAAAGAAGAGCTTGAAAAATTATTTATTAATCCAGTCAGCCATGAACCGGAACTACCGGAAGATCTGAATACAAGGATTGAATATTTGTACGATTTGACCCGTATCATTTGGGCCGACGGAAAAGTTACCGACGACGAGTTAAATACCCTTAAAAAATACTGCAAGAAATTTGAATTTCTTGATGAGAATATTGACGACCTCGCCAATTATCTTATCGATTGCGTACAAAAAGGAGTAGGAAAACAGGAAATTATTAACCAGTTAAATGCTTAGGCCATGAAATCATTACAGGAATTATTTAGCTTAAAAAAAGCAGAGGAACCGAAAGCTGAAGCCTTTCAAAGTAATGAGGAAGACCGAGAGCAAATAAGGATAACTTATTACCAGAGTGGGTGGGCGGCCTCTTTGAAGGCAACGGGAAAGCCTATTGTTTTGCGGGCCTGCCTCCAGAATTTATTCAGCAGTTTTGAAGACCAATGCCGCAAGCAAAAACTTGAGCAAGAAAAACTAAAACAGCCGTATAAAGAAGAGCAGGAAAAAGAGCGTACCGAACTGAAGAAGTGTGAAATAGCTATTGGTGTTTATGAAAAAAAAGAGCAGGACCTAAACGAAAGCATTGATGAGAAAAAACAGGAAATTGTTGAGGTTAGGCACAACCCTGACAAATTTATTGAGAACGGCAAAGGGCAACGCGCGCCGCTGTACATTGGCGCCGTCCTTCTGTTACCAATAACGCTTTATCTTTTGGTGTTTTATGTCTCGGCCTCTTACTCTGCATTTTTCAAAACATTTTCAGATGATAGCCTAACCGCCGCAATCTTTGACGCCGATGCGCTTAACAATTCGTTTAAAGCCAGTTGGCTTGAAGGTGTTTTGGTCGTTACCATCCCGTTTGTTTTTATGGGCTTGGGTTATGCTATCCATATGGTACAAAAAACCAAAGGGTTTAAAAGTATTTTACGCATGATTACTTTAATATTCACCACATTTCTTTTCGATGCCTTGCTTGCTTACATGATCGAAAAGAAAATTTACGATTTTAATAAAACACTGAACTCTCCGCCATATGATTTAAAAGTGGCTTTGGGCGAGGCGGAATTCTGGATGATCATTTTTGCAGGATTCGTGGTTTATATCATCTGGGGGCTGGTGTTCGATTTCGTAATGAAAGAATTTGAAAACCTTGACAAAATCAGGATGTTTATCAGGGCGAAACGAGAAGAACTTGTGAACCTTGAAAAGCTGAAGTCGACCAATGCTGACAAGATCACTGATTTTAAACAACAAGCTGTCACTATCAATGGGAAAATCGCGGTCCTGCAATCTAAGATAGACGGTTTCGTATTCCCTGTTAAGGAATACCTTAATTATCACAATCAATACAAAGAAGGGTGGTATCAAGCCATCAACACAGAATTGGCTTTGCCCCATAAGGAAAAATTGGAACTGCTAGAAAGCTGTGATGACATTACCAACCAGCATCTTAAAGAATTGAACCTGACCCTTGATCCCGATTTCCAACACCTCGTGTATTCCAAAAATTAATTGTCATGAAGAAATTAATCATAGCCATAGGATTTTTGGCATTTGCCTGCCTTTCATGCAAAGGCGATGTCGAGGAGCAGGAACCGATTGCCAAACCACCGAAAGACACATCGGGAAACCTCAATGTTAGTGTGCTTATAGACCTATCGGACAGGATCGATCCGAAAAAATACCCCAATCCTACGATGCAATATTACCTTAGGGATGTGGGCTACATTAACTCCGTTTCAGAAGCTTTTATGGCCCATGTGAAGGGCAAAAAGATCAAGCAGATGAATGACAGGATACAGATGTATTTTGATCCGGCGCCTCTCAATCCCGACATCAATACGATTTCAAAAGACCTCAAATTCGAGCTTACTAAAGAGAATGTCTCCAACGAGCTGTTGGGCAAAATTGAAAAATCTTATAAAAACGAGCCGTTGCGTTTGTACCAGCTCGCAATCAAAGACAATAACTATATCGGTTCAGATACCTGGAAGTTTTTTCAAAGCAGGATTAACGATTACTGCGTTGAGGAGGCGCACCGGAATATCCTAGTGATACTCACGGACGGATACATCTTTTACGACCATTCCCTGATGAAAGAGGCCAACCGGACATCGTACCTCACGCCAAAGCTCATTGCCGAAAACAAACTCAATACACCCCACTGGAATAGCAAATTAAGCAGCAATAATCTAGGTTTCATTAAGGCCAATGAAGATTTGTCCAATCTAGAAATCCTCGTATTGGGCATCAACCCGAACCCTAAAAATCCTTATGAAGATAAGGTCATCAAAGCTTATTGGACGAAATGGTTTGAGGAAATGAAGGTAAAACGATACGATATACGAACCGCCGAACTGCCATCGGATATGGATGGGATTATTAAGGGGTTTGTGGGGAAGAAGTAATTTAACGTAATAACTATGAGACTTAAAAATTTAACCATCTACCTGCTGTTTTCAATTGCGGGATTTGGACAAACCATTACTAAGGAAAGAAAAGCAGTCCAAATAATGGCAGTGCAAAACATCTATCTTAACGGTGGCAACAATGCGACTTTTGCTGGAGGGAAATCAAGGACGTGGGTTCCGATAACTTTACCACCTAATACCGTCGAATGGTATTATTCATTTTCTGCAACTCCCGGAAAGAGCCCTGCCGCAGCAATAAATCTTCTTTCACAACTGACACGTTTTGTCGATCCGACAGGAAACACGGCATTGTTAACCTCGTTAATAATGACACCGTCGGGTACTGCTTATTGTGATGCTCAACTAATGGACAGGAAAAATGCCGATGCATTTACTCAAAAAGTTGATCATTTGGGCGGAACATATTTTTACTATCCGTCAGCATCACGTGATAATTACAAAAGCGGTATGGTTCAAGTTAAAGATATAACTTCAGGAAACTGGTGTTTAGGTTTCAAAAACCCAGCTATGGCGCAGGGAATTTCTATAACTTTTGAAATCGTGGCCATTGTAGAAGAAACCAAAATCATACAGAAAACAGAAACCGAAGAAAAAGCGAAGATGTTTGGAACATTGGGCTGGAAATCCTATCAAAAAGGTGATTATGACAAGTGTCTTGAGTTTAGCAACAAAGCCTTGGCACTTGATCCGACCCTGTGTTGGGTTAACAGTAATATTGGACTAGTACAACTGTTGAAAAATGATTACACTTCAGCAGTCGATAGTTATGCCAAAGCAATTGTAGGCTATAAAAAATCAACAAACCCGAAGGCCAATTTCAATGAATCGATAAAGGATTTGCAAAACCTGATTTTGTTTCATGGTGCAGTTGATGGCAGTGTTGAGATTTTGGAGATGTTGCAGAGTGAGAATAGGAAGTATTAATTAATAAAAATTATATATTATGCACAATACTATTATTGAAGCAATTGAAAATAAGTTGCTCCTAGAATTTGAATATGATGGTCATTATAGATTAGTGGAATCACATACATATGGAACCTTCAAAACAGGTAAAGATACGCTTGTAGCATATCAAATTGACGGTACTAGCGAGCGAGGAAACGTTCCGGATTGGCGTCCGTTCACAGTTTCCAAAATAACAAATTTGGTTTTACTGGAAGATACTTTTGTTGGCACAAGAAAAGGTTATGTACAAGGAGATGGCAGAATGATACTTATCCACGCAGAATTATAATGGAAAGGTACGCAAACAGAAATGGTAACTCGCCTATAACTCATTATGCTATACAGATGATGGAATTACTGTTTCCACATTAATAGACTTTATCAAAGCTGAAGATAAAAACCATTATGACGCCCTAGAAAAAGCAATAAACTAATCATGTCAACAATTAAACTCAACCAACAACTCCGCCGCCTCGAAATCCAAGAATTCGAAATCCAAAACCAAATCGTCTTCAACTACTTCGATAATCTTCCAGCGCACGAACGTGACGAGAAGCTTATGCGTGCGATCTACATTGGCGTCCTGGCTTTAATGGAAGACCGCATTTCCGCATTCCTTGCCAAGACCAACAACGAGCTCGGCACTGAGCTCGAGAGCCTCAAAATGATTTTTGAAATGAAGAAAGAACTCTTCTATAAATCAACAATCAAAGGCACCTTGGCAGAAGATGATATTGCCGAATTCCTCAACAATTATTTTTCAGAAAAGCGACTCAAAGACCGCGCATTTCTTACAGGAAATACCGCCGGAAGTATTCCAAAAAACAAAACCGGCGATATTATCTGCGAGGTTAACGGAACTTCGGACTTAAAGATTGCTATTGAATGTAAGTTTGACAAAAGTATTCGTTTTGGCGAAATTGAAAACAAGGAAATATTTACCCGCAAAACAGACACGGCGTGGAGCCAGTTTATAGAAGCACAAGCCAACCGCGATGCCAAAGTAAGCCTGATTGTTTTCGATATTTCATTGGTCGATAATTCCATTCTAAAGAATTTTGACAATGTGGGCTATATTCCCGAAATAGGATTTGTCGCCATTATCAATTCGCAAAAAGGGGATTATTCGAATCTTGCTATTGCCTATATGCTTGCGCGCGATATTGCCATTAATGCCAAAGAAATCGTCGTGGACAAAGATGTAATGGCCATGATCGTAAATCGCATCATCAGGGATATTAACCAGATGCTCGCTATTCGGACATTGGTCTATACCAACATCGACAATAACAAAGAAATATTAAAACAGCTTGAAAAATCGATGTTGTTGATGGAATTCAATCAGGATTATCTAAAAAAGTTCCTCGCTGATGGGACACTTACTAAAAAAGACCTGTTAGATTTTTATATGGCGGAAGATATCAAAGACAAATATAAACTTATCGAAAAGGATATTGAAAATATCTAATTTAAATATCATGCAAAACTTAGATCCGCTTACTTACAGACTTTACACCACCAAAAGCGAAAATGACAAAGCTATCAATTCTTTAAAAGGATTGCTGCTAGGCATCAATCTCGATGGCGAAGTCAATGACTATGAAATTATAGAACTCAATACGTGGGTAGAAAATCATAAAACACTTATTTCAAAAAATCCATTCCGGGAATTTATGGTCATCATTCAGGAAAGCATTCAAAATGGTATTCCCAATAATGAAGTAATTGAAGATTTGTACTGGCTTTGTCAAAAATATGAAGAAGGCAATTATTATTATAATGCCGTCACGGCTGATTTACAGACGTTACAGGGATTGTGCCATGGCATATTGGCTGATGGAAAAATTAACGACAAAGAAATATTTGACTTGAACAAATGGCTCAGCGACAATGAGCATTTAACTACTTACTATCCTTATGACGAGTTGCGTAGCTTATTATTGTCTATAACAAGTGACCACAAGGTTGATGAGGAGGAGCGTCTCGTCCTTCAGGCTTATTTCAATCAGTTTATAAAGCTGAATAATGCTGAAATGGACAAAAAAGTCAAGGCAGACACGTCAGATATCCATATTTCTGGTCTGTGTACAAGCGAGCCAAGTGTAGATTTTGATGGAAAAACTTTCTGCGTTACCGGAGTACTTAACAGCTGTGGAAGAGAAGAGCTATTAAGGCGCGTTGAAAATTTGGGTGGTATCCCAACAAATATAGTATGCAAGAAAACCGATTACCTAATTGTTGGCGACAATGGCAATCCGGCGTGGGCATTTGCCTGCTATGGCAGGAAGGTGGAAAAGGCGTTAAGCATGAGAAAAGAAGGACACACCATTACCTTAATTCATGAATATGATTTTTTTGACATTTTAGAGGATTTCAAATCTTGATTTTTCATTTCGAAAATTGAATCCCTAAATATGAAATACTTAACCTTCGTTTGTCTGTTTCTGTTCCTTAACACAAACGGTCAAAATGTTTATAAAACTCCATCGGGTACCAGATACCATTTATCGACCTGTCGGATGGTAAAGAACGTTTCTACAGAAGTGACCGTCAATGAAGCAATTGAAATGGGATTAAGTCCGTGTAAGATTTGCCACCCGCCGTTAATATCAAAGTCAATCCTGTTACCTGAAAACAAAGCCAAAGGGCAATCTAATACGGTTAGATGCAAGGGAATGACAAAGGCAGGGACAAGATGCAAACATATGACAAGCATTTCGAATGGATATTGCTTTCAGCATACACCAAAAGTATGATTTATTCCATTCCTATATGATGAAGTATCTATTCATGCTATTATCCTTTCCTGGATTCTCCCAAACGAAACTCCTCTCCTGGAACCTCGAAAACTTCGGTAAGTCGAAATCGGAATCTACGCTCCAATACATCGCCAAAACGATCAATGGCTACGATATCATAGCCATACAAGAAGTCGTTGCGGGCTCAGGCGGTACACAGGCCGTGGCAAAACTTGCCGGCGAACTTAACCGTACCGGAGCAAAATGGGAGTATACTGTCAGCAACCCGACAAGCAGCAGCACTTATAAGACCGAGCGTTATGCTTTTTTATGGAAAACGGCGCGCGTTAAAAAGATAGGCGAGGCATGGCTTGAAAAAAAATACGGTTTGCTCATTGACCGTGAGCCGTATTATTGCACTTTTCAGGGTCAGGGACGCCAATTTACGGTGGTCAATTTTCATGCGATCACGAAGAGCAAACAACCCGAGACTGAAATCAAGTATTTTAAGTTTTTACCCGCCCAATACCCCTCGCTTGAACTTGTCTTTGCGGGCGATTTTAACTGCCCGCAAACCCATTCAGTATTCGGTCCGTTAAAAAGCATGGGCTACAGGCCGATTTTAAAATGCCAGAAAACCTCATTGAAGCAACAAATTAAAAACGGCAATTGCCTTGCATCGGCGTTTGACAATATTTTTTACAACACGACCAATATTAAAGCGAAGCAATCCGGAGTCGTATTGTTTTTTAAAGATTTTAATTCGCTTAGCGCCGCCAAAGCGATTTCAGACCATATTCCCATCTGGATTGAAATCGGGTATAATTAAAAAGGCTATTAATAATCCGCCCCTTGTTTTTTATAAAGCCAATTGCCGGAATTTTAAGCTGGGAACAACTGCCAACCGACTTGCGCCAGAGCTCATCGCCTTTCTCAGAGGTCTTGATGGCAACATAATAAAAGTTATTCCATTTCGTAATTCATTTTAGTCTGCTATTTCGAGAAGCGTGTTCAAAAAATGAACAGGTATTAAATTTACTCAAAACTTCTCCAGCATCTTTGCCGACCATTTTTATCCAACGATGCAGCGTACCACTTACTGGTGTTCTGCTTTGTTGAGGTGTGCCTTAATCCTGATCCGGAGCAACCTCGACTGCCTGTAACTAATAGCGTGAATGCCATAGTTTTTGCCAGCATCCCGCCAGAACTGAAAATTGTTTTTGCTTTTTTCATAATTAAAGATTTAAAAATTAAAAAATTGTTTATCAATCATCTGGAGAATCGTTGCAACTTATTTTCGAATGATTAAATCAAAGATTGCGGCAATGGCATGACATTTCAAAGCGGTTGCGTCAAGAGCCGCCAATAATCACCAATATCCACCAAAAAAAGGCGCAGGCATTCTGCGGCTATTTTTAAAAGCGCAAAAAAATGGCAGCGAGTACCGGCAGAGTATGTATGTATCCGAAAGACGTTCAGCGCATCCTGGGCAAAGAATATACTCAGGCGCGGCTTTATCTCATTAAGATCAGGAAACATCTGCGAAAGGAAGACCACCAACTTGTTTCTGTGGAAGAATTTTGTAAATACACGGGGCTTCCATTTGAGGAAGTTTTGCGTAATCTGTTGTGAGGGATTTTGAAGTTATTAGCTTGACACATCTTTAAAAGTTTGCCTGCCAGTTAATTTGTACTGCAAAAATGGACTACATGAAGTTGCAACAGATCGCCTCTTTAATGGTTTTGTATTTCAGGGCTTAATATTTTATTTAAAGCCGTTTGGCAATAAAATAACGAAAATCGATTAACTGCAATTTTTAGTTAATGATTTATATTAAATTATACGTTCTGGCATCTTTCCGTCAAATCAATATCGCAATTAGCAAATAATTCGTAAATTTAATAGCTAACGTTTTCTCCTAGTTTTATTTGTTTATTTTTGCTAGTCCTGTTTGTATCGTTTGAATTCAATGGGATTGTTAATGAAATGTTTTTTTAATATCGCATATTTATGAAAAATTTTACTCGAACTCTTTTTATTTCGGTACAAAATACGGTGAACAAATTCCTTGTTTATCCTATATTGTTTTTGTTTTTGGTCAGTTCTGTGTCATTTGGCCAGACATCTATCCAGAATTTTGGGACAGGAACGGGGTCTAATACCTCTCAAACAGGTAATGCAACGACGATCCCAAATCCAACTGTCGGAACGACATACGCACGTGCCGGAGCTGTGGCGCCTAATGCGCCGGTAGCTGTCTTAAACTCTACAAATCCATTAGGTTCAACAGGATCTTTTCTTAAGGCTACTGCTTCGAGTTCTGCCTCAGTCACGAAAGCGTCACCTATAATTTCTTACACGACTGCGACAACAGAATTTTATACTTCTTTCAAGATGTTATTGGGTGATGCATCTGCCGGTAATTCGGCAACATCAGGTATCTGGACGTTTTATCAGGGACTTCAAGGAACGAATTATAGTGACAATACTGATGTGACGAGTGCAAACACATTCGCCGGTTTGCGATTTACTTTTGGTGCATCTGGTGCTTTGACACTAACGTATAATAATAATGGAACTTATAATTCGACCGGTTTGACTACGTCGAGTTTTAACCAAGGCACTGTTTATACAATCGAAATTGTAGGAAATAATAAAACAAGCGGTACTATTAACTATACTTATGACGGCGTTGCACAATCAGTGGCTGTTCAAAAATTTGATTTATACATCAATGGAGCTTTAGTAGGTAATGATTTAACAAAAGGCGGCGCGACCGCTAACACAAACATTAATGCCATGGGCTGGACAGGTATTAGCAGTACAAGCAATGTTGCTAATTTGTTTTTAGATGACGTGTCTGTCAGCAATGCCATTCCCGCTTCGATAGGAACTGCTCCTTCAAACCCATCTCTTACTATTACCGCGAATACGACTGCCGCTTTTGGTTCAGTATGTACCAATGCCAGCCCTGTCACAAAAACGTTTACAATTACCAATTCGGGAACAGCTGCAACAAATGTTGACGTTACTTCGAGCAGTAGTCAATATGTTGTGAGTAATTTGTCGTCAACATCAATAGGTGCCAGCGGATCTGCTACTTTTGATGTTACTTATACCCCAACTTCGGGGTCGGCGGGTGCCACAATATCGAGTTTTTACAATACAAGTACTCTGTCGGGGACACTTGGGGTAACGGGTACCGCCATAATCCCAGTTTCACAGGGAGTAACTACACAAGCGGCCAGCAGCGTGGCCGGTACTACTGCAACACTTAATGGAAATGTAACCACTTTGGGCGTGTGTCCATCTACAATTGAAAAAGGTTTCGTGTATTCGCTCACGGCTACAAATAGCGATCCTTTTGTATCAGGAACGGGTGTAACTAAAGCAACGGTGGCCACAATTGTTACAGGTGCCTATACCCTTAACTTATCTTCATTGTCCACGGGTACAGGTTACAGCTATAAAGCTTATGTGTATGATGGAACAACATACACTTATGGAGCACTAACAACTTTCACGACAGCAACACCACCGGTGAATGATTTGTGTTCTAACGCCAGTACGCTTACTGTAAATGCTGC
>Ga0308157_10004114_pt1 | contig 19769 bp, 20 predicted proteins | sample PhyBR1_FD_201035 | JGI IMG/M metagenome (GOLD analysis project Ga0308157, IMG submission 201035) | Phyllosphere microbial communities from UC Gill Tract Community Farm, Albany, California, United States - DLSLB.R1 | ecosystem: Host-associated > Plants > Phyllosphere > Unclassified | place: USA...
GCGCGAACTGGCCGAAGAAGTCGCGCAGGTTGGCCACATCGCGCAGCAGCATGCGGGGCGCATGGTTGTTGCCGGCCGCGTCCACGGCCTGCGGCAGGTCGATGATCACCGGGCCTTCCGTGCCCTCCGCACCTTCGGCGCCCTCGCCGTCACCTTCGCCGGGGGTGTGCGCCAGCAGGATGTTGAATTCGGACAAATCCCCATGCACCACGCCCGCGCACAGCATGCGCACCACCTCGGCGATCAGCGTGGCATGGTGCCTGCGCGCCTGCTCGGGCGTGAAGGCCACATCGTTCAGCCGCGGCGCGGCGTCGCCGTGCGCATCGGTCACCAACTCCATCAGCAGCACGCCCTCGTGGAAATTGAACGGCTGCGGCACCCGCACGCCGGCCGCGGCCAGGCGGTAGAGCGCATCGACCTCGGCGCTCTGCCAAGCGGCCTCCTGCTCCTGCCGGCCGAACTTGCTGCCTTTGGCCATGGCGCGGGCCGAGCGCGAATTCTTGACCTTGCGGTTCTCGGTGTAATCCACCGCCTGCCGAAAGCTGCGGTGCGTGGCCTCTTTGTAGATCTTGGCGCAGCGCGTTTCGTCGCCGCAGCGCACGACATACACCATGGCTTCCTTGCCGCTCATGAGCTGGCGCACCACGGTGTCGATGAGTCCTTCCTCGATGAGGGACTGGAGTCTGGGGGGAGCTTTCATCAGGGCATTTTGCGCCCTGGGAGATCGCGCCTATCCTCCCGGGCTGGCCGCACCAGCGAGGCAACCCGCACGCACATGACCTTTTCTTCATACATTCCTCACGGCTCAAGCGTCGCGCCTTTCGGCGCGCACCGGCGGCCTGCACACGCCACGGCAACGGCGGTGGCGCGCGCCGCGTGCGTGCTGGCATGGGCCTTGACCGGTGCCTGCGCGGCATGGGCCAGCGCCGACATTCCGCCATCCGCCTACGCCTACAAAGCCATCGGCGAACTCGCTGCCGTCCACATCGCGAACGGCACCGCCCACAGCGTGGAAGGCGGCCACGCGGATTGCGCCGGGCTCACGCTCGACGCGCGGCGGGTGGAGTATTTCTGGCAGCACGCCGTGGTGAGCGCCCAGCCCAACTACCGCCAGGGCCTGGACCAGGGCGATTGCCAGGCCGAAGCGCAGGTGCAGCTCAAAAAAACCCGCAAAGGCCGGTTGTCGCTGGACAACGCGACCGGCTGGGGCGTGCTGCAGATCGGCAAGACCACCCATTACCTGTACTGCGAATCGTGCGAAAGCCTCATGGATCCGGAGTTCGGCTTTCCTTCCGTCCGTTAGCCTCTCCCCCTGCCCGCCTCAACACCCAGGATTACCGTGCCCCTTGCCCTTTGCCTTCCCGTGCCCCGCGCGCTCGCCCTTTCACTGGCCACTTGCCTGATGGCTGGCGCCCTGCCCTCACAGGCTGCGGAAACGTTGCGCGAAGGCGCCTATGCCGACGAGATCGACGGGGACCGCACCTCGTGCGTGACCCGCAAGACCCTGGAGCGCCTGACGGCCCGTTCCTGGAAGCCCGCCATGCAGCAGCGCGGGCAGGAATGCACGATGGGCGAAACGACGCAGCCCATGCCCGGGCTGGAAACCTGGAAGGCCACCTGCACGCCCGCCGGCGCCAAGGCCGGCACGGGCGCCGCAGCCACCGCTGATGCCAGCCGCTCTTACGACATCACGGTGCACGGCCGAGATGGCCGGCTGGTGATCGACAGCCGGGTCACGGCCACGGCGACTGGGGACCTGCAGGGCAAGCAAGCGTTCCTGGGCAACTACCGCGGCGTCTGCACGGCCGACACGCCCGCGCTGAACGAATGGCGCTACCTCGACCCTGCGCAGTCATCACAGCCTTCGAAAGCCGCAGCCAGTCCCGCAGCCCCTTCGTCCGCCCCGGCCGCAGTGCGCAAGGCGGTCGCGCAAGACCTCATCCGCTGCGGCAACGTGATGAACGCGCTGTCGATCACGGTGCCGCAGGCCAAGCAAGCAGGCATGCGCGCCGGCGCCGAAGCCCTCATGGCCGCGGCCGTTTCGGTGTACGACGCCGAGCCCGCCTTCTACACGCAGGCCTTGGAAGCCTCGGCGAAGGACGTGGCAGCGCAGGTGGTGGGCACGTCCGCCGAAACCCGGTTCGCCCTGTACCAGTCGTGCAGCGGCTATCTGCAGCCGGACGGCATCGAACAGGCGATCCGCCAACGCAGCGCCGAAGGGGCGAAATAACGCTGGCTGCGGGCAGAAGGGCCGAGACGGCCAAAACGGGCTAGAGCAGCCCAGGCCTGGGCCAGTGCGCCCTCGCCCCTCAGCTCTTCTCTTCGCTTACTTCGCCGCCTCACGCCACACCGGGTCGAGCAGCCGTTCCAGCCGATCATGCGAGGCCTCGACCTGCTTCAGCGCCGCATCGGCAAGCGCCGGCGTCATCACGACGCTTTTGCCATCGACTTCGAACGGCTTGCCGCGCGAGATGGGCACCAGCGAGGCACGAAACGCCTTGTCCTTGGCCAGCACGGAATCGGGGGACAGGTTGCGTGCCTTGATCATGACCAGCCGGTCCTTCAGTGCCGACTCGTAGCGCGGGTTCACGACGGGCTTGCGCTGTTTCATGCTGGCCTTGTAGCTCAGCGCCGTCGCGCTTTCGAACTCCAGCGAATTGCGCATCGCTGCGGCCAGTCGGTCCTGAGCGGCCTCGGTGGCCGCCACATCGCTGACGTCCAGGCCCGCCCAGAAATCGCGGTGCACCTGCTCGGTCAGCACCGCATCGGGCTTGAACATCGACATCAGCACCGCCTGCCGCTTGGCGCTCAGTTCGGCCGCCCATGGGGTGGCCACCAGCAGGCAGGAAAGGAGCAGTGCACAGCAGGTGCGAATCCATCGGTGGGGCGAGCGGTTCATGGGCAAGGCTTTCAAGTCGGTTCGTCGGCGGTCAAAAAATGCAAAGCGTGACAGCGTGGCCAAGGCAACCAGGGCGCGGCCACGGCCGTCAGCCCGGCAGTATCGCCCCGAGGGCCGCTCGCCTTCACCACCGGCCGCAATGCCCCGCACCGCGGCTGTTTTAGCATCGCGCCCATGCCCAACGACACGCCGCTGATCCTGGCCGACATCGACTTCACCGCCCCTGCGCACGAGGTGGCGCAACGGCTCATCGGCGTCACGCTGCTGATTGACGGCGTGGGCGGGCGCATCGTGGAAACCGAGGCCTACGACCAGCTCGACCCTGCCTCGCACACCTTCGGCGGCCCCACCCCGCGCAACGCGGCCATGTTCGGCCCGCCCGGCTGCGCGTATGTGTACCGCTCATACGGACTGCACTGGTGCGTCAACACCGTGTGCCGCGAAGCGGGGCATGGCGCCGGCGTGCTGCTGCGGGCCATCGAACCCACCCACGGCCTGGACACACAGCGCGAGCGGCGCGGCCTGCAAGACGCCCGCCTGCTGTGCGCCGGCCCTGGCCGGCTGGCGCAGGCGCTCGGCATCGATGCCCGGCTCAACGGCGCGCCCCTGCACCTGCCGCCGTTCGCACTGCTGCAGCCGCCGCCCGGCCAGCCGGCCCCTGAAGTGATCACGGGGCCGCGCATCGGCATCTCCAAAGCGGTGGATGTGCCCTGGCGATTCGGAGAGAAAGGCTCGCGGTTCTTGAGCCGGCCGTTTGCCACGAAAGTGCGGGGCCAAGGCTGAGCCAATAGGTCTTTTTTTTAGGGCCGCTTTTTTCTTGCAAGGATAGGTAGGTAATACAGGCATGGTTTTCAGCCTTGCATTACCACCTATGCCAGGAATGCCCCGCGCTCATCATTAACGCTTTAAAACACAGCGCGTTTTTCGCTCAGGCAAGATGGCTCGCCTTCAAACGGGCGGCGCCTTTATCTGCGAATTAATCAATCTGTGAAGTTGTCTTGTTCGCAGGAATGAAGCCTCATCGCCAGCCACTGCCACGGCATTCAAAACACATCGGTTCGTTCATCGAGGGAGAAGAATTTGCTCACCATAGAAGCACAAGGAATGGTCGTTCACGCACGCGTCGTACCAAGGCGTTACTCGCAAATCGAGCGGCAGCCGTTGACGGAGATCCACGGAATCATTGTTCACCAGACGGGGGCCGCAACCGCCGACAGCGCTTTCAACAGCTACGGCAACGCAAACGCCAACGGCGCGCATTTCCTCATCGACAAAAACGGCACGATCTATCAAACGGCCTCAGTCAAGAAACGAACCAACCATGTGGGCCCACTGCTCGCACGGTGTCTCGTTGAACTCAAATGCCAACCCGCAGAGTTCCGGCAATCCAGGCAATTTCCTCAGACCAGCGTTCCGGACAGAATGCACAAAATCGAGATGCAAAAGTCTGTCCCGGTGCGGTACCCGTCCAACATCGACAGCCTGGGGATAGAAATCGTGGGGCGGCCCATGCTGCCTCCCGGCAAGAATCCGCCCGCCAATGCGACACCTCGGCAACGCGAAATTTTCTTCAACCAGAACGCCGTTTACGAGCCTGTGAACAACGCTCAGAACGCTTCTCTTCAATGGTTGGTCGACGAGTTGGCCATGTCGCTGTCCATTCCCAAAAATGAGGTGTTCCGCCACCCCGACGTGAGCCGTAAAAACCCGACTGAAGCGAGTACCGCGGCATGGCAATGAAATCGCTTCTTCGCTGCATCACGCTGCTGTGCATTCCATGGGCAAGTGCTGCGACGCTGGCCCATGCCGCATCGGAAGTAAACAATGCCGCAGCCCCAGCACCGGCCAGCGCTGCATCGGCCGCGTCAGCCGCTGCCCCCGAACTGTCTGCCGCTGAACTGCAAGAGGACCGGCGCCGCATGGAGGCACGCGCCTACGCCATCGGCAAGGTGCGCCGCATCACGTTTTCCAGCCCCAAGTTCTTCGATGCGGAAGGAAAGCCGTGCGCTACGGCGCCTGCGCCGGCACGCATCACCGAGCGATACGTGCGCAGCTTCTTGCGGCAAGCGCTCCCCATCTCGCAAGTGGCGGTGATGAACTATTACGGATCGTTCGGGGAATGCATCAGCGACACCGTGGACGTTCAGTTCACGGACGGGCGGCACGTGCGCCTTTCTTTCACGGCGGACAGCGGCGTGGGCTATCTGTCGCCGGTGCGCAAGGACACGGGCAAGGAAGAAGACGTTTACTTCTACTACTGCGAGACCTGCAAACGGTGATGCTGAAGGGTGGCGGCGGTACATCGTCCACCGCGCACCTCGATCGATTCAAGGTGCGGGCGCTTTTGCCGCAACGTTTGGTGAACACCCATCGCGCAACGCCTGCAAACGGCAGTGCGCCTCGCCATCGGGCTCCACCGGCAACTGGTGCTTGGCCTGCAGGTAGTGGTGGGTGAACACGTCCAGATAGGCCTCCAGCGTTTGCGCGGCATGCGACTCGCCGGCCAGGTCGAGGCAGATGGCAGCCACCTCGGACGTGCAGAAATGGTCTTCGCGCTGCGAGCGGCGCAGCCGGTAGCGCGAGAGCTGATCGGGGTGCAGGCTCAGCACCGGCAGGCCGTCCAGATACGGGCTTTTGCGGAACATCTTGCGCGCCTCGGTCCACGTGGCGTCCAGCAACACGAAGAGCGGGCGCCGGCCTGACAGCGGCGAGGTGGCGCCGTCGCCAGCAGCCCCCGTCCCCTCCACCTGCGTCACCACCCGCGAAGCCTGCGCAAACTCGCCAGGAAAGACCACATACGGCTGCCATTGCGGATCGCGCAGCAGTGCCAGCAGCGCCGGGTCCACCACCGTGCGCGCCCAGCCGAAGGCGAACGTGTCGGGCACCACATCGGCGATGAGCCAGCCCGTGTTGCTGGGCTTGAGCGGCTCGATGTCGGCCATCAGCAGGCACATGCCGGCCTGCGTTTTCACTTGCGGGCGCACGGCGCAGAGGCAATGGCTGGGCACCAGCCGGCAGCCGGGGCAACGCTCGCCGCGAGGGCCGCCGCGGGCGAGGAAGGGTTTGGAGCTGCGCGCCAGGCGCTCGGTGCGCAGGCGCGAAACGGCGTGGGGGACTTTCAAACGTGAGTCAGCGGGCATTGAAGTCCAGTGGCATTTGCTCAGCGGGTAACCAGGGTGGAATTTGGCGCTGGAGCAGCTTGCGAGCACAGAAACAGCTCAGTGCAGCTGTCGCAAGGAAATACATAACAACCAACATGAATGCGCCCCACAAGCAGAGTCCAATTCGCTGCTCAAACAGTGCTCTGCGGGCATAGTTCCGAAATTCCTCCGTGGGGAGCATTTTGCAAAGTAGCGCAACATCACTCAGCGAAAAACCCAACCGAAGGGCTGCGGCGTCTTGCTCTTTAACGCAATCTTTTGGTTTTAAGGTGGGCGCGCCCCACGGAGGCAAAACCGTCCTGACCTGGGAGTCCGAGGCTAGGAAGTGCTGCCCACTCTCTTTCAAAATCAGTCCTGCATAAGGCAAGGTGATCAATTGAAAAGACATTCCAGCAACAAGAAGCGACGCCATTGCGCCAACGCCCCATAGATTTCCAAAGATAGTCAAAGACCGCTTTTTGGCCTTGATCGAACGCGTTTCCAAATCGAAATGCTGGCTGCAACGGCGCAGCGTCTCTAATCTAACGCTGTATGCGCGGCACCACTCCATCAGCGCGTGCGCCTCGGCCATCGTGGTCACTGGCACCCCTACAAATACCCGGAATGCAGTCAGGTTGGTCTGCTCTTCCACGTAAATCTGCAGTGCCGGATCGGTAATTCCACCTTTGCCGTGCACCAGTTGCCAGGTACGCCGCCGCAGCAAGTGCCATGACTCGCTGCGCAAGATCACCCAAACAAACATCACGAGCAAGATGAGCGGCAATGCCAACGGCAGCCACGCCACGATGCTCTTGGATAACTCCCCGATCCCTGCGTTTTCCATCACCTCTCCCTTCGTTTTTTATTGAAATCTCTTGCCGCGCCGGTGGTCTACGCCACCGGTTCGCCGACCCGCGCGCGCCAATCAACCGCCCACATGCTCCAGCTCGAACAGCGGCACCTCCGCCTTGCGACTCAGCCACAGGCCGCCGCCCAGTTCCAGCGCGCCCTCTTGCAGTCCACGCCGGTACAGCGTGGCGGAGTGCCGAAAAATGCGCGCGTCCGTCAGGTCTTCATCGATGATGTCGCGCTCGTAATCTTCGCGGGACACCGCCTCGACATACAGCGCGCCGCGGCTCAATTGGCCCAGGTTGCGAAGGGCGGCTTTCAAATCGGGCGGGCTGAGGTAGGGCAGCACGCCCTGGCAGATGACCAGGTCGAACGGCTCGCCGCTGGCCTGGTAATCCACCACCGAGCCCTGCTGCCACCCGTATCGCTCGCACAGGTAGGGGCTGAACTCCACGCCCTGGTAGCTGGCCGCCGGAAAGTGCTGCGCGACGATGTCCTTCCACAGCCCGATGCCGCAACCCACGTCCAGCACGCGCTGCACCGGCACGCGCAGGTACTTGAGGTAGCTGCACACGAAGGTGCCCAGGCGTTCCATGTGCTGAGGGTCCACCACGCTGGTCTTCTTGTCGAAGTAAAAGCGCTGGTAATAGGCTTCGTCGAAGGTGGTTGCGCTGGCTGATTTCAATGCGGCGGTCCTTGCTGGGCGGTGAATGGAAGAGATGAGGGAAGGGAGAAGCGGAGACGAAAACAGTGGCCGCGAGTATCCCGTATAGGCGCAGCGCAGCCGCATCGGCGACCGGCGCGCGAAAAAGTTGGCGACACAATGGCCCGGCATGAGCGCGCCTAATTTCTCTGCACCGTCCTCCGCACCTTCTTCCGCACCATTCCCCGCACCCTCTTGCGCCCGCCCTGCGATCCCCGAGCCCGCCGACCACTGGATCGCCACCGCGCAAGGCCGCCTGTTCGCGCGGCGCTGGAGCGCACCGCCCTCGCCCTCGCCCGCCGCCTTTGCAAGCACGCGCCTAGCGCAGCCACTGCCGCCCATCGTGCTCTTTCACGACTCGCTGGGCTGCGTGGAGCTGTGGCGCGACTTTCCTGCCGCGCTGTGCCACGCCACCGGCCGCGACGTGATCGCGTACGACCGGCTGGGATTCGGCTGCTCCGATGTGCGCACGGGCCCGCTGCCGCTCGATTTCGTGGAGGACGAAGCGCGCCACAGCCTGCCCGCCCTGCGCGCGCACTTCGGCATGCAGCGCTGCGTGGTGCTGGGGCACAGCGTGGGCGGCGGCATGGCGGCGCACTGCGCGGCCGCACACCACCGCCCGCAGAGCAGCGATGCAGCCAGCGGTGTGGACGCCGATGGCACGGCCCTCATCACCATCGCCGCCCAGGCCTGCGTGGAAGAACGCACGCTGCAAGGCATTCGCGATGCGCGCGACCAGTTCCAGCGCGACGGCGCGATGGAACGCCTGGCCCGCTACCACGGCAGCGACAAGGCGCCGTGGGTGCTGAGCGCGTGGGTGGACACCTGGCTGCACCCGGACTTTGCCGGCTGGTCGCTGGCCGACGCCCTGGCCCGTGTCACCTGCCCCGTGCTCGCCCTGCACGGCGACCGCGACGAATACGGCTCCACCGAGCAACCCGAGCGCATCGCCCGCTGGGCGGCGGGCCCGGCACAGGTGCAAATCCTGCAAGGCGCCGGGCATGTGCCGCACCGCGAACAGCCCGCCGCCCTGGCGGCACGCATCGCGCAGTTTTTGGCCGCCCTGCCGGGCGAGCGTGGGGCCGGCGAGCAAAAATCTTAGTCAAAACAGGCTCCGGCGCTTATTCAGCAAGCGCTGGCAGCTATCAAAACAGAAGCGATCGACCTCGCCCCATCAACCGCTGAACCCCTTAAGCCTGCTTGGGCGGCCGGTGCAGCGCGCAGAGCTTGTTGCCGTCCGGGTCGCGCACATACGCCAAATACAGCGCGCCGCTCGGGCCCTCGCGAAAGCCCGGTGGGTCTTCGCAGGTGGTGCCGCCGTTGGCCACGCCGGCGTCATGAAACGCCTGCGCCTGCTCCGGCGACTGCACGGTGAACCCGATGGTGCTGCCGTTGCCATGGCAGGCCGGCTCGCCGTTGATGGGCGTGGAGATCGCGAACGTGCCCGTGGGGCTGCGATAGAAGTAGCGGTTCTTGTTGGCCACCCCCGGGGCGATGCCCAACGTGCCCAGCAACGCGTCGTAGAACCGCTTGGACACTTCCAGATCGCTCACACCCAACATCACATGACTGAACATGGCTTGACTCCGTGGCGCCCGTTGCCGGGCTGTAAAAAAGGGAACGGAAGATCGTACCGGCTGGGCGACCGCGGCACGGCCGTGCGACAGGCCAGTGCGCCACCTTGGCGACACCCCGGCGCGTCGCCAGAATGCCTATAGAAGCAGAAAGCCCGCCTGGCGCGATCCAAGCCAAAATGACCTCCAGCGCAATCAATACGCCGGCACTTTGCTATCAATAACAGAGCAAATCGCTTTCAAGCCCAAAGCGCAGTGCTATCGCCCGAAGCCCTTCGCCGCGCACCGACAGACCTTCACCCTTGATTCATTCATTCACCTACCAGCCGCCCGCCGCCATGCCACCTGACCACTTCACCCCCGTCCCCCTCGAAAAAGCCTACCGCCTGCTCAACCACGGCCCGACCGTGCTCGTCTCGGCCCACCACGCGGGCACCGACAACGTGATGGCCGCCGCCTGGGCCTGCGCGCTGGACTTCAGCCCGCCCAAGGTCACGGTGGTGATCGACAAGGCGACGCGCACACGCGAGCTGGTCGAAGCCAGCGGCCAGTTCGCGCTGCAATTGCCCACGCAGGCGATGGCCGCGCTCACCGTGGGCGTGGGCACCGACAGCGCCAAGGCGCGGGCGGACAAGCTGCAGCACTACGGCGTGGACCTGTTTCACGCCCCCGGCCACAGCGCCACGCCCCTGGTGCACGGCTGCGCCGCCTGGCTGATGTGCCGCGTGGTGCCCGAGCCGCACAACCAGCAAACGTATGACCTGTTCATTGCCGAGGTGGTCGCCGCCTGGGCCGACGACCGCGTGTTCCGCGACGGGCACTGGCACTTCGACGAAGCGCCGGAGGGACTGCGCACGCTGCATTACGTGGCGGGGGGGCAGTTTTATGCGACGGGGGCGTCGGTGCGGGTTTGAGTGCGGGGATGGCGCAGATGTACTGCTGGAGCTTGCGGTGAATACAGCCCTTATTCACCGCACATTTTGCGGCGAATAAGGGCAATAATCACCGCATGTGGTCAGACAAAGCCCCCCGCCGCCGCACCTATCTCTGGCAACGCCCTGAATGGCCTCAGTGGCGATTCGACGCAGCCGCCTTGGCCGCGCCGTTGGCGGAAGTGCACCGCGCCCAGGGACATCTGACCGGTCGCATGGCCGGCCTGGGGATGGCCCAGCGCGACCAGGCCACCCTGCAGGCGCTGACGCAAGAAGTGGTGACCACCAGCGCCATCGAGGGGGAGGCGCTCGACCAGGACGCCGTGCGCTCGTCCATTGCCCGCCGGCTGGGCGTGGACATCGGGGCGCTGGCGCCCTCGGACCGCCATGTGGATGGCGTGGTGGACATGGTGCTGGACGCCACCCAGCACTTCGACCAACCGTTGACGCCCGACCGCCTGTTCGGCTGGCATGCCGCGCTGTTCCCGACCGGCTACAGCGGCCGGGTGCGCATTCAGGTCGGCACGTGGCGCAACGACAGCGCCGGACCCATGCAGGTGGTCTCCGGTCCCGTAGGCCGCGAAACCGTCCACTACGAAGCGCCGCCTGCCCCCACGTTGCCGATGGAAACAGCCGCCTTCCTGCAATGGTTCGACGCGGCGCCCACGGGCGACGCCCTGCTCCACGCGGGCTTGGCACACCTTTGGTTGGTGACGCTGCACCCTTTCGACGACGGCAACGGCCGCATCAGTCGTGCCGTGGGTGACATGGGCTTGGCCCGGGCCGAGGGAAGCGCCCAGCGCTTTTACAGCCTGAGCGCCCAAATCCAGCGCGAGCGTAAGGCGTATTACGACCAGTTGGAAACCACCCAGCGGGGGCCGCTCGACGTCACGCCCTGGCTGGCATGGTTTCTCGGCTGCCTGCTGCGTGCCGTACAAGGGGCCGACGCACTGCTGGGAAGCGTGTTGGTCAAAGCCCAGTTCTGGCAGCGCTGGGCAGGGACCCCGATGAATGCACGACAGACGCTGGTGCTGAACCGGGTGCTGGATGGGATGGAGGGGAAGCTGACGAATGCCAAATGGGCTGCCATTGCCAAATGCTCATCGGATACGGCGTTGCGGGATATTAATGATCTGGTGACCAGAGGGGTGCTGGCACGACTTACAGGTGGTGGGAGAAATGCCGCTTATGTGGTGGTTTTAGGCAATTAATCGGATTCGAGAGCAATAACCGTCGAGCAATCAATAAAAAATCACGCCCCGCATAGCGGATTCAGGCAATGCTGGACAGTCTTTGCATTTAGTCAGGATTTTCTTACGCATGAGCTTAACGCACAGCGTTATTTACCCTCATTCCAATGAAGATATTTTTCCAACTCCCCATTGGGCGACCATATCTCGACGAGCCCCCCTAACCTCAGTCGATATTCCTTGCCGGAGATGGCCGCTTTGTAATAGCAGGGAAACCAGTCGTAATCATGAACCTCATAGCTCCAGAGCCCCTTGGCTCCATTTAACTTGCTGCTGAACTCAGCCACCGACATCTGGAACTCACTGCAAAACTGCCTTGAAATTTCATCCTGCTTCTGGTTTTCTATCACCTTTTCAATGCTGACGGCGTCGAACGACCGGTTGTAAACAGTCGCATAAACCACCGTGAAAATCACAAGCACGACCCCAAGAGCCAATGCAACCCTAATTATTTTCTTATTAAAATTCAATCAGCAAAACCTCCACAGGCTCTCAGCAGCTTGGTAGGCCATTAAATAATTAAATGCGGAGCCTTTACCCCGGAAGTCACCACAAATCAACCAAAATATCGGCTTAAACTTACCAATCCCATTCACTCGAACGCATTTACCCTGCAAAGCTTGCGCCTATAGAAATACCTTAAAACATTTGTCAACCATCATGGCCATCTGAAAAAACCTTATTGATATCAACTCCAAACAACAAAGACTTTGCCACCAAGAAGCCTGATAATTTTGATATAAATTCGATTTGGGATCTCACCAAAAGAAAAAAAGAAAAAACAAGACAAGCCAGGAAAGCAATAAAATCCATCAATCCTCCAAAAAAAAAGGCTGTAAAAAAAGTCCAGGAGGAGATAAAGAAAAATTCTGCCAGTCCATAAACAAACTTTATTTTTACGGCTATTTTCCCAGAGCATTCATCAATGTATCTTCCCATTTCTATTTTCTCTTTGACGCCAGATTTCTTATCGAAGAAAAATTCTTTTTTAATAACATCTAATTTTTCAAAATAATTCCGCCGACTAATTTGCCCCATCATTATCTCTTTTGCAATTTTTGAAAACAACGCGACTCCGAGAGTCACGCTAAAAATAGCCACTATTGCCACCCCAACATTTGCATTGCTTTTAAGAGCATCGAAGTCAAGCAACTGAGAAATGCTTCGCTTGAATAAATGCTCCGCGTAACTTTTGTACTCGATGGAATTTAGATTGGAGAGAAAATAAATTACAAAGAACAAAGAAAATACACGAAATATGTTGAATTTTTCCTGAATAGTCGATGAATATTTTTCCAGCAACTTATCCATTTACAATCCCCAGGAAAACATAATCACCCCTGTTGACATCAAAGCCGTTAGCCTCCATCACAGGGGCTGCATATATTTCATACTCTCCATTATCATGAATTCGATGCACATCATCAGCACCTCCCTCTCTAACAATATATAACGCAAATTCTTTGTCATTGTTTATATTTACAGCCTTGGCGCTCGGCCTGCGCGAATTAAATCCCCTATCCAAGACAGTTACTCTGATTCGAAGCCTTAGCGCAGGCCCAACCTCTCTAGAAGCAACGATTCGATGAAAGCGCTTTGATTTTCGACTATCGAATTCATAAATAGGATAAGCGCTACTTCCATGCAATTGAATTTGCACCGTACTGTTATGCAAATGCTTTGCAGAAACTTGGGACACTAGTTGATCTATTTCTTTCGCAACAGAGCGATCTGAATATGCTCTAGCCCATTCACCCCTTTGGTCTAACTGCCACTCACTGTAATCTGGCACCCTTAACTGCATGCCGTCGACATACCTCTTCCTGTCCGCAATTTGGTTTAGAAAACTATCTGCATCATCTGCACCTTGCTGCTGAGCTCTTTCATATAAAGGTGCGATGGTTGAATTAATTCTATCAATAACAAGATTGGCACCATGCTTCAATGCATCCAACCAAATCCCGCCTTCGCGCGGATAATTCGCAATAAATTCAGTTTCCGGATACTGAAAACCTTTTAATTTTGCATATTTCCATACATTCCCATATGTATTTATAAGATGAGATCTGTCTATAGCACTCTGCATGCATGTATAGGTTTTTCCGAGGACGCGAACTGGCAATTTATGATCATGAGTAATATCGCCATCGAAATGAACGGAGAAAGAAGTCATTTTATTCGGTTAGTACTATTAATTGATATAGTGCACGCGTCGTCGCAACATAATTCAAACGAATTCGCTGTTTGCAATCAAAAGTGGCTGGCGCCTTTGAGTTCAACACCATCGCCACCACTGTCCATTCCAAGCCTTTACTCGCATACGCGGTCATTACATGAATGGCATCCTCCTCCGGCCGGTAATCCCCTGACCTCTTGCGCATCCGATGCGGAAGCCCCTTGCGCACTAACGCCGCCGAGCACTCTTCCATCTCGCTGTAATGCCGGCACAGCACCGCCATGTCCCCCCACGCATGTCCCTGCGCGTGCTGATCCGCCAGCAACTCCGCCACCCGTGCCGCGCGCTCTGGCAACGTGGGCAGGTCGATCACGATCGGCTCGGGGCCCTCTCGCCCGCAGCTCATGGGTTGCAGCAGTGGAATACCGTCTTCGCCGCCCACGGCGTCTTCGGGCTGCAGCAGGCCGCCGGCCATGCGGTGGGCCAGTTGCAGGATTTGCCGCGTGTTGCGGTAGTTGATCTTCAGGATGGTGGTGCGGCCCTGGGCCTGGATGCCGACGCTCTTGAGGCTGAAGCTCTTCTTGTCGGCACGGTCATAGATGCTTTGCGCGTCGTCGTAGAGCAGCAGCAGGCTGTTGGTGGCCGGGTCCACCATTTGCGTGACGAGCTTGAGCCATTCGGGCGCGAAGTCGTGGCCTTCGTCGATGAGGATGGCGTGGTACTGCCCGGCCGGAATGTGGCCCGCGTCCACGCCGTTGATGACGCGCTGCACGTACTCGGCCATGAGTTTGTCCACGGGCCAGCGCTGCGTGCCTTCGGGCAGCTGGTGGTAGGCGACCAGCTGGTCGCGGCACCATTTGTGGAAGTGGCGCACATGCACGCGCTCTTCCAGCCCCTTGGCCTTGAAGGTAGCAGCCAGCTTCACGCCCAGCGGCTCGTTGTAGCAAAGGATGAGGATGGGCTTGGCGCCAGCCGTTTGAGTCTGCGCCAGGTGCTCGGCGCGGTAGCCGAGGATCATGGTTTTGCCCGAGCCGGCCACGCCGTGGATCACGCGGTGGCCGTCGCCCAGGCTGCGGGCAAGCTGCTCCTGCTGCAGGTCCATGACGCGCATGATGTCTGGCAGGCGGGCATCTTCGTCGTCGTCACCATTCGCCCCGCCGTCGGCGCCCGCGCCGAACAGGCTTTGCTGCTGGGGCACGCGCACTTCGGGAAAGAGAATCCAGCGCACGCGGTCGAGTTGCGGCAGGGTGATGGCGCTTTTGCGGCCGAAGGTGTGCGGATACATGGCCCACAGGCGCTGCTGGAAGGCCTCGGCATCCACGTCCTCGAACATCTCGTCCTTGCAGATGACCAGATGCGGCGGAATGGCCTCGCCCAGGCCGGCGCCTTCGAACTGCTTGCGGGTGATGTTGGTGAACACCACGCCGTGGCCCCACGGAAAGGCAAGCTTGCCGCGATAAGGGCCCTCACCCTCGACCAGTTGCGGATCGCATTCCAGCGCGTTCACGACCTGGATGGCGCAGTGCCGGGCCTGCTGCAGCGGGCTCATGACGACCTTGATCTGGCCTTCGGGCGCAATCTCGAAGCGTTCGCGCGTGGCATTGCGGATGGTGTCGAGCCGCCAATCCTTCACTTCGAGGATGAGAGCGCCACGTCGAGGGTGCAGCACCACGAAGTCGGGGCGCGTCTGCTTGGGGCCGATGGGCACGTCCCACCACAGCAGGTAGTCGTCCTCCAGCTTCTGCTCCAGGCGCTCGGCCAGGCGGCGCTCGCCCGACGTCATGCGGCCAGCGCAGGCGCCTAGCGCCGGTATCACGGTTGCCATGCCATCCCCTCCCCTCCCAGATGTATCTATCTGTTGCAGCTTATAGCGGGGTTGGCTGATTTCTACCTGACGGAAACCCAGGTGTGGCCGTCGGGTAATGCGGTCAGGGCATGTGCTGGACTTCAAGCAAAAATGGCCTCCAGCGCATATTCCTCTAGGGGATACAGCTATTAAAACAATAGCGAATTAGAGGATTGCTGGCTGAGAAGAGATTCGCCGCAGACAACGCTGAAGGCGTCGTCTTGCATGGGCAGGTGGGCCGCGCCGCTGAGGGCGCAGGCTGGTGCGGATGGCGCCGCACTCGCTGGGCCTTTCAAGGCCCGATGAAAACCAATGTCAGCCGTGCCTGGCAACCCAGCCGCCACCCGGCATGGTGCCGGGGGCACTGGCGGAGCCGCAATCGCGGCCCGCTGCTGCCCGCCGCTGACTGACCTGACTTACTTGTTCACGAACGCATTGCGCGCCGCAACCGCCAGGTCGGGGTAGTTGGCGAACATGCCGTCCATGCCCATGTCGAGGTAGCTGCGGAACTCGGTGGCGGCGGTGGTGGCGTTCGCCTGGGCGAAGGTCCAGCCGTGCACCTTGAGGCCGGCGGCGTGGGCCTGGTCGATGTAGTCCTTGGTGATCGGGTAGGCCGCGGTGTTGATGACCACGCCGATGCCTTCGGTGAAGCCGGCCACTTCCTTGAAGGTGAGCTGCGTGACGGTGCTGCCGGAGATCACGCCCATGCGCGGCGTGCCGTCGGCGGCCTTGGCGGCGACGCCCAGCAGGATGAGCGGCATCTTGTTGTTCTGCGCGGTCTGCTTGGTGCGCAGGCTGCGCAGCGTGGCGTCGCTGAACGACTGGATGTAAACCTTGCTTTCGGCGTTGTAGCCGTTGTCTTTCAGGGTTTTGAGGATGCCGTCTTCCATGACCGGATCGGCCTGCTTGGCTTCGGGGTACAGGCCCACTTCGCGGCCCAGGGCGGTGGATTGCTTCTTGGCGAAGTCCACCACTTCCTGGAAGGTCGGCACCTGGAAGGTGGTGGTGCTGGGCGCGAAGCCGGGGTAGCTGGTCTTGCCAGTGCCGGTGGGCACCACGGTCAGGCTGCGGATTTCGGCCAGGGTGAAGTCGGCCACCTTGTAGCCGCCGTTGCGCTGGGCGAACAGCGTGGCCACGTTGGTGGTGCGGTTGAGCGTGTCGTCGTGGATGGCGACGAGGGCGCCGTCCTTGGTGATCTGCAGGTCGGGCTCGATGTAGTCGGCGCCCATGCGGATGGCCAGCTCATAGCCGGCCAGGGTGTGCTCGGGCAGGTAGCCGCTGGCGCCGCGGTGGGCGATGACCTGGGGCTGGGCGGGCGGGGCGTCGTCGTTGCCGCCGCAGGCCGTGAGGGACAGGGCAGACAGGCACAGGGCGGAGGCCAGCAGGGAGAGTCGTTTCATGGGAGCGTCTTCTTTCTTGTGTCGACAACAACGTCGAGGGAGCGAAGGCCGCACTCTAGAAGTGGCACATGGCAAACCCGTGGCAAGTGCGTGACAGGCGGGCGACACCGGGCCGCCCGGGGCGGGCGCCCGGCACCCAAACAAGCCGCAGCGCCTTGCCCCGCGCGGGTTACCCGCGCTGCGGAATCTCCAGTCCGCGCGCCACGGCGGGCCGGGCCACGAAGGCGTCGAGCACGCGCTGCACCTGCGGGAAGTCGTCAAAGCCCACCAGGTCGCGCGCTTCATAGAAGCCGATGAGGTTGCGCACCCAGGGGAAGACGGCGATGTCGGCGATCGAATAGTCGTCGCCCATGATCCACGCGCGCCCCGTCAGGCGCTGCTCCAGCACGCCCAGCAGGCGCTTGGATTCGGCCACATAGCGGTCGCGCGGGCGCTTGTCCTCATAGTCCTTGCCCGCGAACTTGTGGAAGAACCCGAGCTGGCCGAGCATGGGCCCCAGGCCGCCCATCTGCCACATGACCCACTGCAGGGTTTCATAGCGCGCGGCGGGGTCCTGCGGCAGGAAGCGGCCGGTCTTCTCGGCCAGGTAGAACAGGATGGCGCCCGACTCGAACAGCGCCAACGGGCGGCCACCCGGGCCGTCGGGGTCGAGGATGGCGGGGATCTTGTTGTTGGGGTTGAGCGAAAGAAACTCGGGCGAGAGCTGGTCGTTGGTATCGAAGCGCACCAGGTGCGGCTCGTACGGCAGGCCGAGTTCTTCCAGCAGGATCGACACCTTCACGCCGTTGGGCGTGGGCAGCGAATACAGCTGCAGGCGCTCGGGGTGGCGGGCGGGCCATTTGCCGGCGATGGGGTGGGTGATGGCGGGGGCGGCGTTGTGCGCAGGGCTTGGCGTGGGCGTGGGCGTGGGCGTGGGCGTGGTCATGGTCTCTGGGCCGCGGGGCGGGCGGCCGGGGGAGCGAAAGGGGTTTTGATTAAAACCCCGGGCACCGCGGGGCGCAGCCCGGCGGGCAGTAACCCTGCGCGATTCAGCCCATCCGGCAGCGCCCGTTCGCGCAGCGGCGTCTGCGGCTAGGGCGCGGCGTGCGCCTTCAGCCCTTGACCAGGCCGCTGTCCACGATCAGGTTCTGCCCGGTCACCGCGCGCGACCAGGGCGAGAGAAAGAACAGCACCGCGTCGGCGAACTCGGCCGGTGTGGTCACGCGACGCAGCGGGGTCATGCCGGCGATGAGGTCGAACACCGCCTCGGGTGTGGCGCGGCTGGCGTCGGTGGTGCGCAGCAGGCCGCCGGACACCATGTTCACGGTGATGCCGTGCGGCCCCAGGTCGTTGGCGGCGGTGCGGGTGAGCGACAGCAGCGCGGCCTTGGCGGCGGTGTAGTCGTGGTACGGCACCACGGGGTTCTGGAACAGGTTGGTGCCCACGTTCACGATGCGGCCGAAGCCCTGCGCGCGCATGGCGGGCAGTGCGGCCTGGAGCGTGTTCAGCGCGCCCTTCACGGCGCCGTCGATCTGCTGCTGAAAGCGCTCCCACGCGATGTCGCCGATCTGCGGGCGCGCATCGCCGTCGAAGCGGAACTGCGCCAGCGCGTTGTTCACCACCGCGCTGATGGGCTGGCCGGTGCGCTCGTGCGCCTGGGCGAACAGGCGCTGCACGGCGGCGGCATCGGTCACGTCGGCCTGCAGGGCGATGGCGCGCGGGCCCAACTCTTGCGCCAGGGCCTGCGCGGCGGTGTCGCTGGTGAGGTAGTTGATGACCACGCCGGCGCCTTCGCGCTCCAGCGCACGGGTGATGGATTCGCCCAGGCCCCGGGCGCCGCCGGTGACCAGGACCCATTGTTCGGACAGTTGCATGGTGGTGTCGCTCGCTGCGGGATGGATGGGTGGATGGAGAAAGGAAAGAGAGGAAAAGCGACGAAGGGATGGGCGCGGTGACAGCCGCTCCGTCAGGCCGACGGGGCATATCCCAGCTGCCCGGGAAACACGCCCGGCCGCGTGCGGTGGCACAGCAGGGTGAGCTGCTGGCGCGCCCGTGTCATGCCGACGTAGAGCGTGTTCTTTTCCTGCGCGTAGGGCGCCTGGGGCACGGGGAACACGCCTTGCTCCAGGAACGGGATCACCACGTGGTCGAATTCCAGGCCCTTCACGTCTTCGATGTTGGCGAGCACCAGGCTGGCGGTGCTGCGCAGTTCGCGCTGGCGTTGCTCGGCGCGGTTCAGGTGCAGGAAGTAGTCGCGCGCGCTGGCAAAGCCTTCGGCCGCACTGCACAGGCCGGCCAGGTTGGCGAGCGCGTCTTCGCGCCGCTGGCGCGAGACGAACACTTCGCGGATCACGGCGTCGATCTGCAAGGCCTCCAGCAGGCGCGGCAGGGTGCCCTGGCCGCCGGCCTCGCCCGCCACCTGCAGCGCGTTGCGCAGGCGCCGCTGCATGGCGGGCTCGACGTTGGCGACGATCTGGTGGGTGAAGAAGTTCTGCAGGAACAGCGGGTTGTCGGTCACGCTGCGGATGGCGTCGTCCAGCAGGGCCTGCTGCGATTCGTGTTCGCGCCCCGCCACGACGATGCGCGCGCCGCAGAAGAACACCAGCGCCCGCATGAGCTTTTCTCGGGTGCGGGGCTCGGCCACGCTGTCGAAGTTGTCGGTGGCCACGGCCAGCAGGCCGCGCACCAGCAGCACCTCGGGCCGCAGCAGGTAGCTGTCGAAGCCGCTCACCGTGTAGGGCACGTTGTCGGCCAGCAGCCGGTTTTCGAGGCCCACCGATTGGTTGGAATGGCGCAGCAGCACGGCGAAGCCGGCCATCTTGGCGCGCGGCCGGGCGCGCCACTGAGCGGCGGCCTGCGCGACCTGCTCCACGCAGTCGGCGGCATCGCCGTATGAGAGCAGTTCCACCGCGGTGTCGTGCCCGGCGAGCGAGTCGTAGGGCTTGGCGGCCAGCCGGCCGGCCTTGGCCGCGAGCTTCTTGCCGAAGCGGTGGCTGGGCGTGAGGCGCAGCCGCGCCACGG
>Ga0308157_10004116_pt1 | contig 19740 bp, 13 predicted proteins | sample PhyBR1_FD_201035 | JGI IMG/M metagenome (GOLD analysis project Ga0308157, IMG submission 201035) | Phyllosphere microbial communities from UC Gill Tract Community Farm, Albany, California, United States - DLSLB.R1 | ecosystem: Host-associated > Plants > Phyllosphere > Unclassified | place: USA...
CTTTATCTCTTATCGCTCCTGCAGATTGGCTATGCATTATGGCGTTGATTGACGTTTCAAATCTGACTTTGGCGTTCGGCAATCGAGCTGTTTTGAATGACGTCAGTTTTGGTATTAACAAGTCTGAGCGGCTTGCTATTTTGGGGAGCAATGGTTCTGGAAAATCCAGTTTGGGCAAACTGGTTGCTGGCTGGCATGTTAATGCTATCAGTTCCGGAAATGTGCTTTTCGAGGGGCGTCCATGGAAAGAATATTCAACCTCCGAACGCGCCTCTGCGATCCAACTCGTGGGCCAGATTCCTGTTCAGCATCTCTCCGGCCGTGCTTTCACTGTTGAGGAAGAAATAGCGTTCGGACCAGAGAATTTAGGCCTCACCGCCCATGAAATCCGCACACGTGTTGACTTCGCGGTCAATGCTACCAATCTCGGGCATTTGTTGGCGCGTAATCCTTTCAGCCTTTCGGGTGGAGAGCAGCAACGCCTGGTTATCGCCGCATCACTGGCTTTGAAACCGCAAGTACTTGTTCTGGACGAACCTTTTACCAATCTCGATCCTGAATCCCGCGATGCCATGCTCAGTGTACTTAAAGGGTTGTCATCCGATCTGACAATCGTACTGCTCGAAACAAATCCAAGTCTCGCAGCAGTACTTGCAGAACGGCTTATATTTTTAGACGATTCCGCCCTCATTGCTGACAGCAATGCACGGAAAGTTCTGTTCAATTCACGACTGGTAGAGCGGCTTGGATTGCCCGCAGTGACGAAAGCCATAATTTCATTTTTTGGTGTTGATCCTCATTTGGACCACCTGCATACGCTTCCGCTCGCGTCCGCTGAATTCGATGCTTTCATTGAAAGTTTCAACGATGTTAAAAATTGAACATCTTTCGTTTGCCTATCCATCCTCAAACCCGCTTTTCAACGAGATCAGCGCCACGCTCTCATCCGGAGATGTACTGGCTATTATCGGTCGAAACGGTGCCGGAAAAAGCACGCTGTTAAGGCTATTGAATGGACTTTTGAAACCACTCCATGGCCATGTTGAACTGGATGGTAAAAATCTATCCGAATTAAAAATACATGAAATCGCGCGCCATATCGGCACGGTTTTTCAAAGTCCTGAACAACAGCTTTTTGCGCCGACCGTAGAGGAGGAGGTTGCATTTGGGCCAAAACAATTAGGGCTGGAAAAGCCTCAAATTGCAGAGAAGGTTAAAGTGGCGCTGGAAAGAACACGACTGTCATCGTTCGCCAGCCAGCACCCTCTTGATCTTGACTATGCAAGCCGTCGTTTTTTGACACTTGCATGCGTACTGGCAAACAGCCCGAATGTACTGCTTCTCGATGAACCTCAACGCGGACTGGACAGAGGCTGGACGGAACGACTTGAGCAGATCATTTCTGAGGAAAAACAGTCCGGGTGTATTGTTATTCTCGTTTGTCATGACATGGATTTTGTTGAGCGAAACGCAACCGTCATGCTTCCTCTGGGCGGGACATCAGTGAGACAACAAAGCGTAACTGACTTCTATCTCAACAAGATTGCCGTCGATGAAACAGGTGTTGAAACGCCATGGAAAATAAGAATCCAACAGGCCTTGGATCTGAAAAATAAACAGCCGGTCGGATGATTTTTGTTCTCCTTTATGTAGGCTTTCTCAGGTGGGAAATAATTTGAAGGCCTATCAAAGCCCCGGCTGTGCAAAAGATAAGAAATACCCATCCCGATAAAGCACCGGCGTGAATACCAGATAACAAAACGCCAACTGTGCAACCCAATCCGGTCATGGCACCCCAACCCATCAAAATTCCGCCAATAAAGCGTTCTGCCAATCCTTTGAACGATGGCCATGCTGGCTTAAATTGTCCGGCGATCAAAGCCGAAGCAAAGCTGGATAGAACGAGGCCAATCACAAATACGCCATTGGGAGAGAGCAGAGCGGTTTTGACAGCACTGATACACCCACGAACGGTATCAAGGCCAATAAGCGTTTCAGGGATCAGCGATGAGGACGAAGCTGCGGTTCGGACGAGACTTCCTAGTTCTGCCGTGACACCGAGAGGGGCAACGCGCAAATAGGCGAACGCACTGATCGTTGCAACGAGTAGTCCGGTGACAACGGGCGGCCAGCGTTTCACAAAAATGGCTTCCGCATTGCTAATACTCGGTTCGCTACCACGATTTCTGTCGTCATTTTTTGAGCGCTTAAGAATAAACACTGCGATAGCAGCCAGGACAACCAAAGCAATAACCGACGTATAAGCATAGCCAAAAACGCCGGGCAACCAAATCGATGGGTCACTATAGATTGACAATGTATAGAGGCTGTTCCACGTAAGAAAGCCGATCAAAAAACCAATGCCCGCACCGATAAGTGCTGCGATAGAACCGAAAGTGCCCTCACCAAGTCGATAGAAATGAGCCGATAGGCATGATCCTGATATAGCCATGCCAAGCCCGAAAACCAGTGAAGCAAAGACAAGCACGACCCCGATAGGTCCGATATGCGCACCAGGCGGCAGACGGTCTGGTTGTGGCACAGGTACCCACGCTCCCAATACGACTTGATAGAGAACGATCCCGCCTGCCAGTGCTATGATGATAGACAAAATGCCTGCGGGATCACGGTTTTCAACAAAATCGCGCAGATTGCATAGAAAGCAAAAACGTCCTCTTTGCAGTACAATTCCAAATGCGCATCCAGCCAGCAAAGAAAATGACAACGCTCTGCCGGGCGCATCGCTTGCCAGAAAAACACTCCAGAGAACCAGTGTTATAAGGATACTAACGGCGCTCATACGGGAGAGTACTAGGCGCATGTGAAAACCAATCTGTTAATAAGTTTAATGGACGAAACTCTGAAACTTCGCCCATTTCGAAGCATTTTATGCAGTGGACCTTGATTACTTGCCAGTCCAGACAGTGCCCGCGAGATTGGTAACAGGCACGCCTACAGCATTCCCATATTCGGTCCACGAGCCATCATAGTTGCGGACATCGTAGCCGAGGATTTTTTTGAGCGCGAACCATGTATGGCTTGAACGTTCTCCAATGCGGCAATAGGTAATAACGGGCTTTGAACCATCAATGCCCTGTTCGGCATAAATCACCTTAATCTCTTCAGGCGATTTAAACGTACCATCTTCATTGACGATTTTACCCCAAGGGACATTGACCGCTCCCGGAATATGCCCTGCACGGACTGAGAGCTCTTTCACGCCTTCCGGTGCAAATATCTTTCCAGAATATTCGTCAGCCGAGCGAATATCGACAAGTTTGGCATCACCTTTGCCTTCGGCAACCGAAACCACGTCTACAAAACGCGCCCGGACAGAATTATCGCGTTGCGGAAGTTCGATGGCTGAATCCGCATAATCGGCCGCTGCCGTATCCAGCGGCAGACCTTTCGCCTCCCAAAGCTTGCGTCCGCCATCAAGCAATTTCACCTGATCACCAAGACCGTAAACTTCAAATATCCATGCGCCCCAAGCTGCGAACCAGTTATTGTTATCGCCATAAAGAACAATAGTAGTATCCTTATTGACGCCTGCTTCACGAAGGAGTTTCTCAAATGACTCACGTGTGGCGATATCGCGCTTTTCCGGATCAACAAGGTCGGTATGCCAGTTCAGATGAGCTGCACCTGGAATATGTCCGCGCTCATATACACCTGTATCAACGCTCACCTCAAAGACACGAATATTCGGATTTTTGAGATTTTCCTGCAACCAATCGGCTTTAACGAGTGCATCAGATGCTGACGCTGCACCAGCAAAGGTAACTGTAGCAACAGCGCCCCAGAATAACGACTTTAAATTCCCCACCATAAATATCTCCAATATTGATAATTCCCGGAGATAATTTTAATTACATTAAAAATGATATTAAGGCATATTGTTCCATTATCAATAATATCGGTAGCTATTAATTTTACATCCAATCGCTTTATTTAATTGAATTTTTTAATTTGATTTGACCCAACCTGGTACTTGATTGGCGCATATGGCATTGTAACTTTAACTTTGATGTAAGTCTCAACGGTGGATAAGTGGGCATGCACGACAATCGCTCCTCGCTTTATCGCCACCATCGCTTTCCGCGTGAGAATATCGCCGAAGCAGTGTGGTTGTATTTCCGGTTTCCGCTGAGTTTTCGTATGGTCGAAGAAATGCTCGCTTCCCGTGGGGTCCTTGTCTCCCAAGAGACCGTGCGCGAATGAGCGGAAAAGTTCGGACGAAACTACGCCTATACAATCCGTCGCCGTACACCGCGCCTCGCCTTGGTGAAAGATTGCACCTCGATAAAGCTGTCTTGACGATTAACGGCGAACGGTACTTTTTGTGGCGAGTTGTTGATCAGGATGGCTTTGTGCTTAAAGTACTGGTCCAGAAACGCCGTCACACCAAGGCCGCCAGACGCTTGATCCGTAAACTCTTGTCAGGTCAAAGTGCGGCTTTCCGTGTGATGGTCACGGATAAACTGAGATCTTATGGAGCCGCCAATCCGGAGATTGGCCTCACGGTTGCGATCAAGCCAGCATAAAAGCCTGAACGATCGGGCCGAGAATTCTTATCAACCGATAAGACGGCGAGAACCGGGCATGAAACGCTTCTAATCAGCACGACACTTGCAGCGTTTCGCATTCATCCACGACCCGATCTACATCCTTCACCATTTCCCACGCGACCGCTTCACCTCTGCCATCCATCGCGAACTACGCCAAACCGCCAATATAATCTGTCGCGATATCGCAGGCCTGTAATCTGCGCAATCACGACATCACGCATCAACACGCATCTGCCAACAGGTTAAGGTTACGGTGCCCCTGCGGTACAACTACTTCACACCTCCCCTATTCTTATTGCTTGGGATAAGTCCCGCCGATCTCGTTAAGCGGCTCTTCCTCAAGCTTTCGCTTCTAACAATCACGTATACAAACAAATAAATGAGAAAGGAAAAATTCCGGCCGTCGTCCGATGTACGTGGGGCAAATCCGGTGGGATGTTTCTGATTTAGAGTTGGAGTCAAAAACGGGCGTTCTTCAACCCGACAGCTTTTGCCGGTTGTGGTTTCAGAGTGCCAGTCAAGATTTCCAGGCGCGATCCTAACCAGAACCTATATGTCTCCAATGTTCGCCCTTAAGAGAGTTCAACATCGATTGCCCTTTGTACTGCATGATGTCGCTGAATATCATCGCACAAGACATTTCCTTTTCAATCTCACCACTATAATATGAGCATTATGATCAAGTTCTCAAACAGAGTGCTTCGCTTGTGGGTTACTAACTCAGCTGAGCTCCCATAAACAGCGGCCCCGATGGCATAAATTAAAACTTAACAGCGAACCTTACACTCCCTTCCTGTCCGAGGAAGTTGTCGCCGACCTGCGCATTGTACTCTCCGCGCAATTCGTAGCGTTCGTCGACGTAAAGCTGAAGGCCTACGCCGACATCAACCAAAAATTCCGGCGCCGCAGATGTCGAAACAAACGCGAAGCCATCGCCATTCTCACCGCCAAACAAGAAACTCTGGCTCATCTGCTCATCAATCAGATAGGTAAATCCAACGGTTCCATAAGGGCGCAGCCAGCCTTTGGCGACATCAATGCGCGTGCCCAACTCGACCGCAGGTGAGAGAGCGAACGTCCAGTCATTAAACGCGTCCGCCGCCAGACGAGCTCCATCGCCGTTCAGCTCATAGCCGGGCATATAGGTGTGGATGATATCCACGTCTAGGTAAGGCCGAACATACGATTGATCGAATGCAAATTCATAGGCCACGCGTCCGCGTACTGCCGCAGTCCACACGTCGCTGTCGACTTCTGCAAACCAGAGATCATTACCCATACTGAAAATGCGGTCAGTGGTGATGCGGCCGTAGCCGAGATGGGCGGCACCGGCAAAGTACCAGGCACCCATCTGATGCTTCAGCGAGATTGCGATGTCGCCGCTGTCAGACTCCGTCTCCGTAAACCCATCATCGGAATGCCCCTTGCTTGAGGTATAAGCACCGCTGGCACCCACAAACCAATTCGGCTTAAACTCCCACTGCGCGCCCATACGGTAGCTGAAACTGTTCTGTGAATAGCCAAAGGTGCTTGTCGATTCCGACTGGTTCCAATGTGCGCTGGAGATCCTGGCCCAGGCACATTCGCTCTCATTGATCATAACGCCATCGTCGATGAAGGCTGGGCAGCTAAGGGCGCCCCTCAGTGAAGCACGGCTGCCCGTGGTGCTCTGGACGATAGCCGCCTGCTGCTGGCCTTCCGGCGAGCCAGAGGCAAGAGCCGCTTCATATTCCTGTAGCGAGGATACGGAAGCCATGCCACCGAACACCCGTGAAGCATAAGTGGAACCGGAACCGGCGTTCCAAACGTCCTGCAGCGAATTCATGAAGCTGCGTTCCGTCGGTGTTAGCTCAATCCCGGAGGCTGCGGCTGCGAAATCAGCCGATGGCGTGACAGTGATGTTGCTGGTTGATGAGCGTGTCTGCCAGGAGATTGGCGACGCTGCGCTATAACTGAACTGCGCTGGATTGTGCTGAACAAGTTCTCCTGACATGAGTGTATAAGGTGTCGGCAGCACGCCGATGAAGTTAGGCTGGAAGGCCAAGCCATCAATCGTGGCGACGCCGTTCGCCTCTATCCAGTCGTTCTTCTGAACGCCCGGGCCGGAACTGTCGATATCCACGCGCGCCACACCAGCAAGCCAGGCATCACCGCCTTTGATATTCAGCGTGCCGAGTTTGCCTAAGCCGCCGACATCAATCACACCAAAATTTTCGAACGAGCCTCCGCGACCAAGATTTACGATGCCATTGCCCGGCGCACTGATATAGGCCGCAGAACTCTCGTTCCTGAAGGTATTTTTCTCCAGCGTTCCACTGCTGGCAAGGTCAACATTGCCCATCAGCACGCCAGCATTCATCAGGCTGTCACTGCCGACGGAGGTCTGGATCGCGTTACCCGACCCCGCGCTCACCAAAGCACCGGCCCGCAGATTGATGGTGGTCGTGCCACCACCCTCGACCCGGATCGCTGTACCGCTACCGATGCCACCTGTCAGGTTACCGGTATGGTCGATGATATTGGCACCAGACTGACGCTGGAAATCCTCGAAGCTCCCGCTGGCCGTCTGTCGACCGTTCTGAATGAAGATACCATGCGAACCCTCGCCGGTTGCGACGATGTCGCCATACGTAATAATGGAGACCGAACCGCCATGGCCGGTCATTCCCTCGCGGCGTTTCCCCTCATCCTTTTGTACAGGGATGGCCGTCGTCTGAAAAGCAGCACCGCCGCCGCCGCCAATAGTCTGCGCGTAAATACCGTGAGCGGCATTACCGGTGGTTGTGATGGAAAGATGCGATTTCGTGTCTGCCATCCCGACGATGATTGCGCCACCATTGCCGCTGCTTCCCAGAACCTTCGTCGATGTGCGGGTTATCCAATAACCCGGTACCGAAACACCGCCACCGGCAGTTGGGATGATCGTTGGCGGCACCCAAACCTGCTCCGTCTTTTCAACCGGTAGGGGATCGGCGAAATTCATGTTCACATTACCTGCGCCGGTATAACCGCCGCCGCCGCCGATGGATTGCAGCATGACCGCAGTCGCACCATTGCCTGAGGTGGCAACAGACGCGTTTTTGTCAAAAGTGACCTTCACCTCGTCGCCATTTCCGCCGACCCCGCCCGTGCCGCCCAGGCGCGCTTTGATTGCCAGCAGACCGTCATTGCCCGCATCAGCACCAAACCCGCCGCCGCCGCCCACACTTTGAACAAAGATGCCAAAGGAGCCGATGCCTTCCGTGACGATGGTGCCTGAATGGTTCACGAAAACCTTGCCGCCGCTGCCGCCCTCACCGCCAGTACCACCGAACGAGGCACCGATAGACGGGGTGGGCAAAATCGTCGACGATACGTCACCCGTTCCACCAGCCTTAGCCCCGCTGGAATTATAAGCCAGCAGGTCTGCCAGTTTCTGAGCGTCGCTCTTTTCCTTCTCGGTGGTAGTCCTGGAGGTCAGCACACTGGTGGTGGCAGCTTTGAGCATCTCCTCGGCCAGTTGCATCGCCTCTTTCATATCAGCGGAATCGGAAACGACGGCCGGATCGTCGGGATCGACGCGGCTGACAAACACCGTGCCCCCGCCCCCGCCAACACTCTGGGCGATCAGCGCGTGCGCTTCCTTGCCAGAGGTCAAGATCGTACCGGAATTATCGACCTTTACCGAGCCACCGTTGGAGCTTTTGCCACCGCTGCCGCCGACCTTGAGCTCACCGGTCAACGAAATGGAATTGGCGCTGGCAGCCACACCGCCATAGCCGCCACCGCCGCCGACACTCTGCGCGAACAGGCCAAACGAACCAGCGCCAGCGGTTTGGATTCCGTTGGTGTTTGCGACCGTCACATTACCACCCTTGCCGCCGTCGCCCCCGCTGCCGCCGACAGAAATATTAGCGTTCAGCTTGTTGGTGCCGGTCGCAAGGCTCGCACCAGCACGCCCACCGCCGCCACCGACAGATTGAGCGAGGATCCCAATGCTGTTAGTTTCCTCGGTGAACACCAGACCCGAATTCGTTACCGCAACTGCATCACCCGCGCCACCAGCGCCACCCTTGCCGCCCAATGCGACCGTGAGGTCAAGCTCCGTCGGCTTCCCGGCCTCGCCATGAACCTTCTCATAGGCCTTTTTGATCTTGTCCTTATAGGCCTCGACCAAAATCGTTTCGGTAATCAAGGAAACTGCGTTAAACGCCTCGCCGGAATCAGCGAGGATGAAGGTTCCGTCCTTGTCCACCTTCCAAATCTTCTTGCCGTTGGCGTAGAACGACTTGGCGATCTTGAATAATGACTTCGCCTGTTTGATCCGGTCCGGACCTTTAGCGTCGCCCGGGTTGTCGTTTTTGCCATTGGCATTAGCGATGGCCGCCAGCGCGTTCTTCTTGTCCTCTTCACTTACTTTATCCCCGCTCGCCTTTGTGACATCGGCTTGCTTGTCGGCAGGATCGGGCTTCGACGTGGCCATCTTTGTCAAATATGTCCGAAGATCGTTCACCTTCACGACTTCATCAACGAGCTGAAGGATGAAGGCACCAGTATCTTCTGTCAGCGTCGGTGCCGCCTTCACGGTACCAGCAAAGCCACCGCCTTCACCACCGCCGCCGCCAACACTTTGAGCAAATATGCCAACGGAGCCTGCTCCGGTGGTCCGGATGACCCCGCCAGACTGGTTTGTTACGGTAACGGCACCGCCATTGCCACCGCTTCGGTTCTTTGACGGGTGCGCCGGATCAATATGACCGGCATCACCCCCTGCCTCTAAAGTAATGTTAAACTTGCCTTTACCGGTTGCCATGTAGCCGCCGGCATCACCACCGCCGCCGCCCACGCTCTGGGCGTGGATACCCTTGGCGTTGTGGCCCTGCGTCAGGATAGTGCCGCTATTGTCGACGTCGACCCGACCGCCATGGCCGCCCTCTCCGCCAGCGCCGCCAATGGCAAAGTTTGTGGTCATCGCGCCGGCTGCAGGCAGCGCAGACACAAGGTTGTTGAGATGGTCGTTCCAGGAGATGCCGGACGAAGCCTTTGCATCACCAGAGCCGCCGTGACCGCCGCCGCCGCCGATGCTCATGGCGGAGATGCCGCGCGAGAATGCGCCCGATGTTTCTATCGCCGCATAGTTCTCAACCCGCACGCCCTTGGCGGGGTCGGTATAGCCATTACCGCCCTCCCCGCCTTTGCCGCCCACAGCGGCGACGAGTGTGACGTTCTCGAAAAATCCGACGACATCGGCTGCTGATTTTGCGACGCCACCATTGCCGCCGCCACCGCCAACGCTTAGCGCATCAATGCCGTCGGAACTCGACCCGGTTGTGATGATGTTGCCATAATTGCGCACCGTCACACTGCCGCCCGTGCCGCCTGTGCCCCCGGCACCGCCCACCGCGAAGGAAAGGCTGAACGCTGGCCATTCGGGTGGCGCAACGGCAAGTGCATAGCTTGTTGCATCCCCGGCAATGCCGCCGCCGCCGCCAACGCTGTTTGCAATAATGCCCGCAGACTGGATGCCAAAGGTCGTGATGGCGGATTCGTTGTTGACTTCGACGTTGCCGCCGTTGCCGCCACCGCCGCCCTTACCGCCCACGGCAACCGTGAGGGCTGCGACCACACCGGCCGTTTTGGCCGTCGCACTGCCGCCCAAGCCGCCGCCGCCGCCCACGCTCATCGCAATAAGGCCGGTGGAACCCGCGCCAATTGTCGTTATGGATGGCGCAACACTCGGCCCACTTGCTGGTACCGCCAGCCGCAATGCGTCACCAAGTGCAGCTTCCTTGCCCCATGACGTGCGATAGGCATTGCTGAAGCCATCAACGAGAACGTTTCCACCCGCACCGCCACCGCCACCATCACCACCAAGTCCAATGCCGACAAAGGGCGAGGAGACGCTGGACATGCCACCGATGCCACCACCACCACCGATGCTCTGTGCCACCAGCCCGTAGGCTTTGAGGCCATCAGTCTGGATAGTCCCGAGTTGGGTCACATGAATATTTCCGCCCGCACCGCCACTGCCGCCTTCTCCACCACGACCGAAAAACCAGGCATCGCCTGCACCACCGGCGCCGCCGCCGCCTGAGCCGCCGCTGCCGGGCACGATGGCCCCGGCCTGAAAGGCAGCAATAGCGTTGCCGCCGCCGACGCTTTGCGCGGCGATACCGGTCGCACCTTCACCCTTGGTGGTAATCTTGCCGAAATTGCCGATATTCACGTCGCCGCCAGCACCAGCCGCACCGCCCGGATTGCCATGAAACAAGCCGTCACCGCCGCGACCGCCCGTGCCACCGATGGACTGCGCCATCAGGCCAGTGCTGTATTTGCCATTGGTGGAAATCAAGCCCTGGTTAATGCCGAGCACCCAGCCACCGACGCCGCCGCTGCCACCATTGCCGCCCTCGTCACGGCGCTGACTACCGCCATTACCGCCAGCGCTTTGCAAGATCACACCAAGCGAACGATCGCCCACTGTGCTGATGGTGCCACTGTTATCGAACCAGACAGCGCCACCGGCCCCGCCATTCGTGGCATTGTAGTCACCGTAATAAAGCGTGGCGCTGCTACCCTCGCCGCCAATCGACTCGGCGATGATGCCCGGCGCACCTGCGCCCTTGGTGCCAATCGATCCCGACTTATCAATAATAACACTCGTGACACCACCATTGCCACCCGCTAAGAGGCTGGGCGAACCGCCATAGCGTATGCCGCCAAACGCCGCGTCACCACCAAGCGAACGTGCCCAGATGCCTGAATACTGCCTGCCTTCCGTCTTGACGGAGGACTGTAGCCAGACATCCACCTGACCACCATCACCGCCTCGACCGGCCTGACTGGTCGCCCCTCCACCGCGCCCACCTTGAGAGTAGATAAGCATCATAGCGCCGCCGCCGTTCCACCAGGGACCCATGGCACCGGAGCGTGTATCAGAATACCACTTGCTGCCACGCGGAAGTTCGAAAAGCGGCTCCGCAGCGCGGGTTGGCTGATCGCCATAGCCGGCCAGAGCGCCACGTTGCACCACGCTGACGCGCCCACCATCACCGCCACGCGCTCCCGGTTCCCATGCAAAGGGTGCTGACGCGCCTACGCCGCCGACACCACCCATGGAGCCGAGCTGGACCGCAACACCGTGTTCAACGCGGGTCGTATAGTCGTTGAGCAGCATAATGATGCCGCCGGTCAAACCCGGTGTAGCAGGCGTGTTGGCACTGAAGGTACGCGCTGTTGCGTCACTACCCTGCGCACCATAGAACTCACGGAAAAAGACGCTCTCCACAGTGGATGGAAGCGCTGTTGAGGCCGTACCGGCGGTGGCCTGAGCTGTCATAAAAGCGAGCGGAATGGCCAGCGCTGTCCGGCTGATGCCCGAAAGCAAATTCTCACGGGAGCAACGGAGCAAAGGCGCAGCAAGCTTGATGGAGACCATCTATCTAATCCAAACAAAGTAAGCACAATGATTGTAGATGGCACTCAATACAGTTTATACTGATCTGACGCAGCGTACCCGACAGACGTAATTTAAACCGCAGCTTACTTCCATCTTACGAGCGTCGAGACGAATACCGTTATTTTATGAACTTTTATTAATCGATTGCGGCCGCGTCAATAATCAATTACGATAAGCTTATAATCAACAGTTTAACTTGATGTGAAAAGTAAATAACAAATCTTCTGCGACAAAGTTTTGATGGCTTGATGATGTATTTTGCGGGCAATGCGTCACATGTGTGGGGGCACAACAAGATCATATCTGGTCCGGCCATTCGTGTATCCTGATGATTTTCTCCCCTGTGGAATGAGATAAAGCGAGCGAGACACGCTCCAGTTCCTATTCACCAAACTATAAATTTCCAGTAAGTTGCATCGTACCTATCTGAGGCGCGCATGAATCTGACATCGACATTTAACACCGTTATCTCTCGGCGCAACATTCTGCTGGGCGGCGCCACGTCGCTTGCCACTTTAGCGCTGCCACGCCCACTAAGAGCACTAACAAATGAGGGTGCGCGCAGAATACTGGTGCTGGGTGCTGGTATGGCTGGGCTGACTGCCGCGCTGTCACTGCTACGACGTGGACACGACGTTACCGTCATCGAAGCACAGGACCGCATCGGTGGTCGGCTTCTTTCACTTCCTCTTGGCGATGGCATGTTCACCGAGGCGGGCGGTGGTCATTTCCGCTCCAACATGCCTTATGTGCTCAACTACATAAGGCAGTTTGACCTGCCGCTTCTCGCGCTCAATGATGGACTACCGCGCTATCTCGTTGATGGTCAGACCGGCGACGCCGCGCATCTCGACGCCTGGCCCTGGAAGCTTGATCCCGAAGAGCGCAATGTCAGCTTATCAAGTACGCTCAACCGTTATCTAGAACGCGCCGGTTTTGACACCGACACCGCTCTTGATACCCGCTGGCCGGATCCGGACGTCATGTCACAAATTGACAACATGACGCTGTCCGATCTCATTCGTGGCGTCGGCGCGTCCGATGGTTACTGCAAGCTGCTGAATGCGCATGCGGGGCCTTTTACGACTGGCTCGCACGCACTCGCCATGATACCGCGCGTCGCCTACCATTTTGGCGACAAAAACCTCTTCCGCATTCAGGGCGGCAATAACCGCCTGCCAATGGCGATGGCAAAAGTGATCGGCCTCGAACGCATTAAACTTGGTTCAGCCGTCGCCGAGATCGACCAGAACGGCTCGAGTGTGCGCGTGACAACACATAACGGCAAAGATTTCCACGGCGATGCGGTGATTTCAACAATCCCGTTCAGTGTGATTGGCGACGTCAAAGTGGCGCCGGGTTGGTCAGCGGGTAAGACAAGGCTCTTTCGGGAGATGGAATGGGACAAAACGGTAAAGGTCATCGTCAAAACACGTACGCCGTCGTGGCTCTCAAAGGGTGTTTATGGCTGGCCCATGGCTGGCGGCGACCGTCCTTGGGAGCGCGTCATTGACATCACCGGCAATGAGCCTGGCGGCCATGGCAGCGTTTTCTTCTATCTTAATGGCCCGAATGCAGAGGCCGCTTTGAAGCAACCTAAATCAGAGCGCGCACGCTGGGTATTCGACCAGTTCCAAGCAGACATGCCCGATCTCATCGACGAGGCCCTGTCGATGGATTCCTTTGCATGGAGCGAACAGCCGTGGATTAAAGCCTCATTCGGCGGCCCGCCCATTGGCGGCGGCTGGATGATTGGGGAATGTGCCAAGCCTGAAGGCCGCATTCACTTTGCAGGCGATTTCACCACACTGAAGATGGGGTGGGTTGAAGGCGCAATTGAATCCGGCTTGCGCGCCGCGCGCCAGATTGACAGGAATGCTCGGCCAGAGGGCAGTCCGAACATACGGCAAGAGTTCCAATCTGCGAAGTGATTGAAACGTTTGCGATATTCATATGAGACTAAGGCACAGATAAGGTCGCGATCTTTTCTCTGTTGATTGTCGCTGAGAAGTGATGGTGTTGTCTAATCGCATTCGTCCCGTCAAATATCTTTCTGTCTGATGACACTGCCGGCGCATGGTTGTCTTCGCGGTCGACATTTGCCGCCGCATCATAGGGTTTCGCAGGAGAAGCCTTCAAATGTGGACAACGCACTCGACTGAACCAGCCGTGCAACACCATCAGCGGAATGGCTCTACCCACGTCCCGGCAGGGACATCCTGGCACTCAGATACCGAACGCAATCTGCAATTATACTTCAGCTTTTATGCTGCCGCTCCGACCGTCCTATCGAAGAATTCACCAGTTTTAAGCACATTGTGACGGCGAGTTTTCGTGCAACAGCGACTGCGGCGCGTTTAAAGCCTACCCTCTCTCTTAATGTCACGCCCCATGCTCGAAAACTGCTTTCAGCTGAAGTCCGCGTTAGAGTGACCGTAGCAGCCTCAAAGAGAAGACCCGTAAATGACGGTCGCCTCGACGGGATATGTGGCCATCATAATCCACTTCCCCAGATTGCTAGCGCCGGGTCGTCAACCCAAGCCACGCGCCCACAGAGCGCGACTTCTTGAAGTTGTCTGGATCCTCTATGGCAGACAGCAAGCCGATAGCAGTAATCACTCCGATACCAGGGATAGACATCAAAATCCGGCACTCTTGCCTTTGTCTCGCATCGGCTAGCATGCGTCTTTCAAGTGCAGAGGCCTTCAGCCGTACGCTGCGCAAGGACCTACCTCGCTATCTCTAAACGGGTAAGCCGGTGCAGCTTCGATGGAGTTCCAGCATCAAGGTCGCGGCGGACGATCTAGCGACGCTTACGTTCGGACGATCTAAAGGCCTCGGTTTTGACCGCGTCGCTATCTATCCCACAGAAAAAACGATGTCGTGGTTGGAAGATCCAGAGGACCAATTCGAAGGAGAGGCGCGTGCCAAGCTGTATGTCACCTTGACGAGGGCACGCCATGTCGTCGCTATCGTCAATAACCTTGCGGAGGGCAAGTCATTTCCGGTGTTTTCGATATTCGAGTAGTGGAGGTTTCCGGAAAGTACCCTTATATGGTTCAATGATGTCAGTAGGCCAGATGCTTAGTGGCCACCAAAAATTGCATGAAATTTGAAGAAAATGGCATTCACGACCATATGTCGCTATAGTGAGTGCAGGAGCTAACCCATAACGAAGTTACAGGAATTGAAAAAGCATCTGCGGTCCGGCAAGGTCTACCGTCGGGAGGATCTCGCCCAATGGTCGTCGTCTGTCGATCGGCATCTTCAGCAGTTGCTGGCAGATGGATACCTGACCAAGCTATCGACCGGCGTCTATCACCGGCCGAAGCAGACCGCGTTCGGCAAAGACCCCGCCGAGGATGACGCGCTCATCGAGGCTTTCCTGAAGGATGACCGTTACCTCGTCACCTCGCCCAATGCCTATAACAGCCTGGGTGTCGGCGCGACGCAGCTCTATAACAAGACCCTCGTCTATAACCATAAGCGCCACGGCAACTTCGTGCTGGGCGGCCGAGAGTTCGAGTTCCGCAGAAAGCCAGCCTTCCCCACAACCCTGACCAAAGAATTCCTACTGGTCGATCTGATCAACAATCTCGACCAGCTGGCCGAGGACCGAGATCAGGTGCTGGCCCGCGTGAAGGAACGTGCCCTGCAAGGCAATCGCACCGCCCTCACCCGTGCCGCCAAGGAATACGGTACGGTGCGCACGCGGAAATTCTTCAACACCCTCGCCGCAGATACGCATGCCAGCTGATTTTCTCCATAGGCACAAGGATTTTGCTTCCTTGCTGCGCGTCGTCGCTGACCAAATGAAAATGCAGCCGGTGTTGGTCGAAAAAGACTATTGGATCATGCATTGCCTGTACGGACTGTAGCAGTTGAGATGGCATTCGAGCTGAAGGGCGGCACCTCGCTCTCGGAAGGATACCGCAGGTGTTGTCACGTTAACAGGGCTGCAGTTGCCTGGCTGACGCGTTAGGCGTAAATTTTGACGATGCAGTCGTCGGATATCAACTTCAAGCGTCACCGTTTTGCACCCCAGATCATTTCACACGCGGTTTGGCTTTACCTGCGGTTTAACCTTAGTTTGCGTGAGGTTGAGGAAATGCTGCTTGAGCGTGGTATCGACGTTTCATACGAAACAGTTCGTCGTTGGATCGCTAAGTTCGGACCTCAGATCGCACGCAACTTGCGGCGGCGTCAGGCGCGCCCCGGAGATATTTGGTATTTGGACGAAGTGGTCGTCAAATGCTCTGGAGAGAAATTCTGGCTCTGGCGTGCAGTGGATCAAAACGGCATCGTTCTCGAAGAAATCTTGCAGAAGCGGCGAGATAAAGGGGCAGCAAAGCGACTGCTCGTGGCGTTCATGAAGCGCTATGGCTTCGCTCCCAAACGGATCATCACTGATAAGCTCCGCTCGTACAGTGCAGCAAAAACAGAAGTGGCACCCGGCTTTGAGCATTGGTCGCACAAGGGCCTCAATAATCGAGCCGAGAATAGCCATCTGCCTTTTCGAAAACGGGAACTAACCATGCAAGGCCACAGATCACCAGGCATGTTGCAACGGTTCGTCTCCATGCACTCAGCTACCTGCAATTGCTTTCTAGTTCCGTCGCGCCGACGAGGCGCAAAAACAATTCGATACCATCGCCTCGAAGCTTTCGACGCGTGGAAAATTGCGGCCGGTCTGGCCTGAAGATCGACGAGCCGCGGACCTTTCCGGCTAAACAAACTTAACGTGACAACACCCCCTAGCCTCTTGCCTCAAAGATGCGCACCACGGGTTATGGTCACCAATAAACTACGATCATATGGTGCAGCTAAACACGTGATAGGCGTTAATGTTTGCGATCATCCTCGCATGAGGGGTTGAACAATCCGGCAGAGAATACGATTAGCCGATCTGACGACGCAAACGTGTTATGAAGCACTTTAAAACGGCGCGAAACATGCAAAATTTCACGTTGATACATGATCCAATTTACAGCATGCATTACTTTCCCCGCAGCCAATTTGGGCACTGCTGATCATCGTGAATTACGAAAAGCAGCCAATAATATGTGGCGCGTAATCGCTTGCCTGAAATAATCATAATGGAGGTGACAAAGAATGAGACACGTCTGTACTCACGTTAAGCAAATAGTACCGGGCCGAATGCTTCAAAACATTCATTGGAAATTGTCTCAGCGATGAATCCCATTCGTTTGCATGAAAAACTTAGTTTCAAGGCCCTTCGATTTTAGCGATGATATCCATCATAAAACATCGCGCCGGACGCCGGTCATCGGATCCATAAGACTAAAGACATAATAAGCGCATACATTTTTATGAAAAAATCCCGATAGGGGTTAAAATTGATGACGCGAATAGTCATAATCAAGAAAATTCCCGATCGGTTCTTTTCTAGCACTATTCATGTGATTATGTTATAAATCACCCCGATAGGGGTGGTGTGAATGATTTCAGTAGATAACGTGATGGAACTAGGTCGACTGATCCGCCAGGAACGTAAAGCGCAGAAACTAACACAGCTACAACTCGCTGGGTTGGTTGGGGTAGGGGTGCGTTTTGTTCGTGAGCTTGAAGCTGGCAAGGAGACCTGTCAGATTGGTCGGGCGTTTCAAGTCATCTCAACTCTTGGTCTAGGCATAGCAGTGACTGGACGTCGGGATATTGGGCGATGAGTAAGCATCTCGACGTCTACTTTGACACAATCAAAGCTGGAACGCTTTCCCAGGAAACTGACGGTGCATTAAACTTCAGATATAGTCAATCCTACCTTGTTGATACAAAATCTCGTGCAATATCGTATAGCATGCCGCTGTCTGATAATGCTTATAAGGATAATATCGTTCGACCATTCTTTTCAGGACTTTTGCCGGATGAGGGTGCGCGGCAACGCCTTGCAGGTGCCTTAGGTATTTCTTCAGGAAATTCATTCGGGTTGCTTGAAATTATAGGCGGTGAATGCGCTGGCGCATTGTCCTTGCTCGATGTGGGTAACTCACCATCGATTGAAGAAAGCAATGGTATTGAATTCCTAAACGATGAGCGCCTCATCGAAATCATCGGGAAGCTTCGAGAGCGTCCACTTTTGGGTGGTGAAGAGGGCGTGCGTCTTTCCCTTGCTGGTGCACAGGATAAGTTGGCCGTCTGCGTTCGAGGGGAAGAAATAGGGCTCGCTAAAGGTGGCTTGCCGACCACACATATTTTAAAACCCGTTATTCAATCGCTGGAAGGTACGGTTGAGAATGAATTGTTTTGTTTGAAACTTGCTGCACGCTTAGGGCTGCCCGTCGCACGAGCGCAAATGCAAACGCGGGCAAATGTTTCGTTCCTGCTGGTTGAACGTTACGACCGAAAGTTATCTTCAGACGGTGTTATCACAAGACTTCACCAGGAGGACTTTTGTCAGGCATTGAGCATCCCGCCCGAATTGAAATATGAAGACGAAGGTGGACCTGGTACGGAGCGCTGCATTGATCTTATCTCAGCAGCATCGCACTCACCGGCTCTTGATCGATTAAACTTTATACGAATGTTGATTTTTCATTATCTCGTCGGCAATGCTGACGCGCATGGGAAAAATTACGCCTTACTTTATAAGAATAAGACACCAGAGCTGGCACCCTTATATGATGTGGTCTGCACGGCCGTATATCCCAAACTTGCAAAACAGCTGGCTATGCGTATCGGCGGGCGCAACATCGCTGATACGATTCACCTTAAGCATTGGCACGGCCTTGCTGCAAACACGCGAGGTGCACAACGCCTGCTTGAAAGTGATATGGCAAAATTGTCATCTAAGATCTTGCAACAAGCCGATGCACTTCTCACTGAGTTCGACGATTTGGGTATTCGGCATGAGATATTATTAAGAATTCGATCTGTCATCGAAACCCGTTCGACGTTCATGTCTCATATACTGTCATAGTGTTTGCATAAAATTTTAGTTCCATAATTTATCTTATGCGATCATCGTATGTAGCCGCAAAGTTAAAATGTCCTGTTTCTGCAAAGTGGAAGTGTCACACTCTTCGGTCTGAAAGATGTCTGGGAGATGAGCAGATGGGATTGATCACGATGTGCGAACGCGATCTGCAACGGATTGAGGTTTTGTCGAAGGTTATTGCGGGGCGCCAGACCTTGGCATCTGCGGCCCATGTACTGGATCTGAGTACGCGACAAGTCCGACGATTATTGAACAGGATACGCTTAGATGGTGCTGCTTCGATCCGGCATAAAGCGATCGGCAAGCCATCCAACAATCGGATAATCGACGGCGTCCGTGATTATGCGATGGCATTGGTTCGCGAGCGCTATGCGGATTTTGGTCCGACTTTGGCGGCGGAGAAGCTTGACGAGCGTGATGGTTTGCATGTCTCACGCGAGACGTTGCGTGGCTGGATGGTGGAAGCCGGAGTTTGGCTTTCCCGCAAGCAACGACGGACATTTCATCAGCCTCGGTTGCGTCGCGAGGCTTTGGGTGAGTTGGTGCAGATTGACGGTTCAGACCATCGTTGGTTTGAGGATCGCGGCCCCGCCTGCTCCTTGTTGGTGTTTGTTGATGACGCGACCGGCAGGCTGATGGAGTTGCGTTTCGTGCGTTCGGAAAGTGCTTTTACGTATTTCGAGGCACTGGGCCATTATCTGAGGCGGCACGGCGCACCTGTGGCCTTTTATTCTGACAAGCATTCGGTGTTTCGGGTGGCGAAGAAAGAGGCCAGAGGC
>Ga0308157_10004117_pt1 | contig 19740 bp, 17 predicted proteins | sample PhyBR1_FD_201035 | JGI IMG/M metagenome (GOLD analysis project Ga0308157, IMG submission 201035) | Phyllosphere microbial communities from UC Gill Tract Community Farm, Albany, California, United States - DLSLB.R1 | ecosystem: Host-associated > Plants > Phyllosphere > Unclassified | place: USA...
TCGACAATTGCCCTCGTCTCAGCGTACTTACGATGATCATTCTGCCCATCATAGCTCCTTCGTTAGCTGCCGCAGCTGTGATCTCTTTTTTTGCCGGGTGGAACGAGTACCTTTTCGCATCGACATTCCTAATGGACAGAAGCTTGTGGCCAGCCAGTGTCGGACTCGCCTCCTTTATCGGCCAATACGAAACGCCTCTTTCAGCGGTAATGGGAGCGGCCCTGATCTTCAGCCTTCCGGCGGTGGTCTTCTTCCTTCTGATCCAACGCAAAATCGTCGCGGGCATTACCGCTGGCGCAGTCAAGGGGTAATCCCATGCCTACTATAGAACTGAAAGATGTCACAAAGAGTTTTGGGGCGGTTCACGTCATCCCTCGCTTCGATGCGGGAATAGAGGATGGTGAGTTTCTTGTCTTGCTCGGCCCTTCTGGCTGCGGCAAGTCGACTTTGCTGCGTATGATTGCGGGGCTTACCGACATCACGTCTGGCACGTTGAAATTCGACGGTGTGGAAGTGAACGACTGGCTTCCCAGCCAACGCGGTGTCGCCTTCGTGTTTCAGTCCTATGCGCTTTACCCGCATATGTCGGTGCGTGAGAACATCGCTTTCCCGTTGCTTATGGATGCATTTCAAAAGTGGCATCACATCCCTATCATCAGCAGTTTTGTACGTTGGAAGCTTATGCGGCGCCCTGACATTGCGAAACGCGTCGAGCAGATTGCCGAGCAGCTGGAGCTGGCATCCCTTATGGATCGCCGCCCGGCTAATCTGTCCGGTGGCCAGCGTCAGCGGGTGGCACTCGCCCGTTCGTTGGTGCGTGACCCATCACTCTACCTGCTCGATGAGCCACTTTCCAATCTGGATGCCAAACTGCGCACGCAGATGCGCTCGGAGATTTCCACACTTCATCAGCGAGTCCGAAAGACCTTCATATACGTGACGCACGATCAGGTGGAAGCCATGACCATGGCAACCAAGATTATCGTTATGAACCACGGCGAGATCCAGCAGATCGGCACTCCGGATGAGATCTACGAAAAGCCTGCAAACACGTTCGTCGCTCGCTTCGTTGGTGCGCCGCCGATGAACCTTTTGAATGTGGTGAGATACGACAACCGGCTGGTGCTGGAGGATGATAATTCCGTTTCGTGGGATCACTCTGGCGAAATGCCGGACAGTGACAAGATGATACTGGGGATACGGCCCGAATGCCTGAAATTACAGGCGGAAGGCTCGAGCGGGATTCCGGTCGAGGTTTCGATGGTCGAGAAGCTGGGTGCAGAAGTGATCTTGGGGTGCCAGATCATTTCACCCGGCAAGCAGAAAAAGGGCAACTTGTTGCGGCAAGACCTGGTTTTCGTCCGCATATCCGGCAATCCCCATATTAAGTCCGGAACTCATGGTGTGCTTGATTACGATGCGGCGAGTGTGAACTGGTATTCGGCTGAGTCAGGCGCTGCGATCCCCACCACGCAAAGGCCAATACTCTCCAAAAAAAGTGCATAAGGAAAAGCCATGCTGGATTTTCACATTTCGGCAACTGGGCAAAGTCTGAACTATCTGCCCGAATATGTAGCCGTGCGAGAGGGGTTCTTTGAGGAAGAAGGCCTCCGAGTTACTGCAAGCATACCACGGCCATGGGACCTCGTCCTGGAAGCACTGCGTAACGGTAGTGCCCAGGCAGCACTTGGAGGTATCTGGGTGCCCTCCATGTATCTTAATCGTTCGACGCGCTTTACACCTTTTGCCCAGATTGCAGCCCGCGCGCCACTTGCAATCGTCGGACGCGAGAAAGCCCACGATTTTGCCTGGGAAAAGCTGACTGGCAAAGTAGTTCTCATGAAGGGCAGCAACGGCGCGAGTGTGGGATTGTTCTTCAAGCAATGCTTGCGCGAGCACGGTATCGATCCTGGTCAACTCGCCTATATTCAGGATCTCGATGGCGCGATGTTGTCGGAACTCTTCGGTGGAGGCATGGGCGATTACCTTGTTTTGGATTATCCCAACGCCATGAAGCTGGAAGCTGAAGGACGCTGCCGCATGGTGCGGACACTCGCAGCAACCGATGGTAATGTGCCGTGGAGCGTCTATTACGCGATTGGTGCAAGCAATCCCGAGCGGCAGGAAGTGCAGATGCGCTTTGCCCGTGCGCTCTGCCGTGGAATGGAATGGATTAGGGGGAACGATCCAGAGGATTACGCTGACTTTCTCAGCGAGACATTTCCCAATCTCCCGCTCAGCGTCTTACTACCGGCAACGCAAACTTATATCGCTCATGGCATGTGGACGACGCCCCGCATCGATGACGAGGGTTATGCACGCTGGCAAAAGGGAATAGCCGCAGGCCATCTTATTCCTGCACCAATTGCCTATGAGACGCTGATCGACCCGGTTCCGACCGCCCAATGGAAATAGACAGAAGTACATGAAGATCTCTATTATCAATCCCAACACCACGACCGAAATGACGCGTGGAATTGGAGAAGCAGCAGCACGTTCAGCTGCGCCAGATACCAAATTGCTGGTGCGTCAGTCGGTCCGCGGTCCAGCCGCCATCGAAGGTCCATTTGATGGTGCGATGTGCCTGCCAGGTTTGCTGGAAGCCATCCAGTTAGCAGAGAATGAAGGAGCAATGGCGCACATTATCGCCTGTTTCGATGATACCGGGCTTGACGCTGCCCGAGCGCTCTCGCACCGGCCTGTGATTGGCGTCGGAGAAGCCGCTCTTCACTTCGCAAGCCTTGTTGCGCAGGAATTCTGTATTGTCACTACACTGTCCCGCTCTGTTCCCGTCCTGCGAGCGAATGTATTGCGCTACGGCTTCGAGCGCCGATGCCCGCAAATTCTTGCAAGCGATATTCCCGTGCTCGATCTGCACCGCCCTGAGAGCGGTGCCAAAGAGAAAATCGCTGAGCTCATCGAACGAGCAGTTAATAACGGCGCAGAGGCTGCCATCCTAGGCTGCGCCGGGATGGCCGATTTCGCAGCAAGCTTGCAAAAGAAACTTGGCATCCAGGTGATCGACGGGGTGAATGCGGCTGTACGGATGGCTGAAATGCTTGCCAACTCCGGGCATAGCCCCTCAAAGCGGGGTGGCTGGGCCTGTCCCGTACGGGCGGCAGAGTTTCCGACAATCTAGCGACGCGGCGTTTCCCTTTTGGGCGTCGATACATCATCGATAAGCTCGACCATATGGTCGATCCTGCGGAAGCGTTCTGCGCTGAGATCACCCAGCCGGGCTGCAACAGACCATGTCAGGTAATCTATTATCGTCACAGCTGCTGCAAAGGAATTGAACGGTGCCAGCGAGTGACAACGGCAACGTATAACGTGATCGGCAGCTTTTGCGCTCTCAGATGCACTTATGTCCGTGATCAGCACTACTCCACTTCCGCTTGCGCGAAGCTCGTTCAAGAGAAGCGCAAGTTTGCGTGGGCGGCGACGAAAAGCGAAACAAATCACCAGGTCGCCTTCGTGGATACCTGATAGTTCATGCGCCATTGATGTGCCTGTTGCGGGCAGAACGCGAACGTCTTCTTTTATTAGGCTGAAATAGTGGGCTGCGTAGTGTGCGAGGCCAAAACCATTACGCATGCCGACAATAAAAATTCTCCCAGCCTTGATACAGCGCTCGCAGATCGCTTCCAACGTTTCCTGAGGAATGCCATCGGCGGTTGCCCTGATATTGTCCACATTCGTCTGCACCACCATAGCCAAAGAGGGTTCATCGTTTGCATTTTGTGCTTTATCGATGGCACCGCCCTGAGGCGATCCCCAATGGGAGGCTTCGCGGATTTGCCGTTTAGCTTCTGGATACGATGAATAGCCAAGCGTTCGAATCAGCCGGGCCGCAGTTGCCGAAGAGACCCCCGCCTTTTGTGCCAACTCACCAGCAGTGTAGAGCCCCAAATCCATCTGATGCTCGAGCATGACGTCCGCCAGACTGCGCTCCGAGGGAGTTAGGCCCGAATATACTGCATAGATTCGTGCCTCCAACGATTTTGTCGATTGAGCAGTTTGCATAAGCAATGATCCATCTCCAATAAGTTCAGATTCCAACTCTCTGTGATTTGATTGTCGGGAGCAATAAGGCAGAGAGGGTACGTGTGGCGAGCTTGACGTGATAAGAGCTATCTTCGTGTGGTGTCTACGAGAGTCAGATTTAGCAGATGGCGGAAAGCATGCCTGCCCTTCAAAGACAAAAGGGTGGCACGGAATGCATTCTTCCAAAGAGAGGCGACGCTACCCCGCACGTCAAGACTTCATGATTTTGGAAAAGCGGTTGTGTTGCAAAAAATTGATTTGTTTTGAGTTCCTGAGTTACAAGTTGGCCATACACCGAATTTATGGGATGCAGGTACAGATATATTATATTCCGCGTCAGTACCAAAGAGGTGAATATATGGCTCGTTCGAAAGACGTCGTCTTCACGATGAAACTCGAAAATGAACTTCGTGATGCGTTTATGGCAGCTGCCGATGCTGAAGACCGCCCTGCTTCGCAAATTGTTCGCGAATTTATGCGCCGATTTGTAGCGGAGCTTAAGCTTGCAGCGGAACTTACTTCAGTCACGCCTGAGTATAGGGAATTTCTAGAAGCTAAGGTTATGAAAGCTCGCTCTCAGATGAAAGAGGGTTTAGGTGTGCCAAACGCTGAAGTTTCGGCTCATTTTGCTAAGATGCGGGAACAGCTTGCGTGACAGTTTATTGGCTTCCGGAAGCCATAATTGACCGCCAAGAGATATTTGATTACGTTTCAACTCGTAATCCTGCATCGGCTATTGGGTTAGATAATCGTTTTGAGAAGGCCGCTAAAGATCTTGAGTTCTTTCCTGACATGGGTGCACCCGGCCTAATGCGGTACTCAGGAGCTCTATCCCCACGCGAACTATCGGCTCGTTTATGAAGTTCAGGGATCTGACGTCTTCATCCAGGCAGTCGTACACCGGGCACGTCAGTGGCCGCCGATTAGTCGGGGTTAGCTGACTTAGCCAAAGTCTTTGGAAATCGCTTGGTGGCTAATTCACCTAGCGCTTTCCAATCAACATCGGATGGTGGCTCCTTCGTCCTGTCGTCAGATGTTTTTTGGGCATAGTACGTGAGTGATAAGTCACGCATGGCAAGCATAGGACACGGAGAAGATGACAAATCATAGCATTGGCGTCGACATTTCCAATTCCCATCTGGACGTTTAAAAGAGAACCGCCCAATATGGGCATGGGCGGCATAGCACCCGCACAGAAACTGAGAATGGCTACGTGAATTCCATCCAAAAGCCCCATTAAATGAGTGGGCGCTGCAGTTAACCGGGGCTTGATTACCGCCATGAAACGTCGAGATTTTTTGTTCGGAGCCGCCGCCATTGGCGTGACGGCTCCCTTACTGTCGAAGGCCGCCATTTCACCGCTGCACGCCGCACCGGCCGCGCCGCAGAATGCCAGGATTGCCCGGTTGGCGATTTTTCCGGCCATCGGCTTCTCGCGGGTCGGTAATTCGCCGCAATGGTTTGCCGCGCCGGAAGTGCCCGGTTTGCTTGATGAACCGGAAGGCGGGTTTAAAGATGACGCGGGTCGGCTGAAAAAACAGGTCCAGCGCTTCCGCATCTTTGCTTATGACGATCAAGGTCGCGTTATTCGCGCGCTTGGCGCCGCTGATGGCATCGAATGGAGTGTGCATGTCGCCAACAGCAAGGCTGCTTGGTATGGATTTTCCAATGCGCTGGACCGGGACAGTGATGCGCCCGGCATTGCCGAACCGTTGCGCAATGCACCGATCCCGATGGATCAGCGTGCCGGCATGCTGATCATTGATCCGGGTGTGGTGACAATTTCGGGTCCGTCCCGCAATACCGCCGGTGATGATGCCACCTGTCGTATGGCGGGTAAATTCTGGCAGCGTATGGATGTTACGCTCGGCCATTTGCGCACCGATGATAATGCCCATTTGCTGGTCTTTCCGGGCGATGGTGTGTCGCGCACTGCTATCGAACAAAACCCGGTCCGCGATTTTACTAATAATGATGGCTGGCATGATGACTGGTGTGATGGCTGGGTTAAGGCCAGCGTAGTAATTGACGGTGTGCGGCATGATTGCGACCCGGCCTGGGTGGTGAGTTGCGGACCGAAATTTGCGCCGCAGCTGGAGCCGATTGTGACGCTCTATGATGCGGCGCGCAGCGCCATGGAAAAGCTCGGCCAGATGGAGCCGCCTGCTGACCGGGTGTCGTTCCGGCGCGATGTATATCCGATCCTGCGCCGCACAGGCAGCCTGCAATGGGTGGCAGCAGCCTCCTTCCTGGGGGCTGCCTGGACCGACATCGAGGACCTATCCGACCTTGGCGTGCTGGGCCGGCTTAATCAGGCGACTCCGGCGGCGCAACAAGAGCGCGAAAAAGTGGTTGCTGCGTTTCGCAAGCCGGGCGGTGAGGACCGCCGCCCTGATGCTCTGCCCAAAATGCTTGGCGATGGCGTCAATTACCCTGACAGCGCCCATGCTTGGCTGACGCTGACCAATAGCCAGTACCACACGCTCGAACTTTGGGCGGCTGGCAATTTCGACGATGATCTCGATGATGCGAAGGCCAATGCTGTACTCCGCATTGACGATTTGCCGATCGAGTTGCAGCCGGAGGCGCTGACCCGCGCCGCGTTGGATGCCTGCTCGGGCGGCGCCTTTCATCCGGGCGTTGAGATCACCTGGCCGGTCCGTCATCCGGAACTCTATCTTGGTCGCAATGAAACACCATTGCCATTCCGGATCGCCATTTCGTCGCGCCCCGGCCTGGTGCAAAATCTTGGCCTGCAGCTCAATCCCGTCAATGTGTTCGCCGGCAATGCTGCGGCGCCGCACGATGGGGCACCTATTGGTGCGCAGGCTCCCGGCGATCTCACCCGCTGGATGGGCGTGCCCTGGCAGGGCGATGCGTTCAGCTGTCAGGCAGTGCAGACCGCCGATGGTTTCCCCACCCCGGTATGGTGGCCAGCCCTGTTACCGGTCGATGTGCTACCCGAAGCTTTCTATCGCCAGTTGATGCGCAGCGATCTCAGTGATGAGGCGCGGCTGCGTTTTTATCATAGCCGGGTGGCCTGGGCGCGCGGGGCGTCCGGCATCGGTTTGCACGTTGAGGCCGGTTATACCGATGGCCTGCGCCGCATGATAGAATTGTGGACGCGCATGGGTGTATTGGTGCGCCGCCCTGGTCCGGCCGGACTGCCGGGCGTGCCGGAAAATCTCTATGTAGAAGTGCAGCGCGGTTCCATGGATCTTTATGCCGGCAAATAGCACCAGGCAGGCACGAGGTTGATGGCATCGGTCATTGTCGCGGGTGACGGGGTCGCTGGTATGACCGCTGCGCGCTGGTTGCAGCTGCAAGGCGTTGCGGTCACGCTTATCGCACAATCGGCCAAAATTATCAGTCGCGGCGAGACCCTGTCGCCGCGCGCCCTGCCGTTTCTGCAACGGCTTGGCTGGGATACGCTGCTTACGCCGTCACGGGCACTCGCGAACGAGGGACGGTTTTCGGTATGGGGCGATGATAAACTGCGCAAAGCCGATCTATCCGGCGAAGGGACGAGTTACCATATTGACCGGGCAGCGCTGGAAATGCAGATGGCGAAGGGCCTTGCCAGTGTTGAACGCTGCCACAGCAGCATCCAGTCGATCCGGCACGAGCCGGAGGGCGTGACTTTGCGGCTTGCCAATGGTGAAATCCACCGGGCTACCGTGCTGATCGATTGTAGCGGTCGTGCCGCGCTCAGTAGTGGAGACCGCGCTAACCGCCGCCGTCTCGACCGGCTGGTGGCACTGTGGCGGGTTTTGCCGGTGGCCGCTGACGTGGACATGGCACCGGTCACTCTGGTGGAAGCAACGCCATCCGGCTGGTGCTATTCCGCTCCCATGCCCGGCCAGCGTCTCATCCTTGCGGCTTTTACTGATACGGATCTGGTTCCTTCCGGCGCAGGCCGCACGGCGCGCCCATGGAAGGCACTGCTGGCAGCTGCACCTGCGACGGCGCAAAGGCTGGCCAGCCTTGCCACGGATCTGGATGATCTGCCGCCGTCACTGGCAGCGGCCTCGACGGTTATTTGTGAAAGGCTGCTGGAAGGCCGTATCATCAGGGCTGGCGATGCGGCAGCGGCTTTTGATCCACTGGCTGCCAATGGACTGGTAACGGCATTTTGGAGCGGCATGCAGGCGGCCGATGCAGCAATTGCCCTGCTCAGCGGCGACGAGACCGCTGCACAGCGTTATGAGGCGGCTTTTCTCGATGGACTGGCCACCACGCTGATGACGGGTCAATCGGTCTATGCAAACGAGCGGCGTTTCAGCGATCAGCCATTCTGGGCCAGGCGGCACTGACTGTTGAATGCCACCACCATTCGAGAGTGGATAGTGCTCGTCACAGGGCGCTGTTACAAAATGGCTCTGCTGGGATGGACGCCCCACGGACGGCCTTGATGTGGCAAATAGGTTTCTTAAGCACGGTGTTGTCACGTTAAGTTTCTTTGGCCGGAAATCTCAGCGGCTCGTAGATCTTCAGGCGACACAGGCTGCAAGTTTCGTGCGATCTGAGGTCCGAACCTGGCGATACAACGACGAACTGTTTCGTTTGACGCGTCAATACCGCGCTCCGCCATCATTTCCCTCAGATTGCGAAGGCTCCTATTATAAACCAGATATCATCGAACACACAGCAGGATGACAGATTTAACAAAATGGAGACCTTTAAACATCTAAAATACTCAGCTGATCAAAAGCCAGGATACTATCACCTCATCCATTGACGGAAAGTTTGCAACACAACTGTTTGAAGTTGAGTATAGGTATTTATTGAAAATGTATCTTCAAAACATAACATCACTCTGACTCAGCGCGAGGCTTCATGGCACCGGTCATCAGAGCAACTGCATCCGACATCGAATATTCTTTTGGATCCACCACTGTCAATCTACGACCAAGACGATGAATATGGATGCGATCAGCGACTTCAAACACATGTGGCATGTTGTGTGAAATCAGAACAATCGGCATGCCGCGCGCTTTCACATCCTGGATAAGCTCCAGAACGCGACGAGATTCCTTCACACCAAGCGCTGCGGTTGGCTCATCCATAATAACAACCTTGGAGCCAAAGGCTGCAGCGCGTGCGACAGCAACACCCTGACGCTGACCACCTGACAGTGTCTCAACCGCCTGACCAATATTTTGAATGGTCGTCAGACCAAGTTCGGAAAGCTTCTCACGCGCGATCTTTTCCATTGCGCCACGATCCAGCATACGTAGCAATGAGCCAAGTGGACCTTTACGGCGAATTTCACGCCCGAGAAACAAATTATCCGCGATGGAAAGTGCCGGAGAAAGAGCAAGGTTCTGATAGACAGTCTCGATACCCGCTTTGCGCGCTTCCATTGGCGAATGAAAATTAATTGGTTTTCCGTCAAGCATGATCTCGCCCTCGTCAGGGCGTACAGCACCTGACAAAGCTTTGATAAGCGACGATTTACCTGCGCCATTGTCACCGATGACGGCGAGCACTTCGCCCGGATAAAGGTCAAAATCGGCATGATCAAGAGCGGTGACGCGTCCATAGCGTTTGACAAGACCACGTGCAGAAAGAACAGGCGTAACGGAGGTTTTCATGCGGCAGCCTTTCTAATCCACTGGTCGATAGCAACGGCAGCGATAATAAGAACGCCAATCAGCAAATAGGTCCATTGCGGATCAGTTCCCCACAGGCGTAAGCCGAGTGAGAAGACGCCAACAATCAGCGCGCCAAACATCGTGCCGAGGATGGACCCGCGTCCACCGAAAAGCGAAATCCCGCCGATCACCACGGCTGTGATAGATTCGATATTCGCAAACTGCCCGGCGGTCGGCGAGACAGAGCCGAGCCGTCCGATCATAGCCCAGCCAGCCAGTGCGCAGATGAGACCCGCCAATATATAGACCGAAATCAGGATTGGTTTTACGGAAACGCCCGATAGTTTCGCCGCTTCCGGATCGTCGCCTATGGCATAGACGTGGCGTCCCCAAGCCGTATGGTTGAGAACAAACCACAGCAACAAAACCAGCAAAACCATGGCAATAACACCATAGGTGAAGACCGCACCACCAACGCGAATACTCTCACCGAAGAATTGCAGTATCGGAGCTTCAGCAGTTATTTCCTGTGCGCGAATGGTTTCATTCGACGAATAAAGGAAATTGGTCGCCAGAATGACTTGCCACATACCGAGAGTCACAATGAAGGGCGGCAGTCGGACATAAGCAATCAAAAATCCATTGATAAAGCCGCAAAGCGCGCCTGTTGCGAAACCAAAGAGAATGGAAAGTTCAGCTGGCAAACCATAGCGGAACGTAAATTGCCCCATCACGACAGAAGACAACACCATGATCGCACCAACAGACAAATCGATGCCCGCAGTCAGGATCACCAAAGTCTGTGCCGTTGCGATGATACCTGTAATCGCAACCTGCTGAAGAATGAGCGTTAATGCAAAAGCTGAAAAGAATTTTCCGCCAAGCGTAATGCCAAAAATAAGCAAGGAAATAACAAGCACAATCAATGGCACAGCTGCTGGATTGTGATGCAGGAAATGCCGCAGGCGATAGAGAACAGAGTGATCGCCAGCATCGAAAGATGCGACATCGCGCACGCTTTCAGACAGCGACTTCTCATATTCTTGCATTGATGGTTTTACGGAGGTGTTTGTCGCCTGAGGCTCACTCATGTCTATCTCCTGCTTAATTGCGCAAGAGCATCCGGCAAAAACTGCCGGATGCATTCAATCGAGAAGCCTTTAGCCCCAGCATTTACCGAGAGCCGTTTTGGTGTCGATTGACTCCACACCTTCGACCGGCTTGTCAGTGACCAGTGCTACACCCGTATCAACGAAGGTTTTTCCTTCAGTTGGTTTAGGCTTTTCTCCGCTATCCGCGAACTTTTTGATCGCTTCAATGCCAAGTGCAGCCATCTGCAACGGATATTGCTGTGACGTCGCACCAATTACACCTGCTTCAACATTCTTGACGCCAGGGCAGCCACCATCGATCGAAACGATCAGGACGTCTTTTTCTCGACCTACCGCTTTAAGCGCCTCATAGGCGCCGGCAGCGGCAGGTTCGTTGATCGTATGTACGACATTGATGGTCGGATCTTTCTGAAGAAGATTTTCCATGGCGCGACGGCCGCCTTCCTCATTACCATCCGTCAAATCACGACCGGCAATACGCGGATCATCTTCATCACCAAGCTTGGTCTTGTCCTTCGGATCAATACCAAAGCCTACAGCAAAGCCCTGATCGCGCAAAACATCAACGCTTGGCTGCGACGCGGTCAAATTGAGAAAGGCTACCTTTGCATCCTTGGCTTTATCGCCAAGCGTTGCTGCAGCCCATTTGCCAACCAGTTCACCGGCAAGGAAATTGTCTGTTGCAAATGTTGCGTCTGCGGCATCTGCTGGTTCAAGCGGCGTATCGAGCGCGATGATCAGAGCACCGGCTTCGCGCGCTTTTTGCAGTGTAGGTACGATACCCTTGGTATCGGAAGCCGTAATCAAAATACCCTTTGCACCATCTGCAATACAAGTTTCCACCGCAGCAACCTGGCTCTCGGAATCGCCATCGATCTTGCCCGCATATGTCTTCAGATTAACGCCAAGCTCTTTAGCTTTCGCTATCGCGCCTTCCTTCATCTTGACGAAGAAAGGATTGGTGTCAGTTTTGGTGATCAGGCAAGCGCCAACATCGGCGGCATTGGCTGGACCAGCCACAGAAGCGGCAACACCAAGCGTAAAGGCAGCCACGGCTGCCGAGAGAACTGTCTTCTTCATAAACTCCTCCCAGAGTGAAACCGGTTCCTCTTCCCCCGGCGTGACCAAAGCAAAACACGGCTTTGCAAGAGAGTCAATTAATAAATCCACTTGATTTATTAATCTGGTGTGTCACTCTGTCGAGGGGGAATTCCACTTAGTGTTTTTTGTTCGCGCACATGGAAATCAGCTAAGTTGATGTTTTTATTTAACATGTTCTAAAAAGAACGCTTTTTCCATTGCCTCGAATGAGATAGGCAAACTCAGGTTAAATATCCGGGACACTGGGAGAGGATATGGTCAGGCACACTTCAGAACGTGGATCTGAGCAACGCGGCGATCTCGCCGCCGCAGGACCAGCTTTGCCGCAATTTGCGCAAACAGGCGCAAATATTGATCGTGGATCCAATCAGATCGGTGTCCGCGCTTATAACGAGCGTCTTGTGCTTGCCTTAGTGCGCCGACACGGTGCAATGGCGCGTGTCGACATCGCTCGGAAAACCGGCCTCTCCGCGCAAACAATTTCAGTGATTATTCGCGAACTGGAAAAGGACGGACTTATCACGCAAGGTGAACGCGTACGTGGACGCGTCGGACAACCGTCCATGCCTATGCGACTTGCCGCAGATGGCGTTTTCTCATTCGGCCTTAAGATTGGACGCCGCAGCGCTGAAATAATCCTGATGGATTTTCTGGGCCAAATACGCCAACGACGCCACATCACCTATGCTTGGCCTGTTCCCGATAAAATCCGCACATTTGCTTTCGATAGTATCGATGAATTTACTGCCGCGCTTGATGCAGACAAACGCGACCGTATTGCAGGTCTGGGGATCGCACTGCCTTTTGAGCTTTGGAACTGGGTTGAGGAAGTGGGCGCACCCGCCGCTGATATGAACGCCTGGCTAGATGCCGATCTGATCAACGATTTCGGTTCATCTCTGCCTTTTCCAGTCTTTTTGCAAAACGACGGCACAGCCGCCTGTGGTGCAGAACTAACTTTCGGACGCGGACCTGAATTTACGGATTTCGTTTATTTCTCAATCGGATCATTCATCGGCGGCGGCGTTGTATTAAACAACACGCTCTATCCCGGAAGAACGGGCAATGCTGGCGCTTTGGGTTCTATGCCGATGCGAATGCGTGAAGCAGACGATAAGCGTGAAGCGAGCCAGCTTATTGATACAGCATCGCTATTCGTTCTTGAACGGATGTTGCGCGAACAAAATATCTCGTCCGAAGATTTATGGTTGTCGCCAGAACAGTGGCCAGATTTTGGACCATTGCTTGATGAATGGATTGCGTTGGCGGCACGTGGACTGGCACATGCCGCAGTTGCCGCCACAACGGTGATTGATTTTCCTGCAGCGATTATTGATGGTTGGCTGCCCACGGATATCCGTCAAAAAATTGTAGAGGCAACGAAAATTGAGCTCAGGCGTATCGATCTGCAGGGTATTTCAGCACCTGAAATTGTTGAAGGGAAAGTCGGCGTTCACGGAAAGGCAATGGGGGCTGCCAGCTTGCCGCTCTCTCATCGCTATCTATTCGATCAAAGGGCAGTGTTACTTTAACGATAGTGCCAAGGCGACTCATTCTTTGACGCATCTTTTGTGCGAATTTTCAGCCAAATTGAGAGGGTTGTAAGGCTTTTTGCGGAACAGAACACCAGACAGCCTGGAGTTACAACACCTCTATGTCCAGGATCGCTCCGATTAAAAATCGAAAGAGGGGCCAACTGATGCCATTGTGTCGAGAAAAAATAGCGATCAAGGCTCTCAGCAGTAGGTTATTGAAGATAGAGGCTACAGTCCTTTATGGCGTCTCGTTGGGACGAACTATTCTGAACGTCAGGCCGGGGAGGGATGGCAGTTCGCTCGTCGCATGCCGTCAGCAACGCCGGCAAGCGGATAAAGTTATTGCCGACCGCAGCGTCCATCTACGCAGACAGCGCCTGACCGGTGAGCATTCTACGATGAAGCCAGGGTTTCTCCCACTGATTATAGCTGCGTTTTCGGGTGCGCGCTTCTGTTTACGGTATCTCTATAACCTGACGCCCCGCAACCGGCTCTTTGCTTGGGAATCGGAGCGATAAACAGTAAATGATTTCCGACGTGATCTCTGACAACCAGAACACCGCAACTTGGCCTCTTCTTACGACCTGCGGTTTCGCCTCTGTCAACCTGCCACTTCCAAAGATAACGGTATTCAATAATATGTCCGGCCTTTGGGAAATCAGCGGCCACGGAAATGATCCTCAACACCCTGATCCCAAAGTTTACCTTCATCAGGCATGTCAGACGGTGTTGTCACGTTAATAGGGCTGCTGTTGCCTGGCTGACGGGTTGGGCGTAAATTTGGACGATGCAGTCGTCAGATATCAGCTTTAAGCGTCACCGTTTTGCACCGCAGATCATTTAACACGCGGTTTGGCTTTACCTGCGGTTTAACCTTAGTCTGCGTGAGGTTGAGGAAATGCCGCTTGAGTGTGGTATCGACGTTCCGTACGAAACAGTTCGTCGTTGGATCGCCAAGTTCGGACCTCAAATCGCACGCAACTTGCGGCGGTGTCAGGCGCGCCCCGGAGATATTGGTATTTGGACGAAGTGGTAATCAAATGCTCTGGAGAGAAATTTTGGCTCTGGCGTGCGGTGGATCAAAACAGCATCGTTCTCGAAGAAATCTTGCAGAAGCGGCGAGATAAAGGGGCAACAAAGCGACTGCTCGTGGCGTTAATGAAGCGTTATGGCTTCGTTCCCAAACGGATCGTCACTGATAAGCTCCGCTCGTACAGTGCAGCAAAAACAGAAGTGGCACCTGGCCTCGAGCATTGGTCGGACAAGGGCCTCAATAATCGAGCCGAGAATAGCCAACTGCCGTTTCGAAAACGGGAATGAACCATCCAAGGCCACCGATCACCAGGCATGTTGCAAAGGTTCGTCTCCATGCACTCAGTTACCCGCAATTGCTTTATAGTTCCGTCCCGCCGACGAGCCGCACAAACAGTTCGATACCATCGCCTCGAAGCTTTCGACGCATGGAAAATTGCGGTCGGTCTCGCCTGAAGATCGACGAGCCGCGGACCTTTCGGGCTAAACAAACTTAACGTGACAATATCGTTCTTACCCATGTAAGAACGATGATAGCATTGAGCGCAATAGTCAGTATGGGCTTGTCATAGTTGCCAAGCTTGTCTGTCATCAACACGCCAAACAACTTGGCCGTGCCCGCTATTCATGCCTGAACCACCTTATAAAGCGAGTTAATAACGACCCCCGCGCCGATTCAGTCTGATCTGGTTCATTCCAATTGTCCAAAAAACTGATCTCAGGTATAAATAAATAGTGTGGAGCTGCACAGGCGCATTGGGGAGGCGGAAAAACTGGGGCTTCTTCTATTTTCATAAGCTCACCATCGGAGTCTGAACAAAAAGGGCATTCTGGTGCCGACCCGATAAATTTCACAATTCCCTTAAATCCATGACCTGGTAAAAAAATCTGCTTCAATTTTTCAAGCGAGTGATAACGCCCAACCGTGAAGTTTGCTCTCAATATAGTCTGCTGATGGGCGATCAATGGGTTTAGCCGACCGAGATCAGTTAGATCGTCAAAAGCATTCCGGCTAAAGAACGCATTGCCGTTAATGCCGTTAGCCTTTTTATCTTCTTTCGATAACTGGTCACCAGTTTTCCGATATTCGATACAAGTTTGTCGGGGATGAACTGTCATGTCCGCACTCAGTAAATGGGAGATGCGCTCGATTGCATCCGGCTTTATCAGTCCGAGTTTATCTATCGCTTCCGTAAGCGCAGATTTAACAATGTCGCTGTCGTCCATCATGTGACCTTCTCAGATTCAAGCGTTCCAAAAAGGTGTTCCAAGATGGAGTCTAAATTCTTTACCGGATCGTCATCCAAAATCTTTTGGAATTTTCCGCGCGGTAGAATTCGATGATTTGGACGATCATTTTTCGAACCAGTTGCATCACCCTTGCTATGTTTAGCAACTTTCAATGTAGTAATATCAGGCAGCGCTTCACCTGGTAATCCACCAAACCACAAGTAAGAACGAAGTACGAGTTCTGGATCAACGATAATCCAGATGATGCAACCGCTCGGCTTCTCAGCTAGTTTTATTCCAATTGTTGTTCTTGCAGCTTTACCGTCATGGATCATAGTTTTAAGCTGGATGTGTCGAACGATTTTACCTCGTGCCATAACGAGGTCGTATCCACCTGCATCAAATTCCGATCGCATGACTTCTACGTCGGTGATGCCTCTTTGCCAAAGCCTGCGGAGTACATCACCAACAAAGACATGCTCGACAATACGTTCTCTCAAAACTGAGTGTAAGCTGTGAATATTCTTGTCAAGTTCACTTATATCTTCACGCATAGTTAATGCGCCACCCTTCCTGTTAATCTTTCATTAACTTTAAACTCCTAGAGCACACAACCAAATTGGCGCTAGAAGCGCTTAATCGAACCAGATTTAATGAATATTGCATGCCAGAATTTTCGAGTGAGTGTTGCTAAGGTGATGCCATTTGTGGACAGCCCCTGAATGCCACGTGCTTTCTTTGTGTCTTTGATCTTTATTGCTAGCGGTCTTTTGTCCTGCCTGTTTATGCCGTACCGATGTCCGCTGGCCCTGATCAAATCCGCGAGCCAGATTCCTAACAAGTTGCCGATTCATAGCGCTCTGGCAATCTCAGGAGATATTCCGGTTGCGGCGGCAAAGATCATCCACAATATTGAATTCTCAATGGGATAAATAAGTACCTCTCTTGTCGTTAATAAAGGGTCATGCAACATGGCTGACGGGCAAATTGGGGATACGGAATGAAACTTCGAATAATTGCATCATTTGCAACAGCAATCGTTTTAGCTGGCTGTCAATATAAGGCGGAGCCAATTAGCGTCGCATCCTATAATGTATATTCTTCGTATGATGGAAAACTGTCGGGAAAATATCTTTTGTATGTTGATGGGACAAAGTTAGACAAGCCGATTAAGCCATCCGATTTTAATTGCGCAGCACATACTTTCCCGCTTGCCTTATCACAAAGTTTTGCTGGCTCTGTTCGCAAAACGTTTCAAAACCTCGTCGGCGAACTTGAAGTCGTAAACCAACCTATTGATCGAAATGATCTTCGAGCCCGCAATGCCAAAGGCATGATAATCGTGCGTGGTGAGGATGTTGATGCCCGATTAAGAGTTGTTCCTGGCTTTTGGTCTGCGGGCATGGATACGACTGTCGAAATCTCCGCGTCAATTACCGTTGACGGTTTGAATGGACGCCTCCTCGGAACAACTGTTTCGGGCAACGGCAACTCACAGACAGATGCAGGCTTTGCTTGTGAGGGTGGAGCGAAATCTCTGGCTGGTTCCGCCGAAAAGGCCATGAAAGAAACACTTGGACGCCTTGGTGAGGCACTCGTAAACTCAGAACGTGTCAGGAAGGGCGGTTAGTCCCGTCCAATAAACATTCATCACGGGTGCACTAACTGAGTGATGAAAAGCAGCGAAGAACGTGCTTTGTCATTAAAATTCAGCACACTTATCTGCGATAAAATGAGTGGAAATCAAGGGTATTTTCACTCAAAACTATCGTTGGTGCTGGGGATTAAACGTTGCATATGCTTTCCGAACTTCTCCCCCGATACTGCAGCAGATTCTCCGGAACAATCACATGTTTTCCATTGTAATGCTTTCTTTAGTGCTTGGACTCTCGGGCAAAACGGTTGTTCCGGTCGAACATCCATCCATGGTTATGCCGGTAAAATGCCAAGGCTGTGGCTGCAAAGGCGGACCAGGATGGCGTATTAACTCGACGGGTAAGTGCGCCAGTAATCGTAACATTGCAAAGCAATGCGGATATCCACCGAGCACTGACCTGTGTACTCAAGAGCTATTCAACCCCAAATCCAATGGATCACCCTCACGTGCAAGTGCCGCAAACGCTTTTATAGAGAAACCAACTCCTGATCGCAATCGGACGATTTCAGGCCGGGCAAGTGTTGTGGACGCAGACACGATTGAAATTCATGGAATACGCATACGTATCTGGGGGATTGATGCGCCTGAAAGCCAACAGACCTGTTTAAGTCAAGTTGGAAAAGAATATCATTGTGGTCAAATTGCGGCAAACCAAATGGCCAGCTATGTTGATAGAGCTCAGCCAGTAACCTGCGAGCACCGAGATACAGATCGTTACGGTAGGATGGTCGCGTCATGCCAAACTGCAAAACACGAAGATATCGCTTCTTGGCTGGTGCAAAGGGGACATGCGCTAGACTGGCCTCTCTATTCCAGGGGCAAATTTACTAAAGAACAAGCCACAGCAAAAGCTCTTAAAGCTGGTGTTTGGCAAGGCCGGTTTATAGAACCTTGGGTCTGGCGCGCGCAAAGAAAGAATTAAGACACGACACTTTGTTATGTCGCTAAAACGGACGCTCAGTCATTGACAGTTTAGGTCAATTGACCCCCCCATTATCGCCCGCGTGTCATAAAATTCTTCGTTGTAGGTTGGCTGGTTCCTCGCTAGCCAAGCTCATCCTTCATTCATTTCGCTGTGTAAGTATTTGAAATAATACTAATGCAATGTAGACGCGAAGTATTTCGTGAGATACGTGTCTTGCCGGGCAATATTAGGGGCTTAGATGAACTGCGATGGCAGCACGCTTTGACGCATTAAACCGGCTATGGTCTTCTGTACGAGATTCAAACCACGATTTTCGAGCTTCAACCGACATCTTTCCTATTATCGATACAGAGAAAGTCAGCAAGTCTTTAGAGCTGACCGATCGTGGTCGTGACAATGGAAAGAATAACAAACCGGTCAAATCGGCCCGTTCACTTGATGATGTCGAACAGAGAATTGTGGCGAAGGTAGAGGAAGAAAAGAGAACCTCCTACCAAATTCTGGAAGATCAGTTTCATGGATTTTCCGACCGTCTTAGAAACCTTGATTTCGAAGGACAGTTCGGCCTTATCAGGCAAGCAAATTTTACAAGTCTTGCGGATTTTAAAGCTGAAGTGACAATCGGCGAGGATGAATTACATGGTCTTCGTCGTGATCTTGGCGATGCCGAGAGCGACCTGTCTTCGTTTAAGAAAAAGCATCAATTGGAGCGTACCGCGAAGGTTACTAAGCCGGGCGTCGTCTTTTTCAAGTTCGCATTGCTATTCTTGCTGCTACTGGTCGAAACAATTCTGAACGGCAATTTTTTGGCTACAGGCAACGCGCAAGGCATACTCGGCGGTGTTACTGAAGCATTCACCTTCGCTTTCCTAAACATTGGTTCGGCACTGCTCCTGTCCTTTTTTTGTGTGCGATTATTGGTACATAGAAGCCTGTTCATGAAGTTTTTGGGCTTTATAAGTCTTCTCCTATACATCGCAGTCGCTCTGGGCATTAATCTGGCACTGGCGCACTATAGTGAAGTGTCCGCTACAATATTTAGTGATGCTGGACGTGAAGTTGTCTCTCGTCTGTTTGCCAACCCGTTAGGACTTGCGGAGCTAAACTCCTGGACGCTATTTGGCGTTGGATTGATGTTCTCGCTTATTGCCTTTATCGATGGCTGCTATTTGACAGATCCGTACCCTGGATTTTCAAGCGTTCAAAAGCGCCTGCACAAGACACGAGAGAATTACGTCGATCGCAAGGGTGACTTGATCGAAAATCTCAAAGAAATTCGCGATGACCATAACGAAAAAGTCGAGGCGATTATACGAGATCTAAGCCAACGGCGGCAGGAGTCGCAGGCTATTATTGCGCATCGTGCGCGAAGTTCATCGCTTTTTATCGAGCATCAAAATCAACTCGAACGAGCTGCCAATGCTCTTTTGACGATCTATCGGGAGGCAAACCGTGAAATGCGTTCCGAACCTGAACCGAAGTATTTTTCCAGCGCTTACAAAATGGATCG
>Ga0308157_10004118_pt1 | contig 19740 bp, 22 predicted proteins | sample PhyBR1_FD_201035 | JGI IMG/M metagenome (GOLD analysis project Ga0308157, IMG submission 201035) | Phyllosphere microbial communities from UC Gill Tract Community Farm, Albany, California, United States - DLSLB.R1 | ecosystem: Host-associated > Plants > Phyllosphere > Unclassified | place: USA...
TCGCGAACGCCGAAGCCGCGGCCCAGGCCCTGACACCCGCCGTGTTCAGGACCGTGGCCGAGCTGGCGCTGCTGTTGCCGGCGGTGCCAGCGCCCGACTAGGCCTCTGCGCTCTCGGCCAGCCAGTCGCGGCAAGACTGGCGGAAATGCACGATCTTTTCTTCGGTCGCCGCGGCGAAGGCCAGCGGGGCCGGACTCCAGCTCGACTTCGGCACCAGGCGGCATACCTGGTGGTCTTCGTCGAACACCTTGCGGTTGATCTCGGCGGTCGAGGCGAACAGCGGCGCCAGCAACTGGGCCGCACGCGGGCTCGCCACGTGTGCGCCCAGCAGGCGGCTGCTGAAATGGGTGGTCGCGGCGCCGTTCGCGGCCGGCAGGAAGTGCTGCAGCGAATACGAATAGCCGTAGGTCGACGAGATCATGGTGAACGGATACAGGTAGATGCTCATATAGCCGTCGTAGGCGAAGTCGATCGCGAACTGGCGCTTGAGCGACTGCAGCTGCTTGTCCACCCTGGTGTTGCCCAGCGGCGCGCGCCACACCGAGTTGCGGCCGTGGTAGACGTTCTCGCCGGCCTGCAGGTCGAGGGCGCCCAGGGTATCCGGATGGACCATCCCGATATGGTAGGGCTCGAGCGCGTTCTCGACCGCGACCGCCCAGTAGCAGCCGAAGTCGTAGGCGTTCAGGTCGAGCCGGCCCGCGACATTGAAGCCGATGTTCTCGAGCAGGCCGGCGGTCTCGCCGAGCTGCTCGTACAGCCCCTGGCGCGGCGCGATCGCCACGAACAGGAAGTCTCCGCACCACTCCAGCAACAGGGTGTTCAGGCGCGCCGTCGACAGGTCGCAGCCGGCGAAGGCGCCGGCATCCGGCACCGTCACCCGCCCGCCGTGGAAGCTCCAGCCGTGATAGCGGCAGGTCGGCGGCTGGTTGCCGGCCGCGCCGGTATAGATGCGCGCGCCGCGGTGCGGGCACAGGTTGTCGAAGGCCACCAGCTCGCCGCCGTCGTTGAAGACGACCAGCTCGCCCAGCGGCGTGGACAGGCGCAGATAGTCGCCCGCCAGCGGCAGCTCGTTGCGGTGGCAGGCCAGGTGCCAGTGTTCGCGGAACAGTCGGGTGTCGAAATCCATGTCAGAGCTTCTTCGCCGGCAGCGCGTACATCACCGCGTTCTCGGGCACGTTGCGCATCACCACCGCGCCGGCGCCGATGCGGGCTCCGGCGCCGACCGTCACCTTGGGCAGCACGCGCGCGCCGCTGCCGAAGAAGCAGCCCTCGCCCACCTTCACCCAGCCGGTCAGGTCGACCTGGCAGCTGAGGGTCGAGAAGGCGCCCAGCACCACATCGTGGCCGACGCCGCTGAGCGCGTTAATGGCGACCAGGTCGCCGATCGTGGCATGGCTCGAGACCAGCGCCTGCGGGCAGATCACCACGCCCTCGCCCAGCACGGCGCTGCGCGCCACGGTGGCGCGCGGATGCACCAGGCGCGCGAAGCGCGCGCCGCGCGACTTGAGCAGCCCCGCCAGGCGCGCCTTGGCGGCCGGATCGCCGATCGCCATCACCAGGCGGTCGCCTTCGCGCGGAACGAAGTCGTCGATCGCGCCGAGATAGTCGAGCCGATGGCCGAAGCCGTCCAGCGCGGCGGCGCTGCTGTCGAGGAAGGCGTCGAAGGCGCGGCCGTCTTCCAGCGCCCCGTCCAGCGACCAGTCGATGAGCTCACGGGCGAAGGCGCCCGCCCCGACCAGGATCGTGCGTCCATGGTTCAGCGGCATAGATAGCCTCCGTCGACCACCATGGTGGTGCCGGTGACCCAGCGGCTGCCGGGGCCCAGCAGGAAGGCCGCGGCCTGGGCCACGTCGCCTGGCTCGCCGAAGCCCAGCAGGTGCTGGCCTTCATAGGCCTGCATCGAGGCGTCGGTGCCGGCGCGCGCCAAGCGCTCGTGCATCGGCGTGAGCACCGCCCCGGCGGCGATGGCATTGACCCGGATCCTGCGCGGCGCGAACTCGCAGGCCAGCGAGCGCACCATGCCGTCGATCCCGGCCTTGGCCGCCGAATAGGCCGCCATCCCGGCCTGGCCGGATGAACCGGCGACCGAGGACATGAACACCAGCGAGGCGCCGTCCGGCATGGCCCCGCGTCCGGCCAGGGCGCGCGCGATGCCGAGCGCCGCGAACAGCGAGCCGCCCATCACCTCGTTTACCTGCTGCTGGCGCAGCAGGCGCACCGGGCGGATGGCTTCGATGCCGGCGCCATGGAACACGCCCTGCAGGGGGCCGTGGGTTTCGACCAGCGACTTGACCCAGTCGGCGGCGCCGTCGGCGTCCTGCAGCGCGGCGCTGGCGGCCACGTGGCCGCTGCCTGTCAGGCCGGCGACGGTGGCGTCGAGCCGCGCCTGGTCGCGGCCAGCCGCGATCACGCGCGCACCGCAGCGCGACAGCAGTTCGGCGGTGGCGCGGCCGATGCCGGATGAAGCGCCGGTGACGAGATAGGTGCCGCCGGCCAGGCTGGTGTCGGTGAAGATCGTCATGGTTCGACTCATGCCTCGATGGTTTCGCAGATCTGGAGCGGGCCCACGTCGAGCGACGCGGAAGCCCAGGAGTAGCCGACCCCGAAGCCGAACATGGCCAGTCGCCGCGCGCCCGAGCGCAAGGAATCGGCCAGGTCGGTCGTCATCAGGAGCGGGATCGAGGCCGAGCTGGTGTTGCCGTAGCGGTCGATATTGAACGGCACTTTCTCGGGCGCCAGCTTCGCCTTCTTGGCCAGGTGCTTCAGCATGAACAGGTTGGCCTGGTGGAACAGGAAGGCGTCGTGCCCGTCCGCCCCGACGCCGGCATGCTCGAAGGTGCGCGCCACCAGCGGCGGCACCGAACGCAGGGTGAAATTGAAGATCTCGCCGCCATCCATGTAGAGGCTGGCCGGGTCGCGCCCGTCCAGGCGCGGATCGGCGCCCGCCACGTGTTCGCGGAAACCTCCCTGGGGCACGATCAGGTTGGCCGCGCCGCGGCCGTCGCTGCCGAGGATGAAATACGCCTCGCCTGCCGGATCGGCTTCGATCGCGGTCACCGTGCCGGCGTCGCCGAACAGCATGGCGGTGGCGCGGTCTTGCGGGTCGACGATGCGGCTCACGGTGTCGCCCACTGCCAGCAGCACGCGCCGGGCGGCGCCGCCGGCGACCATGCCCTGGGCCAGCCACAGTCCGTAGGGATAGCCGGAGCAGCCGAGGTTGACGTCGAAGGCGATGCAGCCGGGCGGCAGGCCCAGGTCGGCCTGCAGCGCGCAGGCGGTGGCCGGCAGCCGGTAGTCCGGGGTCTGCGACACGAAGATCACTGCGTCGACCGAGTCCAGCGACCAGTCCAGGCCCGCGAGCAGGCGCGCCCCGGCGGCGCGGCACAGGTCGCGCGTGCGGGCGCCACGCGGCGGCGCGACTGCACGCCGATCATCTTGACTACCTCGTCGACCGCGGCCTGGCCGAAGCGCTCGGCGAAGCCGGCGTTGTCCACCTGCTCGCGCGGCAGGCAGGACACCAGGCCCGCGATGCGCGCGCCGGTGACCTTCGCTTCACGTCCCCCGTGCATGGTCAGCCTTTCGCGGCCTGGGCGATGAGCGCGTCGATATCGGCGATCGTCGCGCACGCGGCCAGCGCGCTGCCGTCGAGCATGACGTTGTAGCAGTCGTCGACCAGTGCGATGGTCGACACCAGCGCCAGCGAGTCCCACTGCGCCTCGGCACTGTTCAATTCGAATCCAGGAGTGATGCGGGATGGGTCGACCTCGAAGATCTCGGCCATGCCTTCGTAAAATTTGCTCATTTTTTTATTCCAGTTCTAAGGTTAACAGGCAGCCGGCCCAGGAGAATCCTACGCCAAAACCAAGCAGCATCAAAGTCTTCGGGGTCGCGAAACAACCCTGCTCCCGCATCGCTTCGAGCGCCAGCGGAATCGTCGACGATACCGTATTGCCGCACTCCTCGACATGGATCGGGAAGCGCTCCGGCTCGATGCCCATCTTCTTGCGCAGCGCTTCGAGCATGAAGCGGTTAGCCTGGTGCAGCACGAAGTAGTCGATCGCGTCGCGCGCGAGGTTCGCCTTGTCCAGCAGCGCAGTGGCCGCGCGCGGCACTTCACGTAGCGAAAACGCCATGATATCGGCGCCGGCCATGTACAGGTGCTCCTGCGAGCGGACATTGCCCGATTCGTCGCTGGTTTCGCGCGCCGTGTCCGCGCTGCGCGGCGTGCGAAAGCCCCCTGCTTCGACGATCAGCTTGCCTGCTCCGCGGCCATCGGTGCCGAACACGAACGGGCCGATCGCGGGATGTGCTCCGGGATATGCGCCGCGACTGGCGCCCGGATCGGCGTCGTTCGCCACCACCGCGGTGGCGGCCGCGCCGTCGCCGAACAGGGTGCGCACGCTCTTGTCGAGCGGGTGAATGTATTTGGAGTAGGTGTCGGCGGTCAGCACCAGCACGCAGCGCGCGGCGCCGCTGTCGACCAGGCCCCTGGCCAGCGACAGGCAGTAGACGAAGCCCGAGCAACCCAGGTTGACGTCGAGCGCGCCGATGCCGGTGGCCAGGCCGAGCCGGTGCTGCAGGATGCAGGCGGTGGTCGGCAGCACATGGTCGGGCGCCTGGGTGCACAGGATCACGAAGTCGACCTGTTCGCGCTTGATCCTGCCGCGCGCGAACAGCGCTTCGGCGGCGTGGAAGGCCAGGTCGCCCGCCGTCTCGTGCGGCGCGGCGATGCGGCGGTTGCGGATACCGGTCTTCTCGAAGATCTTGTCCGCGCCCCAGCCCGGGTACAGGCGGCCCAGCTCCTCGTTGTCGAGCACGGTGGCGGGCAGGTGCCCCGCCAGGTCGGCGATGGTGGCGCGCGGCATCATGCGCCCTCCTTGACCAGGTCGATGATGCGGCGCTGGTCGCTGTCGTCCAGCGCCGGATAGATCGGCAGGCACAGCACCTGCTCGGCGGCGCGGGCCGCGACCGGCAGCCGGTCGGGAGACGCGGACGGCAGGTCGCGGTACATCGGGAAGCTCGAGATCAGCGGATAGAAATAGCGGCGCGCGATGATGCCGTGTTCCTTCAGGCGCGCGAACAGGGCGTCGCGGCCGAGCGGATAGTCGGGGCCGACCAGGATCGGGAAGTACGAAAAATTCGACTCCCGCAGCAAAGGGTCGGACGCGCTCTCATGCCAGGGCCGCACGCAGCGGATGCCGGGCACGTCGGCCAGCGCCTCGGTATAGGCGCGCGCCAGCCGGGCCCGGGCCGCGATCGCCGCCTCGACGCCCTTGAGCTGCAGCAGGCCGAAGGCGGCGTTGATCTCGCTCATCTTGCCGTTGATGCCCGGCGCGACCACGGTGGTCTCGTCGACGATCCCGAAGTTCTTGAGGCGGTCGATGCGCTGCTTGGTGCGCGCGTCGCCGCACACGATGGCGCCGCCCTCGAAGGTGTTGAACACCTTGGTCGCATGGAAGCTCAGCACCGACAAGTCGCCGCTGTTCAATACGCTCGAGCCCTCGTGGCACACCCCGAAGGCATGGGCGGCGTCATAGATCACCTTGAGATTGTAGTTGTCGGCGATCGCCGCGATCGCCCGCGTGTCGCACGGCTTGCCATAGCAGTGCACCGGCATGATCGCGGTCGTCTGGGGCGTGATCGCCGCCTCGATCCGGGCCGGGTCGAGGTTGAGCGTGTCGGGGTCGACGTCGACGAACACCGGCTTGATGCCGTTCCACAGCAGCGAGTGCGAGGTCGCGACGAAGGAATACGGCGTGGTGATCACCTCGCCCGTGATGCGCAGCGCCTGCAGCGCCGTGAGCAATGCCAGGGTGCCGTTGGCGAACAGGCAGATGTGCTCCACCCCGAGGTAGCGGCACAGTGCTTCCTCGAGCTGCTGGTGGAACGGCCCGCCGTTGGTCAGTATGCGGTTTTCCCAGATCTGCTCGAGATAGGGATAGAACTGGTCCAGCGGCGGCATGTCCGGCTGGGTCACATAGATCGGCTTGCGCTGGCTCATGTCCTTCCCTCTCCTTAACCAACCGTTCCCACGATCGACACGTCGCGGTTCTCGGGAATCTCGTTATACGACAGCACGTGCAGCCCCGGCGCGAACAGGCGCGCGTAGCGCGCCAGCAGCGGGCGCACCTGCGGCAGCACCAGCAGCAGCGGCGGCGTGTGCTGCTGCTTCATCTGCTCGCGCGCCACCGGCATATTAATCTGGAGTTGCGACAGCAGTTGCGGATCGATCGGGTAATTGTCGAGCACCACCTTGCCGCCGCCATTCTGGCGCGCCTGGTTCAGGGAGCCGAGCAGCATGTTCTCGAGTTCGGCCGACAGGTTAAAGGCCGGCATGTCCTTCTTCTTGCCGAACAGGCCCGAGACGATCTGGCGCCGCAGCGCGCAGCGCACCTCGGCCGCCAGCAGGATCGGATCCTTGGTGGTCTCGCTGCTGTCGAGCAGCGTGGTGGCGATCGCCACGATGTCCTTCAGCGACACGCCCTCGAGCAGCAGCACGCGGAACACGCGCAGCAGCTGGGTATGGGTCAGCGCCTTGTCCAGCGCCGCCGCCAGCTTGGGCGACAGGGCCGTCAGGCGCTCCATGATGGCCGGCACGTCCTCGTGGCGGAACAGCTCGTGCAGGTATTCGCGCACCACCTTCGAGACGTGGGTCGCGATCGCGCTCGGCACCTCGATCACCTGGTAGCCCAGGCCCAACGCATGCGCCTTTTGATCCGGGGCGATCCAGGTGATGGCCATGCCGTAGGCCGGCTCGATGCCGGGCACGCCATCGAGTTCGCCGTACACGTTCGGCGACGGGATCGCCATCAGGTGGTCGGGCATCACCTCGGCCTCGGCCACCACCGTGCCCGACAGGCTGATCGCATACTGCGTCGGCCGCAGCGCCAGGTCGTCGCGCACCGAGATCGGCGGCAGCAGCATGCCCATCTGCTCCGACAGGCTCTGGCGCACGCCCTTGATGCGCTTGTGCAGCGGCTCGCCCTGGGCGCGGTCGAGCATGCCGACCAGCTTGTAGCCGACCGCCAGCGTCACCGGCTGCACCACCGGCAAGGCCTGCCAGTCGAGATCCGGCGCCCGCTCGTCGCGCAGCGCGGCCTCGATCTTGGCCACCCCGGCGTTATCGGGCGCCAGCACCCGCTGGCCGACCTTGTAGCCGGCGAAGGCCAGCACCGCGGCCGCCACCGTGAAGAACAGCCATGGCATGCCCGGCACCACCGCCAGCAGCAGCATGATGCCGGCCGCCGAATACAGCACCCCCGGCTGGGCCAGCACCTGGCTGCCGACCTGCTGCTCCAGGTCGCCCGACTCGCCGATGCGGGTTACCAGGATCGCGGCCGCGGCCGACAGCATCAGCGCCGGGATCTGGGCCACTAGGCCGTCGCCGATGGTCAGCAGCGCGAACACGCGGAAGGCGTCGCCCAGCGCGAGGTCGTACATCAGGGCGCCGATCGCGACGCCGCCCACCAGGTTGATGATCAGGATCAGGATCGAGGCAATCGCGTCGCCGCGCACGAACTTCGAGGCGCCATCCATCGCGCCATAGAAGTCGGCTTCGGCAGCGACATCCTTGCGCCGGATGGTGGCCTGCTCCTGGTTGATCAGGCCCGCGTTCAGGTCGGCGTCGATCGCCATCTGCTTGCCGGGCAGCGCGTCCAGCGTGAAGCGCGCCGAGACCTCGGAAATGCGCTCGGCGCCCTTGGTCACCACGATGAAGTTGACGATCATCAGGATGATGAAGATCACCAGGCCGACCACGAAGTTGCCGCCGATGACCACGTTGCCGAAGGCTTCGATCACCTGGCCGGCCGCGTGCGTGCCTTCGTGGCCGTGCAGCAGCACGACCCGGGTGGAAGCGACACTGAGCGCCAGGCGCATCAGCGTGGCGCCCAGGATCACGGTCGGGAACACCGCGAAGTCGAGCGGCCGCTTGGCCGTCACCGCGACCAGGATCACGATCAGCGACAGCACGATATTGAAGGTGAACAGCACGTCCAGCAGCACCGGCGGCAGCGGCAGCATGATCATGCCCAGGAGCGCGATCAGGAATACCGGGGCGGCGAACTTGTGCCGTCGCAGCTCGCCGATAAACGCGTTGAAGGTATCCGTGAAATTCATGCTTTGGCCTCGGAGAGATGAGATGGCACGTCCATCTCGTGGGGGAACCGCGGGGGCGCCTGGCGCCGGCCCGAACGGAACGCGTTCAGTTGCAAGACGTAGTTCAGCACCTGCGACACCGCCTGGTACAACTGGGCCGGGATCTGCTGCTGCACCTGGCTGGTGTTGTAGATCGCGCGCGCCAGCGGCGGCAGGGTCAACGTCTCGATGTTATTTTCCCTTGCCACGCGGCGGATGTAGAGCGCCATCTCGTCGACGCCCTTGGCCACCACGAACGGCGCCTCGGCGCGGTCGGTGTCGTACTTGAGCGCCACCGCGTAGTGTTCGGGATTGACGATCACCACGTCGGCGGTCGGCACGGTGCTGCGCACGCTGCGCCGGGCCAGCTGCTGCTGCAGCTGGCGGATGCGCTGCTTGACCTCGGGCCGGCCCTCGGCGCTCTTGTGTTCTTCCTTGATTTCCTGCTTGCTCATGCGCTGGTTGCGCATGAACAGGTAGTGCTGCACCGGCACGTCGATCATGGCGAACACCACGAACACCGCCACCATGGCCATCAGCCCGTCCAGCGCCAGGCTGCTGCCGGCGGCCACGGCATCGGGCAGCGGCATGCGCTGCAATTCGACATAGCCCTTCAGGCCGGCGCGCGAGACCATCCACAGCACCACGCCCAGCATGACGGCCTTGGCGAACGAGGTGGCGAAGCCGACCCAGTGCTTCTGGGAAAACAGGTTGCCCAGGTTGGTGATCGGGCTGAAGCGGCTGAACTTGGGCATCAGGTTCTTGCTGCTGGCGATGAAGCCTCCCGGCACCGCCCCGGCCGCGATGATCGCGAGCGGCACCGCCGCCAGCGGCAGCACCATCTTCACCAGCAGCACGAGCGCGGCGCCGAACACGGTCGACAGCGCGTTTTCCAGGTCGCCGGCGGCGCCCATGGGCACGAACACCAGCCGGAACAGGTGGCGCATGTCGTCCAGGTAGGTCGGCGCCATCAGCGCGAACAGCTTCAGGCTGACCAGGATGCCGACCGCCGTCGCCAGGTCGCGCGAACGCACCACCTGGCCTTCCTGGCGCGCCTTGCGCAGTTTCTGGGCCGAGGGCTTTTCGGTCTTGTCGCCGCCGCTGCCGCTATCCGCCATGGGCCATCCTCATCTGCTCGGTCAGCATCTCCAGCACCTGGTTGGTCATGGAGACATAGTGGTCGGGGATGAAGCGCACCAGCTGGAACAGCATCAGGAGGCCGAAGATCGTCACCAGCGCGAAGCCGAGCGAGAACAGGTTCAGGCTGGGCGCGACCCGGTTCAGGAAGCCGAAGCCCATCTGCACCACCATGGTCGAGAACACGATCGGCAGCGCCAGCAGGACCGCGGCGGCGAAGATCCAGCCGACGTTGAGCGCCACCGCCTCGAGCAGCATGGGCTGGAAGCCGGAACCGACTGGCCAGGCATGGAAACTCTGGCCCAGCACCGCGACCAGCACCAGGTGGCCGTCGATGGCGAAGAACACCAGCATCGCCACCAGCGACATCAGGCCCGAGATCACATCCGATACCTGGCCGTTGATGGGGTCGTTCATCTGGGCCATCGAGAAGCCGATCTGGCTCGAGGTCAAAAAGCCGAGCATCGAGACGGCCGCCATCGCGAACTGCAGGGCCAGGCCCAGCACGCCGCCGATCACGGCCTGCTCGAGCATCGCCACCACGCCGGCCAGCGAAAACGGATCCGGCATCGCCATCCCGGCGCGGGTGGTCAGGGGCAGCATCAGGAACGACAGCACCATCGCCAGCAACACGCGCACCGGTATCGGGATGGCGCCGTCGCCCAGCACCGGGGCGGTGACCATCATCGCCATGATGCGGCAGAACGGCCACCACAGGGCGCCGATCAGCGGCAGCAGGAAGCCGAACAGCTCCATTTCGCGCCTAGCCCGCGACGAGGGTGGCGGCGCGCTGGAACACCGAGACGCAGTAGTCCATCAGCTTGGACGTCATCCAGTGCCCGGCCAGGATCACCGCCAGCAGGGTCACCAGGAGGCGCGGCAGGAAACTCAGGGTCTGCTCGTTGATCTGGGTGGCGGCCTGGAACAGCGCCACCACCAGGCCCGTCAGCAGGCCCGGGATGACCAGCACCATCACCAGCAGCATCACGATCTGCAGGGCCTCGACCACCAGGTCGACGGCAATATCGGGACTCATGTGCGTCGCTCTTTCACAGGTTCGCTAATAGCCGTGGATGCTGCCCACCAGGGTGCTCACCGTGAGCGTCCAGCCATCGACCAGCACGAACAGCAGCAGCTTGAACGGCAGCGAGATCACCAGCGGCGACAGCATCATCATGCCCATCGCCATCAGCACCGAGGCCACCACCAGGTCGATGATCAGGAACGGGATGAACAGCATGGCCCCGATCTGGAACGCGGTCTTCAGCTCGGACAGCACGAAGGCCGCCAGCTTGACCGGAAAGCTGTGCTGCTGCGGCTGCGCATAGGCCGGTTCGCCCGCCAGGCGCGCGACCTGGGCCAGCGACGCCTTGCTGGTCTGGGCCAGCATGAAGCGCGACAGCGGGACTTCGGCGATGCGCAGCGCCTGTTCCAGGCCGATCTTGTCCTGGTCGTAGGGCAGGAAGGCTTCTTTCCACACCTGCTCGCCGATCGGACGCATCACCAGGATGGTCAGGATCAGGGCGATGCCGGTGATGATCCGGGTCGGCAGGCCCTGCTGCAGGCCGAGGGCCTGGCGCAGCAGCGACAGCACGATCACGAAGCGGGTAAAGCAGGTCATCATCATGATCATCACGGGCAGCAGCCCGAGCAGGGTCATGATGACCAGGATCTGCGACTTGACGCTCATGCCGGAGCTGGTCGCGTCGGCGCCCGGGATGACGCCGGCCAGCAGGTCCTGGTTCTGGGCAAGCGCCGGCGCCGACAGCAACAGGCCGCCCAGCAGCAGCGCAGCCGCGGCCGCGCCGCGGGTGCTGCGCGTCATGGCGCGAGCATGTCCAGGTTCAAGCCGTCCAGGTCGATCACCTTCAGGCCGTACTGCTCGCCCGCGACCACCACTTCGGCGCGCCCGATCGGGGTGCCGTTGACCTTGATCACCAGCGGCTCGCCGGCCAGCGAATCGAGCGGCAGCACCGACGACGGCTGGATCTCCATCAGTTCCTGCAGCGAGACGCGGGCCGACCCGACCTCGAGGGTCAGGGTCACCGGGATCCGCCGCATCATCTGCGGCAGCTGGCGGGAGGCGTTGCGGCCGGCCGTGGCGGTCGCCTGTTCGACGCCGTCGAGATCATCGATGATCACGTCGCCGGCCAGTTGCTCGTTGAGGTTCATGTCCATTATTCGGCATCTTCAAATGAGGTTAAACACAGCTTGCCCTTGTGCTCGGCCACCGCGGCCGTGAACAGGCGGGAATCGTCCAGCAGCACGTCGGCGCGGCCGACCGAGACCGGGATCACGTCGCCGATCTTCAGGCCGAACAGCGCGGCCAGGGTCACTTCCTTGCTGACCAGGCGCCCTTCGAGCTTCACCTGCAGGTGCGACGCCAGCGGCTCGCGCGCCATGCGCGGGCCGGCGCCGCGCGCGCCGTTGCGTTCGGCCATCAGGCCCTGCAGCACATGGGCCATCAAACCATGGTCCAGGCCGATCCACAGGCGGCCTTCGGGCGCCACCAGGCCGGGTTCGTCGGATTCGCGCCGGCCGTACTGGGCGCGCAGCACGGCGCGGATCACCCAGCCGGACTTGCCCGGCGCGCTGGCCGGCACGATCGAGGCGCCCACTTTCGCCAGCCGCGGCGCGGCCGGTGCAGTCGGCGCTGCCGTCAATGCAGCAGCGCCGGCAGCCGCCAGGCCTTCCGCGATCCTTTCGTCGACCAGGGTCGCCACCTGCTGGGCCAGGGTCGCGGCCAGCCGCTCCTCGGTCGCGGTCACGCGTTCGATATGGGGGTCGCGCTGCGGCGCGGCGTTCGGGCCCTGGGTGCGGCGCGCATAGCGCCCTTCCAGCAGGCCCAGCGACAAGCTGCGCTCGAAGGCGACCGCGGCCTGGCCGTAGGGACCGCCCACGCCCAGCCAGCGCAGGCTGCGGTCATCGGGGGCGCGCTCGAACGCCAGGCTCTCGAGGCGGTAGGCGCCCCAGTAGCGGCGACCTCCGGGCGAGACCATGGCGGCGCCCAGCGCCTCGGCCAGGCGGGTGGCGAAGGCCGGCAGCAGGTGCACCGGGCGGCCCAGCAGGCAGGGATCGAGCACCTGGAAGTCACGCGAGCGGTCTGGTTGATTAATCGACATGTTTGTTGACTGAAAATTACGTTTCGATGACAGCTTTTCATTCCCCACAGCAACAATTATACAGGGAAGTCACTCGCAGCAACTTTGACATTCTCCTTTGATTTCCAACTTGCCCTACGGTAATATCGTGCTGTCGCACCGCAACAACTCGGCCCTTCTCCTCTGGCGTCAGAGGGAGAAACAGTAGCCTGACGGAAGTCAAACGATAAAAACAAACGTTCGTTCGTTGATCGGTTTTCAAGATTTTCTTACCAAGATGCATCGGCACGAAGCGAAAAGCAGTAACTTTTTGTCGCTCTCCAACAACAACGCTTTGAATGGGAACCACGATGGCAACTGAACTTGCCGGCCTGATCCGGGCCGACCTGGCGCAACTGACCAACGACGCTAACCGCCTGGCGATCGCCCCCGCCGCCAATTCCTTCGCCGAACTCGGCGCCCGCGGCGCCGGAGCCGACAACGCCTTTTCGTTTACCCAGGTCATGAAGACCGCCCTGGATAACGTCAATGCCCAGGACCAGGCCGCCGGCGCAAAGGTGGCCGCGGTCGAAGCCGGCAAGAGCGACGACCTGGTCGGCGCGATGCTGGCCAGCCAGCAAGCGAGCCTGTCATTCTCGATGCTGATGCAAGTTCGCAACAAAGTCATGACGGCGGTCGACGAGCTGATCAAGCTCCCGGTCTGATTTCCCTAGATAAGCGATTCATCCGTGATCTCCTCCCTCAAATCCGCCGTCGGTGGCAAGCTGACCCTGCCCTCGCTGCCGCCGCTGCTGCGCAATAACCTGCCGCTGATGCTCGGCCTGGCCGTGGCCCTCACCGCCGCCATCATGATGTATCTGTGGCAGGACCAGTCCAGCTACAAGCCGGTGTTCGGCGCGCGCGAGAAAGTCGTGGCCGCCGACATGATGACGGTGCTCGAAGCCGAGCAGATTCCCTACCGTGTCCACCCCGAGAGCGGCCAGGTGATGGTGCCCGCGGCGAGCCTGGGCAAGGTGCGCATGCTGCTGGCCGCCAAGGGCGTGACCGCCCAGTTGCCGGCCGGCCTGGAACTGATGGACCGCAACGACCCGCTGGGCGTGTCGCAGTTCGTGCAGGACGTGCGTTTCCGGCGCGGCCTGGAAGGCGAGCTGGCGCAGAGCATCCTGACCATGGATGCCATTGCCTCGGCGCGCGTGCACCTGGCGATCGCCAAGACCAGCTCCTTCGTCACCGCCAATACCGACGGCAATTCGGCCTCGGTGGTGGTCACCGTCAAGCCGGGCCGCGCGCTGTCCAACGAGCAGGTGGCGGCCATCGTCAACCTGGTCTCGGGCAGCGTGGCCGGTCTCCAGCCGCAGCGCGTATCGCTGGTCGACCAGGCCGGCAATCTGCTGTCGGCGCGGGTCGACCTGGAAGGCGGCTTCGACGGCGCAACGCAAGGCGACGCCGCCTCCAAGCGTTTCACCGACGAGGTGCGCTCCAACGTCAACGACCTGCTGGCGCCGATCCTGGGCGTGGACAACTACAAGGTCAGCGTCACCGCCGCGGTCGACAACGACCGCATCGAAGAGACCCAGGAAAAATACGGCGAAGCGCCGAAGGTCACCAGCGAAGCGATGCGCGAAGAGATGGAGAAGAACCGCATGGCGCTGGGCGTGCCCGGCACCCTGTCGAACCGCCCGCCGGCGCAGGCCAATCCCGACGCCGCCGAGGGCGAGGCGCCGCCGGACAATGCCGACGACGGCAGCGCGCGCAAGAACGCCACCACCCGCCAGTACGCCTATGACCGCGCGATCACCCAGATCAAGCGCGAGCGCGGCCGCCTCAAGAAGCTGTCGGTGGCGGTGGTGCTGAACAATGCCAGCGCCGCCAACGGCCAGGCCTGGACCCCGGCCGAGCTGGCGAACGTCAGGACCATCCTGGCCGGCGGCCTGGGCATCGACGCCGCGCGCGGCGACGTGCTGGCCGTCTCGAGCCTGAAATTCCCGGCCGCCCCGGTGGCCCAGGAATGGTGGCAGGAACGCGACAACGTGGTCGACATGACCAGCTACGCGCTGTGGGCGCTGGGCGCGATCCTTGCCTACTTTTTGCTGGCCCGCCCGCTGCTGCGTGCGGTCACCACGCGCCTGGCGCCACAACCGCCGCTGATGCCGGCCGCGCCGGCCCTGCCGGGTAGCGCCGGCGCTGCGGCCGGCGAGGCGCTGCCCGCCGGCGTGGCCGCCCTCGGCGCACCGGATGGCGCGGCTACCGCGGCCCGTCCCGGCGCCGTGGTCCCGCTGCTCGAGAACTACGACCTGCCCCCGAGCGGTTCGGCGGTGGACGTGATGGTCGACCACCTGAAAGTCCTGGCCGGCAAGGAGCCCGAGCGCGTTGCCGAAGTCGTCAAACAATGGGTACAGAAAAAACATGGCCGACCAGAATAACTACGAGGACGACGACAGCGTCGCCCTGACCCCGGTCGAACAGGCCGCCATCGTGCTGCTGTCGATCGGTGAGGAGCAGGCGGCCGCGGTGCTGCGCTGCCTCGAGCGCGATGAGTTGATGGAGCTGACCCAGGTGATGTCGCGCATGAGCGGCATCAAGGTCGACGCCGTCAAATCGGCGCTCCAGTCGTTCTTCGACGACTACCGCCAGCAAAGCGGCCTGCACGGCGCCTCGCGCAGCTACCTCAAGCGCTCGCTCGACCTGGCGCTGGGCAGCGACATCGCCAACAGCGTGCTCAATACGATCTACGGCGACGCGATCCGGCCGATGATGGCGCGCCTGCAATACGCCTCGCCGCGCTGGCTGGCCGAATTCGTTTCGAGCGAGCACGTGCAGATGCAGGCCGTGTTCCTGGCATTCCTGCCGCCGGCGCTGGCGTCGCAAATCCTCGAGGCGCTGCCGGTCGAGGGTCGTGAGCTGGTGCTGTTGAACATGGCGCGCCTCGACGAGATCGACCGCGACGTGCTGCACGAGCTCGAAGAACTGGTCAACCGCTGCCTGGCCGCGCTCGATACGCAAAGCGCCAGCGTGGAAGGCGTGCGCCAGGTGGCCGACATCCTCAACCGCCTGCAGGACAACCGCGCCGGCATGGTCGAACTGCTGCGCGCCCACGATCCCGAGGTGGTGTCGCAGATCGAGATGTCGATGTACGACTTCTTCATCCTGTCGCGCCAGACCGAGCAAGTCATCACCCGCCTGCTCGACGACGTGCCGCTCGAGCAGTGGGCGATCGCGCTCAAGGGCGCCGAGGCGCCGCTGCGCGACGCCATCCTGGCCGCCATGCCGCGCCGCCAGGCCCAGAGCTTCGAGGACCTGATGCGCCGTTCGGGCCCGGTCCCGATGTCGCGCATCGAGCAGACCCGGCGCGAGATCATGGCCACCGTCAAGGAACTGGCCGACGCCGGCGAGATCGACATCCAGCTGTTTGCCGAGGCGACCGCGGAATGAAGCAGTTCAGGTCCTTTCACTTCCCGCCCCTGCACCAGGTCAGCAAGGCGCGCCCGAGCGGTTCGGACGGCGCCGGCTCGACCGAGGAATGGCAGAGCGCGCTGGCCGACGGCTACCGCCAGGGACAACGCGAGGGCTATGAGGCCGGCCTCGACCAGGGCCGCGCCGAAGGTTATCCGCGCGGCGAGGCCGAGGGCCGCGAACAGGGACGCGAAGAAGGCCGCGCCGCGGCGCTGGCCCGCTTCGACGCGCTGGCGGGCCCGGTCGACGCCATGCTCGAAGGCCTGGCGCAGCTGAAATCCGACCTGCGCGCGACCCAGCGCAACGAAGTCGTCGAGCTGGTCGGCAAGATCGCGCGCCAGGTGATCCGCGCCGAACTGGCGCTGCAGCCGGTGCAGCTGCTGGCCCTGGTCGAAGAAGCGCTGTCGGTGATGCCGCCCTCGCGCGAGGAAGTCGAAGTCTTCCTCAATCCCGAAGAACTGCGCCGCGTGCAGGAACTCGATCCCAAGCGCGCGCGCGCCTGGACCCTGCTGCCGGATCCGGCGCTGGCGCCGGGCGAGTGCCGCGTGCGCTCGGGCGACAATGAAGTCGACGCCGGCTGCCAGGGCCGCCTGGCGGCGGTGATGGAGCAGGTCCACGACCAGCTCATGGCCGAGGAACCGGCGGCATGATGGCCCTGGCCGACTCCCTGCGCGCGGTCGACATCGGCGCGGTGCCGGTGGCGACGCCGACCGGACGCCTGGTGGGCGCCCAGGGGCTGCTGCTCGAATCGGTCGGCTGCCGCCTGCATACCGGCCAGCGCTGCCGCATCGAGACCGTCGACGGCGAGTGGCTCGACGCCCAGGTGGTGGGCTTCCGCGAAAAAGTGTCGTACCTGATGCCGTTCAAGAAGGCAGTGGGCCTGTCCACCGGCGCGCGCGTGCTGCCCGTGCCCGAGAAGAGCGACCTGATGATCGGCCCGAGCTGGCTGGGCCGCATGGTCAACGGCCTGGGCGAGCCGATCGACGGCCTGGGCCGCCTCGGCGGCGACCAGCCCCTGTCGACCACCCCGCCGCGCGTCAATCCCCTCAAGAAGACCCCGGTCGAGGAACCGCTCGACGTCGGCGTGCGCGCGATCAATTCCATGCTCACCATCGGCAAGGGCCAGCGGGTCGGCCTGATGGCCGGTTCCGGGGTCGGCAAGTCGGTGCTGCTGGGCCTGATCACGCGCCAGACCGTGGCCGACGTGATCGTGGTCGGCCTGATCGGCGAGCGTAACCGTGAGGTGCGCGAGTTCGTCGAACGCTCGCTGGGCCCCGACGGCCTCAAGCGCTCTGTGCTGGTCGTGGCGCCGGCCGACGAGAGCCCCCTGATGCGCGTGATGGCGACCGAAATGTGCCATGCGATCGCCGCCCATTTCCGCGACCGCGGCCTGAACGTGCTGCTGCTGTGCGATTCGCTGACCCGCTACGCGATGGCGCTGCGCGAGGTGGCGCTGTCGCTGGGCGAGCCGCCGGCCACGCGCGGCTATCCGCCGTCGGTGTTTTCGAATATGCCGCAACTGGTCGAATCGGCCGGCAATGGCGAGCACCCGCAAGGCAGCATGAGCGCCATTTATACGGTGCTGGCCGAAGGCGACGACCAGCAGGATCCGGTGGTCGATTCGGCGCGCGCGATCCTCGACGGCCACATCGTGCTGACCCGCGAGCTGGCCGAGCGCGGCCACTATCCGGCGATCGACGTCGCCCAGTCGATCTCGCGCTGCATGGCGCAGGTGGTGCCGCAAGAACATGCGCTGGCCGCGCGCAAGCTGAAAGCCGCGATGGCGCGCCATGCGCGCGTGCGCGACCTGATCCCGCTCGGCGCCTATGTGCCGGGCGCCGATCCCGAGACCGACCGCGCGGTGCAGCTGCAGCCGCAGATCGAGGCCTTCCTGTGCCAGGGCACGCGCGAGGAAGCGCCGATGGATGGCTGTGTCGCGGCCCTGACCGGGATGATGGCATGAGGACGGGCGCATGAAACGGCAAAACACCATTCGCAGCCTCGATACCCTGGTGCAGTTGCGTTCGACGCAAGTGGACCGCCTGCAGGCCGACCTGGCCAGCCAGGAAGCGACCCGGGTGCGCTACCAGGTCAACCTCGAGCGCCTGGCGCTGCTGGCCGAAGGCAGCGGCGCCTCGGGCGCCAAGCTGGCGCTGAACCCGGCGCTGGCCTTGAATTGCGGCGCCTACAAGCAGGGCGTGCTGGCGCTGGCCGACAGCCACCGGGTCGACCTGTCGCTGCACGAAGCGAATATGGCGGTGGCGCAGGACCGCCTGAAGGATGCCTGGGTGCGGCGCGAGCTGCTGGGCAAGGTGCTGGTGCGCGAGCAGGATGCGCTGGCAGTCGAACAGGAGCGCGCCACCAGAAAGCGCGAAGACGATATCGCCACCCAATCGTGGATGGCCGGAAAACCGGGCGGCCTGGCCGCGGCTTGAACGACATAGACGAATAGACCAAGGAGCACTCATGGCAACTGCAATCACCGCACCAACCTACGACCCGATCCCGACCGCGAACGACCTGGCCGACAAGTTCATCGCCGCGCGCCAGCAGATCCTGAACAACCAGACCAAGAGCGCGGCCGCCACCGAGAAGGGGCTGGCCGACCTGAATTCGGCGCTGTCCGCCTTCCAGACCAGCCTGGCCGCGCTCACCGGCCTGAACAAGACCATGTACGCGCAGTCGGCGGTCTTCAGCAATACCGCGCTCGGCAGCGCCACCGCCAGCAGCACCGCCGCCCCGGGCACCTATGCGTTCTTCGTCAAGCAGCTGGCGGCCGTCAGCCAGGTGTCGTACACCGGCCTGACCGATAACGCCGGCGTCGGCGGCAAGCTGACCGTGAACATGGGCGGTACGGCCGCTTTCGAGGTGAACATGACCGCCGCCGACGCCGACGGCAACGGCACCTTGACCACGCGCGAGCTGGCCGCCGCGATCAACGCCGCCACCGGCAACGACGGCAAGCTGACCGCCTCGGTGATCAACACGGGCGGCACCGCCGAACTGGTCCTGACCTCGAAGGAAACCGGCGCCAACACCGCGATCACGCTCAACACCAGCCTGGTCACGGGCGGCTCGAGCCTGGCCGCCGCCAATGCCGATCCGGCGCGGCGCCGTGTAAACTCGGTCGCCCAGGACGCCGAGATCCGGGTCGGCTCCGAGAACGGCACGCCGATCGTCCAGGCCAGCAATACCTTCACCGCCATCGACGGCGTCAAGATGACCTTCACCAAGGTCCAGGCCAGCGGCGAACAGCCGTTCACGCTGGCCATCGGCCAGGACGACAAGGCCACCACCGACAACGTCAAGGCCTTCATCGAGGCCTTCAACAAGCTCAGGAACGTGCTCAAGACGCTGACCAAGCCGGGCGACAAGGCCAATAACATCGCCGGCGGCGCCTTCGCCAACGATGGCGGCGTGCGCGCGCTGAACGACCGCCTGACCGCCCTGCTGCGCCCTGGCGGCGCCGAATCGCTGGCCAGCTACGGCATCGTCGCCACCCGCAGCGGCACCCTGGAACTGGACGAGGACCGCCTGCTGGCCCAGCTGGCGCGCGATCCGACCGGCCTGGACGCGGTGATCGGTTCGACCGCGGCGTCGTCGCCGGGCGGCGTCGCGGGCGGCCTCGACAAATACCTGAAGACCTGGAACAACACCGTCAACGGCCAGATCAAGCTGCGGCGCGAACAGACCACCACCCTGCAGACCAGGCTCGCCGACCGCCAGGCTACGCTCGACCTGCAGCACAAGGCGGCCTACGACCGCTACCTGAAGCAGTTCACGCAGCTGCAGGCCATGCAGGGCCAGATGAACCATAACGTGTCCTTGTTCGATGCCCTGTTCGGCAACGACAAGGACTGAAGAGAGCCTATTTATCATGTCCTATCAGGAAGCCTACGGCGGCTACCACGCC
>Ga0308157_10004119_pt1 | contig 19738 bp, 10 predicted proteins | sample PhyBR1_FD_201035 | JGI IMG/M metagenome (GOLD analysis project Ga0308157, IMG submission 201035) | Phyllosphere microbial communities from UC Gill Tract Community Farm, Albany, California, United States - DLSLB.R1 | ecosystem: Host-associated > Plants > Phyllosphere > Unclassified | place: USA...
GTTGTACCACGTGCGGTCGATGTCGATACGGGCGGTCGAGCCGAGGACGTGCGCCGTGTTCGCGCCCGCGCTGCGCGAAGACGACACGGTCGTCGACAGGGCGCCGGAGGCGTGCGCCATCACGGTCGCCACCTCGGTGTCGGCTCCCGTATCGCCGATCCGCGCGGACGCTTTGATCGAGACCGGCTCGCCCAGGATGTCCCACGCGAACGAGATCGGGTAGATGCCGAGGTCGAGCAGCGCGCCCCCGCCGAGCGCGAGCGCGTTGAGGCGGTGCGCCGGATCCGTCGAGATCGACTGCGTGTGGTCGGCAGAGACCGCGCGTACCTCGCCGATCGTGCCGGCGGCGATGATCTCGCGGATCCGCGCCATCATCGGCAGGTAGCGGGTCCACATCGCCTCCATCGCGATGAGGCCGTTCTTCGCTGCGAGATCGCGGATCTCCTCGGCCTCGGCCTGCGTGAGCGTGATCGGCTTCTCGATCAGCACGTGCTTGCCGCCGGAGAGCGCGAGGCGCGCCGCTTCGACGTGCTGCGGATGGGGCGTTGCGATGTAGATCGCGTCGACGCCGGGATCCTCAGCGAGCGCCTCGTACGTGCCGTGCGCCGCGGGGATCTCGAATTCGCGCGCGAACGCATCGGCCGACTGCGAGGAGCGCGACCCGACCGCGGCGACCATGAGGCCGGCGGTGATGAGGTCGGCGGTGAACTTGCGTGCAATGCCGCCGGTGGCGAGTATTCCCCATCGAAGTGTCATGATTCGACATTAGCGCTGATGCTCAGCAGCGCAGGAGTGATCGTTTGCACCGCGGGAGCAGCGCGCGGGGCGTTCCCGTGACGCAAACGGATCCTCGTTGGTGAGCGAATGTGCGTTTGCGTCACCGGAGCTGAGGCGCACTGCGTTCTCGTGACGCGAACGGATCCCCGTTGGGCGCGGAAAGTGCGTTTGCGTCACCGGAAGCGGCGGGGCGCCGCTGGTGACGCAACGGGGCCTCCTTGGCGGGGCGGCGTGCGATTGCGTCACGGGAGGTGAGACGCGATGCGTTCTCGTGACGCAAACGGATCCTCGCCAGCAACGGAACGTGCGTTTGCGTCACCGGAAGCGGCGGGGCGCCGCTGGTGACGCAACGGGGCCTCCTTGGCGGGGCGGCGTGCGATTGCGTCACGGGAGGCGAGGCGCGATGCGTTCTCGTGACGCAAACGGATCCTCGTCAGCAACGGAACGTGCGTTTGCGTCACCGGAGCCGGGCGGGGCTCGGCCGCGAGCCGAGCGCGCCTCGGCAGGACGCCGAACGGGCCGGCCCCCCCCGAAAAGGGGAGACCGGCCCGCTCGGTTCGGATCAGAACTGGTCGATCGCGGCGTTCAGCGTCGCCGACGGGCGCATCACGGCGCTCGTCTTGGCCTCGTCGGAACGGTAGTAGCCGCCGATGTCGGCGGGCCGACCCTGCACGGCGAGCAGCTCGTCGACGATCGTCTGCTCGTCCCGCGTGAGCTGGGCGGCGAGCGGGGCGAACGCCGCCGACAGCGCGGCGTCGTCCGAGGCCGCGAGCTCCTGAGCCCAGTACAGCGCGAGGTAGAAGTGCGAGCCCCGGTTGTCGATCGTACCGAGCTTGCGGCCCGGCGAACGGTCGTTCTCGAGGAACGTCGCGGTCGCCTTGTCGAGCGTCACCGCGAGCGTCTGCGCGTTCGCGTTGTCGGTCGTGCGGGCGAGGTGCTCGAACGACGCGGCCAGCGCGAAGAACTCGCCGAGCGAGTCCCAGCGCAGGTAGTCCTCTTCCACCAGCTGCTGCACGTGCTTCGGCGCGGATCCGCCGGCGCCCGTTTCGAACAGCCCGCCGCCCGCCATGAGCGGAACGATCGAGAGCATCTTGGCCGACGTGCCGACCTCGAGGATCGGGAACAGGTCGGTGTTGTAATCGCGCAGCACGTTTCCGGTCACGGAGATCGTGTCGAGCCCCTGGCGGATGCGCTCGAACGACACCCTGGTCGCCTCCGCGGGCGCGAGGATGCGCAGGTCGAGGCCCTCGGTCTTGTGGTCTGCGAGGTACTCATTCACCTTCGCGATCAGGTTCGCGTCGTGCGCACGGTTCTCGTCGAGCCAGAAGATCGCGGGAGTGTCCGACAGGCGGGCGCGGGTGACGGCGAGGCCGACCCAGTCGCGGATGGGGGCGTCCTTGGTCTGGCAGGCGCGCCAGATGTCGCCGCGCTCGACTGCGTGCTCGATGATCGTCTCGCCCGCGGCCGTGACGATGCGCACGGTGCCGTCGGCGGGGATCTCGAACGTCTTGTCGTGCGAGCCGTACTCCTCGGCCTTCTGCGCCATGAGGCCCACGTTGGGAACGGTGCCCATGGTGGCGGGGTCGAGCTTGCCGTTCGCCTTGCAATCCTCGACCGCGGCGTCGTAGACGACCGCGTACGACGAGTCGGGGATCACGGCGAGCGTGTCCTGCTCGGCGCCGTCGGCGTTCCACATCTTGCCGCCGCCGCGGATCATCGCCGGCATCGAAGCGTCGATGATGACGTCGCTCGGCACATGCAGGTTCGTGATGCCCTTGTCGGAGTTGACCATCGCGACGGCGGGGCCGTCGGCGAGTGCGCGGTCGAATGCGGCGCGGATCTCGGATCCGTTCGGGAGCGCATCGAGGCCCGCGAAGATCGCGCCGAGTCCGTCGTTGGCCGACAGGCCCGCCTCGGCGAGGTCGGATCCGTACTGCGCGAACACGCCGGAGAAGAATGCCTTGACGACGTGTCCGAAGATGATCGGGTCGCTGACCTTCATCATGGTGGCCTTGAGGTGCGCGGAGAACAGCACGCCCTCGGCCTTCGCCGCGGCGACCTGCGCGGCGAGGAACTCGTCGAGCGCCTTCGCGCTCATGAACGTGCCGTCGATGACCTCGCCCGCGAGCACGGGGAGCTCAGGCTTCAGTACCGTGACCGAGCCGTCGGCTTCCACGAGCTCGATGCGCAGGGTGTCGTCGGCGGGGGAGACCCACGACTTCTCGTTCGAGAAGAAGTCGTTTCCGCTCATGGTTGCGACGCGGGTCTTCGACGAGGCGGTCCAGTCGCCCATGCGGTGCGGGTGCGCCTTGGCGTACGCCTTCACCGCGCCGGGCGCGCGGCGGTCGCTGTTGCCCTGGCGGAGAACCGGGTTGACCGCGGACCCCTTGACCTTGTCGTAGCGCGCCGCGATGTCCTTCTCATCGTCGGTCTCGGGCGACTCGGGTAGGTTCGGGACGTCGTAGCCCTGCTCCTGCAGCTCGGCGATCGCGGCCTTCAGCTGCGGCGTCGATGCGGAGATGTTCGGCAGCTTGATGATGTTCGCCGACGGGTCCTTCGCGAGGTCGCCGAGCTCGGCGAGCGCGTCGCCGATGCGCTGGTCTTCGGTCAAGCGCTCCGGGAACTGCGCGAGGATGCGGCCCGCGAGCGAGATGTCGCGCGTCTCGAAATCGACGCCGGCCTTCGCGGCATACGCTTCGATGATCGGGAGGAACGAATACGTCGCGAGCAGCGGCGCCTCGTCAGTGTGCGTGTAGATGATCTTGGACATACGTCGAGCCGCTCCAGGGTCAGTCGAAAAGGGAGGATTCTCTCGACATCAAGATACCGGAGACGGGCCGGTATGACACAACGCTAGAGCGCGTCGATCAGGGCGCGTGCGAGCGGTGCGCTCATCGTCGTCGCCCACGTGGCCGTGACGTGACCGGCCGCATCGCGGTAGACGCGCACGCCGCCGATGATTCCAGGACAGAAGCCGTCGTCGCAGTACAGCTCGGTGAGGTCGACGACCGGAAGCCCGAGCGATTCGGCTGCTGACGCCAGCGTATGCGTCTCGGCGAGGGCCGCGTCGGCCTCCGTGCCGCAGCCGCTTTCGGCACTCGCGCCGATGCGCGTCGTACAGGCGATCGAGTCCTCTGTCGGCAGGGGATTGTCCTCGACTACGACCAGCCGGCTCCCCGCGTCGCGGATCTGCGCCATGATCGCCTCCTGCGACTCCTGGTCCTTGCCGAACTTGCGCGTCGAGGTCGCGATGACGATGTCGTATTCGCCCGAGGTGAGCGCCTCGTTGATGGCGGGGCGGGCGACGTCGCAGTCCGTCTCGGCGTCGGTCACGCGCGTGAGCGCACACCCGCGCCCGACGAACGTGTCGAGCGACCAACCGAGCGTGTCGAGCTGGGGCCACAGCGACGGCAGCATGCCCGCCGCGTGGCTGTCGCCGACGAGAGCGACGCGCGTGGCGTCGTCCGACTCGTCGCCGAACGTGCACGTGTTCAGCGCGGCATCGGTCGCGTTGTAGCACTGGTAGGCGCCGCCGGTGTCGTCGAGCAGGTCTTCGGCAGCGGGCACGATCGGCGTGAGGTCGACGTCGGCGCACGCGTCGGGATGCAGTGCGCTGCCGGCGCCCCAGCACGCAGTCTCCGGATCGATCGGGGCTTCGGTCTCGTCGGGCGTCGCCGCCACGACTTCGGCGACCGGGCCCGTGCCCTGGTCATCGCCGCGCACGAGCGAGACCGCGCCGATGCCGGCGGCGCCGACGAGCGCGACGACGGCGAGCGCGCTCGTGACGGGGATCCATGCGCGCGTCAGCCCGCGCACGCGCCCGTCGCGCCGGGAGAACCACGTCGCGCGGCGCGCGGGATTCTCGATCAGATGGTACGACAGCGCCGATAGCGCGAACGTCAGAACGACGGCCGCCGCCGCGTAGGCGAGAGTGTCGCCGGGGAGCAGCGTGAGGCCGAGGATCGCGATGGGGAAGTGCCAGAGATACAGGCTGTATGAGATGTCGCCGATGTAGACCGCGACGCGGTTCGACAGGATCCAGGGATCCGTGCCCGCCACGATCACGAGCGCCGTGCTCAGAACGGGCAGCAGGCCGAGCGGCGCCGGCCACCACGGAGATGACTCGGTGACGACGACAAGTGAGGCGGCGATGCCCGCAATGCCGATCCATGCGATCGTGCGCCGCCACCGGATTCCGAGGGGAAGCGCGGGGAGGAACGCGAGGATCGCGCCGATCCCGAGCTCCCACGCGCGCGAGAACGTCGAGAAGTAGGCGAAGGCGTGGTTCGCCTGCGTCTCGTACAGGGCCCAGCCGAAGGAGCACGCGGTGACGAGCACGATGACGGTGCGGGCGAGGCGCCTCGTGCGCAGCGCCGACCAGCCGCGCGCGGCGGAATAGGCGACGATAGCGAGCATCACCCACGGCCAGACGAGGTAGAACTGCTCCTCGACGCCGAGCGACCAGAAGTGCTGCAGCGGAGACGGCGGAGTGCCCTGCGCGAAGTAGTCGACGCCCTCGGCTGCGAAGCGCCAGTTGCCGAGGAAGAAAGCGCTGAACACGGCGTCGATCGCGACGTCGAGCCCGCCCTTGCGGCCGAGCAGCGCGATCGCGGCGATCGTCGTCGCGGCGAGCACGATCACGGCAGCCGGAAGGATCCGCTTTGCCCGCCGTTCGTAGAACCTCTTGAACGAGATGGTGCCCGTGCGGTCGGCCTCGCGCAGCAGCAGACCGGTGATGAGGAAACCGCTGATGACGAAGAAGACGTCGACGCCGACGAAACCGCCGGCCGGCGTGCGGAACACGTGCGCGGCGATGACCGCGAGTACGGCGAGCGCGCGCAGGCCCTGGATATCGCGCCGCTGGCGCGTGGGAATCGTCACGCGAGCGCCTTCGCGATGCGCTGCACCGATACGGTCTCGGCCGTGCCGAGGCGCTGGGCGAACAGCCCGACGCGCAGTTCCTCGAGTAGCCAGCGCGCGCGTGCCAGGCGCTCGTCGGCGTGCTCGGGAAGCGGGATCTCGCCGCCGGCGTCGCCGAACAGCGCCGCGGCGCGCTCGAACTCCGACATTCGAGTGCGGTCGCGGCCGGCGCCGTCTGCGAGCTGCTCGAGTCGGATCGACGCGGCCTGCAGATACCGCGGCAGGTGGCGCAGCCGCTCGATGCCCGTCAGCCGCACGAATCCCGGGTAGACGAGGCCCGCGAGCTGCCCCTTGACGTCGTTCAGCGCGCCGAGCAGCGACATCGCGTTCGCCTTCTTCATCGCGCGCTCGACGTCGCGCCATGCCACGATGATCTTCGCGACGAGCGAGACGCCGTCGAACACGTCGTCGACGGATCCGGCCGTCACCTCGCGCTTCAGGTCGTCAAACGCCGCGCGGGTGCGCACTTCGCCGCGGCGCGCGATGGCCCGGTCGATCACGGCGGCGCGCACGTCGTCGATCACGGCCTTCGCCGACGCGTACGGGGCCGCCGCGAGCGCGAGCTTCTCCTGGGATGACAGGTGCTCCTGCACGTACGAGACGGGCGAGGGAACGGTCAGAAGCAGCAGGCGGCGCAGCCCCGCGCGCGTTCTGCGCGCGGCGTCTTCCGCGGTCGCCTCGACCCGGATCGAGACGCTCGCGCCATCGTCGATGAGCGCCGGGTACCCGCGCACGACGCCGCCGGCGACCGGCGTATCGACCTCGGTCGCGAGGTCGCCGAACGTCCAGTCGGCGAGGCCCGACTGCTCGATGCTCGGCCGCGCGGTTGCGTGCGGTCGCGTGCCCTTCCCGGGTCGCGGCGTCGCGGTCAGCTGGCGCGCAACGGAGTCCCGTGCCCGGTTCGACAGGCGCTTCTGCAGCTCGGCGAGGTCTCTTGAGCTCCCGACGGTGCGGCCCCGGTGGTCGACGGCGCGGAACGACACGGTGAGATGTGCGGGAACGCGCGCCATATCGACGTCGGAGGCGGTCACGGGCTGGTTCGCCCGGCGCTGCACGAGGCGTGCGAGCGCCGCGGCGAGGGACGATTCCGGCCGGCCGGCGGTGTGCTCGGGCCCCGAGCCGCTGAGATCCTGGGCGAAGGTCGCGGCCCAATCGGCCGCGGGCACGACGTGGCGCCTCATCGATTTCGGCAACGCCCGGATCATGGCCGTGATGAGCTCGTCCCGCAGCCCCGGCACCTGCCAGTCGAACCCGTCGGGACGGATGGATGCGAGCAGCGCGAGCGGGATCACGACCGTGAGGCCGTCGTCAGCCGCACCGGGCTCGAAGCGGTAGGCGAGGTTCAGCGTCTGGTCGCCCTGCGTCCAGGTCGCGGGGAAGTCGCTCGCATCAGAGCTCGCTTCGCGGTCGAGAAGATCCTGCTCCCGCATGGTGAGGAGGTCGGGCGTCGCCGTCAGGGCGTCGCGCCACCACCTCTCGAAACTGCGCACATCGAAGACGTCGGCCGGGATCCGCGCGTCGTAGAAGGCGAAGACCGACTCGTCGCCGGCCAGGATGTCGCGTCGCCGCTCACGCTCCTCGAGCTTCTCGAGGCGTCGCCGCAGCTCCGCGTTCTGGCGCAGGAACCGGGCGACGGGCTTCGCGAGGTGCGACGGATCCCAATCGCCTTCCGTGAGCGCGTGCCGCACGAACATCTCGCGTGCGGCGGCGCGGTCGACGCGCGCGAACTGGATCGGCCGGCGCGCAACGATCTCCACGCCGAACAGCGTGACCTTCTCGTGCGCAACGGCGGCTCCCGCATCTTTCGACCAGTGCGGCTCGGAGACCTGACGCTTCACGAGGTCGCCCGCGAGCTGCTCGGCCCACGCGACGTCGATCGCCGCGACGGTGCGGGCGAACAGGCGCGACGTCTCGACGAGCTCGGCCGCCATCACGGCCTTCGGCCGCGCCTTCTTGAGCCCCGATCCGGGGAAGATCGAGAACGATACGCCTCGCGCACCGCGGTACACGGCGGGCCCGGGGCGCTTCGAACCGCGGTTCTTCGCGGCCTCGCGCTCGTCGAGCACGCCGATCTGGCTGAGCAGGCCCGCGAGCATTGCCTTGTGGATCGCGTCGCCCTGCGGGTGTCCGCCCTCGGGAGTGCGCTCCGCTCGCACGGGCTGCGCGGTGCCGCGGGGCGCATCGCTCCCCGCATCCCGCGAGAGCGAGCGCAACTGACGGTGCACGTCGAACCATTCCCGCACCCGCACGTAGTTGAGGAAGTCCGCCCGCACCTCGCGCCGGAACGCGCTCGAGCCGAGTTCCTTCTGGCGCTCACGCAGGTGGTTCCAGAGGTTCAGCAGGCTGAGGAAGTCGCTCGACGGATCCCGGAATCGCGCGTGCGCCGCGTCCGCCTTCTCACGCTGCTCCTCCGGTCGCTCGCGCACGTCCTGGATGGACATGCCCGACACGATCGCGAGCACTTCGTCGGTCACGCCGGTGCGCTGCGCTTCGATCAGCATGCGGGCGAAGCGCGGGTCGATCGGCAGCCGCGCGATCCGTCGGCCGATCTTCGTGAGCGTCGGCTCGCCTCGCGTGAGGGTGATCGCGCCGAGCTCGATGAGCAGGTCGAAGGCCGCCTTCACCCCGCGCGAGTCGGGGGGTGTGACGAAGGGGAAGGCCTGGATGTCGCCGAATCCGAGCGACAGCATCTGCAGCACGACCGAGGCGAGCGACGTGCGCAGCACCTCCGGGTCGGTGAACTCCGGTCGCTTCCGGAAGTCGTCATGCCCGTAGAGGCGGATCGCGATGCCCGAGCTCGTGCGCCCGGCGCGACCCGATCGCTGCTGCGCCGAGGCCTGCGAAACGGGCTCGATCGGCAGGCGCTGCACCTTCGCGCGGCTCGCGTAGCGCGAGATGCGAGCCGTGCCCGTATCGATCACGTATTTGATCCCGGGCACCGTGAGCGAGGTCTCGGCGACGTTCGTGGCGAGGATCACGCGACGTTTCAGGCCCTGCACCTTCGACCGCTCGAACACGCGGTGCTGCTCGGCGGCGCTCAAGCGCCCGTAGAGGGGGAGCACCTCGATCGGGCGCGCCGTATCTGCGAACGCTCCGCGCACGGCGTCCGCCGCATCGCGGATCTCGGCTTCGCCGGGCAGGAACACGAGCACGTCGCCCGCGGGCTCTCGGTCGAGTTCGCGCAGCGCCTCGACGATCGCAGAGATCTCGTCGTCGGCGCCCGTGGCGCGCTCGTCGATCTCGGCATCCGGGCTCTCGCCCGGCTCGGCGAGCGGGCGGTACCGGATCTCGACGGGGAAGGTACGACCGGAGACCTCGACGACCGGAGCCGGATCTCCGTTCGCGTCGGCGAAGTGCCGAGCGAACGACTCCGGATCGATCGTCGCGGAGGTGATGATGACCTTCAGCTCGGGCCGCTCGGGCAGCAGGCGCTTCAGGTATCCGAGCAGGAAGTCGACATTGAGTGAGCGCTCGTGCGCCTCGTCGATGATGATCGTGTCGTAGCGGCTCAACCGCCTGTCGCGATGGATCTCATTGAGCAGGATCCCGTCGGTCATCAGCGCGATCTTCGTGTCCTTGGACACCTGATCCGTGAAGCGCACCTTGTAGCCCACCGTGGAGCCGAGCTCGACCTGCATCTCCTCTGCGACCCGCTCGGCGATCGTGCGCGCCGCGAGCCGGCGCGGCTGCGTATGGGCGATCGACTCGCGCCCGAGTTCGAGCGCGATCTTCGGAAGCTGCGTCGTTTTGCCCGATCCCGTCGCGCCCGCGACGACGACGACCTGGTTGTCGCGGATCGCGTCGGCGATCTCGTCACGCGCCCGGCTGACCGGGAGCTCTGCGGGGTAGGAGATGACGGGCATGGCGTTTCAGTCTATGACGGGCCGCGCGCACGCACTCTCAGCGTGCCTAAGGTGGATCCATGACTGTTCCTACTGTGAAGCTCAACTCCGGCTACGAAATCCCCCAGCTCGGTTTCGGCGTATTCCTGGTTCCGCCGGACGAGGCCGAGAAGGCCGTCACCGAGGCGCTCGAGGTGGGGTACCGCCACATCGACACCGCCGCGATCTACAAGAACGAGGAGGGCGTGGGCGCCGCGATCGCGAAGAGCGGCATCGCGCGCGACGAGCTCTTCATCACCACGAAGCTCTGGAACGACCACCAGGCGGGCGAAAAGCCGCACGCGGCGATCCGCGAGAGCCTCGACAAGCTGCGCCTCGACTACGTCGACCTGTACCTGACGCACTGGCCCACGCCCGAGAAGGACACCTACTCGAACGCATGGCAGAAACTCATCGAGATCCGTGACGCCGGACTGGCCCGATCGATCGGCGTCTCGAACCACCTGCCCGAGCACCTCGACCGCCTCGTCGCCGACACGGGAGTGGTTCCGGCCGTAGATCAGATCGAGCTGCACCCCGCCTACCAGCAGCAGGACGTGATCGACTGGGGCCGCAAGAACGGCATGCACATCGAGTCGTGGGGTCCGCTCGGCCAGGGCAAGTACCCGCTGTTCGAGAACCCCGCCGTTGCGGCGGCGGCCGAGGCGCACGGCGTCTCGCCCGCGCAGGTCGTGCTCCGCTGGCATCTCCAGCGCGACATCATCGTGTTCCCGAAGTCGGTGCACCGTGCGCGCATCGAGCAGAACTTCGACGTGTTCGGCTTCGAGCTCTCAGGCGCAGAGGTCGACGCCATCACGGCGATCGACCCGCAGGACGGTTCGGGTCGCGTGGGTTCGCACCCGCTCGAGTTCAACTGAGCCCAGAACGATGGAGCGCCGCCCCTCGGGGCGGCGCTCCATCGTTCTACAGGTACCAGCTCGGCAGCCAGAGATGGGCCTTGTAGAGCCACTCGGGCTCGACCCAGCCGGTGCCGAACGGCAGGAAGAACCCTCCCACGAGCAGGATCGCGATGAGCGCCACGGTCGTCGCGGTGCGGGCTACCGCCCTGCGCTCCGGATTCTCCTGCGCACGCAGTCGGGCGGCGATGACGACGACCGCGAGGATCAAGAACGGCAGCAGCGTGATCGCGTAGAACGTGAACATCGTGCGGCTCGGCAGTAGGAGCCACGGCGCGTACGTGGCGCCGACGCCCGCGAGCAGGAAGCCGTCGGTGCCCGAAACGGACCGCTGGTTCGCGAGCGCGAGGAACACGCGCACGACGAGCCACAGGACGGCGCCCATGCCGACCCACCACAGCACGGGGTTCGGCAGAGCGGCCATGAGCCCGACCGCGCCGTCGTCTTCGGTCGTGCGCTGCATCAGCGTCGGGTTGAGCATCGGGATCCACTCGGTGGCAGGGCTCGCGTAGGTGTGCCCCGCCGTGACGCCCTGATGGAAGTTCAGCACCGAGCGGTGGTAGTTCCACAGCGCGGCGAACGGATTCGACGACGACTGGCGGTCGTAGCCGCCCTCGGTCGTGAGCCAGCCGGTCCAGCTGATCAGGTAGACCGCGAGGGCCGGCGGCACGAGCAGCACGAAGGAGACCGGGCCCTGGCGGCCGATCGCCGCCTCGACCCACCGGTCGACGCCTGCGCGGCGCCGGTCGATCGCATCCATGACGACGATCGCGATGCCGAGAACGGCGAGCGCATACAGGCCCGACCACTTCACCGCCGATGCGAGACCCAGCACGGCGCCCGCCGCGATGATCCACGGGCGGCGCCAGAGCACCGGGCCGGCGATCCGGTCGCGATCGGCGCGGATCCTTCGCACCGTGCCGGCGCGATCGAGCAGCACGAACCAGAACGCGAGCAGCACGAAGAGCGCGAGCGACGCATCGAGCAGCGCGATGCGGCTCATCGCGACGGCCAGCGGGTCGATCGTGAGGAGCGCCGCGGCGACAGCGGCGAGCCACATGGATCCGGTCAGCCGCTTCGCGACGACGTACAGCAGCGGAACGAGGAGCGTGCCGACGAGGGCCGTCGCGATGCGCCATCCGAACGGATCGGTTCCGAACACCGCCATGCCGACGCCGATGATCCACTTGCCGAGCGGCGGGTGCGCGACGAAGGAGCCTTCCGCGGTGTACCCGTTCACATCGCCCGCCTCGAACGCGGCGTTCGGGTCGTCTCCCCAGGTGCCCTCGTAACCGAGGTTCCAGAGCGTCCACGCGTCCTTGACGTAGTAGGTCTCGTCGAAGAGCAGGGTCGCTGGCCCGCCGACGCCGGCGATGCGCAGAACGGCCGCGACGATCGTGAGCCCGAGGGGTAAGGCCCAGGACAAGATGCGCGTGGCGCGCGGAGTCATCGAGCGTTCGGTCACGTCGTCACTCTATTCTGAGTCGCATGATCATCCTCGCGGGAACACCGATCGGCAATCTCGGCGATGCATCGCGCAGACTCGTCGAGGTGCTCGAGACGGCGACCGTGATCGCGGCGGAGGACACCCGCACGACCCAGCGCCTGCTGCAGGCCCTCGGCATCCCGAACCGGCCCCGCCTCATCCCGCTGCACGACCACAACGAGAAGCGGGTGTCGGCCGATCTCGTCGAGCTCGCACGCGCCGAGGACCTCGTCGTGCTCTCGGACGCCGGCATGCCGACGGTGAGCGACCCGGGATACGGCGTGGTCGCCGCGGCGGTCGAGGCGGGCGTCGGCGTCACCGCGATCCCCGGGCCGAGCGCGGTGCTGACCGCGCTCGCGATCTCGGGACTGCCGACCGACAGGTTCGCCTTCGAGGGATTCGCCGCGCGCAAGTCGGGGGAGCGCCGGCGCGCGTTCGAGGCCGTCGCCGAGGATCCGCGCACGCTGGTGTTCTTCGAAGCGCCCACCCGTACCGAGCAGACGCTGCAAGACATGGCGCAGGTCTTCGGCGACGATCGCCGCGGCGCGGTGTGCCGCGAGCTCACGAAGATGTACGAGCAGGTCGTGCGGGGCACGCTGACAGAGCTCGCCGACTGGGCTTCGGGCGGGGTGCGCGGCGAGGTCGTGCTCGTCGTCGAGGGCGCGCCCGCCGCCTCGTGGTCGCCCGAAGCGGCGCTCGCCGAGGTGCAGGCGCGCGTTACGGCCGGTTCGCGGCTCAAGGACGCGACGCGCGAGGTGGCCGCAGCGTCCGGCGTCCCCGCGCGCGACCTCTACGACGCGGCCGTCGCCGCGCGGTAGCCGGGCCTATCCGAGCGACCCGTCGGCGCGGATCTCCGCCCGCACGGCGCGCATGTGCTCGCGCGAGCGGCGCTCGGCGGCGTCGCCGTCGCCCGCCGCGATCGCATCCGCCACCGCCTCGTGCTCCTCGACGGTGCCGGCCGCCGGCGTCTCCGGGGTCATGCCGAGGCGCGACCTGCCGGTGAGCACCTCTCGCACGGGGCCGCAGAGGGCCTCGAGTTGAGGGTTGCCGGAAGCGCGCAGCAGCAGCGCATGGAACTCGACGTCGGCCTGCAGAAAATCGTCGGATGCGCCGCGGCCCGCGACGCTGAGCGCGCGCAGGCGGTCGGCGAGGCGGCGCAGCTCGGCGCGCTGCGCACTCGTGGCGCGCGAGGCGGCGAGCATGGCGGCGGTGGGCTCGACCGCGACGCGCAGCTCCATGAGCGCCTCGAGCTGCTGCTGCCGGAAGGGTCCCCGCAGGTTCCAGTCGATCAGCTGCGGCGAATTCGCCGCCCACTGCTCGCGCGGCTGCACCGTGATTCCGACACGCCGCCTGCTGGCGACGACGCCGATGCTCTCGAGCACGCGCACGGCCTCGCGTACCACCGTTCGGGAGGCATTGTATTCGCGTTCGAGCTGTGCGAGCGTGAGCACTGATCCGGGCGGGATCTCGCCGGCCGCGATGCGGGCGCCGAGAGCAGAGGTCACGTCCCCGTGAATGCCGCTCGACATCGTGCGCTCCCTCCGATGGGTTTCGTACCGGCCGTAATGGTGTTACCTTATCTGTCAATAAGTACTACTTTTGTCGTGCGCGGGCATCGCCGTCCCGCACCACCGCGTTCAACGGAGAATTCCATGACTGAAGAGTGGACACAGACACTCGGCGCCGGGCCCCTGCTCGGCATCGCCGCCGCAGCCGTCGTCCTCATCCTGTTCCTCGTGATCAAGGTGCGCCTGCACGCCTTCCTCACGCTCGTGCTCGTCTCGCTGCTCACGGCGCTCGCCACGGGACTGCCGCTCGGCTCGATCGTCGACACGCTCGTCGGTGACTTCGGCTCGACCCTCGGATCCGTCGCCCTGCTCATCGGTCTCGGCGCGATCCTCGGAAAGCTCATCGAATCGTCCGGGGGCGCGAAGGCCGTCGCCGACCTGATGGTGCGTACCTTCGGCGAGAAGCACGCGGCGCTCGCGCTCGGCGTGACGTCGCTGCTGCTCGGCTTCCCGATCTTCTTCGACGCCGGCCTCGTCGTCATGCTGCCGATCATCTTCGCGGTCGCGCGTCGCCTCGGCGGCAACAACCTGCTGCTCTTCGGCATCAGCGGCGCCGCGGCCTTCTCCGTGATGCACGTCTTCGTGCCGCCGCACCCCGGCCCCGTCGCAGCGACCGAGCTGTACGGCGCCAACCTCGGCGTCGTCATGCTGCTCGGCATCGTCGTCGCGGTCCCGGCCTGGTACGTCTCGGGCCACCTCTGGGGATCGTTCATCAACAAGCGCATCCCGCTCGCGGTCCCGGCGCTGTTCGGCTCCACCGACGAAGACCAGCCGAAGAAGGCGCCGAACACCGGCGTCGTTATCGTGATCCTCCTCATCCCGATCCTGCTGATCCTCCTGAACACGGGCCTCGACGCCCTCGGCTCCATCGGCGCGGTCGACGAATCCGCCGCGTGGGTCCAGGCGCTCGCGCTCGTCGGCACGGCTCCCGTCGCCCTCCTGATCTCGGTCGTCATCGCGCTGATCGTGCTCGGCAAGGCGCGCGGCGAGAACGGCACGGCGCTCGAGAAGCTCGTCGACGGCACGTTCGGAACCGTCGCCTCCGTCATCCTTATCACCGGTGCCGGCGGCATGTTCGGCGGCGTTCTGCGTGCATCCGGCATCGGCGACGCGCTGGCCGATACGCTCTCGGACCTCGGGCTGCCGATCATCGTGGCCGCCTACGTCATCGCGGTGCTGCTGCGCCTCGCGCAGGGATCCGCGACGGTCGCGCTCGTCACGACCGCGGGACTCATGGCGCCGGCCGTCACGGCGGGCGGATTCAGCGTCGTCGACGTCGCCGCGATCACGCTGGCGACCGCCGCGGGCTCGGTGTTCGGCAGCCACGTGAACGACTCGGGCTTCTGGCTCGTCGGCCGACTGATGAATATGGATGTCAAGACGACGCTGAAGGTCTGGACCGTGCAGCAGGCGATCGAATCGGTCGTCGGCTTCGCGATCGTCCTCGTCATCTACCTCATCTTCTGATCGGCGAGGGGCACGCACACATGACATCGCACGACGTCGTCATCGGCATCGACCTCGGAACGACGGCCACCAAGGTCGTCGCCTATCAGGTCGACGGCACCTCGGTCGCCGAGGCATCGAACGGGTACCCGCTCGATGAGCCCGTGCCCGGCCATGCCGAACAGGACCCGCAGCTCATCCTCGACGCGATCTGCACGGGCCTGCGCGACGTCGTGGTCGAGGTCGGGGCCGAGCGCGTGCGGGGCGTGAGCTTCTCGAGCGCGATGCACTCGGTCATGGCGCTCGGGCCGGACGGCGAGCCGCTGACGCCGGTGCTGACCTGGGCCGACACCAGAGCCTCGGCGTTGGCGGAGAGGCTGCGCGACGGTGAGGGCGGTCTTGCGCTGCACCGCCGCACGGGTACACCGGTGCACCCGATGTCGCCCCTCGTGAAGATCGCATGGTTCCGTGCCCACGAGCCCGAACTGTTCGACCGGGCCGCGATGTGGGTCGGGATCAAGGACTGGGTGCTCTCACGCATGACGGGCGAGCTCGTGACGGATCATTCGCTCGCCTCCGCGACGGGGCTGATGGACATCCACCAGCTTTCGTGGGACGCGGAGGCGCTCGGGATCGCGGGGATCGGCGCCGACCAGCTGCCGCGCCTGGTGCCGACGACGCACCTCATCCCGCGCCTTCTGCCCGAGGCCGCATCGGCGACGGGGATCGGAACGGACACTCCGGTCGTCGTCGGCGCGGGCGACGGGCCGCTCGCGAACCTCGGCGTCGGGGCGGTGCGTCCCGGCGTCGCGGCGTGCTCGGTCGGAACGAGCGGCGCGCTGCGCATCGCCGTCGACCGGCCCGCCGTCGACGAGCGCGGCGGCGTCTTCTGCTACGCCCTCACCGAGCACCGTTGGGTGATCGGCGGCGCCATCAACAACGGCGGCGTGGTGCTCGACTGGGTGCGCAGCGAGCTCGCCGCCGGCGAGGCGGGGCTGTCCACGGCGCAGCTGCTCGACGAGGCGATGACGGTGCCGGCCGGGTCCGGGGGACTCGTGATGCTGCCGTACCTGCTCGGCGAGCGAGCGCCGCGCTGGGGCGGGGTCGCGCGCGGTGCGTACGTCGGTCTCACCCGATCCCACCATCGTGCGCACCTCGTGCGGGCGGCGGTCGAGGGCGTCGCGCTGCAGCTGACGCTGGTCAAGGATGCGATGATCCAGGCGGGCTTCGAGATCGGTGAGATCCGGGCGACGGGCGGCGTCATGAAGCATGAGATCTGGCGGCAGACGCTCGCGAGCGCGTTCGGGTCGGCGATCGGGTTCCCCGAGTCGCCGGAGGGATCCGGCTTCGGCGCGGCACTGCTCGGCATGGAGGCGCTCGGCATGATCGAGTCGATCGACGTCGCGGCCGACATGGTTCCCATCGAGGGGATCACCGTGCCCACGGCGGCGGACGAGGGCGTCTACGCCGAGCTGCTGCCGGTGTTCGAGGAGCTCTACGACACGCTGCTGCCCGCGAACGAGGCGCTGCAGGAGGTCGCGAGCCGGCTGCCGCTCACGCACTGACGATCGCCGGATCCGCCGCAACGCGAACCGACTCCGCAACGGTTCCTCGGCGCTGGTGCATACTGTCCCGGTGTCAGCAATCCGCCGCAGCGCCCCGTTCGCCATCGTCGTCGTGCTGGCCGCTGGCCTCACCGCGTGTTCGCCCGCCGACGGCCTCGACCAGGCGATCGATGACTTCACCGCGAGCATCGAGGATCACTCGCTGACCGGCTTCTCCGGCGCTGCCGAAGCGCTGGCCGAGTTCGACGTCGACGTGACCGCGGCCGAGCCCGAGCTCGACGGCGACACCGCGGTGGTCGACCTCGACGTGGCGTGGGACATCGACGGCAACGCGTGGGAGTACCGCGTGCCCGTCGAGTTCACGCGCACCGAGGAGACCTGGGCGACGTCGGCGACGGCACCGCAGATCGTGGACGGGCTCGAGGGCGAGGAGGCAGTCGAGGTCTCCTACGACTACCCGGAGCGCGCCGACATCACGGGAGCGGACGGCGAGCAGATCGTCACCGAGCGCCCCGTTGCCCGATTCGGGCTCGACAAGAGCTGGATCGCGCTCGCCGAGGTCGAGGGATCCGCGTTCCGCATCGGCAACGCGCTCGGCATCGATGCGGATGAGTTCGCCGCGCGCGCGGTCGCGGCGGGGGACGAGGCGTTCGTCGAGGCCATTGCGCTGCGCCCGGAAGACCAGGACCGCGCGAAGCCGGACTTCTACGCGGTCCCCGGCGCGCGCGCCGTCGACGACACGATGCTCCTCGCCCCGACGCGCGCGTTCGCCCGCGACCTGCTCGGCACCGTCGGAGAGGCGACGGCCGAAATGATCGAGCAGTCGGGCGGCGACATCGAACCGGGCGACGTCGTCGGCTTCTCCGGCCTGCAGAAGGCGTACGACGAGCGCTTGCGCGGTGCGCCGGCGATCGCCGTCGAGGCGGTCGCGGGGGAGGATCGGCGCACGCTCGTCGAGTGGCAAGCCGCGCCGGGCGATCCGCTCGAGACCACCCTCGATGTCGACCTGCAGCAGAAGGCCGACCGCGTGCTCGCGGGCGTCGACGGCTCCGCGTCGCTCGTCGCGATTCGACCGTCGACGGGAGAGATCCTCGCGGCCGCTGACTCGACGGGCAACGACGTCGCGAACGCCGCGACCGCCGGGCAGTACGCTCCCGGATCCACGTTCAAGATCGTCACGGCCCTCGCCCTGCTGCGCGCTGGCATGAGCCCCGACGACACGATGACCTGCGAGAAGGAACTGACCGTCGACGGCTTCGAGTTCCGCAACGTGCCGGGCTACCCGTCAGATAAGACAGGGGAGATCACGCTGCGCGAGGCGATCGCGAATTCGTGCAACACCGCGATGATCTCGAAGCACGAGGCGATCGACGACGAGGCGCTGCAACAGGCGGCGGCATCCCTCGGCCTCGGCGCCGAGGCCGACCTCGGCGCGCCGGCGTTCCTCGGCGACGTGCCCGATTCCGAGAGCGCGACCGAGCACGCCGCCGATCTGATCGGGCAGGGCCGCGTGCTCGCGAGCCCCCTCGCGATGGCGACCGTTGCGGCCTCGGTCGCCGCGGGGGAGACCGTCGCGCCGCGTCTCATAGCGAGTGAGGAAGGGGGGAGTGCGCCGGACGCGGAGCCGCTGACGGCGGACGAGGCGGCCGCGCTGCGGGAGATGATGCGCGCGGTCGTGACGGATGGATCCGCCGCTGTTCTCTCGAAGCTCGATCCCGCGGTATCGGCGAAGACGGGAACGGCCGAATACGGCGAACCCGGCGACGACGGCGACTACCGCACGCACGCGTGGCTGATCGCCACGCAGGGCGACCTCGCCGTCGCGGCGTTCGTCGCCGATGGCGAGGGCGGCGGCACCACTGCCGGGCCGATCGTACGCGACTTCCTGAGCTGAGCATGAGGGCAGGCCGGCCGCGGACGGCGCCGACGAAACATTCGGTCATGCGCGCCTAGACTGGAGCACGTGACTTCAGGCGGTTCGTTCTTCATCACCACGCCCATCTACTACCCGAGCGATGTGCCCCACATCGGCCACGGGTACACGACGGTGGCGGTCGACGCGCTCGCGCGCTGGCACCGGCAGGCGGGTGACGACACCTGGATGCTCACCGGAACCGACGAGCACGGTCAGAAGATGATGCGCGCGGCCGCGGCGAACGGCGTGAGCCCGCAGGAGTGGGTCGACAAGCTCGTCGCCGAGGAGTGGAACCCGCTGCTCGAAACGCTCGACGTCGCGAACGACGATTTCATCCGCACGACGCAGGAGCGCCACGAAGAGTCGGTCAAGGCGTTCATCCAAGCCATCTATGAGCGCGGATACATCTACGCGGGCGAGTACGAGGCGCTGTACTGCGTCGGCTGCGAGGAGTTCAAACCCGAGAGCGAGATCGTCGAAGGCACGGGCGCCTTCGAGGGGCTAAAGGTCTGTGCGATCCACTCGAAGCCGCTCGAGCTGCTGCACGAGAAGAACTACTTCTTCAAGCTCAGCGAGTTCTCCGACCGACTGCTCGAGCTCTATCGCACCCAGCCCGACTTCGTGCAGCCCGAATCGGCCCGCAACGAGGTCATCGCGTTCGTGCAGCAGGGGCTCAAGGACCTCTCGATCTCGCGCAGCGCGTTCGACTGGGGAATCCCCGTGCCGTGGGATTCGTCGCACGTCATCTACGTGTGGGTCGACGCGCTGCTCAACTATGCGACGGCGATCGGGTACGGCGCCGACGAGCAGAACTTCCAGCGTCGATGGCCCGGTTACCACGTGGTCGGCAAGGACATCCTGCGCTTCCACGCCGTGATCTGGCCGGCCATGCTGATGGCCGCCGGGCTCGAGGTGCCTCGTGGCGTGTTCGCGCACGGCTGGCTGCTCGTCGGCGGCGAGAAGATGTCGAAGTCGAAGGCCACGGGCATCGCGCCGAAGACGCTCGTCGACACGTTCGGATCCGATGCCTACCGCTTCTACTTCCTCTCGGCGATCGCGTTCGGGCAGGACGGATCCTTCTCGTGGGAGGACATGGTCGCGCGCTACCACGCGGAGCTCGCGAACGGATTCGGCAACCTGGCGTCGCGATCGATCGCGATGACCGCGAAGTACTTCGGCGGATCCGTGCCCGAGCCCGGCGAGTACTCGGAGGCCGACCTCGAGATCCAGCGCCTCGTGTCCGACGCGGCGGCGAAGGCCGAC
>Ga0308157_10004121_pt1 | contig 19729 bp, 23 predicted proteins | sample PhyBR1_FD_201035 | JGI IMG/M metagenome (GOLD analysis project Ga0308157, IMG submission 201035) | Phyllosphere microbial communities from UC Gill Tract Community Farm, Albany, California, United States - DLSLB.R1 | ecosystem: Host-associated > Plants > Phyllosphere > Unclassified | place: USA...
AACAATAAGAAATTGTCAGAACAACAGCACAGTAAAGTATATTGCTAACTTTAAAAAGATCGTCTACAGAGCTATCTCAAAAGACATAATAACTTCAGATCCCTTTAAAGCTTTTAAAAATAAAAAGGTTGCTATTAAAAAAACGCCCTTAAGCTCTCATGAACTTTCAACTTTGGAAAATAAAAAGTTTGACTCTGAAAGATTAAATGAAGTGCGCGACATTTTTTTTTTCAATGTTATACAATCTTAGCTTATATAGATGTAAAGCAATTAAAAAAGGAAGAATTAAAAATCGGAATTGATGGGAAACAATGGATTATTTCAGAAAGACAGAAAACAGGATCTTCAACAACCATCCCCCTACTTGCCAAAGCAACAGAAATTTTAGAGAAGTACAAAGATCATCCACTTTGTAAAGCAAATAATGTTTTACTTCCAGTGAAATCAAACCAAAAAATGAACGAATATTTAAAGGAAATTGCTACATTATGTGGAATTAATGATAACCTTACCACACACAAAGCAAGAAGGACATTTGGTAGTACAGTTACTTTAAACAATGGTGTTCCTATGCATGTAGTGAAAGAAATGCTAGGACATCAGTCCATTAAACAGACAGAAGAATATGCATTGACTGAACAATCAACCATAAGTAGAGAAATGCAAATTTTAGAAAATAAAATTTCATCCGAAGCAGATGACGATCAACATGATCCAATATCGATACTTGAAAAGATTGAAAACGATCTAAATCTTTTAAAAGTTAAAAGTAAGAACAAAGAGAATTCAAAAATAATTTCTCAGCTAAAGAAGTATGAAAAAAAATTAAAAAACCTAAAAGCAAAATTGGCTTAAAATCTATAAAACTAATTCCCATCAACGATGGATGATGGGGATTCAAACGAACTCATTTATATCATTTTTAAGATTCTTGGCGAGTCTTATAGAAATGGTTAGATAGAATTGAAATAGTATTGTTACAATTTTTTATAAAAACTTAAACAAACACTACGTTTTAATTGAATCTAGTGTTTGTTTACTTACCTCTTGCAATTAAAAAATCTATTTTTGACCTAACTATTAATAGAAATAAACACCTTATTATTATTGTGTTAAGAGACTAAAAAACTTAGTTGTAGATTATTTTATGAGAGGTAAGATTTTACTATCAAGCATTTTTTTATAATTTTTTGAATCACCATCGTAATCTTTCCAACTTGTCAAATAAAGAATTTTTAAAGAGAGGTTCGGTTTTTAGTTCTTTCTTTTCCAGTAGTTCCTGCGACCAAATAATGCCACTGCAACAAAAACAGGAAACAAGCGAAAAAAATATATTTTTCATTTTTTAATTATTATTTAAATACTAAATAACAAATGAAAACTGAAGATATTTTGAAGAAATAATGCTGAAAATTTGAAGATTTACAGAATGTCTAATTATCAGGTATTTATATCTAAAATAAATATGTGTATTTTATCGTGGTTCTTGTAAGTGATTCTGTATCCGTAAACTTCTACAATTTTTTTCACCAATGCCAGACCAATCCCTAAAGAACCAGAGTCTGATGTATCTTTTTTAAAGCGGTTGTATATGGTTTCGTTGGTAAGATTGTTGGGTTTACCCATATTTTTAATTTCTAAAAAATTATTTGTTAAGGTTATATCAATGCTACCATTTTCAATATTGTGCCTGCTCGCATTATTTATAAGGTTAGACAGCACAATCTGCAATAACATTGGGTTTATATTTATGTAAACATTGTTTTGTATAGATACGTTTAATGTTTTTCCACCCATCTCTATGATATCTTCGTAGTGCAGAATTGTTTCCTTTAAAGCATCCGACAAGTTTACTTTTTCCGGAGAAACTTCATGATCTTAACTCATTAATAAAACCAGCGATCTGTTTAGTGTAGACATTCTGTTTAACTCATCGTACATACCGCTTAGTGCCTGCATTTGCTGTTCGCTTAAATCGGTATCTAACAGCAATTCTATCTTTCCTTTTAAATTAGCTAAAGGTGTTTGCAGTTCGTGCGATAAATTCTCTGTAAATTCTTTTAAAAGCTTGTATTGCTGTATTGATTTTTCTGTCATTTGAATAAACAACTTGTTCAGCTCATCTAATTCTGTAGTATTGGAGTTCATTACCTGTATCTGCTCTCCTTTACGAACATCGAACCTTTTCATTTGTATTAATAAACTGTAAAAAGGCATATAAAGATTTCGGGCAATCATTTCGCCAAAAAATATAATAATGGTCAATATAAAAACAAAAATCCAAGCAACAACCATTAACACGCTAAACCAATATTCCCTTTCAATCTTAACAATATAATCTTCGTTGGTAATCTGGTAGTGTTGATTGTTCACAAACGGATAATGAATTACTTTTATATTGTATCCGTAACTTTGTAACTGTTCGTTCCAAACGGCTTCTCTTTCTTCTACAACCTCATAAACAAGATTATCATATTTTTTCGACAAAACTTTTATACGGATCGATGGATGCTTTTTTTGTAACGAATCTGCTGACTGTGTTTTAAACTAATTTATTACATACTGGTTAAGTTGCTCCATTTTGTAAATAGCAGATCTGTTGGTTACCCTTTCTATAGAAATATAAAAAATAGAGAAACCAATAGCCAGCGACAAGAAAACTATAACTATTAAATAATATGTAATGCGGCTGCTTAATTTCATTACTCAGTCCATTTATATCCCAAACCATAGATGGTTTTTACATAATCTGTACCACCCGCATCAACTATTTTTTTTCGAAGATTTTTTAAGTGCTGATATATAAAATCTACATTATCCAAATTATAAGTGTAATCACCCCAAAGATGCAGTGCTATTGCCTATTTGGACAATACCCTGTTTTTATTGTTAATGAAGTACACCATTAAATTAAACTCTTTTTTAGTTAGAACGACTACTTGTTCATCAACCTTACATTCCATAGAATTCAAGTCGATTGAAATTTCGTTATAAACCAGCAAATCATCTTTACTATTGGCACTGTTTCTACGAGTTACCGCCTTAATACGCGAATGCAGTTCAGGTAGCGGAAATGGCTTTGTAATATAATCGTCAGATCCCCGATCGAGTCCCTTAATTTTATAATCTAAAGAGTTTTGTGCCGAAATAATGATAACTTTACTGTTAATACCGTTTTGTTTGATGTATTCTAAAAGATGAAGCCCCGAATAATTAGGCAAGGTTAAATCTAGAAGTACCACATCGTATTCAAACATTTCAAGCATTTCTTTAGCAAGCGTAACGGTTTTTACCCATTCACATATATAATTTTCCTGCGTTAGAAAGCTTATCATATTTGCAGCAAGCTCTTGGTGATCTTCTACCAACAATAATTTCGTTTGTAAAAAGTGAGGTTTATTTTATAAAGATAATTTAAATAATTCTTTATTACTTTTCAAACCGCAAAAATAACCCGTTAAGATAACAGTTGATTAAATTATTCCTTTGTTCTGTATAGCATTTGTTCATTATGCAAATTCAAAAATATCCCGATTATAACAGACAATCGTTAAATAAAATACCCTGCGAAAAATCTGCAGGGTATTGTTTCAAAGCTATATTTTGTAGCTTTTACTGTATTTTCTTATAATATTCCTTTAACACATTCTGTTCAAAAAACACCTTGTTTTCTTTCGGAAAAAAAGTTAATCGAACATCTTCATATTCAAACACGTTGTTGCCTTTATTTATGAAAGGCACGAACATCTGACCTATATCCGAACTTTGAAAAACAAGATTTTTTCCGTTGGAAGAAATCGTCAATGTTTCCCCATCATCTTTTAAATAAGTACCTTTTATCTTTTGAAAATCAACTGAAGTCATTTCATCAATCGTACTAAAATCAGGTATTACAGGTTTGTTACCATAAGCAAAGCCGACCATTTCTGAAATAACTTTACCAATTTCTACATTGATTGCATTTGTAAGTACAACTACTCCCAGTTTTTCAATTGGAAAATACCAATAATAAGAAATAAAGTTCTCTACCCTGCCACTATGCTCATAAATATCAGTAGAAGTGGTATTCAGCATTTTAATACCCATACCGTACGCTCCACGTTCTTTGGGCAGCATAAGATCCAAACTTTCTTTTGAAATTAGTTGTCCGTTAAAAAGCGCCGTAAGAAATTTGTTTACTTCTGTAGGTGTAGAGGTTATTCCACCGCTTGCAGGATCGTTCACATAATTTACCTGAGCATTGCGAATAAATTTGTTTTGAATGTTGTACGAAAAAGCTTCGTTTTTAGATGAATCAATTTCATACGTAAAATAGGTGTCTTTTAAATAAAGTGGATCGGTAATTTTTTTCTTTAAAATAGCTGCAAACGTTTTGTTGTAAACTTTTTGAAGAATAAAACCAAGCAGCGCATAATTGGTATTGCTGTATTCAAAATCGGTATCTGGTTCAAAATTACTTTTCTGATCTATAAAGTAATCCATAAATTCCCTTTCGGTATGGTATTGCTGTTCCCAACTGTCCTGACCGGCGATTTCGGTATAGTTAAAAATTCCCGAACGATGCTTTAAAAGATGTTCTATCGTAATACGATCTGCATTTTTTACTTCGGGATAAAAACGGTTCAGTTTATCGGTAAGTTTCAGCTTTCCTTCTTCCACCGCCTTTAAAATCAAAACGGAAGTATAGGTTTTAGTGATAGATCCTACCCGGAATTTAGTTTCGGAATTTATTGCGGTTTTTGCATCCACATCAGCATAGCCAATAGATTTTCTGTACAATGTGCTGTCTTGAAAGAAGATGGATACGCTTCCCATCATTTTACCATTTTCAGATAACACATCAAAATAGTTATCCATATCTTTAAATGTTGGTTTTTGTGCAAAAAAAGTGTGCGATACCATTAAAAAAACACCAGTGATAAAAATCGGTAATTTCATTTTTATAAGTTATATATTGTTTGTGATGCAAAGAAACCACGGCATTCACAATTGTTTTACTTCTTTAGGACAAAAATACCAATTATGGGGACATAAAGTTATATACGGCATTCCGCATTGTTTGCATACCAAATTCAAGTGTTTGTACAAAAAAACTCTTACTTGTGCATTTAGTAAGTATTTTTGAATCATTAAAAACAACACCATGCCACAGATTACGGTTTACAGGTTTATACGAATTTTGCTCAACCTGCTTTTTTTTGCCTTTTTCGCCTTTAGTACATTCAGCAACAGTGGTGAAGTTCCATACATCATTATATTTATCTTTCATTTACTGATGTTCGCGCCAGGCTGGGTTCACGTATTTGTGCTGTTACCCAGGTTACGGGTAAAAAAGAATTTCCTACAATATTTTACAGCTGTCTTTATTACGCTTAGTGTAGGAATAATTGCTTTAGGCAGCTTTCTAAAATTGTTGATGAAAAATTACGAAGGAAGTGACATAGGCTGGTTTACATCTTTAGCCATTACGTCATCTTCGCCTGAATTTCTTCGCCATTATCAGATCTATTTTGATGTATTACCAGACCTTTTAATTATAACTACTGCACTAACCTTTGGTTTTGTGATACAGACTTATTTTTTGGATATTCAAAGAGAAAAACAAATCCGCTTTGAACAGGAAAAAGCAGAATTAAGCGTTTTAAAATCGCAGGTGAGTCCGCATTTTTTATTCAACGTTTTAAACAGCATTTATTCCCTATCCCTTTCAAAATCAGATCAGATATCAGATGTCGTTCTACAACTTTCTGATATTTTACGATACACGCTTTATCAATCAGAAAAAAAAGAAATCCCTTTAAAAAGCGAGATTGAAATCATTGAAAGTTATATTGCTATAGAAAAAATCAGAATTCCCGAAACGGCATCGGTAACATTTAATCATAACGAAGCCGACAACTGTGTGGCAATTGCACCCTTACTAATGCTTCCGCTAATAGAAAACGCCTTTAAACACGGAACCGATTCTACCGTTGAAGCTACTTTTATTGATGCTGTTTTAAAAGTTGAAAACAATGAACTTACCTTTACCTGCAGGAACAATTTCAAGGAAACAAACAGAAATACGTCGTCAGGAGGAATCGGATTAAAAAACATCGAAAGAAGGCTGCATCTGCTTTATCCCAACAGATATCAGTTCCAATACGAAAAAAAAGCCGATATTTTTGAAGTGCACCTATCAATACAGTTAACTTAGCAGAAGTATTTATTCATTATGAAAAAAATTAGATGTATTATTACAGATGATGAAAAACTGGCGCAGAACGTTCTGATTCATCATATTTCAAAATTTGATTTTTTAGAGCTTAAAGGTGTTTGCAACAATGTTTTTGAACTTATCCGTTTTTTAAACGAAGACAAAGAAATAGACCTTATTTTTCTTGATATAAAAATGCCCGAGATCAACGGTACCGATTTTGTCAACATCTTTAAAAATCCACCGGCAATTATCTACACCACCGCCTATAACCAATATGCTTTGGAAGCTTTTGACCAAAGTGCCATTGATTATCTTATGAAACCAATTTCACTGGAACGTTTTTCAAAAGCGGTGCACCGTGCACAGCAAATACTGGGCAAGGAAACGATTAAAACTGTACAAGAAACATCAACAGAAGATTTAAGCTTTTATGTAAAAAGCGAAAAAAAGCTGGTTAAAATAAACTTTGACCAACTGGTTTTTATTGAAGGTATGCGCAATTATGTATGCATACATACGCTTACAGATAAAATAACGGTTCACCAAACCCTTGCAAATTTTGAGGCTTCGTTTAATGATTATCAGAAAATTGTACGTGTTCACAAATCTTTCTTTGTCAATTTGAATCATGTACAGTTTATAGAGCAGCATGTTATGAAGCTGGTAACGGGCACAAATATTCCCATAGGTTTGCAGTACAGAGATTTGGTGTATGAAAAACTGACGATTATTTAACTGACAATATTGATTCTTAAATATAAATAATTGTCAATCTATTGAAGATTTGTATATTTGTCTAACGCTTTAGGGGTATTCTGAAAAGAATTGAGAGAGTCCCTTTGAACCTGATACGGCTCACACCGACGTAGGGAAAAGCAAGAATTCATCATTCTTTTGATGTTTTTCTTTCTTATTCTATTTCTTTTCCTAAAGCATTTTTTAATAAAATTAGTTTAATGGAAAATAATCTTTGGAATTACATTCAATCTGTAAAAAATCAATCGCCTCTTGTTCATAATATAACCAATTTTGTGGTAATGAATAATACTGCCAATGCACTTTTGGCTGTTGGAGCTTCACCGATTATGGCTCACGCAAAATCTGAAATCAAAGAAATAGTTGCCATTGCAAATGCTGTAGTCATAAATATTGGAACACTCGATGAATATTGGTCTGAAGCCATGTTGATTGCTGCAGAAGAAGCTCATCGTACCCAAAAAACCTGGGTTTTAGATCCTGTTGGAGCAGGCGCAACTTCTTTCAGAGATGAGATATTAGCAAAACTATTGGAATTTAATCCAACAATTATCAGAGGAAATGCATCTGAAATTATCGCTTTAGCCAAAGCAAATACAACCATTACAAAAGGAGTTGACAGTACAGCAGAAAGCAACGAAGCAATTAATGCCGCAAAATATCTTGTAAAAAACTATCAATCTGTAGTTTGTATTTCTGGTGCAACAGATATTATTATCGATGAGAAGGAAACTTATTTTGTTGAAAACGGACATCCATTAATGACAAAAGTAACAGGATTAGGCTGTTCTGCGTCGGCGATTGTTGGAGCTTTTGCCGGAATTTGTGAAAATAAAACCGAATCTACCGTTGCTGCAATGTCACTTTTAGGAATTGCCGGAGAATTGTCAGAAAAAATTTCAAATGGACCTGGAAATCTTCAAATGAATATTTTAGACAAATTGTACAATATTACTGAGCAGGAGTTTTTCGAAAACATAAAAGTTTCTAAAAAATGAGTTTGATAAAATCATTTCCGTATCAGTTATATCTCGTGATTTCCGAAGCTGATTGTAGAGGACGAAATTTTTTGGATGTTGCCGAACAAGCCATTTTGGGTGGAGTAGACATCATTCAGTTACGTGAAAAAAATGCCTCTGATTTAGATTTTTTGAAAAAAGCTATTCTTCTGAAAGAAATAACTGACAAATACCAAATCCCATTAATTATCAATGATAATGCTTTTGTTGCTGAAAAAATAAGTGCTTTCGGAATTCACGTTGGGAATAATGATACAAAACCTTCTGTATTGCGTGAAACTTCTTTCCAAAATAAAATGATTGGATATTCGATTGAATACTTGAGTCAGCTTGAAAATCAGGAAACTATTATTTCAGATTATTTAGGAATCAGTCCAATTTTTAGAACTGACACAAAAACCGATACGGTTACAGAATGGAGCTTGGAAGGTTTAATAAAAATTAGACAACTTACAGAAAAACCTTTGGTGGCGATTGGAAACATTCATTTAAAAAATATAAAAGCTGTTATGGAAGCTGGTGCAGATTGCATTGCAGTCGTCTCAGAAATATGCAGTTCTGAAGATCCTCAGAAGTCAGCGTTTAATTTAAAAAACGAAATCAATAAATGAAAAAATATAAGTATTCATCAGTTCTTACCATTGCGGGTTTCGATGGAAGTGGCGGAGCTGGAATTCAGGCTGATATAAAAACTATTTCGGCTTTGGGATGTTATGCAACTTCCGTTTTGACGGCTTTACCCGTTCAAAATACGCAGGGCGTCAGCAATATTTTTCCAATTCCGATTGAAGCGGTTTCCGAACAGATTGAATCAATTTTGGATGATATTTTTCCTGATGCCATTAAAATAGGAATGGTTCATACTCCCGAATTGGTTGAAACCATCGCGAAAACTTTAGGCAAATATAAAAATGTACCAATTGTTTTTGATCCCGTAATGGTTGCAACAAGCGGACATCGGTTGATTGAGGAAAAAACGATTAAAACAATTATTGAAAAATTATTTCCAATCGCTCATATCATCACTCCAAATATGGATGAAGCTGGAATTTTAGCCAATATGAAAGTGGAAACCTTAGATGATATGAAAATTGCAGGTGAAAAAATTAAAGAATTAGGCTGTAAAAATATTTTGTTGAAAGGCGGTCATCTGGAAACGGAATTGATAACTTCTCTTCTTTATAATAACGAAGGACATTACAAGACCTTTGAATCAGCAAAAATGAAAACCAACAACACGCACGGTTCCGGCTGTACACTTTCTTCGGCGATTGCATCCTTCATTGCCCAAGGAAACAGTATTGATAAAGCCGTTGAATTAGCTCAGAACTATGTTTCCGATGCTATTTATCACGGTTTTGATGTAGAAACGGGAAAAGGAAATGGTCCGTTAAATCACTTTTTTAATCCTCAAAAACTAATCAAAAATGAATTGGTCTGAAAACGCCTGGAACTCCATTGAAAATATTTACAAAGACATCGTTGAAATGCCTTTTATCAAAGAATTATCTGATGGAAGTCTAGCAAAAGAAAAGTTCCAATTTTATATTGCTCAGGATTCTCTGTATTTGGAACATTTTGGAAGAACATTGGCAATGATTGGAAGTAAAGCACACAATGTAGAAGATGCTTTGGCTTATATGCGTTTTGCTGAAAATGCAATAGTTGTAGAAAATGCTTTGCACGAATCTTATTTTAAAGAATTTGAAATTTCAGATAAAGGAATTTTAGAACCTGTTTGCCATCATTACATTCATTTTTTAAAAAGTACTGCAGCTTTCGAACCTGTAGAAGTGGCGATGGCTGCAACGTTGCCTTGTTTCTGGATTTATAAGGAAGTGGGAGATTATATTTTAAACCTTGAACAAACATCAGAAAAACCTTATCAAAGTTGGATTGATACTTATGGCGGAGAAGATTTTGCTATTGCTGTTAAAACTGCCATCGAAATCTGCAATAAAGCCGCTGAAAATACAACTCCGGAAATAAAAAACCGAATGAATGAAGCATTTATAACAGCTTCACGTTTTGAGTTTCAATTCTGGCAGGCCGCTTATGATTTGAAAGTTTGGGACTAATTTCCTAAACAAGAAACCTCCCTTATGTTGGGAGGTTTAAATATCTTGATTATTCGGATGTCTAGTTTTCCATTCCCAGAAAATCTCCATTGCTATTAAATCGCAGATCTAAATTATTTAGCAGAGCCACATTAAAACCATATACTTCCTTCCCGATGCTTTCCACAGAAGTTGTTGGATGATTAGCGGTAATGTAAGCAACAATTTGCGGATGTATAAAATCGGTAGGTATCGCACGTCCGTTACCGTCAACTTCTGTCCAAACACCTTCTTTATCAAAATCAATCTGAGTACCATCGGTTAAGCGCACTTCATAATATTCGTCAACAGACCGCGTATCCCTTTCAATTCTAAGAACAGTGTAACCGCCGAAATAGCTATCTATAAATGATTTTGCCTGAGCTGGTAATTCTGTTTCCTGAATAATGGTTTCCGTTGTATTATTGTCATCCGAATTGCAGGAAACTGTTGCCGTTGCAACAGCGATAACGGCTGCAACTAATAAAATGATTCTTTTCATATCTTCTTTTATTACAATTAATCATCAATTCTTTTAAATACGCCTTGTGCATTAAATTCCAATTCCAATCCGTTTGACAACTTAACATCCTGTCTTCCAAAACGTCCTTTTTCAATTTTCACGATCTGTGTATTGGGAAATTTCTGTTTAACATGATTCAGAATGTTTTTTGAAATAAACGCTGTAGGAATCGTTGTTTTGTTTCCATCCACTTCGGTCCAATTACCGTCTGCATCGAATTCGATTTCCCTGCCATCGCTAAACTTTACTTTGTAATCTGTAGAAAAAGTTTCTTCATCTTTCTTTATGTAATCAACCGTACTTTTTGAAAAATGTTCCGATACGAATTTCTGTGCCGCATTCGGCATTTCTGATTTAGTAATGATTGATTCCTGCGCGTAAGACGAAATTCCTGCTAAAAGGAAAAAGGCTGCTAAAAATTTAAACTGTATTCTTTTCATGATGTTATTCTTTTAAAATTATATGACAAAGTTCTACAGCAAATTAGGAAGCATTTAGGAATTACGGGCTTTTACAGAAAAAACATGGAAATTATTTTCAAACGCATAAATTATATTTAAATCGGCATGATTTTCTGCGATACTTTTAACAATTGAAAGTCCCAAACCTGTTGAAGTATTATCGTTTGCAGCCTTGTAAAACCTGTTAAAAATCAATTCAACATTTAAAGGCTCCTTTACTACAGCCGTATTTTTAATAGTTATTTCAGCAGCATGTACCGTAACAATTATTTTTCCGCCAGTTGAATTGTATTTTACCGCGTTCCTTATCAGGTTTGAAATAAGTATGTAGGCAAGATCCGGGTTAATTACTGTTTTAAATACGGCAGTCTCTGCAAAATCAAGAACTATATTTTTAAACTGCAACAAGTCTGTAAAATCATCCAAAACATGCTTTACCACCTCATTTATCTCTATTTCCCTTTTATCTGTGTACTGGTTGTTTTCTATTCTGGAAAGTAGCAAAAGTGATTTATTCAGATTTACCAAACGGATGAGACCGTGCTTTGTTTCGCTTAAATCTGTTAGAATCTCCTGCGGCACCGTTTCCCTTTCAATAAGCAGATCCAGCTTGCTTATGGCAATTGCCAACGGCGTCTGCAATTCATGCGAAGCATTTTCTATAAACTGTTTCTGCTGCGTAAAAGCGGTTTCATTCCTTTCGATCATTTTATCTATTTTTTGATCCAGCAGTTTAAATTCACGTATTTCCGTGGTATTTTGTTTCGGCTTATATTGCTTTCCAAATTCGTACTTTCCAAGATTTTCCAACGTACCGTAAAAAGGTTTCCACACCTTTTTAAGAACAATATTGTTGATAAGCACTATACTCACTACCAAAAATATGTACAGAAAAATCAATGCGAAGAACAGATCTAGTCCAAAGTCGTCTTCCTCAACAGTAGATGTCCTTATTTCCAGCCTGTAATGATTTCCGTTACCGTCTAAAAAATAGGTTTCCAAGATCCTGTAAGGTTCCATTTCATCATCATATTCCATGTAAAACAGTTCGTTTCTAAAGAAATTTCCTTCTTTATACTGGGCAGAACTTACCGGAGTAATTTTAAACTGATTAAAATCAAATTCGTTAATACCCAAAGTAGCATCGTCTGTATAAGCTTTCCTTATAATTTGAATTTTCAGGTCTTTCAGTCCGTCATCGGTATTGTCATAAAGTTCATCCAGAATAACTGCATAAAAAAGTGCCGCCCAAACAGCTATAATCACAAGCAGTGCAGCAGCAAGATACTTTAAGGTATAATTTTTAAGCGATATACTCATATCAATTTGTATCCAATTCCATAGACAGCCTGAAAGTCGATCTCTGCGTGAGATTCCTTAAGTTTTCTACGAAGGTTTTTAATTTGCGAATAGATGAAATCCAGACTGTCTGCCTGATCTATATTATCTCCCCAGACCGATTCTGCCAGTACTGTTTTCTGAAGTACCTTTTCCGGGCGTATCATAAAGTAATAAAGCAGATCAAATTCCTTGCGATTCAGCACCAGTTCCGCCTTACCGACAAATACCTTACGATCATCGGGAAAAAGCTCTACATTTTTAAAAGCAATGGTGGTTTCTCCTTTCTGGTAATTCCGTCTGATAGCCGATTTAATACGTGCGTGCAGTTCCATAAGGCTGAAAGGTTTTGCCATATAATCATCAGCACCCAGATCCAGTCCCAAAACCTTGTCTTCCACAGAATTTTTAGCAGAAAGTATAATTACCGCATCTTTTTTATTTAATATTTTAATCTCTTTAAGCAGTTCTATCCCGCTACCATCAGGCAGCATAATATCAAGCAAAATACAGTCATAATCGTAAGTACCTATCCGTTCTGTGGCGGTTTTAAAGTTATTTGCAGTTTCAACAACGTATTTTTCGCCTTCCAAAAACTGTTTTACCGTTACAAGTAAAGCGGGTTCGTCTTCTATAATCAGTATTTTCATGCAGTAGAAAATTTTTCACAAAAGTGAAACTAAATTTAGGAATGATTTAGGAATAAAATCCGGTTTTAGAAAATATTATTTCCCGAAAGAAAAGAAGCGGACAAATGGCGGTATAAAACCGTAGTCCTATATTTTAAAATTTCAACAATATCATATCAAAATACTGATGAAAAAATTTATCCAAAAAATAAGTCTGTATAGTATCAATCAAAAAAAATATAATTTATTTTCAAAAACACATTGTTATACTATGTAATATGTTATACATTTGACTTATGAACGAAGAATATAAAAACAAATGGATATCGCAATTAAAGAAAGGCACGCTTCCTTTTATTGTACTGAGCGTGTTAAGCAGAAATACGTATTACGGATACGACCTTATAAACGAAATTAAAAAGCTGACCGATATTGTTGTTGCAGAAGGTACGCTTTATCCATTGCTTGTAAGGTTGAAGAATGAAAACCTTGTATCGCATTCGTGGGTAGAACAAGAATCAGGCATACCCAGGAAATACTACAAGATTACCGAAGAAGGCAAGGAAACCCTAAATGCAATGAAGGATTACTGGACATATATGAACAACACTATACAATCAATTTAAGATGAAATTCAAAGAACTTACCTTTAAAGATCAACATGCCGAAAGAATTTATAAAGATTATATAGGTCGTGTTAGAAATTCCGTAAAAACACTGAACAGTGACAACCAGAACGAAACGCTTCTTGAAATTAACAGTCATATTTACGAAGCGTTACAAGCATCAGCCACAAACGAAAAAGAGAATCTATCGGATGTTTTGCAAAAGCTGGGGAGTCCGGAACACTTTCTAAAAGAACTTGTAGCCGAAAAAAAGCTGGAAGAAGCAGCTAGTTCCTTCAACCCGTTAAAAATACTTAAAGCACTGGTTTTAAATTTTGGCAACGGATTTTCATATATTGTATTCTTTATCCTTTACGTATTGCTTGCGGGATTTATTTTTATGATCTATTCAAAAATAACCAATCCCGAACAAACCGGATTCTTTTACACGGATGCAACATCGTGGGTATTGGGCATTTCGCAAAATTCCGACCAACATGAGAAAGAACTTTTGGGCAACTGGTTCATCCCGGTAATGATACTGCTCACCATCTTTTTTTATGTTGTAATTACCCTATTGCTAAGATTCAAAAAGAGATTTCTTAAAAAATAAATTCAAATGAGACATACTTTACTTTTATGCATTGCCCTGGTAACTGCACAAGCACTATGTGCCCAAAACTTTAATAAAGAAAAAACAGACAGTCTATTTACAATCTTAAAGCAAAAAGACAAATACATGGGCAGTATCGCCCTATCGCAAAACGGAAAAATTGTTTACACCAATGCTGTTGGCTTTTCAGATATTGAAACAACAAAGAAAGCAGATACACAAACACGTTACCGTATTGGTTCGGTTTCCAAGCTGTTTACAGCCACATTGGTTATGAAGGCTGTAGAAGAAAAGAAAATTTCACTTCTACAAACATTAGACAAGTATTTTCCCCAGATAAAAAACTCGCCCAAAATAACCATTCAGCAACTGTTGAGCCACCGAAGCGGTATTCATAATTTTACAGATGACGAGGAATATTTTACCTATTATACCCAACCAAATATCAAAGCACAGATGCTTGCGGTTATAGAGAAAGGTGGCAGTGATTTTAAACCGGATACAAAAACTTCCTACAGCAATTCCAACTACGTTATTTTGGGCTATATCCTTGAAAAAGTTTACAAAAAAGAATTACAGGTACTTTTGCAAGAGAAAATAACCAAACCCCTGCATTTGAATGATACTTTTGTTGGAGGTAAGATAAACCCGAATGCCAATGAAGCCTTTTCTTATGATTTTAAAGATACATGGATTAAAGAAGCTGAAACAGATATGAGCGTACCTGCGGGTGCGGGTGCATTGGTTTCTACCCCTACCGACCTTGTGAAATTTATTGAAGGTTTATTCAATGGTAAAATCATTAATAAACAATCATTAGACATTATGAAAAACATAAAAGACGGATACGGTTGCGGTATGTTCGAGCTTCCCATCATAGGAAAAACCAATTACGGACATGACGGAGTAATTGACCGTTTCAATTCTCTTATAACCTATCTTCCAGACGATAAACTGGCAATAGCGATTATCTCTAACGGCGGTGTGTATAAAAACAAAAATATCCTTTTAGGTGTTGTAAGCAGTTATTACAACAAATCCTTTGCGTTACCAACATTTGAAAATCTAGCGGTTAACATTAAAATACTCGAACAATATACAGGAGAATACAGCAGTGCGCAACTACCGATAAAAATCACCGTGGGAATTGACAACAACCAACTAACGGCACAGGCAATCGGACAGAAAGTTCTTCATTTAGAAGCTCGTTCTGAAACTGTTTTCGGATACGAAAAAGCAGGTATAGAATTGGAATTTGACGTTCATAAAAAACAGATGGTATTAAAGCAGGGCGGGCAAGCATTTTCCTTAACCAAGCAATAAATAGAATTACAACCTCCCGTTTTTATAAAATAGTAGGAAACATTCGCATATAAACAGGATTTTTACAATGTAAAGAGCAGAAAAGTTCTATTTTTGAAGCTTAAAAAAATTAAAAAAAGAATATCATGCAAGAATTAATCGGAAAAATCAACGCTGAAATGGCAGCATTCAATGAGGATGCACAATTACAATCAGAAAAGGCTAACAAAGCTGCAGGTACAAGAGCCCGCAAATCTACATTAAGCTTAGAAAAGCTTTTGAAAGAATTTCGTAAGTTGTCTTTAGAAGAATCTAAGAAATAATAACAGCCCCAGATTGGGGCTGTTATTTAATGTAGAATAATCGAACTATTGGTTCACTTTGAAAATACTTCTGTGAATTATTATCGGGCAGTTAATCATGCTTATTTCCAGCATGGTTCCTAGCCCAACTTATTCCAAATAATAAGTTAATTATACTTTCCTTCAGGTAACCACTATCTTTTAGTTAGTCATTTTAAAGTAATTTTGTAATGAAACAGACGTTTCTGATTTTATTACCTATATAAATTTCGAACTACATGAACAAACATACAGCATACTCCATTTTAGAACTTGCCATCGTTTCTGAAGGCAGCACCTTCCGAGAAACCTTACACAATTCATTGGAACTGGCGAAACTGGCAGAGGCACATGGTTACAAAAGATACTGGTTTGCGGAACATCACAATTCTGCTTCGGTTGGCAGTAGTGCCACCTCCCTATTAATTGGTTATGTGGCTGAAAACACCCACACGATCAGAGTCGGATCGGGAGGGATAATGCTTCCAAATCACTCGCCTTTAATTATAGCAGAACAATTTGGAACCCTTGCCCAACTCTATCCCAGCCGGATTGATTTAGGCTTGGGAAGAGCACCGGGAACCGATATGCTGACAGCGGAGGCCATCAGATCTGACTTTATGAAAGCAGCCCAATCATTTCCGTTAGAAATAGAGAAGATCGAACATTATTTTTCGGCAGCAAACAACAAAGGTAAAGTACGTGCACCAATCGCTGAAGGTGTAGATGTTCCGATCTATATTCTGGGCTCCAGTACAGACAGCGCCCATCTGGCAGCAAAAAAAGGACTTCCGTACGCATTTGCAAGTCACTTTGCTACCAACCATCTGATGCAGGCACTGAAAATATACCGCGAAGAATTTAAGCCGTCTGCAACACTGGATAAGCCATACACAATTGCCGGAGTGAACGTTATTGTTGCCGAGACCGATGAAGAAGCGCAGAAATTATTCACCTCGCTGATCAGAATGTTCTTTGGTATCTTAACCGGTACTTCACAACCTTTGCATGCACCGATTGAAATGACCGAAGATCTTAAAGATATCTTTCAGCATCCGAGTTTAAATCAAATGCTTAAATACTCTTTTGTAGGTACTAAAGAAACAGTAAAAGCACAAACGAAAGCCTTTTTAGAAGAGACCCAGGCAGACGAACTGATTATGGTATCGACTATTTATGATATACAAGACAGACTTAAATCTGCACAATTGTTTAGTGAAGTAATGAACGAACTAAACCAGAATAAAAACCTTTAATTCAAACACATGGCACAAAAAAAAGTACACTGTGACTGTATGGAAACCATACTGCCTGTACGAGATACATTAGATGTTATCAACGGCAAGTGGAAAATTCCGATTATTATTTCTGTGGGTGTGGGCAATGATCGTTTTACCGATATTCAGGAGAGCATTCCGGGTATCAGTCCAAAAGTGCTGGCGAAAGAGCTTAAAGATCTGGAACAGCACCAACTGATCAAACGAATTGTCATTGATGATTATCCGGTAAAGATTTCGTACCAGCTTGAACCCTATGCAGACAGTTTAACACCTATTATCTGTGCACTTAAAGACTGGGGAATTACCCATAGGAAAAAGATATTTACAACTATTTAAAAATAGTAAAAGCCCCAATTTGGGGCTTTATTATTACTAAATGCAAATCATATCAAATAAAACTCTTTAAAAAGTGCGGATATAAATCTTCTATTCTTTTATCAGGATGCTGTGCATGAACTTTTAACAAAAGGTCGGTAAATTCCTTCATACGTACAAATCCACGATCGGCCATTACCTGCGCGGTTGCGCTGGCAGCATTTTGAAAATGTGCCTCGCTGTATTTGTCTTTACAGTACAATAGGTACACGGCATACGTCATGTATTCATCAAATATATATTTCGGAGCAGAATACGCATCAATACCCTGAACAGCTTCGTTTACCCAATGCTGGCGGTTGTTAAAAATTTCATCGATAAGTACCTTGTATTCTTTTGTAGGTTTTCCCACATAGTTATGGTCGATCTCTGTAAACATCACCCTTGTATTAAACAATTCGTTTTCAATTTTACTCAACTGCGGATATTCCGACAAAGGCGGCAAACTCATATAGATCAATCGGAAACCGTTATGATTAAATTCAGACGTATAATTCAACCCGTTGATTAACGGTGAGCAGTAAACGGTGTAGGCATTTATTCTGGTATCGAAATTCTGTTCCAACCATTTCCACTGTTTACCTACATTAGCCTGACTTTCGTACTTTGCTATAATATCGGCGTAAAACTGTTTGTGCTTTTTATAGAATGATCGGAAACCGGATTTTTTTGCAAAAGCTTCCAACTGTTCTTTGTAAGTGGTGATCGGGTTTTCTGAAACAGCGACACTGTTCACTCCTTTGGCAGGAAAAAGATACACCTTGCTTTTCACCAATTTGTCTCCTTTAAAATCGTAAGAAATACCGTTCCCCGTTAGAAAAACGTTATTTATAAGCGATTCTACCAACAGGGAATCGATTGTTTTAATAATTGGTTCATTTTCATATTTCTTAAAGTGTTGCAATACATCCTGATAATAGGCTCCTTCCTGCTGCACCATATCATCGTTCGCCAATCCTGTCGGGGTAATGGCAATCATGATCTGCAACAGTTCCTTTACTTCGTTTATTTCTACTTTGTGTTTTCCTTCGTTCTGCTTTTTAAATTTTTCTGTAAAATTTACTTTTTCCTGAGCTTGCGACACAAGAGTTAAAAACAGGAAAACAATTGTTAGTTTTTTCATTTATAAGGATTTAAATTATTTTCGTTTCGATATACTCCGCATTAAAAAGACTGTTAGGCTTCAAGTATACAAATCCGTTTTTGTAATCCATAAACACATTAAACCTTTTAAGCACTTCGTTCCCCAATATATGTGCATTACGATTCCTCATGGGTTTGTTGCCCGTAATCTGCTGCACAGGAACTTTTTCCAGTACCAAATTCCCTATTTTCAAAACCTCTAATTCCGATGTTATTACAGGAATTTCATTACCCTGCGCACCTTTCATAAGTACCCTATTCAATTCCTTCATTTTAGGAAAATCTGTCTTCTGCAATTCCTCATTATCAAGCATAGCCGTACGCTGGTAACCCGTATCAAACAGAAAATAGTCCTTCAGACTTTTATCGTTCTGTATGATTTCTGCTTCAATAAAAGGAATTCCTTCCATTATTTTAAAAGGTAAACGCGTATAACTGCTGTCGGTTAAAATGACATCAGGAAGCTGCTGGTGTAATACCATGATTCCGTTATCATAATTCAGCTCCACGGTTTTGTCTGCAAAAAAGTTCCAACCGAACCGACCTTCAGTTCCATGACCGGTCAATTGCGCATCATAGACTTTGGTAGAGAATTCCGTTTTTCCAATTTCAAAAGAATAGTTGTTATGATAAAGCTTTACTTCATCACGCAATTTATTTTTAAGCACCTCTGTAGTCAGAATCAGATCGGTACAGCCTGTATCAAAATTCAGTATAAGCGTATCCTTTTTATTAAACACCGTTGTCACATAAATTGTATTCTGATAATTGATCTGCAATTTTAAGGTATCTGCCATTATCTGAGCCTGAGTGCTAAAACACAGCAGCACGACAATTGAGGTTAAAATGCTTTTAACAGTACTGTTCATCTGTATATAATTTTATTATTTCCTTTAAAATGTTTCAACAATTGTACATGTTTATATGCAATTGTTCTGATACTAATTCTCGCAAATATATAAATAAGACACTAATTGGTGTGTAAAATTATTATAAATTTATTAAACTTGCATAAACAAAGTCAAAAAATGGAACGTAAACCGGCAGGT
>Ga0308157_10004122_pt1 | contig 19723 bp, 19 predicted proteins | sample PhyBR1_FD_201035 | JGI IMG/M metagenome (GOLD analysis project Ga0308157, IMG submission 201035) | Phyllosphere microbial communities from UC Gill Tract Community Farm, Albany, California, United States - DLSLB.R1 | ecosystem: Host-associated > Plants > Phyllosphere > Unclassified | place: USA...
CGCCCGGCTGGCGTTCGCGCACGCGGACTGGTCGGGCTACTCGGTGTTCGAAGAGGCCTTCACGCGCGGGCACGCGGCGGCGCTGGCTTGAAGCGCTAGCTTCGACCCTGCTTTTGCCAGGGGCATTGGAAGAGCGACAAATCACGCGCTCCATTTCGATATATCTTATTGAAAAAGATATATCGGAAACCCATGAAAGACTTCGACATTTCCCCCCAGCACGGTGGCGGTGGCCCTGACGGACGGCGCGGCGGCGGCCGCGTCTTCGGCCATGGCGGCCTGCGGCTCGTGCTGCTGCAACTCATCGCCGACAAGCCGCGCCACGGCTACGAGCTCATCAAGGCCATCGAAGAGCGATTAAACGGCGCCTACAGCCCCAGCCCGGGCGTGATCTACCCCACGCTGACGCTGCTGGAAGAGATGGGCCACGTCACCGTCAGCGCCGACGGCGGCCGCAAGCTGCACACGCTGACCGATACCGGGCGCGACCACCTGGCCGAGCACCGGACCGAGGTGGACGCGCTGCTGGCCCGCATGGCCAGCGGCCTGCCGATGCGTGGTGGCGGCGGCGGGCACGGCGAGCGGCCGGCGCCGATCGAGCGCGCGGTACACAACCTGCGCCATGCGCTGCACCTGCGGCTGGCGCGCGAGCCGCTGGCCGAGGCGCAGATTCACGCGATTGCCGACGCCCTGGACGCCGCAGCGCGGCAGATCGAGCGCCTTTAGCCCCACGCCACACCAAGCCACCGGACGAACTCACCAACCAAACCATCCACCCGGCCGCCGCGCAGAGCGCCCCAGAGCGCCGCGCAGGCCACCGCCGCGAACCCGAGAGCGCGCCCCACGATGCCCGCCCGCCTTGCCACTTCTCAAAGCGCCGGCCACCCCGGCAGAAAGCCTGACATGACCTCCCTGTCTCCATCAATTTCGACATCGGCCTCATCACCTTCCGCCCCCACGGCCACGGCCACGGCGCAGCCTTCGGCCGAACTTCTGGCGGCCCGCGCCCCCCAGCGCATGCGCCATGAACTGCGCCGGCGCACCCTGACCGTGCAGAGCGCCGAGCGCGTGACGCCGCATTGCATCCGCGTCACCCTCACCGGCGCGGACCTGGAAGGGTTCGACAGCGCGGGCTTCGACGACCACGTGAAGCTCATCCTGCCCAACCCCGCCACGGGCCAGATCGACTTTCCCGTGCCGGGCGAAAACGGCGGCCTGGCGCCCGATTCGCCCCGGCCCACCATGCGCGACTACACGCCCCGCGAGCACGACATCGCGGCGCGCACCCTCACCATCGATTTCGCGCTGCACGACGCGGGCCCGGCCACGCAGTGGGCGCTGCAGGCCGCGCCGGGGCAGACCGTGGGCGTGGGCGGGCCGCGCGGCTCGATGATCATTCCCACCGCGTTCGACGGCTACGTGCTGATCGGCGACGACACCGCGCTGCCGGCCATCGCCCGCCGCCTGACCGAACTGCCTGCCGGCGCACCCGTGCTGGTGCTGGCCGAGGTGGACGGCCCGGCCGACGAACAGCCCCTGCCCACCGCCGCCGACGCGCGCGTGGTGTGGGTGCACCGCCAGGGCGCCAAGGCGGGCACGGCCGACGGTTTGCTGGCTGCGCTGCGCGCCCAAACGCTGCCCGCGGGCGACTTCCACGCCTGGGTGGCCTGTGAATCGAGCGTGGCCAAGGCCCTGCGCGCGCACCTGGTGGGCGAGCGCGGCGCGTATCCGAAGTGGGTCAAAGCCTCGGGCTACTGGCGCCGGGGAACGGCGGCCACGCACGACACGCACGAGGATTGACGCCTCAAGGGCGGGACGCAGGTGTACCGCGCTCAGTGCTTGCGCCCTACGCCAGGGCCACCGGCACCGCGGCCAGCCCCTGCGCCACGTGATCGATCCATGCGCGCACCCGCGCCGGCAGAAAGCGGTTGGGCGGGTACAGCAGCCATGCCGTGCCGGAATAGGCCGTGGTGTGGCGCCAGCCGGGCAAAACGCGCACCAGCGCGCCACTGGCCAGCGCCGCCTGCGCGGTAAAGCCGGGCAGGGTGGCGATGCCCAGGCCCGCCAGGGCCGCCTCGCACCGCACCTCGCTGTGGTTGGCCACGTAGCGGCCGCGCACCTTCACCACGGCGGTCTCTGGCGCCCCCCGGCCTTCGCCAGCATTGCCGCCACCACCGTTGCCGGCGCCGAGGCGCTCGAAGCGCCAGTGCCGGTCGCGCTCGTCCTCGCCCAGGTACAGGCAGTCGTGCTGCGCCAGATCGCTCGGGTGCGCGGGCAGGCCGCGCAGCGCGAGGTAGGCGGGGCTGGCGCACACGACGTGGTCGATCACCTCCAGCGGCCGGCCCACCAGGCCCGGCGGCGGCGTGTCGGTGATGCGCACGGCCACGTCGATGTGCTCGGTGAACAAATCCACCGTGCGGTCGGCGATCACCAGTTGCACATCCACCTGCGGGTGCGCGGCGAGAAACGACGGCACCAGCGGATGCAGGCGCTGGCGCCCGTACGCCTTGGGCGCGCTCATGCACACCAGGCCGCTGGGCACCTGGGCGTGGTGGCCGGCGAGCGCCAGCACTTCGCGGGCGGAAGACTCCAGCCCCTGGCAGCGCTCGAAGGCGGCCTGTCCGGCTTCGGTCAGGCGCAGGCGGCGGGTGGTGCGCTCCAGCAGCCGCACGCGCAGCACGGCTTCCAGCCGCGCCACCTGGCGGCTCACGGCCGACGGCGTCAGGCCCAGCTCGCGCGCCGCGGCCGAAAAGCTGCCCGCCGCCGCCACACGGGCGAACACGGCCATGTCGGGCAGGGCATCCAGGGCTTCATTCGTGCGCATGGGGAAGCAATGTTGTTCGCGAAGGCTGCATTATCAAATGCAGCGCACGAATCTACGATCGCCGGATGACCACTTTGACCGCCTCCCGCCCCGCCGTGCTGCTGCGCAGTGCCGACCTCGTCTTGCTGCTGGTGGCGATCGTCTGGGGCACGAGCTATGGCGTGGCCAAGGGGGCGCTCGCTTTCTACCCGGTGCTGGGGTTTCTGGCGGTGCGCTTTCTGCTCACCACGGCGCTGCTGGCACCGGCGTGCCTGCGGGCCACGCGGGCGCAGTGGCACGGCGCCTTGCGCGCCGGCGTGCCGCTGGGCGGGCTGCTGATGGCGATCTTCGTGTGCGAGACCTATGGCGTGGCGCACACGCAGGCCAGCAATGCGGCGTTCCTCATCAGCCTGTGCGTGGTGTTCACACCGTTCGCCGAATGGTGGCTGTTGGGCCGGCGGCCGGCCGGCTCGGTGTTCGGCTTCGCCGCCGTATCGCTGCTGGGCGCCGCGCTGCTGGCGGGCGGCGGCCTGCAGATGCGCTGGGGCCTGGGCGACGCGCTGATGCTGGCCGCCGCCGTGCTGCGCGCCGTGACCGTGTGCACCACCAGCCGCCTCACGCGGCGCCATGCGCAGGCGCCCATGCTGCTGCTCACCGCGGTGCAGTCCGCCGTGGTGGGGCTGGGGTGCCTGCTGGTGGCCGTGTCGCTGCCGGGCGGGCTGCCGGCGCTGCCGCAGGAAGGCGCCTTCTGGGCCGCGAGCGTGTACCTGGTGCTGGGCTGCACGGTGTTCGCCTTCATCGCGCAGAACTGGGCGCTGAAGCACAGCGCGCCCAGCCGCGTGGGGCTGCTGATGGGCACCGAGCCGGCCTGGGGCGCGCTGTTCGCCGTGCTGTGGCTGGGCGAAAGCCTGGGGTCCGTGCAGTGGATGGGCGGGGCGCTGATCGTCGCGGCCGCGTGGTGGACGCTCGCGCGCCAGCGCGCGTAGGCTGGGCAGCGACTCGGAACAGCGGCGCCCCGGCGCACGGCGATACTCCGGCAGGCAGGGCACCCGCCCGAGCCGCAGGGGCGGCGCCGATCCCACGAGGAGCTTTTTCGATGACCGACCTTCGCGACATCCTGGCGCACCTGCGCGCAGGGCGCTGGAACGAAGCCCACCAGCAGATACAGGACGATGCGACGCCGCTGGGCGCGTGGCTGCACGGCATCGTGCATCTGCAGGAAGGCGACCTGGAAGACGCCGAATACTGGTACGACCAGGCCCAGCGGCACTTTCGCAGCCGGGGCACGCTGGAAGAAGAGATGCAGCGGCTGGAAGCGGAACTGCCGCCGAAGTAGCGCTAAAAGTCCGCACGGCGGGATGTGGCCCTTGCCGTCATGGCCCTGTCACGGCGCGCCGGCATCGTTGCGGTTTTCGTCCGCCACAAGCCATCGCATGCTGCCCTCGTTCCGCCTCCGCTCGTTGTCCCGTTTCGCTCCTTTTGCGCCCTTCGCCCTGCTGGCCTGCGCCGCCGCCACGATGCTGCCCGCCCACGCGCAGCAGGCGTTTCCCGCCACGCTCGCCGGCCACGCCGTGCTGTCGGCGCAAACCTTCATTCCCGCGCCCAAGGACGCACCCGCCGATCTGCAGACCAGCGGCAAGTTCACCATGCCGCAGCGTGCGGACCGGCTCGGCAGCGTGGAGGGCACCTCCGCCGGCCGGCCCACGGGCGTGTCGCTGCCGTTCAAGGGCCAGCCCGCGCAGGGCCACTCGGGCATCAAGCACATGGCCGACGGGTCGTTCTGGATCCTGACCGACAACGGCGCGGGCGCCAAGGCCAATTCGCCGGACTTCATGCTCTACCTGAACCACTACGCGGTGGACTTCCAAAGCGGCCAGTTCAAGCGCCAGAAGACGGTGTTCCTGCACGATCCGGACAAGAAGGTGCCGTTCCGCATCGCCGAAGAAGGCACGAAAGAACGCTACCTGACAGGCTCGGACTTCGACCCCGAGAGCTTTCAGTTCGCCGGTGGCGCGCTGTGGATCGGCGAAGAGTTCGGCCCCTACCTCATCAAGGCCGACCTGGACGGCCGCGTGCTGGCGGTGTTCGAAACGCAGGTGGACGGCAAGACCGTGCGCTCGCCCGACCACCCGGCCATCACCGGGCCCGGCGCGCCCGATGCGAAGGCGCCGGCCTTCGAAGTCAAGCGCTCCAAGGGCTTCGAGGGCATGGCCTCTTCCAAGGACGGCAGCAAGCTCTACGCGCTGCTGGAAGGCCCGCTGTGGAACGAATCCGCCAAGGCCTACGAAGCGGTGGAGGGCGGCAAGCAGTACCTGCGCGTGCTGGAGTTCGACGTGCGCGCCGAGAAGTGGACGGGCCGCCAATGGAAGTACGTGCTGGAGGCCAACCACCATGCCATCGGCGACTTCAACATGATCGACGGAAACACCGGCTTGATCATCGAGCGCGACAACGGCGAAGGCACGGCCGGCAAGGCCTGCCCCGAGGGCCAAAAGCGCACCGACTGCTTCCATGATCTGGCGAAATTCAAGCGCGTGTACAAGGTGGAACTGACCGATGCCAACGCTGGCGGCGAACTGCGCAAGGTGGGCTACATCGACCTGATGAACATCCAGGACCCGCAGCGCCTGGCGAAAAAGCCGCTGGACAACGGCGTGCTCACCTTCCCGTTCTTCACCATCGAGAACGTGGACGTGGTGGACGGCACGCACATCGTGGTCGGCAACGACAACAACCTGCCGTTCAGCAGCAGCCGCGCCCCGAACCAGGCCGACGACAACGAACTGGTGCTGCTGGAAGTGGGCGAGCTGCTGCGCGCCCGCTGAGCGCGCTGCGAAAGATCTGGAGACCCCGCCGTGCGCGGGCCGGGGCCCGGGTGGCAAAATTGCCGCCTCCCCGGAGCGCCCCGGTTGCGCGGCGCTCCTTTCCACGCACCGGGAATCCACTCGCATGTTCACTGGCATCGTCCAAGCCACGGCGGCCCTCGCCGCCATCCACGACCGCGAAGGCCTGCGGACCTTCCTCATCGACTTCCCACCCGGCTTCTGCCAGGACCTCGCCGTCGGCGCGAGCGTGGCGGTGGACGGCGTGTGCCTCACGGTCACCGAGCTGCTGCCACCCAACGCCGCAGCGTTCGACGTGGTGCTGCAGAGCCTGAACGTGACCACCCTGGGCAGCTATGCCGTGGGGGGCCGGGTGAACGTGGAGCGCGCGGCCAAGGACGGCGCCGAGATCGGCGGGCACCCGCTGTCGGGCCACATCGACTTCGCCACCACGCTGCACAGCGTGCGCGAGTCGGACAACAACCGCGTGTGGCGCGTGAACATTCCGCCCGACTTTCGCAAGTACATCTTCGCCAAAGGCTACATCGCCATCCACGGCGCGAGCCTCACGGTCTCCGAGGTGAACCGCGCCGAAGGCTGGTTCGAGGTGTGGCTGATTCCCGAGACGCGCCGCGCCACGGTGTTCGAGCACAAGCAGGCGGGCGACCGGCTCAACATCGAGATCGAGCGCAGCACCCAGGTGGTGGTGGACACCGTGCGCGAAGCCGTGCACGAAAGCCTGGGCCGCCTGCAGCCGGTGCTGGAAGCGCTGCTGCGCGACAAGGGCCTGTCGCTGGAAGACTTCGTGCAGCCGCCGGTGCTGCCGCGCTGATCGCTTTGCGGCCGTGCGGGCCACCGGGGGCGGGCGCAGCGCCTTGCCCCTCGCAGGCAGGCACGCAGGCACTTTGGGTAAAAAAGGCCTCCAGCGCAATATTCACTAGGGTGGATAGCTATTAAAACAATAGCAACGTCCGGTAACCCTCACACCGCGGTCAGTTCCCCCGCACCGGTATCGACCTTGGGCTCGGCCAGCACCACCCGGTTGCGCCCCGTTTCCTTGGCGCGGTACATCGCTGCGTCGGCCTCGGACAGCAGCTGATCGAGCACCAGGCCGTGCCGGCCCGAATCCGCCACGCCGAAGCTCGCCGTGAGGCGCAGCGGCTGCGGGGATGCGGGCAGCAGCAACTGCAGGTCGGCCACGGCCTCGCGCAGGCGCTCGGCCAGCCGCACGCCGTGCGCGGGATCGCAGTGGCTGAGCAGCACCACGAATTCCTCGCCGCCGAAGCGCCCGACCAGATCGCCCAGCCGCAGCTCGGAGCGCAGCGTGCGCGCCACCGCCACCAGCGCCTGGTCGCCCACCGCATGGCCCCACTGGTCGTTGAGCAGCTTGAAGCGGTCCACATCCAGGATGACGATGACCACGCCGAAGCCGTGGCGCCGCGCCTGCGCGAGCACGCTCTCCGCCGCGTCGAAGAACGCGCGCCGGTTGGGCAGGCCGGTGAGGAAGTCGGTGTTGGACTGCTCGCGCAGCTGCGCGATCAGGCTGTTGCGCTCGCGCTCCAGCGATTCGCGCTGGCGGGTCTGCAGCTGCAACTCGCGGGCCGCGCGGATCACCGCCGCCATTTCGTCGTTGGCGGTGGGCTGCGGCAGGGGCGCGTCCAGGTCGTTGTTGGCCAGCGCCTTCAGCGCCCGCGCGGTCTGCACCAGCGGGCTGAGAACGCGGCGGTCCACCATCGACAGCGCCGCCGCCAGCAATGCCAGCAGCAGCACCGAGCCGGCCGCCACCAGGCCCAGCATGCGCACGGCGCGGGCGTATTCGGCGCTGGCGCGTTCGCGCAGCTGGGTGAGCAGCGTGTCGCGCACCTCGAAAATGGTGTTCATGTCGGGCACGTACAGCGCGGCAAAGCCTGCGGCGTCCAGCCCGTAGCGGCCATCGCTCTCGCCGGCCGCGATCATGCGGTCGATCAGCGGGCCGGTGTCGCGAAAGTAGCGCTGCTGCACCGTCTGCCACGCCTGGGCGATGGGGCGCGGCTGCTCGGGCACCGACAGCCGCAACTCGATCAGGAAGCGCAGCTGCGCGATGCGCCCGCGCGTCTGCTCGATGGCCCGGCGCTCTTCGGCCGAAAACGGCTGCTGGCGCGCCAGCGCCGCCGTGAAATGCGAGCCCAGCAGGCCCGCGAACTCCCGCAGTTCGGCCGTCAGGCGCGCCACCTGCACGTCGTCGGCCAGGGCCGGGTAGTTCTGGCGCGCGGCATTGGCCAGGCTGCTGGTGACCGGCGCCAGCAGCGGCACGATGGCCACCATGCCGTAGACCGCCGAGCGGATCGACTCGGGCGCGCGCTCCGCCTTGGGCTGGGCCACCACCTCGTCCACCGCCGCCCGGGCCGTGGCCAGCGCGAGCTTGGCGGCGGCCACGCGCCGCGCGGCATCGGCCAGCGTGGCATCGCCCGCGCGCGCCGACAGCACGCCGTGCAGCGCGTCGAACGCGCGATCGGTGCGGGTGCGCGCCTGGGCCAGCGCCTGCTGCAGTTCAGCCGGCAGGGGCGATGCCCCGCCCAGCGCTCCGTTGGTGGGCCCACGCTCGCGCGACACCATTTCGGCGGCCAGCAGCCCTGCGCGCAATTGATCGATGGCCTCGACGCTCGCCGCCGACGCGCGCACCAATTGGTACTCGGTCGTCGCGATGCGGCCGACCAACAGCATCGTGGCCAGCACCACGAGGGCCCCGAAAAGGCGAAGTAATCGGCTCAAAGACATGGTGGTCTGACATCAATACGGCGAAGGCAACAGTGCAAAAATTCTCTCATCGGCAGCGCATCCGGCAGCTTGCGGTGGCGAACGAATCCACCAAATGCCGACGATACGCCCTGGCTCGCCGCCCCAGATCCGCGCAAGAAGCGCGCCCGGGCTGCCGCGGCCAGCTCAGCCGTAGTATGAACAACCAGGGTGCCGATCGGTGCGCCCGCCCTCCGGCGGGCAGGGTTTCGCGCCCCTTGCACCGCACGCCACAGCACGTCACTTCACGCCACGACGCACCATTTCGCTCTGTCACCATTGCCTTCCAATGCCAGTCCGCAATCCTGCTTCCCCGCTTCCCTCACCGGCTGCCCGGCCCCTTCCACGCCCGCTCGCACTGGCCGATCTGCCCGGGCTGCTGCAGGTGCAGCGCGCCTGCTACGGCGAAGGTTTCGAAGAAAGCCATGCGGTGTTCGCGCGCCGCCTGGCCAGCCCGGCGCAGTGCTCGCTGGCCCTGGAGCAGGGCGGCCAGCTGTGCGCCTATCTCGCGGCGTACCGCTCGGTGCTCGGCAAGGTGACGCCGCTGCACGGCGATTTCGAGCCAGTGGCTGGCAGAGCGGCGCCCGACACGCTGTACCTGCATGACATGGCCGTGTCGCCCCCATTGGCCGGGCAGGGCCTGGCGCAGGCGCTGCTGGCAGCCGCCTGGGCGGCGGCGCGCGCCGAAGGGCTGCGCCACAGCGCGCTGGTGTCCGTGCAAGGCTCGCAGGGTTACTGGGCACGGCACGGCTACGCACCGATGCCGCTGCAGAGCGCCACACAGCAGCAGCACCTGGCCACCTACGGCGAGGGAGCGGTGTACATGGTTCGCGCGCTGCCAGCGCCCTAGCGCGAGTTACGCCGCGCCGCTGCCGCGCTCTTGCCCCGCCTGCGCCACGATCCAGTCGCGAAAGCGGCGCAATTCCGGATCGATGAGCGCTGGCGCCGCGTACACCAGGTGGTAGGCCAGCGGCGTGGCGAGCGTGCCGGCCTGCACGCCGATCAACGCGCGCGTGGCCAGTTCGCGCGCGATGAGGGCGCGGCGCACCAGCGCAAAGCCCCGCCCGGCCACCGCGGCCTCGATCGCACCGTTGGAATCGGCGAACACCACGCCCTGTTCGGTGTTTACCCGAGGCATACGGTGCGCTTCACACCACAGCCGCCAATCGCCGCGGTGCTCGTCGTGCAGAAGCCGTGGTCCATCGATGTCCCGCGCCCGCGCGATGCGGCGCGGTGCCACCAGTCGCGGGCTGCACACGGGCACGAGGTCGTCGGCCAGCAGCGCTTCGGCGCGCAACCCGGGGTAGCGGCCCATGCCGTGGCGCACCGCGAAATGCACGCCTTCCCCGGCCAGGTCGATGGTGCGGTTGGTCGTGCTCACATGCACGTCAAGGCTGGCAGCGTGCTGCTGAAAGTCCTGCAGGCGCGGCACCAGCCACTGCACGGCAAAGCCCGGCGTGCAACTCACCAGCACGACGCGGCGTGCGCCCATGGACACGCGCGAGGTGGCATGGCCGATCACCGCGAGCGCATCGCTGCACGCTGCCTGGTAATCGGTGCCAGCGCGCGTGAGCGCCAGGCCGCGCGGCAGGCGCTCGAACAGCGTGCAGCCCAGAAACTCTTCCAGCTTGCGCACCTGCTGCGAAACGGCGCCGGGCGTGACGTGCAGTTCGATCGCGGCACGCCGCACGCTCAGGTGGCGTGCGGTGGCTTCGAAGAAACGCACGGCGATGAGGGGAGGCAAGCGCATGACTGTTGAGAAAAAATAAACAGTCGCCGAGGATAAATGGTTTGCTCCGAGGGCTCGAATTTTCAAGAATCGGGCGGTCTCTGGTACGGGGCGGCGCTGCTGCCCCCTGCCCCCGCGCAGTCCCTGCCAAACCCTTCATTTAGACCCCACCATGACCCTTGCCAGCCTGATTCGCTTGTTCGCCCTCGCCGCCCTGTGGGGCGGCAGTTTCCTGTTCATGCGCATCGCCGTGCCGGTGTTGGGCGCGGTGCCGACGGCTTTCGGGCGCGTGGCGCTGGCCGCTGCGGGGCTGATGGCGTTGCTGGCGTTCGCGCAGCTGCGGCCGGCCTTTCACGGCAAGCTGGGCGCGGCGCTGGTGCTGGGCGTGGTCAATTCGGGCGTGCCGTTTCTCATGTTCGCCCTGGCCGCGCGCAGCCTGCCGGCGGGCTACAGCGCCATCCTGAATGCGACCACGCCGCTCATGGGCGTGCTGATCGGCGCGGCTACTTTCGGCGAACGCATCACGGCGGCGCGCACGGCGGGCGTGCTGCTCGGCATGGCCGGGGTGGCGGTGCTGGCACAGACCGGCCCCGTGGCCTTGTCGCCGCAGGTGCTGGCCGGCATGGGCGCTTGTCTGCTGGCCACGGCCTGCTACGGCGTGGCGGGGTTCCTCACGCGCCGCTGGATCACTGCACGCGGCGGGCTGGACAGCCGCCTGGTCGCCGTGGGCAGCCAATGGGGCGCGGTGCTGGTGCTGGCACCTTTCGCGGCGTGGGAGGTGTGGCGCCAGCCGGACCTGCCCGCCACCTGGCTGGCCGCACCGCCCGCGGTGTGGGCCGCCATGCTCGCCATGGGCCTGCTGTGCACGGCCCTGGCCTATGTGCTGTATTTCCGGCTCATCGCCGATGTGGGGCCGCTCAAGGCGCTGTCGGTCACGTTCCTGGTGCCGCTGTTCGGTGTCGCCTGGGGCTGGCTGATCCTGGGCGAGGCCGCCACGGGCGCGCACGCGGCCGGCGGCGGGCTGATCGCCGCGGCGCTGTGGCTGGTGCTGCGGCCGGCGCCTGCAGGGGCCGCAGTCACTGCCGTCAGGGGGCGCTAGCGCCGAAGGGCGGGCCCCGTCTGCCCACCCTCAGCCTGGACGGCGCAGCCATTAAGATGCGCGCTCCGGGAAAAACAGCCTCCCGTCCCGCAAGGGGTGACGGTGTCCGTCCAAGCGCTGCAAGCCCCTCATGGAGTTCCCATGGACACCGCCTTGCCCGACGACGCCGCATCGACACCGCCCCGCTCCCTCCCGCTTTCCGAAGCCCTGCTTTTCTGGCTCAAGCTCGGCTTCATCAGCTTCGGCGGCCCGGCCGGACAGATCGCCCTGATGCATGCCGAACTGGTGGAGCGCCGCCGGTGGATTTCGGAAAAGCGCTTTCTCCACGCCCTCAACTACTGCATGCTGCTGCCGGGCCCCGAAGCGCAGCAGCTCGCCACGTACATCGGCTGGCTCCTGCACCGGACCCGGGGCGGGATCATCGCCGGCGCCCTGTTCGTGCTGCCCTCGCTGTTCATCCTCATCGGCCTGTCGTGGCTCTACATGGCGCATGGCGACGTGCCGGTGATCGCCGGGGTGTTCTACGGCATCAAGCCGGCCGTGACCGCGCTGGTGGTGCAGGCGGCCTATCGGGTCGGTTCCCGCACGCTGAAGAACCGCTGGCTGTGGGGCATCGCCGTGGCGGCGTTCGTGGCCATCTTCGCGCTGCAGGTGCCGTTTCCCGCCATCGTGCTGCTGGCCGCTGCGGTGGGCTACATCGGCAGCAAGGTCGCCCCCGAGGCGTTTTCCGGCAGTGGCGGCCATGGCAAGGCGGCAGCATCGCCAGGCATGCGCGCGCTCATCGACGACGACACGCCCACGCCAGCCCACGCGCTGTTTTCGTGGCCTCGGCTTTGCAAAGTACTGGTCATCAGCATCGGGCTGTGGCTCGCCGCGCTGGGAAGTCTCTGGGCCCTGTTCGGTTGGAACGCGGTGCTGACGCAGATGGGCTGGTTCTTTACCAAGGCCGCGCTGATGACCTTCGGCGGCGCCTATGCCGTGCTGCCCTATGTCTACCAGGGTGCTGTCGACCACCACCAGTGGCTGAGCGCCACGCAGATGATCGACGGATTGGCGCTGGGCGAGACGACGCCGGGCCCGCTCATCATGGTGGTGTCGTTCGTGGCCTTCGTCGGGGGCTGGACGCAGGCTCTTTTCGGGCCCGATGCGCTGTTTCTGGCGGGCGCCGTGGCCGCCACCGTGGTGACGTTCTTCACCTTCCTGCCTTCGTTTTTCTTCATCCTGCTGGGCGGGCCTTTCATCGAATCCACCCACGGCAACCTGAAGTTCACCGCGCCGTTGACCGGCATCACGGCGGCCGTGGTGGGCGTCATCGCCAACCTGGCGGTGTTCTTCGCCTACCACGTGCTGTGGCCGCAGGGGCTGGGAGGCCGGTTCGACGGCGCCTCGGCACTGATCGGCGCCGTGGCCGCGGTGGCGCTGTTCCGGCTGCGGTGGGGCGTGATTCCCGTGCTGGCGCTTGCCGGGCTGCTGGGCGTGGCGTGGCGGTGGGCCGGGCTCTGAGCCCAGGGCTCAGCGCGGCCGTGCCTCAGTCGGGGTTCACCAGCTTGATGGCGCGCGTTCCGAGCGCCGCGCCCGTCACGGCATCGATCGCCACGGGGTCGATGTCGGTGCCGTTCTCGGCGTCCACGAAGCGCACCAGCCTGCCTGTGCCACGGTGCTTGCGGCCCCACGCGCCGATCATGAAAAGCACCGGCAGGTAGTCCCGTCCCGCGGCGGTCAGCACGTATTCGTCACGCGGCGGGCGCTCGGAATACTGCCGCTTTTCCAGCAGCCCTTCGTCGGTCAGTGCGGCCAGGCGCTTGGTCAGCATGGTGGGCGCAATCCCGAGGCTCTTCTTGAATTGGTCGAAGCGCGTCAGCCCGGCGTTGGCGTCCCGCAGGATCAGCATCGTCCAGGCATCGCCCAGCACATCGAGGCTGCGCGCGATGGGACAGGTGCTTTCGGAAGTTTTTTCAGTGTCCATATCGTTTCAGTATTGACTCACTATTAAATCGATACTAACATGCGGCCAGCAGTCAGTCCACTCCCTGACCTGCTTCCAAGGACCCCATGTTCAGCACCGTTTTGTATCGCAATGGCCCCGCCGTCGGCGCGGGCAGTGCATTGGCTTGCGCAGTGCCGCAGGGCGCCGCGCAACGTACGGTTCCATCGCTTTTCACCACGGTTTCCCGGGCCACGCCATTGGCCCATCCCTCGGTTTCCGAATCCCGCTTTTAAGAGAACTCCCCCATGAAAAAGACCGTTTTGATCACCGGCGCCTCCTCGGGCTTCGGCTTGCTGCTGGGCAAGCAGTTGCAGCAGCAGGGCTTCAACGTCATCGGCACCAGCCGCGAGCCTGAAAAGCATGCGGGCAAGGTGCCTTTCAAGATGCTGCGCCTGGACATCGATGACGACGAGTCCATTCAGCGCTTCACCGAAACGCTGTTCACCCAGACCCAGCAACTGGACGTGCTGGTCAACAACGCGGGCTACATGGTGACCGGCCTGGCCGAAGAAACCTCCGTGGACGTGGGCCGCGAGCAGTTCGAGACCAACTTCTGGGGCACGGTCAAGGTCACGAATGCCTTGCTTCCCCATTTCCGCCGCCAAAAGCAGGGGCAGATCATCACGGTGAGTTCGATCGTCGGCCTGATCGGGCCACCCAATCTGTCCTACTACACCGCTTCCAAGCACGCCGTTCAAGGGTTCTTCAAGTCCCTGCGGTTCGAGCTGGACCCCTTCAATATCAAGGTGAGCATGGTGGAGCCCTCGTGGTTCAAAACCAATCTGGCCCACAACGCCGTCTCGGCCTCCGCAGCCCGTATCGCGGACTACGACGCCTATCGCAAGCAGGCCGATGCAGCGACCCAGAAGGGCATCGATGAAGCAGAGGCACCCGATGCCGTCGTCCGGACCATCACCCAGTTGATCGGGCAGAAAGAGCCCCGCTTCAGCAACCCGGTGGGAAAGATGACCGGAATGATCCTTTTCCTGCAGAGCTACCTTCCGAAGATGTTCGAAGGCGCCATCCTGAAAAGCGTGAAAACGGCCGCGTGAACGGGAACGACAGGAAAAGCCCATGAAATATTTCCTCTGCCGATTCATTCCCCCGCGCGCGGATTTTCTGGCCACCTTGTCCACCGATGAGCGGCAGGGAATGCAGCAACACGGCGCGTACCTGGACCAGTTGCTGGCGCAGGGCCTGATCGTGGCGCACGGCCCCGTCATGGACCCGGCGGGAAGCTATGGCGTCTCGCTCTTTCAGATCGCCGACGACCAGGAGATCACCGCATTCACGTCGGCAGATCCGCTGATCCAGAGCGGGATCGGGCACTACGAACACCACCCCATGCCGCATCTGAAGGCGCGCGGTTGACGCGCCTCCATCCCGCCCATTTCTACCCACCACCCAGTCATCCCACCGAAAGATCCCAATGTCTTATTCCTCCTTGACCCTCTCTTCATCGCCAGCCCCATCGCAAGCGTCCACGGCGCGCCAGGGTGCGCGGCTTTTCTGGGTCACCACGCTCGCAGCGGCGTTGGCCACGATCGCTTTGTTCGCGTCGCCCGCCCACGCCCAGCCCCAAACCCAAACCCAGGACAGCGCCGCCAAGCCGCAGCAGCCGGCGCTGTCGCGTGCCGAAGTGATTGCAGACCTCGCCCTGTGGCGGCGCGCCGGTGCCGACCGCTATGAAACGCTGTCGCGCTCGTACGGCATCGAAACCCAATCCTATGACCGCGCTTATGAGGAATACGTGCGCCTTCGCCAAAGCGATGCGTTCCAGGCCGAAGTCCAGAAGGCGGCGGACAAGCGGTAATTCGCAGTGGCTGCACACGCAGCAGCACTGCAGCGCAGCACTAACCCGCCAGCATTTCCTTCGCTGGCGCGACCTGCATCTGCCGCGGGATCGCCACGCCGTTTCTCACACTCAGCACCTCCGCCATCACGCTCACGGCGATTTCGGCGGGGGTCTTGCTGCCGATGAACAGGCCGATCGGGCCCCTGAGGCGCGCCAGTTCGTACTCGGTCAGGTCGAAATGGTCGGCAAGCCGCTGGCGCCGGGCCTCGTTGTTGCGGCGGCTGCCGATGGCACCGACGTAAAAGGCATTGGTCTTCAAGGCCTCCAGCAAGGCCAGATCGTCCAGCTTGGGGTCGTGCGTGAGCGCGATCACGGCGCTGCGGCGGTCGGGCTGAAAGTCCAGCACCACGTCGTCGGGCATGCCGTCCGCCAGCTGGGTGCCCGCGACCGACCACGAGCCACGGTACTCGGCCCTGGGATCGCACACCGTCACGGCGAACCCGTTGAAACCGGCCATGGTGGCGAGGTACTCGGCCAGTTGCCCCGCGCCGATCAGCAGCATGCGGAACTCCGGCCCGAATGTGTTGGCGACCACCTGTTCGTCGGCCTGAAAGGCCGGTGCGCCCGCGGTGTCTGCGGCGTTCTCCAGGGCGACCGCGCCATCGGCCCATCGAACACTGCGGCGCATCAGGCGGCCCTGGGCCAGGGCGTCCACGAGGGTCTCCAGCGAATCGAGTGGCGGGTCCCGCTCCACCATCAGCTCCAGCGTGCCGCCGCAGGGCAGGCCGAACCGGTGCGCCTCGTCGGCGGAGACACCGTATTTCAGCCGCAGCGGTGCAGCCGCGGACCGGGGCAGGGCGTCGTCACGGTCTGGCACGCAGCAGCGGGCGATCAGGTCGTCTTCGATGCAGCCCCCGCTGACCGAGCCCACCAGGGCGCCGCGGTCCGACAGCGCGAGGATGGACCCCACCGGCCGCGGCGACGAGCCCCAGGTTCTCACCACGGTGACGAGCCACGCGTGCGCGTCCGCACGGCGCCAGTCGCGCAGCGTGTGCAGCACGCGAAAGTCGAGGTTGTCCATGGCCTCTTGCGCCTCCCGCGCCGTCAGGCGTACGCCGGCAGGTGCGGCAGCAGCTTGTCCAGCGTGATCGGATAGTCGCGCACCCGCGCACCCGTCGCGTTGTAAACCGCGTTGGCCACGGCCGCGCCCACCCCGCACAGGCCCAGTTCGCCCACGCCCTTGGCCTTCATGGGCGAAGAGATCGGGTCGGTTTCGGGCAGGAAGATCACTTCCTGGTGCGGAATGTCGGCATGCACCGGCACCTCGTAGCCCGCCAGATCGTGGTTCACGAAGAAGCCGCGGCGCGTGTCCACGGCCAGCTCTTCCATGAGCGCCGAGCCCACGCCCATGGTCATCGCGCCGATGACCTGGCTGCGGGCGGTCTTGGGGTTCAGGATGCGGCCCGCGGCGCACACGGCCAGCATGCGGCGCACGCGCACCTCGCCCGTGTCCACCGCCACGCCCACTTCGACGAAATGGCCGGCGAAGGTGGACTGCTGGTACTGCTTGTCGAGGTCGCCGTATTCGATCGCGTCCTCCGCCACCAGCCCGGCCGCGCCGGCCACCTCGGCCAGCGGCGTCGAGCGCCCGCCCGCGCGCACCATGCCATCGGCGAACACGGCTTCGGCCGGCTCCACGCCGAGCTTGCGCGCGATCGTCTCGCGCAACTTCATGCACGCGGCATAGACGCCGGAGGTCGCGTTGTTGGCGCCCCATTGCCCGCCCGAACCCGCCGCTGCGGGGAAGGCGGAATCGCCCAGGCGCACGTCCACCTGCTGCAGCGCGACGCCCATCACCTCGGCGGCGGTCTGCGCCATGATGGTGTAGCTGCCGGTGCCGATGTCGGTCATGTCGCTTTCGACCGTGACGCGGCCTTGCCCGTCAAGGCGCACGCGGGCGGCCGATTTCATGAGCAGGTTGTTGCGAAAGCCCGCCGCCACGCCCATGCCGACCAGCCATCGGCCCTCGCGGCGCTGGCCTGGCACCGCGCTGCGCTGCGCCCAGCCGAAGCGTTCGGCGCCCATGCGCAGGCATTCGACCAGCTGGCGCTGCGAGAACTTGCGGCCCGGCTTTTCCGGGTCGGTCTGCGTGTCGTTGAGGACACGAAATTCGATGGGGTCGATGCCGAGCCGCTCCGCCATTTCGTCCATGGCGATCTCCAGCGCCATCAGCCCGGGCGCCTCGCCCGGTGCGCGCATGGCGTTGCCTTCGGGCAGGTCCAGCTGCGAGATGCGCAGTGCCGTGTAGCGGTGGGCACCGGCATACAGCAGCCGGGTCTGCGCGATGGCGTCCTCGGGGTCGCCGCCCGGCAGGTTGCCGGACCAGCTTTCGTGGCCGATGGCGGTGATGCGCCCGTCCTTGCCGGCACCGATGCGGATGCGCTGGATGGTCGCGGGCCGGTGCGTGCTGTTGTTGGCCATCAGCGGGCGCTGCATGGCCACCTTGACCGGCCGGCCGGCCGCGCGCGCGCCCAGTGCGGCCAGCACGGTGTCGGCCCGCAAGAAGAGCTTGCCGCCGAAGCCGCCGCCGATGAAGGGCGACACCAGCCGCACCTTGTCGGGCGCCAGGCCCAGCGTGCGGGCGAGGTCGCCGGCGGTCCAGGCGATCATCTGGTTGGACAGCCACACCGTGAGGCGGTCGCCTTCCCAGGCCGCCAGCGTGGCGAAGGGCTCCATCATCGCGTGGGTGTGGTCGGGCGTGGTGTAGGTGGCATCCAGCCGCACCGCGGCCTCGGGATACTGGCCCGCGAAGTTGCCGAACGTGCTCTCAGGCTTGGACGATTTGGGTACGGTGGCGCCATCGCGCGCGGCCGAGAGGTCGAACGCGCCGGGCGCGCTCACGTACTCGATCTTCAGCAGCTGTGCGGCGGCCCGCGCCTGCTCGAAGGTTTCGGCCACGACCAGCGCGACGGCCTGGTGATAGTGCTCGATGCCGCTGCCGCCCAGCAGCCGGGCCACGTTCATCTTGCCCTTGCCGAGCTTGCCGGCGTTCTGCGCATTGACGATGGCCAGCACGCCCGGCGCGGCGCTGGCCGCGGCCAGGTCCATCGAGGCGATGCGCCCCTTGGCGATGGAAGACCCGACGATGTAGCCATAGGCCTGCGCAGCCACCACGTCGTGCTGCTCATAGGCGTAGCGCGCGAGCCCGCTGGTCTTGAGCGGCCCGTCGATGCGGTCCACGGGCTGGCCGACCACCTTGAGCTGGTCGATGGCGTTCTGCGAAGCAGGGGTGTCGAATTTCATGATTGGCCTTTCGCTTGTGCCAGCACGCCAGCGAGCGTGCGCTCCACCAGGGCGACCTTGAAAGCGTTCTCGTGCGTGGGGCGCGCACCGGCCAGCAGCAGCGCGGTCGTCGCCTTGGCGCCCTGCGGCAAGGCCGCATCCGCCGATTCCAGGCGCCACGGCTTGTGCGCGACGCCTCCGAGCGCCACGCGCCCCGTGCCGTCCTTTTGCACCACTGCAGCCACCGAGATCAGCGCGAAGGCGTAGGACGACCGATCCCGCACCTTGCGGTAGATGTGCGTGCCGCCCGCCGGGGCCGGCAATGTGACGGCCGTGATGAATTCGCCGTGGTCCAGCGCGGTTTCGATGTGCGGCGTGTTGCCCGGCAAGCGATGGAAATCGGCGATGGGAATGCGGCGGGGCTGGCCGTCCGGGCGCACGGTCTCGACCGTGGCGTCCAGCGCGCGCAGGGCCACCGCCATGTCGCTCGGGTGCGTGGCGATGCAGGCCTCGCTCGTGCCCACCACCGCATGCTGGCGGGTGACACCGCCGAGGGCCGCGCAACCGGCGCCCGGCTGGCGCTTGTTGCACGGCATGTTCGTGTCGTAGAAATAGGGGCACCGCGTGCGCTGCAGCAGGTTGCCGGAGGTGGTCGCCTTGTTGCGCAACTGTCCCGACGCGCCGGCCAGCAAGGCCCGCGACAACAGCCCGTAGTCGCGCCGCACGCCGGCGTGGGCGGCCAGGTCGGTGTTGCGCACCAGCGCACCGATGCGCAGCCCGCCGTCGGTGGTGGGCTCGATCTTGTCCAGGCCCAGGCCGTTGATGTCGATGAGGTGCGTGGGCGCCTCGATCTGCAGCTTCATCAGGTCCAGCAGGTTCGTGCCGCCGGCGATGAACCGGGCCTGCGGATTGCCGGCCGCGGCTGCTGCTGCGGCCTGTACGGACGTGGCGCGTTCGTAGGTGAACGATTTCATGCGGCACCCCCTTTCGCACCGGACACCTCGGTGATGGCATCGAGGATGTTGGAATAAGCCCCGCAGCGGCACAGGTTGCCGCTCATGCGCTCGCGGATCTCGTCGGCCGACAGCAGAGGCTGCGCGGTGAGGTCACCGCTGACGTGGCTTGGAATGCCCGCCTTGATCTCGTCGAGCACGCCGACCGCCGAGCAGATCTGCCCGGGCGTGCAGTAGCCGCATTGGTATCCGTCGTGCTTCACGAACGCGGCCTGCAAGGGGTGCAGCTTCTGGGGATTGCCCAGGCCTTCGATAGTGGTGACCTGCGCGCCTTCGTGCATCACCGCCAGCGTCAGGCACGCATTGATGCGCCGGCCATCGACGATGACGGTGCACGCCCCGCACTGGCCGTGATCGCAGCCCTTCTTGGTGCCGGTGAGGTGCAGGTGCTCGCGCAGCGCATCCAGCAGCGTTGTGC
>Ga0308157_10004124_pt1 | contig 19715 bp, 17 predicted proteins | sample PhyBR1_FD_201035 | JGI IMG/M metagenome (GOLD analysis project Ga0308157, IMG submission 201035) | Phyllosphere microbial communities from UC Gill Tract Community Farm, Albany, California, United States - DLSLB.R1 | ecosystem: Host-associated > Plants > Phyllosphere > Unclassified | place: USA...
AACACCGATTGGAAAAAGTACTGAAAATTCAGAACGTTCAATATATAAATGATTCTAAGGCTACCAATGTAAACTCTGTTTTCTTCGCTTTGGAGAGCATGAATACTCCAACCGTTTGGATAGTTGGCGGTGTTGATAAAGGGAATGACTACCATGAATTAATGTCTCTTGTTCGCGAAAAAGTAAAAGCTATTATTTGTTTGGGAGTTGATAACAAAAAAATTATTGATGCATTTGGTAATGTTGTTGACATCATGGTTGAAGTAAGCAGCATGAATGAAGCTGTAAAAATGGCTCAACGTTTATCTGAAAAAGGAGATACAGTTTTGTTATCACCTGCTTGTGCAAGTTTTGATTTATTCGAAAGTTATGAAGACAGAGGCAAACAATTCAAACAAGCGGTTAAAAATTTATAATTAAGATAGTTTAGGTTAAAAGTTTTCAATTTAAACTTTAAACAAAAACAATTAAACAAAATAACATGAAAGAGCTAATTAGCAAGTTAAAAGGAGATAAAGGCATTTGGTCATACGTGGCCCTATTGGCTCTGTTTTCCTTTATGCCTGTTTTTAGTGCAAGTAGTAATTTGGCATATTTAGGTCATGGTACCGGAAATACTTTAGGTTATTTGGTTAAACATTTCGTTCATATTTGTCTGGGTTTTGCAATTATTTACTGGGTACACAATATACCTTATCACTATTTCAGAGCCATTTCAAAAGCAGGTTTGCCAATAGTCTGGATTTTATTAGCTTATACATTGGTTAAAGGAACTGTAATTGCTGGAGCCAATGCGAGTAGATGGATTCAGATTCCTTTTGTGGGATTGTCTTTTCAGACTTCCACTTTGGCGGCAATAGTTTTATTCATTTTTGTTGCTCGTTATTTGTCCAAAACCAGAGAAACTCCGATTACGTTCAAATCATCTCTTTGGGAACTTTGGACGCCGGTTTTTATAACATTGATGTTTATTTTACCAGCCAATTTTTCAACGACAGCTTTTATTTTTACAATGGTTCTGATGCTTGCTTTTATTGGGCAGTATCCAATGAAATATATTGGAATTATATTAGGTTCAGGGATTGTGTTTATTGTTCTTTTCTGGGGACTTTCAAAAGCTTTTCCTGATGCTAAATTATTCAGTAGGGTTAGGACTTGGGAAAGTAGGATAGAAAATTTTATGGGTAATAAGGCTGGTGAGGACGATTACCAAATTGAAAAAGCAAAAATCGCTATTGCGTCAGGCCAGTTATATGGTTTAGGCCCGGGTAAGAGTGTACAAAAGAATTTTTTGCCACAATCTTCTTCCGATTTTATTTACGCTATCATCGTTGAAGAGTATGGATTAATAATTGGAGGATTTGGAGTTTTGCTTTTGTATATGCTTTTGTTAGTTCGATTTATTATTGCTTCTCATAAAGCAAATACGCTCTTTGGAAAATTAGTAGTTATAGGATTAGGATTTCCAATGATTTTTCAGGCGTTGATTAATATGGGGGTTGCAGTTGAGTTATTGCCTGTTACTGGACAAACTTTGCCCTTAATTAGTAGTGGTGGTAGTTCTATTTGGATGACTTGTTTTGGACTCGGAATTATTTTAAGTGTAACCAAAAAAGAGGAAGAAATTGCTAAGGAAAAATTAGATAAAGAAAAAAGAGAAGAAATTCTCCAACGGCTTATAGATAAAGAAATGGAATCTGATATCAAAGAAATTGATTCCAAAAATGCAAATGATAGTGTTGATGCAAACGATTATTCCATTACAGATAATTCATCCAATCCGATGAATGCGGTGTTGAAGTAATTGAATTAGGGGTATAATGTAATTCGTTGCGATCGAATAATAAAAGTATAATTTAGAAATTTTCAAAATGGCAAAGCATAAATTTATTTTAAGTGGAGGAGGTACAGGAGGTCATATTTATCCTGCCATTGCGATTGCAAATGAATTAAAATTACGATTTCCTGATGCCGAAATTTTGTTTGTTGGTGCCAAAGACAAAATGGAAATGCAGAAAGTTCCTCAGGCTGGATACGAAATAAAAGGACTCTGGATTGCCGGTTTGCAAAGAAAACTGACGCTTCAAAATGCAATGTTTCCTTTCAAACTTATTGATAGTTTATTGAAATCCAGAAAAATAATTAAAGAATTCAAACCTGATGTTGTTATTGGAACAGGAGGTTTTGCTAGTGGACCATTATTGAATGTGGCGAATAGCATGAATATTCCAACTGTTATTCAGGAGCAAAATTCCTATCCTGGAATTACTAATAAACTTTTGAGTAAAAAAGCGAATAAGATATGTGTTGCCTATGAAGATTTGGAAAGATTTTTTCCTCAAAATAAAATAGCACTAACAGGTAACCCTGTTCGTCAGGATTTATTGGATATTCATTCTAAAAAAGAAGAAGCGATTACTTATTTTAAATTAGATAAGAATAAAAAAACATTATTGGTTTTAGGGGGTAGTCTTGGAGCCAGAAGAATCAATGAATTAATAGAAAAAGAATTAGATAAATTCCTTTCTTTAAATGTTCAGGTAATCTGGCAATGTGGGAAATTTTATCTAGAAGATTATAAAAAATACAATCAGTACAATGTTCAGGTTGTAGCTTTTATTGAAAGAATGGATTTGGTTTATGCTGCTGCAGATGTTGTGATTTCCCGCGCAGGAGCATCCTCGGTTTCAGAATTATGTATAGTTGGAAAACCAGTGATTTTTATTCCATCGCCGAATGTTGCCGAAGATCATCAAACGAAAAATGCTCAGGCAATAGTGAATAAAAAAGGTGCGATTTTGCTAAAAGAATCACAATTGGATGAAGATTTTAGTTTGGTTTTTGAATCTTTGATAAAAGATGAAGGAAAGCAAGAACAACTGAGTCAGAATATTAAGTTATTGGCTAAGCCAAATGCAACAGTTCAAATTGCAGATGAAATCGTGAAGCTGATAAAGTAAACGTATCAATTGAGAATTCTTTAATACAGAAGAAAAAGTAAAGAAAAAATATAAGTAAAATGAATTTAAATCAAATACATAACGTCTATTTCATAGGAATCGGAGGCATCGGAATGAGTGCTTTGGCTCGTTATTTCAAAACCATAGGGAAGAAAGTTTCAGGTTATGATAAAACGCCTTCTATCCTTACAAGTGAATTGATTGAAAGTGGAATTGATATTCATTTTGAAGATAATATCAGTTTAATTCCAACTGATTATTATGTTGAGAATACATTGGTTATTATAACTCCTGCCGTGCCGGTTAAACATTCGGAGTGGAATTATTTCATAGAGCGCAATTATCAGGTAAAAAAGAGAGCTGAAGTTTTAGGAATCATCACTAAAGATACTTTTTGTTTTGCTGTTGCTGGAACTCATGGTAAGACAACGACCTCTAGTATTTTGGGGCATATTTTATACGAAAGTGGGGCAGATGTAACAGCTTTTATTGGAGGAATTGTCGAAAATTATGATTCTAATTTAATTGGAAATGGTAAAACCGTTACCGTTGTTGAAGCCGATGAGTTTGATCGTTCCTTTTTGCATTTGCATCCAGATATTGCTTGTGTAACATCAATGGATGCGGATCATTTGGATATTTACGGTACAAGTGATGCCATTGAAGCTTCATTCGTAGAATTTGCAAATAAAGTTGAAGATAAAAATAAGCTCTTTATCACCAATGAATTACCTATCGACGGCGTAGTTTGTGCAGTTAATGAAGAGGCTATTTTTCAAGCCTACAATATAAGAATAGAAAACAGCAGTTATGTTTTTGATGTTAAAGCCCCAAACGAACATATTAAAAATTTGCGTTTCGGATTGCCAGGTAAGCATAATTTAATGAATGCTTTAATGGCATTAGCAATGGCAGTAACATACGGCACCCCAACCGATGTTATTGCCAGGGCTTTGGTTTCTTTCAAAGGAATCAGAAGACGTTTTTCGTACCAAATTAAAGAAGAAAAGTTAGTCTATATTGATGATTATGCACATCATCCGACAGAAATAAATGCCGTGCATCAGGCGGTTAGAGAATTGTATCCTGGTCAAAAAGTACTGGCAGTTTTTCAGCCACATTTATTTAGCAGAACAAGAGATTTTGCTGATAATTTTGCCAAGAGTCTATCAGCTTTTGATGAAGTTTTTTTGATGGAAATTTATCCAGCCCGTGAATTGCCAATAGAAGGGATTAATTCGCAATGGCTGATGGATAAAATGACTAATGAACATAAAAAGATAGTTAGTAAAGATGATTTAATTCCCGAAATTTTAGCTAACGACGCAACGGTCATTGTAACGATTGGTGCAGGTGATTTAGGTGAAATGGTTCCTTCGATTAAAAAAGCATTATATGAAAATCTTTAATTGGAATAATGTAAGGTTAGTATTAATGTTTGGGTTGGTTATTTTTCTTTTTTCGTTTACTTCAAAGAGAAATGCAAGAAGAAAATTGACTAAAACAGATGTTGTTTTTGTAGGTGAACACTCTCTTTTTTTAAAAACAGAAGCGGTTAATAAATTGTTAATAGAAAATAAAGAGAGCGCTTCAACCATAAGAAAAGATAGGTTAGATTTGAATAAATTAGAGCAAGTATTGAATGCTCAAGAAATGATTGAGAAAGCAGATGTATATGTAAGTATCGATGGTGTTCTTAAAGCAGTCGTAAAACAAAAGACTCCTATTGCAAGGGTTTTTAATGATGAAGGGTCTTTCTATATTGATAGTGAGGGAAATGAAATGCCTTTGTCGCCAAATTTTACAGCTCGGGTTCCACTTGTTTCTGGGGAGATAAACAAGAAAAACAACAAAAATTTATTTAAATTATTTAAGATAATTTATGATGATGCATTTTTGCGAAAAAACATCATTGGGATACAAATTATGCCTAATGGTAGCTTATTAATGCAGAATAGAAATTATAATTATCAAATTGATTTTGGTGGTTTGATAAACATTGAACAAAAATTTAAAAACTATGAAGCCTTTTTTCAAAAGGTGAGTTTGGACAGTTCTTTGTATAAATATAAAAAAATAGATTTGAGATTTACGGAACAAGTAGTTTGCACAAAATAATAGAAAATGGAAAAAGAGAATATTGCAGTAGGTCTAGATATTGGGACAACGAAAATTGTTGCCATGATAGGCAAGAAGAATGAATATGGAAAACTTGAAATTTTAGGTGTTGGAAAATCTAAAAGTTTGGGTGTTGCAAGAGGTGTTGTAAATAATATTACTCAAACTATTCAATCAATTCAACAAGCGATTCTTGAAGCAGAAAATAATTCAGGGTATAAAATCAAAGATGTCGTTGTAGGTATTGCTGGGCAACATATTAGAAGTATTCAGCATAGTGACTACATCAGCAGAAGTAATCCTGAAGAGGTTATTGGAGGAAATGATATTGATTTATTGATCAATCAGGTTCATAAATTGGCAATGTTGCCAGGAGAAGAAATAATACACGTATTGCCCCAAGAATTTAAAATTGATGGGCAATCAGACGTGAAAGAACCAATTGGAATGTACGGTGGAAGACTGGAAAGTAGTTTTCACGTTGTGGTTGGGCAAGCGTCATCAATCAGAAATGTTGGTAGATGTATTCAAAGTTCAGGCATCGAATTGTCAGGTTTAACATTAGAACCATTAGCTTCATCTGATGCAGTTTTGAGTCAGGAAGAAAAAGAAGCTGGAGTTGCTCTTATCGACATTGGAGGAGGAACAACGGATTTAGCTATTTTCAAAGACGGAATCATTCGTCATACAGCGGTGATTCCTTTTGGAGGAAATGTAATTACAGATGATATCAAAGAAGGTTGTTCTATTATAGAAAAACAAGCTGAACTATTAAAAGTAAAATTCGGTTCTGCGTGGCCAGGAGAAAACAAGGACAACGAAATTGTTTCTATTCCAGGTTTAAGAGGTAGAGAACCAAAAGAGATTTCGTTAAAAAATCTTTCGAAAATAATAAATGCGAGAGTTGTTGAAATCATCGAACAAGTTTTTACAGAAGTAAGAGCTTATGGACATGAAGATCCTCGCAAAAAATTGATTGCAGGTATTGTGCTAACTGGTGGTGGTGCTCAATTGAAACATATTAAGCAATTAGTAGAATACATTACCGGAATGGATACTAGAATTGGTTATCCAAACGAACATTTAGCTGGAAATTCGGATGAAGAGATTTCAAGTCCATTGTATGCTACAGCTGTTGGTTTAGTAATGAATAGCATTGAAAATAGAACTCAAAGTGCTGTAAGAATGGAAAAAGTTTCGGCACCTGAAAAAGCAACTTATTATAGAGAGCCAATCGTTGAGTCAAAAGTTGAAATAAAAGAAGAGATTGTACAACCGGAAAAAGTACTCCAGGTAGAAGCTCAAGCAGTAAAAGTTGAATCTACAGAAAATAAAATTAGAAGATCGTTTTTTGATAAATATGTAGATAAAATAAAAGAATTTTTAGACAACGCAGAATAGAAATAACCGGAATAAAATAATATTAAAAAAGAATAAATCATAAACTTCCTTTTTGCCCCAAACCTAGAGTAGTTAGTGATAAAGTTAATAAAAATTAAAACCCTATATGATGCCAAGTAGTACAGAATTTGGAAGTATTTCATTTGATTTGCCAAAAAATCAATCAAATGTTATCAAGGTAATTGGTGTAGGCGGAGGCGGTAGCAACGCTATAAACCATATGTTTAGACAAGGTATTAAAGGTGTAGATTTCATCGTTTGTAATACCGATTCACAAGCACTTGAAAATAGTGGAGTACCTAATAAGATTCAATTAGGAGTAAATTTGACCGAAGGTCTTGGCGCTGGTGCAAACCCAGACATAGGACATCAATCAGCTATAGAAAGTATTGCTGAAATCGAAAAAGTATTGGATGTAAATACCAAAATGGTTTTTATTACAGCTGGTATGGGTGGTGGAACAGGAACAGGTGCTGCTCCAGTCATTGCTCAATTAGCTAAAGAAAAAGATATATTAACTGTTGGAATCGTGACGTTACCTTTCTTGTTCGAAGGGAAAGTACGTCAGGAGCAAGCGCTTATTGGAATCGAAAAATTGCGCAAGCAAGTTGATTCATTAATCGTAATCAACAACAATAAGTTAAGAGAAGTTTATGGAAATCTTGGTTTCAAAGCTGGGTTTTCAAAAGCTGACGAAGTTTTAGCAACTGCCTCAAGAGGTATAGCCGAAGTAATTACGCATCACTATACTCAAAATATCGATTTGCGTGATGCCAAAACAGTATTGTATAATAGTGGTACTGCTATTATGGGATCTTCTGTTTCATCTGGTGAAAATAGAGCTAAGGAAGGTATTATTGCTGCTCTAGATTCTCCACTTTTAAATGATAATAAAATTACGGGTGCCAAAAATGTATTGCTACTTATCGTTTCTGGAACTAATGAAATTACTATCGATGAAATTGCAGAAATTAATGAGCATATTCAATATGAAGCGGGTTCAAATGCTAATATCATCATGGGGGTTGGAGAAGATGAGTCTCTTGGAGATGCAATTGCTGTAACTATTATTGCTACTGGTTTCAATGTTGAGCAACAAAATGAAATCGTAAATGTTGAGCCAAAAAAAATAATTCATACTCTTGGTGAAGAGCAAAAAAGTGTTTTCGATTTATCAACAAACACTGTTGCAAGTTTTAATTTGAACAGTGAAACTCCAACTACAAATACTGAAGAAAGAATTGTTTTTGATTTAGTTGAAGATTTAGTTGTTCCTCAGCCAGTGATTACTTCTATCAATGAAGACGAATTAATTGGGATGAATGAATTCATTAGAAATTTAGATGTGACTTTTGAAATCGTTTCACCAATGAAAGAAATTGATTTTGTTGTTACAAATCCAGTAGTTGAGCAAGTAAGAGAAGTTGCTCAGCCAGTTCGTTTTGAAGAAAAACAAGAACAAGCCTCCTTTTCATTTGATTTGCCAGCAAGCAAGCCAGAACCGGTTCATACAAAGGAAGAAACTAATAATTTCTTGTTCGAATTGACAAATGAAACTCGTGATATTAAAGTGGTGCAGCCTGTACAACTTGTGCCAGTAACAGAATTATCAGATAACGGAATAATAAAATATTCGTTAGAAGAGTATATGGAAGTTGAAAAAGACTTAGTAGAGTCTAAACCTGCTGCCACTATTGTGGAAGAAGTTCCTGCTGAGTTGAATATTACAATGAAACGCGTAGTAGAACCAGTTATTGAAACGCCACCAGCTTTAGAAAATAATTCTCCGATTGATATGACTATCGAAGAAACATTAAGATTCAGAGCCGAGGAAAGAAGAAGAAAATTAAAAGATTTTAATTATAAATTTCATGATAATGTGTCGAGAGTTGATGAATTAGAAAGAGAGCCAGCTTACAAAAGATTTGGTATAGATCTTAATAATTCACAAACCAATAATTCGACTTCAAGAATATCAGTTGGAACAGATAGTAATAATGATTTGCAATTGCGTTCTAATAATTCATATTTACATGACAATGTAGATTAACAAAGCCATTTTTCTTTAAAATAGCCCGAAAATTATTTTCAATTTTCGGGCTATTTTTTGAATATAAAGCATGAAACATCTTGTTGTTATTGATATTAAAATTTTCTAAATTTGTCGGGCCTTATCCAGCTGTACATTTCAAGCTTTTTATCGTAACTCTTTTTTTCAACGAACCAGAAAGTCTCGATAGCTATCGAAATTGATCGCTTTTCTAGTTCAAGAAAAAAATAGAGTTTCTCCAAAAAGGCATTACATTACCATCTGGAGCAGGCAAAAAAGTATTCAGTTTGCAGAGTTTAGTTTATAAGCTGAATCTAAAATCAACATCTAAATCTAAAATATATATGAGTTTATCAATTCAAATCATGGACGAAATCAAAAACGCCATGAGAGCCAAAGATACAGTTGCCTTAGAAGCTTTAAGAGCTGTAAAATCTGAGCTTTTATTGGCTCAGACAGCTTCAGGTTCCAAAGAAGAAATATCAGCTGATGAAGAGATTAAATTACTTCAAAGATTGGTTAAAACCAGAAAAGAAAGCGCAAGAATATTCACAGAGCAAAACCGTTTGGATTTGGCTGAACCAGAATTAGCTCAGGTAGCTGTTATCGAGAAGTTCTTGCCAGCTCAATTAAGCGAAGCAGAAGTAGAAACTGTAGTTGCAAAAATAATTGCTGAAACTGGAGCTTCAGGAATCGCTTCAATGGGAAAAGTTATGGGATTGGCTTCTGCACAATTAGGAGGAACTGCCGAAGGGAAAACCATTTCTGCCATTGTAAAAAAATTATTGGTATAATTAGAATATAGATTTTATAATTGTTAGCTTTAAAATAAGTCAGCAATCTAAAATCAAAATGACTGCGTAGTTCAACTGGATAGAATATCAGATTTCGGCTCTGAGGGTTGGGGGTTCGAACCCCTCCGCAGTCACAAAAAAGGTTTTTATTTTTAAAGGAAAATTTGTGTAAATTAGGTCAGAATTAAAAATAATGGATACTTTTGTAGAGTAAAGCAATTATAAAATAAATAACGATCAGTTTTTATTAATAGCATAAAAAGAATTCACATGCATCAATCTAATGTAAATTTTCATTCTCAAAATATAACTAATAAATAATTAAGAAGTTACCCTGCAATTGTGCGGGGTTTTTTTTTGGGTATAGATTAAAATTAATCAATAAACAGTAAGAAATGTTAGAAAAAATTTTCAAAATCAAAGAAAGAAATTCTTCTTTCAAACAAGAAGCCATTGGTGGGACAGTTACTTTTTTGACAATGGCCTATATTATTTTTGTAAATCCTAACATTCTTTCTGCTGCAGGAATGGACAAAGCTGCTCTTATAAGTGTTACTTGTATTGCAGCAATAATTGGAACTCTTTTAGTTGGTCTTTGGGCTAATGTTCCTTTTGCAATGGCACCAGGGATGGGGCTTAACGCGATGTTTGCATACACTCTTGTAATGAGTCATGGAGCTTCGTGGCAACAAGCATTGGGAGTTGTAACCATGTCTGGTGTAGTATTTATTATTATTTCAATTCTCGGAATCAGGCACAAAATAGTCGATGCCATACCTGAATCGCTCCGGGTCTCAATAGGAGCAGGGATTGGACTCTTTATCGCATTTATAGGTTTCAAACAAATGGGACTGATCGTTGCCAATCCAGCAACTTTAGTAGGATTGGGAAAATTCACGCCAGCCGTAGTTATTGGGTTAATCGCTTTTATTGTCACAGTGTTTTTGGAAATCAAAAGAGTAAAAGGCTCTATTTTGATTGGAATTTTGCTAGCAACAGCTCTAGGTTTTATCTTTGATGACAATGTTAAAATTCCAACTGAATTTATAAGCACTCCTCCATCAATTGCACCTGTTTTTGGAAAATTGGAAATTTTATCGGTCTTAAAAATCTCTTTTATTGCTCCTATATTTTCGTTTTTGTTTGTGAATTTATTTGACTCTATCGGAACCGCTATTGCTTGTTCCATGGAGGCTGGATTAATTGAGGAAGATGGAAAAATGCCGCACATCAAAAAAGTTTTGGAAGCTGATGCTGTGGCTACTGCATTTAGTGGTGTTTTAGGAACGAGTAGTACGGTGACTTACATAGAATCGGCTGCGGGTATTGCAAATGGTGCTAGAACAGGATTTAGTTCAGTCGTGACTGCCGGGCTATTTTTTCTCGCCATGTTTTTTGCCCCTCTTATCGGAATTGTGCCTGCTTATGCTACTGCACCTGCGCTTATTTTAGTGGGAATTTTTATGGCAAAACACTTAATTAAAATCAATTTCACAGAACTTTATATTGCTGTTCCCACTTTTCTGACATTAATATTAATGCCATTAACATACAGCATTAGTTCAGGAATTGCCTATGGATTTTCATCATATATTATTCTTTGTTTCCTGACAAAAAATAACGATAAAGTTCATCCAATTATGTGGGGAATTGGACTGTTTTCGATATTAGAAATAATTCTTTCACAAATGAATTAATCCAAATTAAATAATTTCAATTTTAAGAATAAACATGAACAAATGAAAATTAAGCATTTATTATTTGCGCTTTTGTTTTCTGTTTTTGCTAATGCACAGGAAATACAATTACATTATGACTTTTTACCCGAAAGAGATTATCTCACTTTTACATTCGAAATTTTTAAACCGGACAAATTAGGAAGCACATTCTTTTTTACAGATTTCAATTTTGATCGGAAAGATGCTGCCAATCTCGCTTACATGGAAATTGCGAGAAAGTTTACAATCAAAAATAATTTCATTGAGGGTTTGAACTTTCATATTGAATATAACGATGGCTTATTAATGACAAACGATAAAGCAGATAGTCCAGAAAATCCGTTGGGATTCCCCATTAATCGAGCTTTTTTGGTTGGTATGGGGTTTCCTATAAAGATTGGTAACTTCGTTCTTAATACCACATACATGTACAAAAATACACATGGATCAAGTGGTCTTGACGGACAATTTACTGCTGTTTGGTTTCATAATCTATTCAACGATAATGTAACTTTAAGAGGATTTCTTGATTTCTGGTCGGAAGACAGGGCAGATGGATCTAGTAAAAAAATGATATTATTAACAGAACCTCAGGTGATGTACAACTTCAACAAAAATTTCTCTTTCGGTTCTGAAATTGAAATCAGCAACAACTTTGTTCCATCAGAAGAATTTAAAATATTCCCAACTATTATGGGAAGATATGCGTTCTAAAATGCTAGCTTAGCTTTATTAATTTTATAAGATTTTTAATTTATTACAGATGAAATATACATTTTTGTTTTTACTTTTTGTGCTTTGGAATCCTACAATAATTGGTCAAAAAAAAATAACAGTGGCCAAAGATGGCAGCGGAGACTTTTCAACAATCCAAGCTGCTATAGATTCGGCTAATACAAAAAAGGAAGCTGTTGTGATTTATATTAAAAATGGTATCTACAAAGAGAAATTAGTCATTCCGGCATCCAAACAGTCTTTAACTATAATTGGTGAGGATAAAGAACATACTATTATTACTTATGATGATTATTCGGGTAAAGCGACTTCAAATCCTGAAATAAAAATCAGGACTTCAACTTCTTATACACTTTTAGTGGAGGCGGATGATGTTACATTTGAGAATTTAACCATCGAAAATTCATGTTGCGAAAAAGGACAGGCAGTTTCTTTGCATGTAAAAGGAACTCGTTTTTTAATTCGAAATTCTAAGATTTTGGGTTGTCAGGATACGTTACTTACCGATGGAGAGGGAAGTTCGCAATATTACGTAAATTGTTATATTGATGGAACCACAGATTTTATTTTTGGACCGGCAATAGCTGTATTTAATAAATGTACGATCAACTGCAAAAAGGATTCTTATATAACCGCCGCCTCAACGCCCGAAAAACAGGAGTTCGGTTATGTTTTCTTGAATTGTAATATAACAGCTGATGCCAATGTGAGCAAAGTTTTTTTAGGCCGTCCTTGGCGTCCTTATGCTAAAACTGTTTTTGTTGAATGTAATTTAGGAAGTCATATTTTGCCTGAAGGCTGGAACCCATGGCTAGATGAGCGGTTTGGAGACAAGACTAAAACGGTTTACTATGCAGAATTCAAAAACAAAGGTAAAGGTGCCGCAACGGATAAAAGGGTAAATTGGTCTCATCAATTATCTAAAGAAGAGGCTAAGAAATATAATCTGAAATATATTTTTAAAGATCAGCAGAATTGGAAAGCGTTAAAATCCAATTAAATAATTAAAAAGCCATTTATTATCTCCAATAGTAAATGGCTTTTTTAGGTCTATTATATAAAAATCAACCTAAATTTTTTCGAACAAATTCTAATAATAATTGCTTTCACGTATTAAATTTTGTTAAGGAGAAGAGTTTAATAATGTAATTAGAAAAAAACAATTTTTACCTGATAATCATCATGTTTTATGGATGTTTTCATTTTTAAATTTGCGTATAATTTTAAAAAGAATTGTTATGAGACAGCATGTTCCCGTGTCCACAATTATGACAAAAGATATAATTAAACTGACTATCAAGGATGATCTAACTAAGGCTGAATCTCTTTTTAAGCATTACAAAATTAGACATATTCCTGTAGTAAGTGGAGCTACAATTATTGGAATGTTAAGCTATACTGATTTGCTGAGAATTTCTTTTGCTGATGCAATTGATGATGATGAAGAGGTGATAGATACTACTGTTTATAATATGTTTACGGTAGAACAAGTGATGGCAAAAAAGCTAGTTACCATTACTCCGGAAACTACAATCAAAGAGGCAGCTGAAATATTGGCGTGTAAAGAATTTCATGCTTTGCCTGTTTGTGATGACCATGTATTGGTCGGAATAGTTACTACAACTGATTTAATTAAATATTTATTAGATCAGTATAAAAATTAAGTGTTTACTAATTTTGAAAGTCCCAATTTGAACCTGTACGCTTATTGGGACTTTTGTTTTAAAAAAAAATCCTTGCTTGAATAATCAGGCGGGGATTTTATGCTGAAAGACTTTGCTATAAACAAAAAATCCGAAGCGTAAACTTCGGATTTCTATCTATTTGATAAAATTGTAATTTAAAAAGAAGTTAATTTTTTCAAATCAGCAACTGTTTCAGTTGGGTTTTCAGCTTTAAAAACAAAACTTCCTGCTACTAAAACATCTGCTCCGGCTTCAACTAATTGCAATGCATTTTTATTAGTTACGCCACCATCAATTTCAATTAATGTTGAAGCGCCTTTTTCAGTAATTAAATTTTTCAATTTTCTAATTTTCGAATAAGTGTTTTCAATAAAAGACTGTCCTCCAAAACCTGGATTTACACTCATGATGCAAACCATGTCAATATCATTAATTATATCTTCTAATAAATCAACATTCGTGTGAGGATTAAGTGCTACTCCAGCCTTCATCCCTTGCGCTTTGATCGCTTGAAGCGTACGGTGTAAGTGAGTACAAGCTTCATAATGTACGGTCAAAATATCAGCTCCCAGTTCTTTAAAAGTTTTGATGTATTGATCTGGATTTACAATCATCAAATGCACATCAACTGTTTTTTTTGTGTGTCTTGTGATTGCTTCTAGTACAGGCATTCCAAAAGAAATATTTGGAACAAAAACACCATCCATAATATCAATATGAAACCAGTCAGCCTGGCTGTTATTAATCATTTCGATATCACGTTGTAAATTAGCAAAATCGGCTGCTAAAACTGAGGGTGCGATAATTGTGTTTTTCATTTTGTAGTTTTTACATTCAGATGCATTTTACTGCATTTTTATTTTTTTTGCAAAGGTACAAATTCAAAGGTTTAAATTTGAAATATTCAACTTAGAAAGAATTTTTAAATTAGAGTAATTAGTAATTCTATTGAAAGATTTATGCTAATTGTTGTAATCGTGGTTAAAATTGGATTATTATAAAAAATAAAACTCCGGTAATCAGCCGGAGTTTCAATCATCAATCAAAAAACGAACAGTTAATCAGACTGTTGTTTGCTTTAAAAAATGTTCAAAAGTTTAAGTTATTTAAAACTTGAAACCTGAAACAAAATTATCCTAAATAAGTTTTCAAGATTTTACTTCTTGAAGTATGTTTTAATCTACGGATTGCTTTTTCTTTAATTTGACGAACACGCTCACGAGTTAAGTCAAAAGTTTCTCCAATTTCTTCCAAAGTCATTGGGTGTTGGTCACCTAAACCGAAGTACAAACGAACAACATCAGCTTCTCTTGGAGTTAATGTTTCTAATGAACGCTCAATTTCAGTACGTAATGATTCATGGATTAATTCTCTATCAGGATTTGGAGACTCACCAGAACGCAATACATCGTAAAGGTTAGAATCTTCTCCCTCAACAAGAGGAGCATCCATTGATAAGTGACGACCAGAGTTTTTCATTGACTCTTTTACGTCATTTACAGTCATGTCTAGTTCTTTTGCAATTTCCTCAGCAGATGGCGGACGCTCATTAGATTGCTCTAATAAAGCGTACATTTTGTTGATTTTATTGATAGAACCAATTTTATTTAATGGTAAACGAACAATACGAGATTGTTCTGCCAAAGCTTGAAGAATCGATTGACGAATCCACCATACAGCGTATGAAATGAATTTGAAACCACGAGTCTCATCAAAACGTTGTGCTGCTTTTATCAATCCAAGGTTTCCTTCATTAATTAAATCGGGAAGTGTCAATCCCTGGTTTTGGTATTGTTTGGCTACCGAAACTACGAAACGTAAATTGGCTTTTGTTAATTTCTCAAGGGCTCTTTGATCCCCTGCTTTAATTCTTTGAGCTAATTCTACCTCTTCGTCAGCGGTAATAAGGTCAACTTTTCCAATTTCTTGTAAATATTTGTCTAATGAAGCGGTTTCACGATTAGTAACCTGCTTGGTAATTTTAAGTTGTCTCATGTTTCTGTCTCCTCAATTTTTTTAAGTGTACAAGTTGTTATACGTATGGAGTTGCAGAAAAGTTACAGAAGAATAATTATTTTTTTTAAAAACAAAACAACCTGCTGCATAATTGTGCGGCAGGTTGCTCTGACTAATTTAATTATTAATTGTAAAATGTTGGTTTTGTGATATTTATAAATAGTTATTTTTAAGAGTTAAAATTTTATTCAATACCTTCTAAATTGACAATTCTGTCAAATATTTGTCTCAAAAAAACAACCAAAAGTAATACCCCTCCTGCGAGAATAAAGTGATCATCAGTTATTTTAAAAGGATTATCTAAGATGTCATATAAACTAGGAATAATGATACATAAGGACGCTAATAGCCCAATCCACGGATTAAATTTGCTTAAAATTTTACTTAACCGATTGTTATTTTGTGTGTTAGATTTAGAATTCATGACTTTTTATTTTAGAATAGTAAAGATATATCCGATATCTATCTTTTTGAAGCTGAATGCCATGAAGTTGGCTTTTGTTGTCATAAAGTATTTGTAATAATTACGTAAATCGGTATAAGCAAAAAAAACTTCTCGTTAAGGAGAAGTTTTTGTTTTTTATTTGATTTGCAATTGGTTACGATAATATGTTTATTTTTTTTATAAAATCTTTATAAGTATCGCTCAGATTGATTTTATGATTTCCTTTAAGAATGACAAGATTGTCGGCAAGGATTATTTCTTCAATGACATCAGTGTTTACGATATAGTTTCTGTGAGTTCTAATAAATTTGTTTTTGTCGAGAAGATCACTGATTTTAGTCAGCGAAATCATGATGACAAATTTTTCTTTCTCTGTAATAATGTTGCAATAGCGATCTTCGACCTCGATATAAAGAATGTCTTTTAGGGATACTTTTTTTAAAACGTTTTTCTTTTTGATAAACATATAATCATTGCTGATTACAGTGTCTTGGTCTTCGCTCAAAAATACATTGGTTTGCTCATAGAATTTTTCGACAGCTATTTCGAGTGCATACAAAATCTCTAATTCGTTGAAAGGTTTCATTAGAAAACTAAAAGGCTTGGTAAGTTTGGCTCTTTCAAAAATTTGGCGGTCTTGTGAACTGGTCAGAAAAACAAAAGGTTTAGTGCTGTTTGGAACAATGTTGATGGTTTCGGCAAAGGTAATTCCTTCTGGTTTTCCGTTCAGAAAAACATCGATGACAACGATATCTACAGGATTGTTGTAAAATAAAGTAAGCGCATCTGTATAATTTTGAGCTACGCCTACAATGTTGTAATTGTTTGCCAGTAAAACTTTGCTTAGCGCATCGCTTTGCTCTTGTGTGTCTTCTATAATAAGTACGTTGATATTATCCATTTTGGTTATTTTTTGGTAACAAAAGTATCATTTTGGTTCCTACGTTGAGTTCGCTTTCTATTGATAGTGAACCACCATTTTTTTTAATCATCTGTTTACACAATTGCATGCCTAAACCAGTTCCTATAATTTCTGAATTGTTTTTCCTGGCTAATAATTCATTGTCTTCGAGTAATTCATCAATAGTGCTTTGAGACATTCCTAATCCAGTGTCCTGAATCACGAGTTGGCAATAATCAGTATTTTTTTCTTCCGTATAAATGCTAATTTGCCCATTTTCATGAGAGAATTTTATAGCATTGTCTAGTAAATTACGAAGTATAATTTTTAGCGAATCGAGATCTACGAAGACGAAACTGTTTTTTGAAACGTTATTCTCAAAAGTGATGGCTTTATCAAGTAATAATGGCTTATAGTTGTATTCTATTTGTTGTACAATTGAAAATAAATGTAAGGAATCTTTATGAAAATACAATTGCTTGGTTTGTAACAATGCCCAATGAAGCAAGTTGTCTAGCAAACTATAAGCTCCATTTGCAATACTATTATTTTGATGAAGCAGTTGGTCGAGTTGATCGTAATTTTTGGTTTCTAGAGATGCTGTTAATTTAGTATTACTAGTTTTTAACGCATTTACAGAAGATCTTAAATCATGGCTGACAATAGAAAATAATTGGTCTTTGGTTGCATTGAGTTCGTTTAATTTTTCTTTCTGAATAAGTATGATTTTAGCATTTTTCACTTTTTGAGCATACATATAAACACTTCCGATTAAAAGTACTAACATTCCCAATGCGGAATAGAACATCGTTTTTCGTTGTGCTTCTTTTAGTTTGTTCTCAATCTTAAGTACCGAAATTTGTTTTTGTTTTTGAGCTACTGCATATTTTTTTTCGTAATCAGCAACAGCCCATATTTTATTTTGGTCGTTTAGCGAATCTTGCCATTGCTCGGATTCTTTTCTGTAAATGAGAGCCTGTTTGTAGTTGCCTCTGTTTTCTTCGACAACTGCCATGTTAAATGCTCCTTTTTTTTTCTTTTCAAAATCATTAATGGTTTTTGATAATGCATACGCTTTTTTGAAATTAAAAATGGCTTCTTTATCTTTATATAGTTCGTAATATAAGTTCGCTATGTTGGTATAGGACGAAAAAAGGGCTTCATTGTCTTTTCTTGAGAGCAGTAAGCTTGAATTTTTTATAAAATATTCTTCTGCTTTTTGAAATTGTTTTAGATGAATGTAACAAATTCCAATATTGCTATAAATATCAGGTAAATGAGAATTTTTATTTTTACTAATTATTGCACTATCTGCTTTTGTATAATAATCGATTGCCTTTTGAAATTTTTTATTATTTAATGCAATTACACCTAGATAAAAATCAACTAAAGGATAAAATGGAAATTTTTTTGAAACGTGTAAGAGTGTTTTTTCTGCTTCTTGTGATAGGTGTTTTTTATAAAAACACATTCCTCTGAAATAATGACAATAATCTGCAAGATTTTCACGATTTGTATTCAATTGTTTCATTGAATAAACCAAAGTTGAATCCCAATTTTCTTTAAGATAGAAATATTGTGCTTTGTTGAAGTTTACTTCGTTTTTGTATTTAATAGCCGTTTCTTTTAAATTTGAATTAAATAAATTTATATAATTTTTCTCTTGGCTTAAAGCATTTGGAGAAACAAATAATATTGAAAAGAAAAGTGTTATTTTTAAAACTAGCATAAATCTATTTGTGAATATATCTCTTAATTTTATTAAATAATTTTTTAAAACTAAGAGATATTTGTGTTGATATTTATTAAGCAGTAGTGTCTGTTTGTGTGCCTCTTGATACTGGCGGATCTGGGTAGAAAACGTTATCTGAATCAGGCTCAAATGGATTGGTGTTTTTTAAGTAAGTCAAGATTTTTGTTATGTTTTTAGTATTCTCAGAAATATAATCTACTTCCACATACCAGATATCACAGGTTCTTGGTGTTAGATCAGAGAAACTACAATTGTAATATAAAGTTAAAATATTTTCCTCTACTGTGGGTTCTCCAACATATGGAGCGTCATCAGTTTCAGTATTGATGTATAAAGTGGCTCTAATTTTTAGGATTGTTGACCCATCTTTTTGTGGGATAAAGTTTGTTGAAACTAAAGGGGCTACTGGGTAATTAACTGTTTTTGCATTTTTAAATTTAAATACCTTAGAGTTGATTTTTGCAATTTGAATAATGTTTAATGCCATAATTGTTTTTTTAAATTAATTATTACTAATTTTCTGCATTAAAGGTATTTTTTTTTCTTTGAATAATATATGATCATTTAGTTATTTTTTACATAGAAAATGATTGATTCTCTTAAATGGTTAAGATGTGTGATTTTAATTAAGAAAATTGATGAAATAATAGCAAGATGTTTTTCGTGTTGTTTATTAAAACATATTACAGAGATTCTAAGTTTGTGCTAAGGCAATGAGTAGTAAAATACATTCTGATAATAAACAATATTGAATTATCAATTTACAGTAATTAACAAAACCGAAAAGCCCCGTTTCATAATCATGAAACGAGGCTTTTCGGTTTTGTTAACGCTCTAATTAATTTATTGTAGAATCTTTAACTTCAATAATTTGTCTTAAAGAAACGGGTAAACCACTTTTAGCAAAACCTTCGAGTATTATTTCGAATGTTCCTGAAAGATCAGATGTATAAAAAGTATTGTTTGATTCATTGTTTAATTTTACATCGGTATTCCAAAATAATTGATTTCTGAAATCTGGAATTCGTTCGTATTCGGTTGGATTTGTATAATTAATTTTATAATATATTTTTTTTAGTTGTGGTCTCAAAAAAGTAGTTTTTAAGATTGGGCTTCCTTTTTGATTACTTTCAAAATCT
>Ga0308157_10004125_pt1 | contig 19713 bp, 15 predicted proteins | sample PhyBR1_FD_201035 | JGI IMG/M metagenome (GOLD analysis project Ga0308157, IMG submission 201035) | Phyllosphere microbial communities from UC Gill Tract Community Farm, Albany, California, United States - DLSLB.R1 | ecosystem: Host-associated > Plants > Phyllosphere > Unclassified | place: USA...
GCAATGAGGTGCTGCACGGCCACGGCGGCCAGCGGCGTTTTCTCCGAGGGCTTCCAGATGCAGACATCGCCGCACACGGCGGCCAGCATGGCGTTCCAGCTCCACACGGCCACCGGAAAGTTGAAGGCCGAGATAATGCCCACCACCCCGAGCGGGTGGTACTGCTCGTACATGCGGTGCGCGGGCCGCTCCGAGTGCATGGTAAAGCCATGCAGCTGCCGGCTCAGGCCCACGGCAAAATCGCAGATATCAATCATTTCCTGCACTTCGCCCAGGCCTTCCTGCAAGATTTTGCCCATCTCGTAGCTCACCAGCTTGCCGAGGGCTTCTTTGTGGTGGCGCAGGGCTAGCCCAATCTGGCGCACCACGTCGCCGCGCTGGGGGGCGGGAACCAGGCGCCAGGCCGGAAAGGCCGCTTCGGCGGCGGCTACTACGGTGTTGTAGTCGGCCACGGTGGCCCGGGCCACGCGGGCAATGCGCTGGCCATCGGCCGGCGACACAATCTCGCGGGTTTCGTTGCTAGCCCCGCCCCAAGCGCGGCCGGTGCTGTAGGCAGGGTTTTCGGGCGCTACGCCGAGCTGGCGCAGCACATCGCGCATGCCGTGGGGGTCCTGGTGGGGGTGCGGCACGGTCACGTCGGGCGCGGTGGCTTCTTCGAGGGCTTGCTTCATAAAATCGAACGTATGCAGTGGGTGGGAGCGGCCAAAGGTAGCGCCCTGGCCCGGCTAGGGCTGTTGCCGCAGCCAGGCTAGGGCCTCGTTTTCCTGGTTGAAGTAACAGTAGCTATTGCCCTGCACGGCGCCCCGGCGAATGTTATCGCGCAGGTTGGCATCGGCGGCCGCAGCGCTTTGGTCTACCATGGCAAAGTAGGCTAGGGCCACCGGCTGGCCCAACGCGGCGGGCAGGTGCTGGCTAAAGTCGGCAAACCAGGCAATGGCCGCGCCGTCGTGAATATCGCGTCGGCGCACATCGAGCAGCCAGTGGTGGCAGTAGCCGTGAGCTAGCGCGGCGTCGAGCAGCGCCTGGTAGTGGGTTTTTAGCTCCTCCAGCGATACCGGCCGCAGCCAGCGGCCAATGAGCAAGTGCTGCTCGGGGCGGTAAGCCAGCGAAAAGCTATCGGGCGAGTAAGGGAACGCGGCGGGCATATGCCTGGTCAAATGAGTGGAAGGCTCGTAAAACTAGCGCTGATTTCCCACTCGCTCTGCTACCAGTTAGGCTCACTCACCGTCCAGCTCGCGGTGGTAGGCTAGCCACTCGCGGGCCGCCTTCTCATCATTAAAGAAGTAGGGGTAAAACTCGTGTTCGGCGTGGGCGCGCAGCCGCACCTGCATGGCGAGGCTCTCGATATCGGTCCGGTTTTGCTCGGTGGCCACGCAGGCCAGAAACACCGGTTTGCCCAGTGCCTCCACCACTTGCTGCGCCAGCAGGCCCTCAAACCATTTCTCAAACACGGGGGGATGCCAAGCGCGCTTGCGCATATCAAACAGCCAAAACCGGCAGTTGCCGGCTTCCTTCGCCTCCCGCAGCAAGGCCTCGAATACGGGGGCCAAGTCTTCGCTGGGTGCTTCGGGCCGCCAGCGGCACACTAGCAGGCAGGAGTCGGCTTCATTGGTAATCGACAGAATATCGGGGGGCAGCGTAGTAGCGGGCATAGGGCAACAGAAATTAGCGTACGAGAAAGGAAGGTACGCCGGAGCTTTTTGCGGGTTGCCCCCGGCGCTGGCTGGGCCGCTGGCTAGCCCCGCCCCTTAGCCGGCAGGCGGACCCAAAAAAAAGCTCCCGCCACGTAGTAGCAGGAGCTTTTTTGAGCGCCGAGCCTAGCCAGCGATTACTCGCGGCCGATGGGGTAGAACGCCTTGCGGCCGTCTGGGTACACGCCTTCCACGAGCGCGCCCGAATTGTCCTTAGCCTCGTCGAGGTAAGCCTGCACATCGGCGGGCTTGCGCACAGCATTCTTGTCGATGCGCGTGATAACGAAGCCGTCGGCCATGCCGGTTTCCTTGAAATTACTTCCTTTAATACCGGTAATCTGGGCCCCGCCGTCGATGCCGAGCAGGTTTTGCAGGCGGGCAGCCACCGGGGCTATTTTGGCACCTTCGTAGGTGATGGCGGCCACGGCGGGCAGCTCTTTCACCACGGCAGTGGTATTCGAAGCATTGAAGAGCGTGGCGCTGGCTACCTCCTTGCTGCTACCGCGCAGGTAGCCAACCTTGATTTTATCGCCAGGGCGGAAACGCGACACCTGCTCTTGCAGCTGCGAGGCCGTGTTCACGGCAATGCCGTTGATGTCGGTGATGATGTCACCCACCTTCAGGCCGGCGGTGGCGGCCGAGCTCTTCTCATTCAGGCCCTGCACGTACACTCCGTTCAGGGTGTTGAGCTTTTTCTCCGAGGCTAGGCGGGCATCCACTTCCTGAATCCGCACCCCTAGCAGGGCGCGCTGCACTACCTTGTATTTCAGCAGGTCGTCCACCACCTTGCTCACAATGGAGCTGGGCACGGCAAAAGCATAGCCTTCAAACGAGCCCGTGTGCGACGAGATGGCCGAGTTGATACCAATCAGGTCGCCGTTGGTATTCACCAGCGCCCCGCCCGAGTTGCCGGGGTTTACCACAGCATCGGTCTGGATGTACGACTCCACACCCATGCCATTCTGCTCCTTGGCCAGAATGCCAATGCTGCGGCCCTTGGCCGAAATAATACCGGCCGTCACAGTCGAGTTCAGGTTGAAGGGGTTGCCCACGGCCAGTACCCACTGGCCCACCTTGACCTCGTCCGAGTTACCGTACTTAATAAACGGCAGGTTATCAGCCTTTACCTTTAGCACGGCCAGGTCGGTGCTGGGGTCGGCACCCACCAGTTCGGCGTCGTACTTGCGCTTGTCGTCGAGCACGACCGTGATTTTGGATGCCTTATCAATTACGTGGTTATTGGTCACGATATAGCCGTTGGCGGCGATAATTACGCCCGAGCCCGAGCCTTCGCCCCCACCCTGCGGCTCGCGCTGCCGGCCCTCAAACTGGTCGCCGAAAAACTGGCGCAGGAAAGGGTCCATCTGCATACGGCTGTGCTGCTGAGGCTCAGCCTTATACTCGGTCATTACGTGCACTACGGCCGGCGTAGTAGCCGCGGCGGCAGCCACAAAGTTTAACCCTTCGGGCGCCGCATACGTGCTGCTGCGCATGGCCGAAGTATACCGAACCTGAGGGTCGGAAGCCACCGATAGTTGAGCCCCGTTGCCCGGCTCGGTTTCTAGCAGCTTGTAGCCCCCCACGGCCACGCCCCCACCGAGTACGGCAGAAGTCAAGAGGCCGAGCATCATTTGTTTAGCTTGCATTGGGGTCGAGTTAAAAAAGGAGGGAAGAAAGAAACGGCAAATGGAGCCTGGCCGCTAGGCAGCTCCTTATTTAGTACCCGCGAAAATAACAAAGAGTTTACTTTTCTATTGCTTTAACGCAAAAAAGAGCCTGAATAATACCGAATAGGTTGCGCGCCTAAAAATTATGTGCAAACCCAACCCCAAAAAAGGCACCCCAGGGGTGCCCTTTTTGGTCGGAAGCAGCCTAGCGCACTTCGATGTGCTGCTTGGTTGTTTTTTCCGTGTCAAAAGGCAGGGTCACGCGCAGCAGACCGTCGGTCAGCTCGGCCGTAATGGCCTTGACGTTCACCGTTTCAGGCAGGCGGAAGGCGCGGCGAAACTCGCCAAAGCGGGTTTCTACCCGGCGTAGCGTGGGCACGTTCTCACCCTCCGTAGCCGGAGCAGGGCGATTGCCGGTTACCACCAGTTGGCTGTCTTGAAAGTCGATGCGTACGGCTTCCTTAGCCACGCCCGGCAGGGTCAGATGCAATTCAAAACCCTGGGTTGTCTCGAAAATGTCGGCAGCAGGCACAAAAGAAGTGGAGGGCTGCGGGGCAACCGGCTGAGCATCGCGCAGCAACTCGCTCAATAGGGAGTTGAAAGCACGGGCGGGGCGACCAGTGGGCCGGGCATTATACAAAAGAGCAGACATGCTAAAAGAAGATGTTGAGGTTGAAAGCAAGCTGCTTATTTCAGCAGCGCTACCTCTCTCCCTTAAATTTTATGCCGAACCCATATCACCGACAAAGTGACACTACAAGAAGCCAAGCCACTGCTGCGCACCTGCTTCAAAAACTCATAACCCCTCTTAACAAGGCAAAGAGGCGATTAATAAGGCTTAAGCGTTTATGCCAAAATGGCATTAATTTAACTAGTGTTGCGTGGGCAGCTGCTGATTGTCGGCCTTGCCACCAGTTGGCAGCAGAGTAAAACGCACATCTAACCCTACCGTCGGGTACACGTAGTTTTCCTTACCACCGCGTATCTGCACCATGTTTGCGTCATATTGCGGCACCGATATGAAATAGCTTGTTTGGTAGCCAAACCAGGGCGTTATGTCAAGCTGCGGCAGCAGACGCACACCTACTTCAGCGCGCAGATTGGTGTATTGTACCGTGCGCTCATCAGCATCGAGGTCGTCTTTTTGCAGGCGCAGGTGCGTGCTGCCCTCGTAGCTGAGGCGCGGGCGCAGGGCTAGCCCGGTGGCATCGGTCCCGAGGGGCAGCACTTTTTCCAAGTCCACGCGCAGGCGCGTCCACAGCTGTTTCTCGGGCCCCGACCCTAGCGCATAGCCCCCGGAGCCGCCGAAAGCGCGCTCCAAACTCAAGCGCTGGCCGAAGGTGATGCCCCCAAAAATGGGCGAGCGGTGCCGCAACAGCACTTCCGGAATTACGATGGTGCGGCCGTCGCCCACCACTTGCAGGGTGGCGCCGTAGCTCCAGGCACTATGGCCAAAATGCTCGTAGCCCAGCCGGGCGCGGCGGGTATCAAAACCCAGGTTGCGGCCCGCAAAGTTGTCGCCCACCGCGGCCCGCTCGCCACGCAGACCTAGCAACAGATAGTCGCCATTGCGTAGCGCCAGTTCGCCCTGGAGTTCGGGCCAAAGCTGGGTAGGTAGCACCGTGCGGGTGGTTTGGGCAGCGGCCGTAGCAGCAGCCAGCAGCAATAAGGATAATACTAACTTATGCATACACAAGGTATTAAATAAGAAAATAAAGCGAACGAAAAGTAGAAGCTAGCGGTAGTTGTGAAAACGCATCTTTACGTCTTTACACTGGGCGCGCCGGACAATAACGAGACGCAAAGATGTGTCTCTACACCCACCGCTTCCTGCGCCCTAGCCGGCAGCCGGGCTAGCTAACTCCTGTAAAGTAAGCCAGGCCATGAGGCCAGCGCCGATGCTTAGAGCCTGTTCGTCAATATCAAAAACGGGCGTGTGTACCGAGGCGGCAAAGCGGCCATCCACCGCCCGGGTACCTAGCCGGTAAAAACAAGCCGGCGCCGCCTGCGAGAAGTAAGCGAAGTCCTCCGCCGCCAGCCATTGGTCGAGCTCAATGACGTTTTCGGCGCCCAGATATTGCTCGGCGGCGGCGCGCACGCGGGCCGTCACGGCGGGGTTATTGTCGAGGCAAGGGTAGCCGCGGCGGATTTCCAGCTCGCACACGGCGCCCATGCTGGCGGCTAGTCCCTCGCACAGTTGGCGCAGGTGCTGGTGGGCTTCGGTGCGCCAGGCCTCGTCGAGGGTGCGGAAAGTACCTTCGATATACACCTCGTCGGGAATGACATTGGTGGCGCCGTTGGCGATAACCTTGCCGAAGCTTAGCACCGAGGGCATTTTGGGGTTGGCGCGGCGGCTCACAATCTGCTGGGCAGCCACAATAAGGTGGGCCGCCACCAGCACGGGGTCGAGGTTGAGCTCGGGCATGGCGCCGTGGCCGCCCTGGCCCTTGATGCGTAGATAAAGCTCGTCGGTGCTAGCCATGTAGCGGCCGGGTCGCAGGCCGATTTGCCCCATCGGCAGGCGCGGAAATACGTGCTGCCCCAGCACCTCGGCCGGCTTGGGGTTTTCGAGCACACCGTCTTTTATCATCAGCGACGCGCCGCCGGGCAGCAGCTCTTCGCCGGGCTGAAACAATAGCTTCACAGTGCCCCGGAAGTGGGCGCGCTGCTCGGTCAGGATGCGGGCGGCCCCTAGCAGGCAGGTGGTGTGCACGTCGTGGCCACAGGCGTGCATCACGCCGGGCTTGGTCGATTTATACGCGACCTCGCTTAGCTCCTGAATGGGTAGCGCGTCCATATCGGCGCGCAGCGCTACCACCGGCCCGCCCGGCTGGCCCTCAATGAGGGCCACCACGCCAGTGCCCGCCACGGTGTAGGGGGCTAGCCCCATAGCCTGCAACTGCTTGGCTACGAAGGCCGCTGTTTCGGTTTCCTTGAACGACAGCTCCGGATTAGCGTGCAGGTGGTGGCGGATGGCCGCCAGCTCGGGCGCCAGGGCCGCGGCCCGGTCTTTAATCTCTTCCGGCAACAAAGCAGGTTGGGTAGCTTGCATAACTATTCCTCAGGGCTAATAAATTATAAGGCAGGTACTAATCAGCTGCCTAGCCAGCCAGGCATCAGTGCCAGAGCCCGGCACCACCCTAGCCAGCCACCGCGGTGGCGTACCTGCGCAATCCGTTTAATCTGCGGTTACGGCACCTTATTCAGCAGCACCTGCATGGGCTCGAGCTCGGCGCGGGGCACAAACTGGCGCACCCTAGCCAAGCCACGGGCGGCGTCGAGCTTGCTCACGTAGTCGCCCACGTAGAGGCGGTACACGGGCTGCTTGAACGTGATGTAGTCCGTTTCGTCGGGGTAGCGGCTGATAATCTGGCGGCGGATATTCATCACCTGGTCACGCTCTAACCCCAGGTACGCCCGCACGCGGAAACCACTGACGTACTTCACGTTCTGATTGGTGAAGGCCTGGTCGCGCAGGCGCTGCTCTACTTGGGTCGTGATGTGGCTGGTGGGTACCGGCGCCGTCGCTTTAATTACCGGCGCCGGCAGGCTAGCGGGCCGGGCCACGGCGGGAGGGCTAGCCGCACTGCCGGCCGCCGGTTGGGCAAAAACGGGCCGGTACCTGGCCAGGTTTTCGGTGGGTGCGCTGGCCACGGGCTTGCGGGTGGTATCGACCGGCGTTTGGGCGCGGGTGGCGGGGGCGGCCGGGGCCGTAGCCGCACAGGCTGCCAGCAGTGGCAAACTCAGGAGCAACAAGGCGTTAGGAAGGCGTAGATTCATCTTCTTGCAAAATAGCCAGACTATTGGATGTGCCTAGGCGGTCGGCGCCGGCGGCCAGCATCGCTAGGGCCTGGGCGCGGGTCCGGATGCCCCCGCTGGCCTTGATGCGCATCCCGGCCGGCAGCACGCGGCGCAGCAGCTCCACATCGGCTACCGAGGCGCCCCGGCTGGCAAAGCCGGTGCTGGTTTTTACGAAATGGGCCCCAGCCTCAGCGCAAAGCCGGGCGGCAGTTTCCATCTCCTCTTCGGTGAGCAGAGCCGTTTCGATGATAACTTTCAGGAGGGCGTCGTGCACGTCGGCCAGGTCAGCCAGGTCTTCCACTTCGGCCTTCACGGCCTCGAGCTGGCCCGATTTCAGGAGCGACACATTCAGCACTAAATCCAGCTCGGTAGCACCTTCGGCCAGGGCTATCTCGGCCTCCTTGAACTTCACGCGCGGGCTGTTGTACCCTAGCGGAAAGCCGATAACCGTGCACACCGCCACGCCCGAGCCGCTGAGTTCGCGGGCGGCCAGCGGCACATAGCAGGGCGGTACGCAGGCGCTGGCAAAGCCGTGCTGCCGGGCCTCCTGGCAAAGCTGAATTATCTGAGCGTCGGTGCAGTCAGGCCGCAGCAGGGTGTGGTCGAACGTAGCGGCGAGGTTGGGCGTGGGCATGGGGCAAAGATACGGTGATAACCAAGGCCGAGGAACGCGAGTGCACTTGCCCAATGCAGCGCTCCTAAACGCAAAAAAGGCCCGCTTATGCGGGCCTTTTTTAGTCACTTGGTATTCTAAGCCTTACGCCTCCTCTACCAGCACGCAGCGCTCGGCGGCGAGGTCTTCCTCCACCGTCTTGTACTTCACGTCGCGCACTACGCGGCCGTCCATGTACTGCACAGTTACCTTGTCGTTGCGGTTAGCCACCTTCTGGCTGCGCACCGGCTCCTGCTTGATGGCCGGGGCTAGCCCCAGCTCGGCGGCCTGCTCCAGGTCTTCGGGGCCCGCGCCGAGGCTCACGTCCGACACGGCTTTTTCGGCCTTCAGCTTGGGCAGGGGCTCCACGATGTCGTCTTCGTAGTAGGAGTCCGGCTCGGCAAAGCCGGCTTCGGCGGCTACCGGCACGTCGGCCTTGAAAAGGAAGCCCGAGGTGCTATGGTTCACCTTGCTTAGCATCCGCTTGAAGAGCTCGAAGGCTTCGAACTTGTACACCAGCAGCGGGTCCTTCTGCTCGTACACCGCGTTTTGCACCACCTGCTTGAGGTCGTCCATCTGGCGCAGGTGCTGGGTCCAGGCCTCGTCGATGGTCGAGAGCACGGCACCTTTTTCCATCTGCCGGATAATGTCCAGGCCGTTGGTTTCCTGGGCTTTGCGCAGGTTGGCGATTACCTGCGTGTGCTTGTGACCGTCGGTGAACGGGATGGCGATGTTCTCGTAGGGCGTGTTCTGGCCCAGCAGGTCGTTTATCATCGGCAGGGCGTTCTGGCCGATGTGCTCGTTCTTGCTTTCGTAGTAGCCGGTGGCCTCGTCGTAGAGCTTCTGGGTGAGCGGCTCGGCGGCCAGGGCCGAGAATTCCTGCGGCGTGATGTGCGTGTCGTAGCCGAAATCCTTGATGATGCTCAGCTTGAAGTCCTCGTAGTCGTTGCTGACCTTGTGGCCGGCTGCGACGTCCTCGCTCACGTCGTAGATGAGGTTGAGAATATCCAGCTCCAGGCGCTCGCCGAAGAGGGCGTTGCGGCGGCGACGGTACACCACCTCGCGCTGGGCGTTCATCACGTCATCATACTCCAGCAGACGCTTGCGGGTGCCGAAGTTATTTTCCTCCACCTTCTTCTGGGCGCGCTCAATCGAGGAGGTAATCATCGAGTGCTGAATCACTTCGCCTTCTTCCATGCCCATGCGGTCCATGAGCTTGGCGATGCGCTCCGAGCCGAACAAACGCATCAGGTTGTCTTCGAGCGATACGAAGAACTGCGACGAGCCCGGGTCGCCCTGGCGGCCGGCGCGACCGCGCAGCTGGCGGTCGACGCGGCGGCTTTCGTGGCGCTCGGTGCCGATGATGGCTAGGCCCCCCGCCTCGCGCGAGGTCTCGCGCAGCTTGATGTCGGTACCGCGGCCGGCCATGTTGGTGGCGATGGTCACGGTGCCGGGGTAGCCAGCAGCGGCCACAATCTCGGCCTCGCGCTGGTTCTGCTTGGCATTCAGCACCTGGTGCTTGATGCCGCGCAGCTTCAGCATCCGGCTCATCAGCTCGCTGATTTCAACCGAAGTAGTACCCACCAGCACCGGGCGGCCGGCTTGTACTAGGGCCTGAATTTCCTCGGCTACGGCGTTGTATTTCTCGCGCACCGTGCGGTACACTTTGTCGTGGTCGTCCTTGCGCGAAATCACGCGGTTGGTTGGAATCACCACCACGTCGAGCTTGTAGATTTCCCACAATTCGCCCGCTTCGGTCTCGGCCGTACCGGTCATGCCGCCCAGCTTGTGGTACATGCGGAAGAAGTTCTGCAAGGTCACCGTGGCGTAGGTCTGGGTGGCATCTTCGATGCGTACGCCTTCCTTGGCTTCGATGGCCTGGTGCAGGCCGTCGGAGTAGCGGCGGCCTTCCATTACGCGGCCGGTTTGCTCGTCCACAATCATCACCTTGCCGTCCTGGCTCAGGATGTACTGGTCGTCGCGCTCAAACAGGGTGTAGGCTTTCAGGAGCTGGTTTACGGTGTGGACGCGCTCCGATTTTTCCTGGTAGTCGCTCATTAGCTGCTCTTTCTGCTGAAGCTTCTCTTCGGCAGTTAGGGCCTCAGCCTTTTCGATGTTGGCGATTTCGACCCCGATGTCGGGCATAATGAACAGGTGCGGGTCTTCGCCCTGCGCCGTAATTAGGTCGATGCCCTTTTCGGTCAGCTCAATCTGGTTGTTTTTCTCATCGATGGTGAAGAACAGCGGCTTGTCGGCCTCCGGCATCTGGCGCGAGTTATCGGCCATGTAGTGGTTTTCAACCTGTTGCAGCACCACGCGCATGCCCGACTCGCTCAGGAACTTGATGAGCGGCTTGCTTTTGGGCAGGCCGCGGTAGGCGCGGAACAGGGCTAGCCCACCGTCGCCGTCCTTACCGGTTTCGGTGGCGCCGGTTTTGCCTTCGGCGATGGCCTTGCGGGCCTGCACAAGGTAGGCTTGCACCAGCTTGCGTTGCTCGTCCACTAGGCGCTGGATGCGCGGCTTGAGCTGCAAGAACTCGTGCACGTCGCCCTTGGGCACCGGGCCGGAGATGATGAGCGGCGTCCGCGCATCGTCAATCAGCACCGAGTCTACTTCGTCGACCATCGCGTAGTGGTGCTTGCGCTGCACTAGCTCGCTAGGGTCGCGGGCCATGTTGTCGCGCAGGTAGTCGAAGCCAAACTCGTTGTTCGTGCCGTACGTGATGTCGGCCAGGTAGGCATTGCGGCGGGCGTCGGTGTTGGGCTGATGCTTGTCGATGCAGTCCACGGTGAGGCCGTGGAATTCAAACAGCGGCGCATTCCACTCCGAGTCGCGCTTGGCGAGGTAGTCGTTAACGGTTACCAAGTGTACACCGCGGCCGCCGAGCGCGTTCAGGAACGCAGGCAGGGTCGAAACGAGGGTTTTACCTTCACCCGTAGCCATCTCGGCAATTTTGCCCTGGTGCAGCACTACACCACCAATGAGCTGCACGTCGTAGTGCACCATGTCCCAGGTAATCTCGGCGCCGGCGGCCAGCCACTTATTGCTCCAGGTAGCCTTGTCGCCCTGGATAGTGACGTTGCCCTTGGTGCGGGCAATATCGCGGTCGGCGTCGGTGGCCGTCACCACCAGTTGGCCATTTTGGGCGTAGCGGCGGGCGGTTTCTTTTACGATGGCAAACGCCTGGGGCAGCGCGTCGAGCAGCGCAGCTTCGAGGTCTTTGTTGCGCTGCTTTTCAAGCGCGTCTATCTGCTCAAAAATGGCCTCCTTGCGCGATACGTCGAGCTGCGGCTGGGTATCAATCTGGTTCTGCAAGCCAGCAATCTGCCCATCGAGGCCCGCCAGCTTGCCATCGATTTGCTGGCGGACTTCCTGGGTGCGCTGGCGCAACTGGTCGTCGGTGAGGCCGGCCAGTTTGGCATATTCCGCATTAATGAGGGCCACGTAAGGCACCACGTCCTTGAGGTCCTTTTCTGCTTTGGAGCCAAACAGCTTGGCGACGGTTTTGCCGAGGAAATCTAACATTGGGTAAACAAATTGACTAAAAAGAGCAGCGCGTTCTGGACAAATTTACGGCCTGCCCGCTTAACGGCGCGCCGGGCCATAAACTATAAAACCCCGCATGCTCAAAAAGAGTGCGGAGTTTTAAAAGCTGCAAAAGTGACAGCAACCCTAGCCGGGCTACTCCTCGCGCAGGGGCCGCAAAAACTCGCGCAGCTCATGCACTAGCAGGCCCGCTGCCTCAAGGGCGGCGAAGTGACCGCCGCGCGGCATTTCTTCCCAGCGCTGCACCTGGAAGAACCGCTCGGCAAACTCTTTCGGCGCGGGCGTAATGTCCTTCGGAAAAATGGCGAAGCCCGTGGGCACCTTAGTATAGGTAGGAGCGGCTAGCATGGGGCTGTGCATAGCTTCGTAGTACAGCCGCACCGATGAGCCAATGGTTTGCGTAACCCAGTAAATCATGACGTTGGTGAGCAACTCGTCTTTGGTGAAAGCGTGCTCCAAGTTGCCATCATTGTCGCTCCAAGCGTGGAATTTCTCGATTATCCACCCTAGCAAGCCCACTGGCGAGTCGTTGAGGCCATAGGCTAGCGTTTCGGGCTTAGTGCCCTGGATTTTCTGGTAGCCAGCTTCCTTCTCCTGCCAGGCTTTGTTTTTCACCACGAACGACTTCTCGGCCAGCGATAGGTCGGGCAGCTTGTCGGCCGATTTGGCGTGGGTCGAGGGTACATCGGTGAGGTGAATGCCCAGCAAGGCGCTAGCGTGATGCAATGCCAGCTTTTCCACTATGCTACTGCCCCAATCGCCGCCATGCGCTGCGTATTTTTTGTAACGCAGCGTTTTGGACATCAATTCGGCCAGCACATCGGCCATGCGCTTGGGGCCGTAGCCCCGCTCGGTGGGTTGGTCCGAAAACCCGTAGCCGGGCAGGCTGGGCACTATCACCGTAAAAGCATCTTCGGCCCGCCCACCGTGGCTAGCCGGGTCGGTGAGCAGCGGAATGAGCTTGAGCATCCGAAAAAACGAATCGGGCCAGCCGTGTACCAGCAGCAGCGGCATGGGATTGGGGCCTTTGCCCTCAACATGGAGAAAATGGACGTTGAGACCATCCACCTCGGCCCTAAACTGCGGAAACTCATTTAGCTTGATTTCTTGGGCGCGCCAGTCATAGCCATTTTGCCAGTAGGCAGCTAGCTGTTTCAAATAGTCGCGGTTGGTGCCGTAGTCCCAACCAGTATCTTCTATTTCACTAGGCCAGCGCGTGTTCGCCAAGCGCTGCTGCAAGTCGTCTAGTATGGGCTGGGCAATGTCGATTTTGAAAGGCTGCATAGAGGCATTTGAAAATGGAGTGTCTGGAAGCAGTCTTTCTGTACGCGCCCAACGCAAAAAAGGCTTTCCCACACTGGGAAAGCCTTTTTCTATCTCTTGACTAGGGCTAGCTACTCTTTGGCGGGCTCACGGTTAATGAGCTTCTCCACAAGCGAGGTCGAACCAGCAATGGCCGGACGCACGGGCTTGGCAGCTTCTTCTTTATCCGTTAGCTTCTTGTAAAGTGTCAATGCTTGAGCTACTACCTGGTCCATGTTGTAGTACTTATAGGTAGCGAGGCGTCCTACGAAGTGTACGTTAGGTGCCTCATCAGCAAGCTTTTTATACTTAGCGTAAAGCTCGGCGTTTTCGGGCATAGGCACCGGGTAGTAGGGGTCGCCTTCAGCCTGCGGGTACTCGTATACGATGGCCGTTTTAGGGTGCTTCTGGCCGGTGAGGGCCTTAAACTCGGTGATGCGAGTGTAGGGGTGCTCGTTGGGGAAGTTCACCACTGGCGCGGCCAGGTGCTGCTCCTCGTTCAGGGTGTCGTGTTTGAACTCAAGCGAGCGGTAGGGCAGCTTGCCGAACTGGAAGTCGAAATACTCGTCTACCGGGCCGGTGAAAATCATCTCCTTGAAGGGGATGAACTTAATCACCTCGTGGTAGTCGGTGTTGAGCATGATTTTAATGTTCGGGTGGTCGAGCATCTTCTCAAACATGCGGGTGTAGCCGTGCAGCGGCATGGCCTGGAACGTATCGGTGAAGTACCGGTCGTCGCGGTTGGTGCGGGTAGGTACCCGGCTCGTCACTGACTTATCCAGCTGCGAGGGGTCTAGTCCCCACTGCTTGTTGGTGTAGTTTTTGAAGAATTTATTGTACAGCTCACGGCCTACTTTGCTCACTACCACGTCCTCCGACGTTTTCACCACCGGCACATCCTCCGCTACCGAGGCGAAGAATTCTTCCACCTGAAAGCTAGTCAGGTTCAGGCCATACAGCTTATTGATGGTGTCGAGGTTAATCGGCATCGGCACCAACTGACCATCTACCGAAGCGAGCACGCGGTGCTCGTAGGGGCGCCAGTCGGTGAAGTTACCGAGGTAGTCGAAAACGTCTTTCGAGTTGGTGTGAAAGATGTGCGGGCCGTACTTGTGAATCAAGATACCATCCTCATTATAATGGTCGTAGGCGTTTCCCCCGATGTGGCTACGCTTGTCAATAACAAGCACTTTTTTGTTGCTGCGGGTAGCCAGGCGCTCAGCCAGCACGCTGCCAGCGAAGCCGGCCCCGACGATGAGGTAGTCGAACATAGGAGGAAATTTGAGGAGGTAGGAGATTAAAAACGCGTCGTATGCAGTAGAAAAAAGGTAGTAGTAGGCGGGCTAAGCGGCGGGCTCGGTCGTTTTGGCCGCGAGGCGCGCTTGCATCAGGTTCACCATGTTCTGCCAGGTCAGGTCCCAGGAGATGGTGGCCAGGTAGTCGTCGGTACGGGTGCGCCAGTCGGCATCCTTACCTTGCTGAAGGGCGTAGGCAATGGCTTTTCCGAATTCTTTCGGGTCGTCGGCAATCTGCACCAAGTTGAGGTCGCCGTAGGGGCGCACTACATCGCGGATACTGGTGCTAACCACTGGCCGGCCGGCAGCTAGGTACTCGGGGGTCTTGGTGGGAGAGATAAATTCGGTGCTCTCGTTGCGAGCGAAAAGCAGCGTGGCTACGTCCCAGCCCCGCAAATATGCGGGTAGTTCCTGGTAATTCTTACCGCCGAGGTAATGAATATTTTTAGTACGGGGTAAGGTGGCGGGGTCAATTTTCACCACTGGTCCGATTATAACAAATTGCCACTCAGGATGGTTCGCTGCCAACTGGCCTAATAATTCGATATCCAGCCGCTCGTCTACCACGCCAAAGAATCCCACGCGGGGGTGCGCAATGCCAGCCTGGTCGGCCGGCTCGGCTAGCTCAGGGTTGCGGGCCTGACCAAAGTGCTCTTTGTCAATGCTGCTCGGGAAGGAGTGCGCATCGTTGTGTTGTTCACGCTTGGACTCGTACAAGCGCTGGCCGCCGGTGAATACCAAGTCAGCTTGCTTGAAGAGTTCCTGCTCGCGCTGGCGCAGTTCGGGTGGCGCGCCCTTAAACTGAGCCAACTCATCCATGCAATCGTACACAGTGAGCACGGGGGCAAACTCACGCGCCCGGCTCATGGCCATCGGGGTATAAATCCAGAAAACGTAGGTTTTCACCTCATTTTCGGTGAAAAACCGCTTGAGAGCTTCTACCTGAGCTTCGTCGCTAGCCTGCTCGTTGCCGCGCAGGTGCTGGGGCAAGTGCACTACTAGTACTTTTACGCCATTCTGGCGTTCCTTCACTTCTACATGCGGCTCGATGAGGTCATCGGCGTGGTAGAAGGCATCTTCAACGTAAAAAACGCGGCCGTGCTGCGCGAAGCGCGACAGCAAATGCTGGGGTCGCTGCCAAACAAAATCCCAATGCAGGTGGGCGAAACACACCAAATCGGGCAGCGAATACGTAAGGGATTTTGCGTCGGCTAAGCCCGCAGCCGGGGCGGTGGCGGCGACACGCACAGGTGTCTCCGCCGGAGTAGAAAGCGGCATGAAAAAAGACAGGAAAGAGCTCTTACGCGCTGGGCAAACCGGGGAAACTCTTCCGGCAGGCAGCGCCTGTTTCTCTTATACGGACCTCTTGCTAAAAGGATGTGGCGGGGTTTAGAATGGTAGTTTTTCGCGCAGCCACTCCTTAAGCGCTCAGTATAAGCTGCAATTCCACGGCGTCAGCCCACTTCGCAGGGGTGTTTTCCCGAAGCCAGTCGCGCCGCACACCCACCCGCCGAAAGCCCGATTTTTTGAAAAGCCTGAGGCTAGCCACGTTAGTAGCGGCTACGGTGCAGTATAGCTGGTGCAGGTGCAGCACATCGCGGGCGTAGTCCTTCAGCAGATGGAGGGTGTGCCAAGCGTAGCCGCGCCGCCGCTCGCTGGCCCGAATGGTAATTCCGACCCCGGCGCGCTGGTGCCGGGGGTCGAAACCAAATAAATCAACTACGCCCACCGACTGCCCCCACTCAACAGAATCAACCACCAGTCGCAGTTGCCGCACCTCGTAGAAATCGGCCGCCGCGTGGCGCAAATACTCGCGCAGCGCGTGCCGCGACACGGGGGCCAGCGTGTCGGAAACTGCCCAGATGGTGCGGTCGTTTTCGAGCGCGTAGAGAAAGTCGAGGTCGTCGGGCTCCAGTGCCCGCAGGGCTACCGTGGGCTTTTCATTGGGCGAGGTGGGCAGATAGGCGGCAGGCATGGGGATTGCGGTTATGATTGGCGACACCCTAGCGGAGGTATCCCTTCCCTGAAGGGGGCCTCCGCTAGGCTAGATTTCGCCGCCAAATACGCGCACGGCCGGGCCGCTCAACCATATATTTTCGAAGCCGCCATCGGGCCGGTGCTCAAACGATATTTCGAGCAGGCCGCCGGCTGCTTGCAGCTGCACGGGCGAGGTAGCGCCGCGCGCCGAGGCAGCCAGGGCCACCGCCGTGACGCCGGTGCCGCAGCTTAGCGTTTCGTTCTCCACGCCGCGCTCGTAGGTGCGCACGGGCCAGGGGTGGCTAGGGTCGGCGGGCACTTCCACAAAGTTGACGTTGACGCCGGCCGGGTCGTAGGCCTGGTCGAAGCGAATGTCGTGGCCTACGCCGTATACATCGAACTCGGCTAGGGTATGGTGCTCTTCAGGGTCAAGAAAGTGGATGTGGTGCGGCGAGCCGGTGTGTAAAAAGACATCGTCCTCCCCTACCCCGGCGGGCTGGATGGCGGCCACGTCTATCATTTTGAGGCGCACGGTGCCGTCGGCTTCGATGCGGGCTTCGTGGGGGCCATCCACAGCCAAGAAATAGGCCTGGTCGGTGACGAGGCCCAGGTCTTTGGCGAAAGCCACTAGGCAGCGGCCGCCGTTGCCGCACATGCTGCTAGGGTAGCCGTCGGCGTTGAAGTACACCATCTCGAAGTCGTAGCCGGCGCGGTTGCGCAACAGCATCAGGCCATCGGCCCCAATGCCGAAACGGCGGTGGCAGAGGTGGGCAATGCGGGCGTGGTCGGCGGTGTCAAACTGCTGGGCGCGGTCGTCGATAATCACGAAGTCGTTGCCGGTGCCCTGATATTTATGGAAGGTCATGGGAGGAGTGCGGATAAATAATGCGGGGCGGTCCGTTGCCACCGGCCCCGGCCAGCTTTCGCCAGCCCGAAATTAATGCCCCTGGCTGGCCAGGTCGCCACACTGCAACCACTTTTCCCAGCGCTTGCGCTTGGGGGCGATGTGGCCCTTCAGGTATTTCTCCATGATGAGCGCAGCGCAGGGCGCGGCCGAAAGGCCGCCAAAACCCGCGTTTTCGAGGTACACAGCCACCACGATTTTGGGCTTAGTGGCCGGGGCGAAGCCGGCGAAGGTGGCGTGGTCGTCGCCCTCGTCGTTTTGCACGGTGCCGGTTTTGCCGGCTACCGTAATGCCCACATCGGCTAGGCTAGCCAGCTCGGCGGTGCCGCCGCGCTGCATGGCGGCCACCATACCGGGAATGAGAGCGGCGAAGTTGGCGCTGTCGACCAGGGTGCGGTGCCGCTGGGTGAAGCGGGCCAGCGGGCCGCCCTTGCCCACGGCCTTCACGAAGTGCGGCGTGATATACCAACCCCGGTTGGCAATAATAGCCTGCACGTTAGCCATTTGCAGGCCGGTCAAATTAATTTCACCCTGCCCGATACTGAGCGAGTAAATCGACTTGAAACTCCAGCTTTTGGTGCGGCGGGCCTTGTCGTAGTAGGCCGGCGTGGGCAGAAAGCCGGGCTGCTCGCGGGCGATATCCACCCCCAGCAAGGTATCGAGGCCGAACGAGCGCACGTAGCGCCGCCACTCGCCCAAGTGCGCATGGCGGGCGGCCAAGGTATCGGCCAGCGTGGCCGCCGAGTCGGGCCGGGGCTCCACCACGGCGCGCAGCGTTTGGTAGAAATACGGGTTGCAGCTGTATTTCAGGGCCATCGTGAGGTTGCGGGCCATGGGGTGCGGGTGCACGCAGTTGATGAGCGACTGGTCGCAGCGGAACGACGTTTGGTCGGTAATGGCCCCTAGCTGCAAGGCCACGGCCGCGTTCACGAGTTTGAACACCGAGCCCGGCGGGCTGGCCTGCACAGCGGGGCGGTTGAGCAGCGGGCGGTTTTCATCATCAAGCAGCAGGGCCCGGCGCTCGGCGTTGCGGCCGGGAGCCGTGAGCGCGGCGGGCTCGTAGGTGGGAGCCGATACGCAAGCCAGGATTTCGCCGGTGCTAGGGTCGAGGGCCACGAGGTAGCCGCGGCGCTCGCCCAGCAGGCGCTCGGCATAGGCTTGCAGGTCAGCGTCGAGGCTCAAGTGCAAGTCTTGGCCTTCCTGAAAAGTGGTGTCGGCGGCCCAGCGGCCGTGCACCTTGCCGTGGCCGTCGGTGAGCGGGTGGTAGGCGCCGCGGTGGCCAGCCAGCAAGCTGTTGTAGTAGCCTTCTACCCCGCCGTTGCGCAGGCGGTAGTAGCGGCCCCGCGCCAGCCGCTGCGCCAGGTACAAGAACGGCTGCGCGGCCGCCGGCTGGTAGCCCAGCACGGGCGCGGCCACGTTGGTGAGGTAGCTGCGCTCGCGCCGGTAGCGCACTACCATAGTCGGGTAATCGCGGGCGTGGCGGCGCAGGCTGTCGGCCTCGGGCCGGGTGAGGCTCAGCTCGATGGGCCAGCGCTGCACGCGGGGCGGGGCAGGCTTGGGCGTGGCTGTGTCGGGGGCGATGCCACCGCTGGAATCGGCCACCAGTGCGGGGCGGCGGGGCAGCGGCAGCGCGGGCAGCCGGGCCGCCAGAATGCGCGCCTGCAAGGCCCCGGCGGGCCAACCCAGCAAGTCGTTGAGGGCTAGCGTATCAAAAGGCGCGGCTTTGGAAATACTAAGGGTGTAAAAATTCCGGCGGGCCACCAGCAGCTCGCCAGTACGGTCGTAGATGCGGCCGCGCACGGGGCGGTATACCTCGCGGCACTGCTGATACTCTTCGATGGGAGCGGCCGGGCCACCCGGCGCGGAACACGCGGCCAGCCCGGCCCCTAGCAGCGCGTGTAGTAAGTAGGTGATTTTTAGTCGTAAGAGTTGAGGCATCATGTAAAAATACGGCTGCCAGGTCCAGCTTGGCTAGCGGAGTCGCCCACCGCGCTGCTACACCGGCTTAACACCCGCTCGCGCCCGCCGAAAAGCCGCCCTCAGCCCGCCGCCGTAACTTGCCGGCCTTTGCCAGCGGCCTTCTTCCGGGCCCTATGCCACTAACCTATGCGCTTCACCCCTGCCCTAGCCACAGCCCTGCTGCTGGCCGCCAGCCTGCCCGCCGCGGCCCAAAGCCGCCAGGAAACCCTGCTTACCACCGACTGGAAATTCACCAAAGGCGACCAGCCCGACGGCGCTAAACCCGACCTTAATGACACCCAGTGGCAGGCCGTGCGCGTGCCGCACGACTGGGCCATCACGGGGCCATTCAGCGGCCAGAACGACGCGCAAGTGGTTAAAATTGAGCAGAATGGTGAGCAGGCAGCCAGCCTGAAATCGGGCCGCACCGGTGGGCTACCCTTTGTGGGCGTGGGCTGGTACCGCCGCCCGCTGGCCGTGCCCGCGCTGGGCAAGGGCGGCCAGGCGGTGCTGGTGTTCGACGGCGCCATGAGCAACGCCCGCGTGTTCGTCAACGGCCAGGAAGCCATGTTCTGGCCCTACGGCTACAACTCTTTCTCGGTCGATATCACGCCTTTTCTGCGGGCCAGCGGGCCTAACACCCTGGCCGTGCGCCTCGAAAACCAGCCCGAAGCCTCGCGCTGGTACCCCGGCGCCGGCCTCTACCGCAATGTGCACCTCATCACCACCAAAGGCGCGCACGTGCCGGTGTGGGGCACCTACCTCACCACGCCCGAGGTGTCGGCCGCGGCGGCCACGGTCAAGCTCAAAACCAAGGTGGCAGCGCCGGCCGGCACCAGCGGCCTTACCCTGCATACCGACCTGCGCGACGCCGCCGGCCGCGTGGTGGCCAGCGCCACCACGCCCGTGACGGGCGCCG
>Ga0308157_10004126_pt1 | contig 19713 bp, 18 predicted proteins | sample PhyBR1_FD_201035 | JGI IMG/M metagenome (GOLD analysis project Ga0308157, IMG submission 201035) | Phyllosphere microbial communities from UC Gill Tract Community Farm, Albany, California, United States - DLSLB.R1 | ecosystem: Host-associated > Plants > Phyllosphere > Unclassified | place: USA...
GCCGCCTGAGGATAAGCCTGCCACTGGCTTTGGGTCGACTGCATGTGCTTCCTGTCATTGAGGCCTATCTACAGCAATGGCCAGAGCTGAATATCGACGTATCGTTTTCAGATGACTTTGTAGATCTCATTGAAAATGGGTATGACATTGCCGTTCGTGTAGGCCACCCACGTGAAGACTCACGCTTACTGACACGAAACGTCGCAGTACAACGCATGATCACGTGTGCGGCACCTGCTTATCTGAAGCGACGTGGAACACCCCAGAAACCCAAAGACCTGACTGATCACGACTGCATCCACTTTCTAAGCGAAGGTAAGCCCAGACCTTGGTCACTGAATGCTGAGACCAGCGGAAGTCCTCCCTCGGTACTAGGGCGACTACAGATGGACAGTGCCGAAGCATTGCTTAGCACAGCCATTGCAGGGCTGGGTGTTGTTACATTGCCTGACTACCTAGTGTGGCAGGATATTCGGAACGGAAAGCTGGTTCCAGTGCTTGAGGACTTTGCCGAAACCCCTACACCGATCCGAGTGGTATACCCTAGCAAGAAGCACCTATCCCCGAAGATCCGCCAGCTCATAGACCTGCTGGTAGAGAGCTGGTCACCTAAGGCACCTTGGGAATTGGATTAAGTTTGACCCAGCGTCTCCGGCTAAGTATGTGGCTGTGGATACAGCCCTTGGGCGTGCGCTTCAACCCGCCGATTCTGTGCATCAATTGTTCTGGATAATCCGCAACATTGGGAGACCAACCGAAACTATCAGGTTTCAGACGCGGTTCTTCCCCGTTGATGGGTATCCTTTCCGGCTGAGAATACGCGGCACACGCTCATCGCGGGCCTGGCAGTCGTTGTGTAGGGCGGCCACCGTCACCGCAGAGATGGCAGCCCCCCTCAAACCACCCCTCCGGGGCTTTCGGCGCCACTGCGCCGAAAGCCCGAGATTGACCAGTGCCCTGCATAAGCAGTGCTTGCCGGTACGGTGCGATTAAGCGCTTCTAGCGGCAACTGCTTCGACTTCTACTAAAGCACCTGGTAACGGCAGGGCCACCACTTGCAAGGCGGTACGCGCCGGCTTGTTGGGTTGGTCGGCGGTACCGAAGAACTGCGTATACCCGGCTTGCAACCCATCGAAATCCAACTTACCACCGGTTTCCTCAGCACCGACTAGGAATACCCGCAACTGAACGATATCTCCAAGGTCTAGATCTTGCTGCTGAAGTATCTTACGCAACTTGTTGAACACCGAAACCGTCTGCACTTCGGTGTTGCCATAAGCCGCGGGCGTGCCTGCCGCGGCATGCGGGTCAGCAACATCCGGCAAAGTGCCGCTTACGAAGATAAGGCTGGCTGAGGCCGGCACGGTCACGGTTTGCGAGATAGGAAAATTGCTAACGCTGGTACGTTGAATACTGTCGCTCATAGCGTAACTCCTTATTGTGTCATGAGAGCTGCTGTCTCTCGTTGTTGAGTGACTCTCTCGGCCAATTGCCCTACCACATACCGCGCCGAGTTGGCCGCCGACTCCTGCCAGATACCAACGCCACTTTGCACCAAGCCATCGCCGGCAAAGTAAACTCGACCGTGGGCCTGCTCCAGCAACGCGCTTGCATCCGCCGTGAAATGCTCGCGCTGCAACCACGGGCCTTCGCTATAAGGGATATGTTCCCAGGAAACCGCCAGCGGCTTGCGCAAGTGGTGCGAATAACCAGGGTGCAGCAACTCCACGGCCTCCTTGGAAGAGGCGAACTGCGTGTCTAACGGTTGCGCGCCGAACACGTTGGCCCCCTCTCCAGTTACGTATCCCGCCACCAGCAGACCGTCGCGTGTGTTCAAGTCGTTGCTCGGGTACCAGAGCAGACGCGCCGGGTGTTCGACCCAAGACAAGCCACCGTAGGTGCGATAATCGGTTTCCCAGAAACGCGCGGATTGCCACGCCACTTTGGTCGCTTGGTCATTACGGGGACTTAGCAAGGCTGTCTTGATCGCGTTGCTAAAATCAGTGTCGAGTTTGGCTACCAATGGCAACGGTAGTGTGGTGATGAGGTAATCGGCGCGCACCACCTGTTTGCGTCCACTGTGTTTATCGTGGTAGGTCACCGCTACACCGTCTTCAAGTTGACGTATCTGCTGTACCTCAGCGCTTAATTGCACCTGTTCACTGACGCGCCGATAAAAAGCGTCAGTGATACGATCCATACCACCGACAGGTTGGAACATGGTGGCCGAGAACTCAGGAAATTCGCTGTGCAACAATGCCCCCCATAGCTCGGGGTGTAACAGATGCTCAAGGTCAATCGGGTTAGCGCTAGCCGGTAACGCTCCTGGATGTGCGGGCGACTCCAAGTGACCGGAACGCAGGCTGCCTTCATAGGCGAGTTCTTGTGAAAGATCGCCATAAACCTGCAGAAACGCCAACAAACGTGTCCGCTCTTCGCTACTCAATACATCGTCTAGGGCATTGCGCTGTACCGCCGTGGCCAACAAACCGGACAAATGTCCGCGTGCATCGTTGGTCGCCTGGCCCACGGTAAACGCAGGATGCGACAAGTCGGGACGTACTTGAGCACCATGACTGCTGTTGACCAGCACTTCCAATGGCACCCCCAGCTCGCTGCAGTAGTCGAGGATCGTGCGGTGCTGGCTGGGAATCCGTGCGGGCCCGGCATTGAAATACAGGCCTGGATCAAAAGCCGCAGTCTGCGTGCGACCGTCCTTGTATTCCACTTGGTCGCCGTTTCGCAGGCTCCACGTGCGGCCACCCACCCGATCACGGGCTTCCAGCACTTGCACCGAGAACCCTGCGCGGATCAGCTCCAAGGCGGTGACCAATCCGGCGATTCCGGCACCGAGCACCAGCACGCTGGTACCCTGCCCTAAGCCCTCTTTCAGTTTCAAAGGTTGCGGTCGCCGGTGCGACGACGGCCCCAAACCCAAAGCCGCCAATGCATCCTTGACCGCCTTATCACCCCCTACGGCAGCGATGCTGGACAGCGCTTCGCGTCGTGTCAGTCCCATGTGCGTAACTCCCTAGGGCTTCAATCCGGCAAACCAGGTGGGTTGATCAGCGACTTGTCGACGCGTTCCACTTCCAACCCCCAGCGCTGCAGCACCTGCTCGTACTGCCCACCGGCAATCGCGCCTTCCAGTGCGGCCTGGATCGGTTTGACGAGTCCATTATCCTTGCGGGTGGTGACGGCGATATCGGCCTGCAACGGCCAGCCACCATTCACGGTGCCCACCCGCTTGATGCCGCCGGTGACAGCAGCCGAATAGGCGTTCACTGAGTTAGGGCCGAATAGCGCATCGCTGCGGCCAGATTGCACAGCCAATTGCGCAGCGGCTTTATCGTCGAAGTACTGCAGCAATGCCGGTTGGAGGCCGGCCTTTTCATTCGCGTCGTTCCAAGCTAACAAGACCTTTTCCTGGTTAGTGCCGGAATCGACGATGATTTTCAGCCCGGCAATATCTGAGGCCTGCTGGATCTTGCTGATCTTACTGGAAGTCTTGACGTAGAAGCCCAGCACGTCTTGGCGGTATGTTGCAAAGTCAAAACGTTTTTTGCGCGCCTCAGTCACGGTGACGTTGCTGATCACCGCGTCGTATTTGCCAGAGCTGACGCCCAAGGGCCAGTCTTCCCAACTGGTTAGCACCACATTCAATTGCAGGCCCAGGCTGTCGGCAATCAACTGCGCCGTATCGGCCTCGCTTCCAATGGTGGTTTTGTCATCGTTGGCCATCATTGCCAGCGGCGGGCTGGCGTTAGTGGAGACAGCGACGGTGAATTTGCCGGGCTGAGCGAACTTGTAGCCAGCCGGAATTAGCGCAATCGCAGTTTCATTGCGCGACACATGGATGCGCTCGCGGTCTGCGCTGAGGTCGAACGGTTGCACAGTGGCAGCTTTGGCGCTTGCCGTCGCTATAAGCGGCAGCCCCATGCTGACGGCAATCGCCAACATGGCCGAACGGGTGGTACTAGCTAGCATAAGAAGTCACTCCTTGAATACACAGGACTACTCACAACACTTTGCCGAGAAAGGCTACGGTGCGGGAATGTTGGGGTTGTTGAAAAATCTGTTCTGGCGGCCCTTGTTCTATCAATTGACCGTCGCAGAGAAACACCACGTGATCGGCCACTTCGCGGGCAAAACCTATCTCATGGGTGACGATCACCAAGGTCACGCCCAGTTGTGCCAGGCCCTTGATCACATCGAGCACCTCGCCCACCAGCTCCGGGTCAAGGGCCGAGGTAGGCTCATCGAACAGCAGGACTTTGGGATCCAATGCCAGAGATCGGGCGATGGCCACCCGTTGCTGTTGGCCACCTGACAGCTGCCGCGGATAGGCGTCGACCTTGTCCGCCAGGCCAACTTTGGCCAGCAGCTCAGTAGCTTTGGCGCGTGCCTGGACTCTGCTCCAGCGTTTGTGAGCAAGCGGCGCCTCGGCAATGTTTTCCCAGGCGGTGAGGTGCGGAAACAGGTTGAAGTTCTGGAACACAAAACCGACGTCAACTCGGCGCTTGAGAATCTCACGTTCCTTGAGCTCATAAAGCAACTCGCCTTTGCGGCGATAGCCGACGTATTCACCGTCGATGGTGATATGTCCGCTGTCGATTTTCTCAAGGTGATTGATAGTGCGCAGCAGCGTGGACTTGCCCGACCCAGATGGCCCGAGGATGACGGTCACCTTGCCTGGCTCGATCGTCAAATCGATGTTATTGAGCACTTGCTGGCTGCCAAAGCGCTTGCTAACACCCTGAATTTGGATACGCCCAGCGCGCACGTTGGTGACTTCACGCATGTGATGTCTCCTTCAGCCAACGGCGCAGACGCTGCAGCGGTGTTTGCGGCAACACCCTAGCGGTGCCTCGCGCAAAGTGACGCTCGACATAGTATTGGGCGCTGGTAAGCACGGTGGTGATGATCAGGTACCAGACCGTTGCGACAATCAGCAAGGGGATCACCGCCTGAGTGCGGTTATAGATAACCTGCACGGTGTAAAACAGATCTGGCAACGCCAATACGTAGACGATGGAGGTACCCTTGACCAAGCCGATGATTTCGTTGAAACCCGAAGGCAGGATCGAGCGCAGTGCTTGAGGCAGGATGATGCGGAAAACGCGTCGCGTCGCGGGCAGGCCCAAAGCGGCGGCAGCTTCGTGCTGACCGATGTCGACCCCGATCAGACCGCCGCGAATGATTTCTGCCGCATACGCCGACTGCATCAGGCTAAGACCCAGCACCGCAACGGTAAATTGACTAAACACATCCACCGTTGACCATTTGGCAAAGACCCAGTTGGTGAACGGCACGCCCAGCACGATGTGGTCGTACAGGTAGGCAAAGTTGTAAAGGATGATCAGGACAAGCAGTGCAGGCATCGATCGAAAAAACCAGATGTAGCCCCAAGCCAGTGCTGCCACCAACGGCGAGCCTGACAGCCGCGCCAGAGCCAATACGGTGCCGAGAACGATACTGAAAACCGTACTCAGCACTGTCAGCAACAGTGTCTGACCCAGGCCACGCAGTACCGCAGGCGAGAAAAACCATTGGCCGAAGATATTCCATTCCCAACGCGGATTTGTGGCCAGGGAGTGCGCAATGGCCAACAGCACTAATCCTGCACAGATCGAACCCGCCCAGCGCCACGGGTGCCGGGCGGGCACCACTCGGTAGGCTTGGATAGGGGTTGAAACACGGCTTTGGGGAACCGATTCATCCGTGACCTCATCAATTAGGTCGTACGGTTTGGCGACAACGGGCATGTTTTATTCCTCCCACGCGATGCGGTGGTTTTCAGGTGCTGGCCTTAGTAGGCGTAGGTCAACCAGATGGAGCAGTTGCCTAAAATGGTGCTGCTCAGTCCGCTGCTTCTTTGACTTAATACCGAACAGGTATCGGGTGCCTTCGACCTGCAGTTGAAAGCATGAACAACGGATGCATGACTTGTTGAGACGTGCTTGATATCCACTCCAACGATGGCTGCCGCTGGGGCTACACATTCAAATCGCAAAGCAGGGAGTTTCTGCTGTCTTCCAGACGGTTAGCGGTTTTAAAGCCTGTGTCAGCAGCTCGGGCTGAGTGCAGAGACAAAAACCGGCTTAGGGGGATCGGAGGAAAGCAGTGCTTGCTGGTAGCGAAACTGATGGATTGAAAAGGCGCCATGCGTTGGACTCCCTCCCTACATTTCTGCAACTGCGGTCAGGGGGCATTGCCCTGGAAGGCGGCAGATTCTTTGTGACAATGGGAACCATCCACGGTCAGGGTAGGTCGCTGAGAAATAACTTAAAGGAATCAAATCAAAAAATATAATTCATTTTAGGAATAAGCTAATATTAATGTATTTCATATAAATTTAATTATCTATTCACATAAATTATATTTGTGTCACCCAAGAATAATCCTCTGAGCGGCGCCCAGTGCAGTCCCTACGCCCAGTCGCTTTACCCAGCCGAGGATCGCTTCCTGATCAACCTTAATGCTGATGACTTGTACTGCGCACAGAGACCGGCGTGGCAGCCCAAGTACTTCGCTTGTGTTCAAAAGGTCTTCGCGCTGTTGATAGTGGGATCCGAAGCGATAATGCTGAGTAATCTCGACAGAGGGAAACCAGGCCTATGGCGATTGGTGGAGACTGAATGCCCTCCTTTTAGCTGTCAGTACAGAACAAGCCCCTCTGCAGTCAAGGCTAAAGCAGCCCGACAGTCCACCAAGCTGACCGGCTAGCAGAGCGCGCATGTTGCAATTGCACGCTAGCTTTCCGATCGCCATTCATTTTCAGTTGCCAATGACCAGCTTGCGGTCAAGTGAGCCCATAGTGGCCTTTCAGGCAACATGAGAGCACTGCGAAGCGGATGGGCATGTATGGCGTCTTCGATACGCAGCATCGAGTACTTCGCTACCCGGTCAACGACACACGTGCATGCATTGATCTGACCCGTGGACGTGGCAACCGACAGATCGGTAATGCTGATGCCTTCCGTCGAACCAGGAAAATTACCGCGGTGTAACCCGCGGTCTGGCCCATCCGTGTGGCGTCATTGCGGAAAAGCCGCGGACTAGGGAGCACTTGATAAGAATAGAGTTACCGAGACCACGCTCGATGCCTCCCTCCAACACGCACGAATTGATGACGCAAGCCATAGCCCACCAATTTTTGCGCGCTGGCTCCAAACTCTCGGTCATAGCCCAGGCGAAGCAATGCAAGCCTATCTGGACTCGATATTTGGACTAATGGGTTAATTGCCGTTTGAGGTACTCATGGGTTTGCGTGATCTGACACTTCCCCTTCGCTTCCTATGCTGTCTGGTTCAATACAGCGTCTCCTGCTCCACAAGAACCCTGTACTCAGGCGCTTTCAGGCCATCCAAGATGGTGAAACCAATAAATTATTTTTTCGCATCTTACAAAATATAATTATCAGTTATTTTTATAATTACATTATAACAAAATGGAATTTCACAGGGTATTTTTATAGTAATACCGTTAAGCCTAGTCGGCCCCCTCCCCAAGCCGAAGGTACTTCCAACTCAACAAGATTTGCCAGGCGTACACCACCAAGCCCTCGCCAACTGGCGTCAGCACCTGAACGGCTTAGTCGCAATGATCGATCGCGCTTACTCATGGGCCAATCCCCACTCAAGGGATTTGTCACCGGGCTGCCCAAGGTCACTGCCATACCATCGGACGTGCTAAACGCGCGGCTCAATACAAGCAGATTCAGCCAGTGGAAATAGTTGATCAGGTGATCAATGACCTTCAAGTCACTGGCGCCTTTTAACTGCGAAAAGGTCTAGGGAACCACATTCATGTTTCCCAAGGGTTTCACAACAGCCTTAACGCCATGCGCACACAAAATAACCAGACATCCCGATAACGATGACGGATCCAGGAGTAACGACATGAGCAAACCACGCCAACTGAAGCTCGGTGCAATGATCCACGGTGTCGGCCACGGCTGGGGGGAATGGCGCCATCCTCTCGCCCGCCCAAACGCTAGCGTGAGCTTCGATTTCTACAAACACCAGGCGCAATTGGCCGAAGCGGCCAAATTTGACTTTGTGTTCATCGCCGATAGCCTGCACATTCATGAGAAGTCCAGCCCGCATTATCTAAACCGGTTTGAACCTTTGACCATTCTCTCCGCTTTGGCGACCATCACCCAGCACATCGGCCTGGTTGCGACTGTCACGGTCAGCTACACCGAGCCCTTCCAGGTCGCGCGCCAGTTTGCCTCGCTCGACCACATAAGTGGCGGTCGTGCCGGCTGGAACGTGGTGACTTCGTGGCTCAGTGGCACCGCCGACAACTTTGGCAAAAGTGAACATCCACCGCATGCTGTACGCTACCGCATCGCCAAAGAACACTTGGAAGTAGTCAAGGGTTTGTGGGACTCCTGGGAGGACGACGCTTTCACTTACGATAAGCAAAGCGGTGAGTTCTTTACCCCAAGCAAACTACATGCGTTGGATCACAAAGGTGAATTTTTCTCGGTCAAAGGCCCGCTGAACATCGCCCGGTCACGACAAGGTCAGCCAGTGATTTTCCAGGCCGGCACTTCTGAGGCAGGCCGCAGTTTTGCCGCGGAGAACTCTGATGCGATTTTCGTCAACCCCGAAGGCTTCGAAGATGCGTACGCCTACTACCAAGATTTGAAGACACGTGCTGAGGTCTTAGGTAGAGATCCTCAGCAACTGTCGATCCTGCCAGGCATCCGCCCGATCGTGGGGCGTGACGCGGCTGAAGTCGAGAGGCGTTATCAGGAGGCCGTTGACTTAGTCACTATCGAGGACGCCATTGTCGCCCTGGGCCGGCCCTTTAATGACCATGATTTTAGCCAGTACCCACTGGACGCACCGTTTCCTGCACTGGGCGACTTGGGCTCCGACAGCCAAAAAGGCGGATCGGATCGGATCAAACAATTGGCCAAAGACGAAGGCTTGACCTTACGTGAGGTCGCCCTCCGCTTTTCCAGGCCACTCCGCGATTTCGTCGGCACGCCTGAACAAGTAGCCGATGCTCTGCAGGGATGGTTCGAAAAAGGTGCCGCAGACGGCTTCATCATTAATTCGCTGTTGCCAGATGGCCTGCAGTACTTCACCGAACTAGTGGTACCAGTGTTGCAACAGCGTGGATTGCTGCGCAAAGAGTACAGCGGCCAAACCCTTAGAGACAATTTTGGCCTGCAAGTCCCAGTCAATCGGCATACGCATTTTTCCCTTGCGGCCCGGGAAAAACACAAGGCATTGGCATGAGCGAGTCCCTCAATAGTCTTCTGGCAGACTTGCATGCACAGAGGCTTTCAACCTGGGAGCCCGAAGCCCTGCAGGTCAATATTGACCAGCGCAAACGTCTAGTGAATGAAGCCCAGACTGAACAGTACGTCCAAGTCGGAGATACGCTACTGCCTTTCACCTTGCTGAAAGTCGAAGGCGGCAACCTAAATAGCGACGAGTTGCTGGCTAAAGGGCCCGCAGTGTTGATTTTCTTCCGTTTTGCAGGCTGCCCTGCCTGCAACATCGCCCTGCCCTACTATCAGCGCCGCCTCTATCCGAGACTTCAAGCAATGGGTGTGCCGTTAGTCGCAATCAGCCCTCAAGTGCGGGAACGACTAATAGAAATCAAGACCCGGCACAACCTAGCACTCCAGGTGGCCAGCGACCCGGAGAACCAATTAGGTAGGCGCCTGGGCATTCTCTACAGCTTCGATGAGCCTTCACGCAATGTCGCACTGGCCAAGGGCGCCAGCATCGGTGAAATCACCGGCACCGGAACCTGGGAACTGCCACAACCTGCCGTGGTGGTCATCGACAGTGACGGCACTGTCGCTTTTGCCGAGGTCAGTCCGGACTGGCTGGTGCGTACCGAAGCTGAGCCGGTGATCCAGGCTGTCGAAAAATTGCTGGCACCCGCTCTGGTACCAGCCTCCATCTGAGCGCCAATGAGACAAGAACTTTCCGCTGACACATTCAAGAGTAGACAGCCACTTTGTGGCTAAACAGCTTGAGAACTTGCCTTTAGCTAAGGGAATTGATCGCTGTGCTGTTCGGCTGGGCCAATCGGAAGTCCCGAGTAGAACTCTTGCAATTATACGACGGCAACAGGTTTTGAGGGCGCTGGACACCGCAGCGGAGTTACCCGGTATACCGATAAACGTCCTCACAACAGTAAGGCGCTTCAATACTGTCGACCGATTTGAAAAAACGACTAACACCTTGATCGAGAGAACTCACCATGAGTCATTCTTCTAAACAATCGCCCGTGCTGCGCTCGGTCGAAGCAGCAAACTTCGAGGCCCTCCTCGAACACCTCAGCGTTCAGCTTGGCGTCGACGCCCATACTTATGACGAAACCGGCGCGTTCCCCAAGGATAATTTCAAGTTGCTGCATGACCACGGACTCGTTGCCTTCACGGTACCTAAAGCTTTGGGTGGCGGCGGTGCTAGTCTCGCGCAGGCACGTAAGGCCATCAGTGCTATCGCAAAAGGCGAGCCCTCGACTGCGTTGATTCTGGTGATGCAGTACCTCCAACATGCTCGCTTGCAGGAGAACCCGAACTGGCCTGAAGCCCTGCGTTTAAGAGTGGCGCTTGATGCAGTAAACGATGGTGCACTGATCAATGCCTTGCGCGTCGAGCCCGAGCTGGGCACTCCTGCTCGCGGCGGCCTACCGGCAACCATCGCCCGGCGTACATCAGAAGGCTGGCGGATAAGTGGCCGGAAAATCTACTCCACTGGCAGTCATGGCCTCACCTGGTTCAGCGTCTGGGCGCGTAGCAACGATGAAGATCCACTGGTCGGGTCTTGGCTGGTGCATAAGGACACACCGGGCATCCGTATCATCGAGGATTGGGATCACTTGGGCATGCGAGCCACCTGCAGCCATGAGGTGGTATTTGACAACGTGCTGGTGCCGCTGGATCACGCGGTCAGCGTCAGCCGCTCGAGTGCGCCACAACCTGAGCTCGACAGCGATGGTTTTCTGTGGATGTCGGTGCTGTTGGCATCGGTCTACGACGGGGTCGCCCAGGCTGCTCGCGACTGGCTGGTAAGCTGGCTAGAAACACGCAAACCCTCAAATCTTGGGGTGTCTCTCTCTACCCTTCCGCGCTTCCAGGAAACCGTAGGTCATATCGATACCCTACTGTATGCCAACCGAAGCCTGCTCGACGCTGCAGCTCATGGACACACACCATCTGGTAATGCCGCGCAACTGAAATTCCTGGTGACCGGCAACGCGATCCGCGCAGTTGAGTTAGCTATCGAGGCTTCCGGCAACCCAGGCCTGTCACGCCAGAATCCATTGCAACGACACTATCGCGATGTGTTGTGCAGCCGTGTCCACACCCCTCAAAACGACGCTGTTCTACGAGATGTCGGCAGAGCCGTCTTCGCGCACCGCCAGCCAAAGGAGCACTCATGAACCCGAATGCCTTCAGTCGCTCGCCTCACCGCGTTTCAACTCGAAATCCTAATGAAGGAAAATAATATGATGAGCAAGCGAATTAGCCTGATCGTTTTGGGCGTTATGAGCGCTTCACAAGCTATGGGCAGCGATCAGGCCGAATCCAAGGGATTTGTCGAAGACAGCAGCCTTAAGGTGCTGCTGCGTAATGCCTACATGAATCGTGATTATAAGGACGGTAATACCGATAGATCCGAATGGGGTCAATCAGCCTTTGGTGCGTTCTCCTCAGGTTTTACCCAAGGTACCGTCGGAGTCGGCGTAGATGCTTTCGGGTTGTATGGGCTTAATCTGGAACGAAACGAAGACCGCAGTGGTGCCCAAGGTATCGACTTTTTCAAAAAAGGTGATAGCGGCAAGCCAACTCACGACCTGTTTAAAGGTGGGGCAGCCGTCAAGTTTCGCCTGTCCAGCACTACGTTGACCTATGGTAATCAGATGCCGGCCCTGCCAGTGTTGGGCTCTGACAACGGTCGCCTATTGCCTGAAAGCTACACCGGCACTCTGATCTCTTCCAGAGAGATCAAGGGACTGGAACTTAACGCCGGGCGCTTCACCGCCGAATCGCGCAAGAGCGCCGAGGGCCGTGACAGCGGTGGCCTGAAGTCAATCAACGTGCTGGGAGGCAGCTACCAGTTCACCTCTCAATTTAGAGCAGCCCTTTACGCGTCTGACGTAGAAGACGTGCTTAAAAAGCAGTACCTGAATGCCAACTACGTATTCCCGCTAGCCAAGGATCAGTCCCTGACCCTAGACTTCAATGGCTACCGATCCAAGCTGGAGCACTCCTATGTCCGCGAAGTCGGTGCGACAGGAGACGACAACAAAATTTGGAGCCTGGCCGCTACCTACGTAACCGGCCCGCACACTTTCACACTCGCGCACCAGCGAAGCACGGGCGATAGTAATCTCGGCTATGCCTATGGTGGCTATCAGAAAGACCAGAATCGTATCGGCGACGGTGGAAACTCCATTTATCTGGCCAACTCGTACTGGTCTGACTTCAACGCCGAAGATGAGCGTAGTTGGCAATTGGCCTACGGTTTGGACTTCAGCATCTTTGGCGTGCCAGGCCTGAGCTACAACGTGGCCTACGTTCGTGGTGACAACATCACAACCTCCACCAGCAATGGCGGAACCGAACGCGAAATCTTCAACCAGTTAAAATACGTCGTACAAAGCGGCCCGGCCAAAGATCTGAGCGTGAGACTGCGCGGCTCCATCCTGCGCGTGTCGCAGAAGTCGAGCGAGTACAACGTCAGCGGTAACGAAGTACGAGTGTTTGTGGATTATCCGATCAACATCTTCTGATGATGGGTTGGAATCTTGAGACCTGACCTAAGATCAAGAAAAGAAGAAGCTCTGACTGGTTCGTAATGCTGCTCAGTTAAACACTCTGGTCGGGTGGAGGGGGTAACGGCGCCAGCCTGGTACCCCCTCCACCCAACGGGACTTGCGGTTTTCCGCATCCGGCGGTTGTGGTGCAGCGCTATTGCCACTGTCAAAAAGGAATCTCCGTGCTTCCGATGTGCTGAGCGCTGTCACTATCTAGAGTGCCCCCAAAAGTCTGAGGGCATCTACACCAAAACCGCAGTTGCCGCTAGGCGTCATTACGCGGTTGCAACAGCCGTCAGCAGCTGTTGCAGTGCGATTTTCCTTAAATTCTGCGTCCACCAACCACAGGCAGTTCAAGGCCTGTCAAAAACTCTGCGTTAACCGACGCGAGGAAAAGTGCCGAGCGATAGGGAGGCTCCTAGCGAGCGCTAGTAAGTGGCTGATACCCCGCGCCCGCGAGGATCGGAAACAGGAAATGGCACTCCATTCTTGACCATAATCGCTTGGATATCACCGTTGAAGTACTGCCCCGAAAGGTTATATCCCTTCTCAATCAACTGCTCCGCCAATTTCCCTTGAATTGGGGCGAAGGGCTCCCAGAAGATTGTGTTCTTAGGCATAAGCTGATGATGAAACCTCTGGCTGGCAACAGCACTGGCAATAGGCATATTGAAATCATAAACATTGCTCACAACTTGGAATACGGAGGTGAAAATGCGTGATCCACCTGGCGTGCCAATTACCAAAGCTACCCTGCCATTTTTTAACAAAATTGTCGGCGTCATGGAAGACAAAGGGCGCTTGCCTGGGGCGATAGAGTTCGCATCGCTGCCTAGCACTCCCATTTGATTGGCTACTCCCGTCTGAGCAGAAAAATCGTCCATCTGATCATTTAGAATAATACCTGCTTTCTCTACAACCGCTCCAGATCCAAAGTTTCCATTGAGCGTGTAGGTATTGGAAACAGCATTACCCCATTTGTCAATCACCGAGAAATGGGTTGTTTGAGGTTTTTCTACCATTTTAAAATTGAGCCCAGCAGCGATGCTCTCAGTGATCGAAATAGTACTCACATTGATCTCTGCGGCCCGTTTTTCAAGATAACAGCTCTCCAGCAATTGCTTAATGGGAATACTGTAGAAATCTGGATCACCTAGATATTCTGCACGATCCGCAAACACTCGCTTTTCAATTTCCGAAACCAAGTGGATATATTGCGGAGAATTTAGTTCAACTCCGTAAAAGTCAGCACTCCTGATCTCTTTGAGCTTGAGGAGCTGGACGAGCCCTATCCCACCAGAGCTTGGAGGTGGCGCCGTCACAACCTCAAAACCATTCCATGATGCTTTGATTGGCTCACGCCAAACCGGCTTGTAGTCTTTCAGGTCTTTTCTTGTGATTAGCCCGCCGTTATTTTTCATGTCTTGGGTGATCAGTTTTGACGTTTCCCCGGTATAGAAGTCAGAAGCTCCACGAGCACCAATACGGCGCAGAACAGCCTCTAGGTCGGGCTGCTTAAATTGATTACCCTCCAAGAGCCCAGAAAAATGGTGGGCAAAATTTGTTTTTTCATGGAATCGGCTATCGATTTCGACCTTTGCTAGGTTCGCTAGGGCGGCACTCACCTTGAAACCATCTTTGGCCAAGTTGATCGAGGGTTCTAATACTTGGCTCCATGAAAGCTTTCCAAATCGTTTATGTGCTTCCCACATACCAGCAACAGTTCCTGGAACTCCCACTGCGCGGTGCCCGAGTACACTACTACGTGTATCATCGGGAGGAATGACCTTGCCAGACTCATCGAGATACATATCACGTGTCGCAAGACCTGGGGCGCGCTCACGATAATCTAAAAAGTAGGGACGCCCTTCATGGTAAACGGTCATAAACCCCCCTCCTCCAATGTTCCCAGCCTCCGGGTATGTAACTGCGAGGGTAAATGCAATCGCGACCGCTGCATCGATCGCGTTCCCTCCTTGATCGAAGATGATTTCAGCCGTGTGTGCTGCATGCTCATCAGGTACAGCAACTGCTGCATTGGTTAGGATAGGAGCTTGGGGGTTAACGCCCTCTATTGCTCGTGCAGAGACGCTGACAAGCGCAATTGGTAAAATCAGTGCAACTGAGAGAATTCTTACTTTAAAGGAAAGACAAGGTTTCATAGCCATTCTAATAGCACCGCTTTATTTATTTTTGGAAGTTGGCAGTGCGCAAGGCATTCAGAATGCATGCAGCTCGCGCACTAGATTGCTCTGAAATGTGTCTCAGCGATAGTTTTCTTCCGGTCTCAAAGTGAGCGCCATCCAATGTGCCACACCACTGTAGCACCTGCATTCGGATTTATAGGGGTTTTCTTATGTCTACTGGTGGCGATGCAAAACCTCCCCGCATTGATTGGGGGGATGATGCGGTACTCGTTGTTTCCGCAATGAAATGCATAGTTGGATTCTCTTTTGTGGTAGGTTGCGCTGTAGGGATAGCTCGATTGATGAGAAAACCAACTGTTTCTCAGACTTTCCGTGTGCCCCTGCCCTGTAAATCATATGAACATAGCGCATACCTCGCCCCCGCCTCGCGCCACAAGCAATTAATCTATTCCCGCGCAAACTTTAACAGGGCATTTAACCGTAATCTCAAACTCAACCACCCAATATGCAATGGGGTATGATGTTTATTTTTTGCAACGGGAGTTTTAATATTCACAACACCATACAGCCCATCCACGTATGGCTTAGGCAAATAGTTCCTCAAGGCCTCAAAATCCGCTATCAAAAATCGGCGCTACTTTTGCGCACAGGGGACGCCTTTGTGATACACAGCGCTGAACATCATCTCGCACCAAGCCTGTGCATTACGTTAGTGTTCAGTGTACGACAGCCGTGGCCGTGTGGTTCGACGCTTGGCCAATTCCCAGAGCACGCAGGCGATAAACGAAGACCTGCCCGTCGCCTATGAAACTCTGCACCCTGGTGGTGCACCTCACTTGGAGCCTTTATGGCAGGCGTCCAGCTTCGGTGGGTGCTCTGCGCTACCGGAACGCGACCGATCCAAGGAAAGCGTACAGAAACAAGCGCTACAAACCCGCCCAGCCCGACGTTAACCGGCCACCGCTGCAGCCCGAGGTCGTCAACGATACTGGGGGCAATTTCATTAAGCTTTTGTCCTGCATCGTCAATGACAACAGCCTCGATCAGGAACTGAGTGCATCACAGCCCCATCCCTTGCTGGGCTTCCTTACGGCTTATGGCGACCTCGATTCGCTTTAGCACTACCGAGGCTTGGTGCGCTCGGCCTGTATCCCTTTAACTGGCGGCGCCGAACAAGCAACAGTCTGTTCCCCTGGACTAATCGCTGGACAACTGTCTGCTGCAGGTGAGTGTACTCAACGAAATTCTAGAGTTTTCTTCGACCATCCTATAGCCAGTTGGCGGTATGAATCAGATCCCCAAGGCGTTCTACCACCAGACCGCGGACAGTGTCCCGTAACGCGCAGACGTACTTACGTTCATACTGAGAAAAGTGTTGTGCAGGGATCGCAAATACGGACAGCAACACGTGGAAAGAGCAGACTAATCGACCGTCCCGATGCCCCAGCCCCTATCTCTGCTGGAGCGACTGAATAAACTGCACTAAACGATCGGGAGGCACGCCTATGAGTGACGTTGGTAGAATTGAGCAGCACCGTAGTGCATCATAGGCAGTACCGGTATGCATACCCATCTGTTTTAACGCCAGCGGTGAACTCCGGCGTCACAAGATCATGAAAAAAGCCCCGCTTCGCGGGCCCTTCAATGTACAGCGATCGGATTACCTAGCAACCCAGGACTCAACATCTTCAGCACCGTACTCAGCTTTCCACGCTTTCAAAACGCGATGGTTGCCACCTTGGGTTTCAATGAGCTCACCGTTATGCAGGTTCTTGTACAGCTTGACCTCGCGTGGCTTGCGAATGGCTTTCAGAGACGCAAGCGGTGCTGGGACGCGAGTTGCAGCTTGCGGGCCAAGAATGTTGATGACATCCTTCAGGCTGTAACCATACTTGGCAAGCAGGTCGCGCAGCTTGTACTCAAATTAAATTTCTTTCTGCAACTAATTGCTGCCTTTCAATGCTTCCAGTTCCGCAAGCTGCGCGGCAAGTTTTTGTTCGAGCTGGCGAAATTCAGCCAAACAGGACATAGAGTGTTCCTCTATGCCAGATGAAGATGGACGAGGTTACTTTAATTTATTCGGCTTCAGCGTACTCACGCTCTGCGAATTTCTTTCGAATGCTGCTAATTTTCTACTGAGCTCTCTCAGCTTAAGCACGGAATTACGCACTAAAACCTCGCTCCCTGCATGGGTTTCGGTCGTGGCCGATGACCTGAAACCGTTAGAAGTCTTACATCTGAAAACCATTAGCTAGCTGAAAATTCGTTGAGACTCCGGTTACTAACTCGTATGATTATGTAAACAATATACCGGCAATTGTATCAATTGAGTTGGCAACCAAAGGTAGTTTAAAGACAGAAAAGCCGTCCAAACCTGGAGGGCTCTGAACATGCAAGAAATTATGTACAATAAAAATGCGCAGTAGTATATCAAGGAGAAATTAAGGGCCTCTTGTTCAGGATTGATACATGTGGAACACCTTAGCAATGATGCTCCACTTACCGTCAATCTTGATCAAGGTATGAAAATCTGTGTAGTCTGCATCGATAGCATCTTTCTCCATATCCACCCGCACCACTGCTGTAGACGGGGTGAACGCCAGGATATCAACACGAGTATTGATATCAGGAGCAGTGCCATTCTTATCCATAAATCCAGACAGATTTTGAATAGAACCAGCCATCAGCTGCCCCTCTCCGAACCCATACATGACCGCATCGTCTTAGAAAGCGCTTGCTACTTTTTCTACGCTGCCAACACGTAGCCCTTCGACGTAGTTATTCACGACGGCGATGATGGAATTCAAATCGTCAGTCGGTACAATTTTGATATTTACGGACATCAGTCGCTCCTAGAATTCATAATTGTTGATTTTAGAGCCTTCGGCGATTACAAACTTTACGCCGGGAGGACAAGCGACATGTACAGCGCCATGCCTTCAAGCCATGGTTGCGCATGGGTCGAGGCTCCGCTATCAAAAATCGGCACGACTTGTCCACCTGCATTGGTCACTGATGGTTAGCCGAGCTGCCAGCACGGTGGATTCTGCGTTGGAAGTAATCTGGAGCGATCTGACTTAAACACTGGAGCTTCTGAATGGTACACATCTTGCTTCCATTAGCTGGCCGAAACCAAGAGATTCATAAATGCCTGCACGCGAAGCCAAAATCGTAAGCCCTCCGCAGCCTAGGGTTGCATGCCTGACGTCAAACGACCCTTTTCTCCAATCCCGAATACTTCCAGAATGGGAACAGGATTACACACAGCTTTCCTGTGGGAGTTTCAGTGGCGGTGTTGCCCGCGCCTCTCTAGGAGAGGTTCAGGTGTTTCGGGAGTGGATTAATCAGGCTGTTGACCAGCGCTCAGTAGCGGACAACGAGATCTTCATGATCGGAGTCACACTTCACAGAGGCACCTGCTCCTGGCAGCATCGAGAAATGCAACCAGACTCGCTGTTCATCATGCGCAAAGGTGAAGAGGCTCGATTTCGAGCAGCTGCGGAATCAGATATCCTGGCCTCTACCATCAGCGCACCCTTTATAGAAGGCCTTTGTAGGACTCTCTACGGTACGTCGGTCAATGAGCTAATTGGAACCGGCGCCACCCTCCGAGGGGAACCTGAGGGAGTTAAGCGTTACCGATCGTTACTCCTATCTGCACTTGGCTCAGCCATCGAGGATCCAGGCTTTCTCGAGAGTGATTCTTCGAGAATACAGTTATGTGAGGACGTTGCTATCGCTGCACTACAGGCGATGGGTAGCCTTAGCGCGGCCTCTATGCATGCAGCACAGAACCACAGATCTCACCGTGCGTTGGTGGACAGGGCTCGTGCATTCACCCTAGAGCATCCGACGAAAAGCCCAACTGTAACGGAATTGTGCGAACACCTACGCATGAGCGCCCGTGGCTTGCATGCGGCCTTCATCCAAGTGCTCGGCGTCAATCCAAGCACCTACCTTCGGCAGATTCGTCTGCATGAGGCGCGGAAGGAAATCATTTGCGGCGCAACGTCAGTGACCGAAGTCGCACTTCGTTGGGGTTTTTGGCATTTGGGTATGTTTTCACATTACTACAAAGTACTGTTCGGAGAGCTTCCATCAGACACTCATCGCTACCCGCCCGACACCATAAATGGCTCATGGCCAAAATATTCTTGAGAGGGCGCCAAGTTGAGGAATGGCGCCGTCCCCATAGCACGGGTCGCTTGCAGTGCCTCTACGTAGAGCAAGATCCGAAGAAAGACCTCACAACATCATAGAAACTTCACCGCCCTTGTGAATTAAGCTCCGAGATTGCAGGAATTTCCTTAAGTGCGGAAGCGTCGCACTAGACTATTCAGCTCGCTAGAAAAACCGGCCAGCTTCTCCGAGTCAAGCTGTGCAGTGTCCGCCAGTTCCGCTACTCGTTGTGCCTCCCCATGGATAAGGCTAATGTGTCGATTAATTTCCTCAGCAACCTGGTGCTGCTGCTCTGCAGCCGTGGCAATTTGGGTATTCATATCGCGGATTACATCTACCGACTCGCGAATCTGCCCGAAACTGCTTCGCGCCTGACTGATGCAGTTAACCGACTTTTGTGACATCTCGAGGCTTGCATGCATTTGCTGAGTGACTGCACTAGTGCGTTTGGACAGTCCTCCCAGTAAGCCATCAATTTCTGCAGTGGAGTCGGCGGTGCGTTTGGCAAGAGCCCTGACTTCATCGGCAACGACTGCAAAACCACGTCCCTGTTCCCCCGCGCGTGCAGCCTCAATTGCGGCATTCAACG